>Ga0207694_10000112_pt1 | contig 85385 bp, 64 predicted proteins | sample KBSC34metaG_FD_184353 | JGI IMG/M metagenome (GOLD analysis project Ga0207694, IMG submission 184353) | Corn rhizosphere microbial communities from Kellogg Biological Station, Michigan, USA - KBS C3-4 metaG (SPAdes) (version 2) | ecosystem: Host-associated > Plants > Roots > Rhizosphere > Soil... | reverse complement strand
CCGCCGGGGTGAACAAGATTACCGGCGACATGACGAAGATCGCGGCACAAGTGCCGGCTTTGTTTGAGGCGCTGAGCGGGATGGACATCAAGCAGTTGATGTCGAGCGTACAGGCGATCAAGGACAAGCCGAAGACGAACGGTGACGCGGCGCAGCAGCACTGAGGTGCTGACCTGGATGTTCCTCAGGTCTCCAAAAGAAGGAGACCTGGGGCACCCGGTCTTGAAAGATTGGAGGATGGAATGAATGGGAGAAAGATTTTAGAACTGGCGGTGCTTGGGCTTTTGTCCTTGACGACAGCGGTTGGCAGCTCACAGGCGATTGCGGTTGGGGCAGACGGAAAGATGCAGCAGGAGAAGCCGGCTGCTGTGATTGCGCCGGAGAATCAGGCGACGCCCGATCAGCTGGCAAAGCTGTTTGACGGGATGCGGATCAAGCAGCAGATGCAGTCGATGAAGACGATGGTTCCAGCGATGGTGCAGCAACAGATTCAGGCGGCGATGAAGCAGACAGAGGAAGGCATGCCGGCGGGATCGAGGCCGACGCAGGAGCAACGAGAGAAGATGCAGGCCATTATGAACAAGTACGTTGCAAAGGCGATGGATCTGTATCCCGCGGACGAGATGCTGACGGACATGACCGGGATCTACCAGAGGCATTTAAGTAAGGACGATGTCGAGGGGCTGATCACGTTCTACGGTTCGCCGGCTGGACAGCATTTGCTGGACGCGCAGCCCGTCATCGCGCAGGAGTACATGCCGATGGTGATGGGGAAGGTGGGCCAAAGAAGCCAGGCGATGACGCGGGAAATGATGAAAGAGATGGCTGACATTGTGCCTGCGAGCAAGCCAGCCCAGTCGAAACCGGTGGCGAAGCCGGCTCCCAAAGCTGGAGCGGCAAAGGCAACTGCGAAGTAGCGCGTCGACTTGGACAGAAATGGCGAGACTGAGTTTCACAAGGAGCGAGGAGGAGGTTTGATATGTCGTTATTGGATAGGGTGAGCACGCTGCTAAGGGCGAATCTGAATGACCTTGTTGAGAAGGCCGAGGATCCGGAGCGGATGTTGAAACAGGTTGTCCTGGATATGGAGAACCAGCTTATGCAGGTGAAGACACAGGTGGCGATTGCGATTGCGGATCAGCATCTTCTCGAAAAGAAGAAGGCCGAGCACGAGCAGCAGGCTGCGGAGTGGCATCGCAAGGCGGAGTTGGCGGTGCAGAAGAATCAGGATGACCTGGCGCGTGCCGCGCTGGAGCGTGCGTTGAGTCAGGAACAGCTTGCTGTCGGGTTCAACTCGCAGGCTGAGGATCAGAAACACGAGGCTGACAACCTGCGTCAAGCTCTGCGCAAACTGGAGCAGAAACTCGCGGAGACGCGGGCACATTGCGAGATGTTGATTGCAGAGCATCGACGCGCGAAGGTTGTGGGCCGAGCGGCGCAAGCGCAGCATGTGGTGGGCAACGATCAGGAAAACACCATCGGCCGGATGAAGAGCAAAGTGCACGTCACGGCCGCGGAGAATGCGGCAGCTACAGAGGTGCTAACTCCGGAGTCGCTCGAGGACAAGTTCAGGGCACTGGAGAACGAGGACAAGGTTGAATTGATGTTAAAGGAACTTAAAAGCCGCAAGGGAGCGGCCTAGGTACGAAAGTAGTATTCGGCCCCGGCTGGCTTGCGGTTTTTTGAATCAATCCGTGGCAATCTACGTCTAACTGCCAAGGAGAATACCTCCTTGAGATGACGCGTCCGCCGCCGCGCGTGTGGCGGATGCACCCTCAGGTGTATCTGTTCGATCGGTTGGAAAAACGTTCGAATGGGTGCACCGATTTTCCCCTGCGGGTGAATGGATGCGCCATAAATTTTTCTTTATTGCCACGGCTCTTGCCGCGTTGAGTTGCGTTGTCGTGATGGCTCAGGAGCCGGCGACAACGTCCGCTGATCCAGACCAGAGTGCTGCTTCGCAGAGCAATGCGAAGAGTCTGTTGCCGGCAGATTCTTCATCGCTGCCATCGGCGCCCGATGCTGGGCCTGCTGAAGTCAACGGGACCGTGACAGATACGAACGGCGATCTGATTCCGGGAGCGACGGTGGCGCTTGATGGGCCGGGGTCATCGGATCACCAGACGCAGGTTGCGAATGATTCGGGGTTCTTTCAGTTCCCGGGATTGAAGCCTGGCGGACCGTATCGACTCACGGTGTCGGCAACTGGATTTCAAAACTGGACGTCTTCGCCGCTTACGCTAAGTGCCGGGCAGTTCTTCGGCGTAACGAACATCAAATTGAACATCGATGCGGGCGTATCTTCGGTGACGGTGTATTCGTCGACGGAGCAGATTGCAGCGCAACAGGTACGGCTCGAAGAACAGCAGCGGGTGCTCGGTTTCATTCCGAATTTCTATGTCGTGTATGACTCGAAGCACGCGGTTCCGCTAACGACGAAACTGAAGTTCCAGATGGCGTACAAGGCAGCAACCGACCCGGTAAGCGTTGTGGGTGCGGCAGCTTTGGCGGGGATGAACCAGGCCGGGGACACGCCGAATTATCGGCAGGGCGCGATCGGTTACGGCGAGCGTTTTGGCGCGGTGTACGCAGATGGCGTTTCAGACATTATGTTTGGCGGGGCCATTCTGCCGGCTCTGCTGCACCAGGATCCTCGCTACTTCTACCAGGGCACGGGGTCGACGAAGTCGCGGCTGATGCATGCGATCTCCGCGCCGTTCATCTGCCGCGGAGACAACGGGAAAAGAGAGATCAACTTCTCCAGTCTGGGCGGCGATCTTATGTCGGGTGCGCTTTCGAATGCCTATTATCCAGAATCGAATCGCGGGGCGGGCCTTGTGTTTACGGGTTTTGCGCTTAGCACGGGCGAGCGGATGGTGAGCACTGCGATCCAGGAGTTCCTGTTGAAGAAGCTCACGCCGGGCGCGAAGAGCCTCTAAGATCAATTCGCTGTTTTTCGTAACATCAAGTAGCCTGTTACAGACAGCGATTTGGATCCCCGAGATTGCTGCTCTGCGTTTCCCCGAACGGTCTGCAGCGCATCCAGCGACTGAGAAGGCCTGGGCATCTTGAATCTATCCAGCGAAGCTGGTTCTGGTGAATGAATGGGTCGTTTTCTCAGATTGTCTTTATGCGGCTGTGTTTTCGCCGCATGTACTTTGGCATTTTCGCAGCAGGCTGCAACGGCGCGCGATTTCGCCTCCTTGATGGTTGATGCAGGAGATTCTTCGAGCCTGCCGGACGCGCCTGAACCACAACAGACGCAGGTGAAGGATCCGAACTCGAAGCAGGCGCCGGCAAATGAGGGGGCGCCGAAACGGAAGCAGCAACCAAAACGCATCCTGGGAATCATGCCTAATTATCGGGCGGTGAGTGCGGGGGCGATCCCGCCACCTCCGACGGCGAAGCAGGCGTTCAAGATTGCAACGCAGAACAGCTTCGACTACTCGTCATTTGTTTTCGTCGGGTTGACGTCGATGATTGCTGAAGGGGAGAACACGCACAAGTCGTTCGGCAAAGGTGTACCGGGGTTCTGGAGCTATTACTGGCGCGGGTTTCTAGACAAGACGGATGGAAATTACTGGGTAATCTTCGCGCTACCAACGGTGCTCCACGAAGATGAGCGCTATTACGCGAAAGGCGAAGGACCGCTTTTGAAGCGCGCTGCATATTCGTCGACGCGTGTCTTTATTACGCCGAACTACCACGGGAAGAACACGGTGAATGCGTCTGAGCTGATGGGACGAGCGATTGCGCAAGGGATTGGGACAACATACTACCCGAGCGCTGACAGGTCTGCTGGTGCGCTGGCGCAGAAGTGGGGATATGCAATCGCACGCGACGCGTTAACGAATACGTTTCGGGAATTCTGGCCGGATATCGCGGAGCATGTGCTGCACAAGAATCCGCGATCGTGAAAGGCGGGGACTAGGGACTAGGGACTAGGGACTAGGGACTAGGGACTAGGGACTAGGGACTAGGGAACGATAACTGAAAATTGCAAGCAATTGCATGAACTTCGTGCCTGGGCAGATTTGCCTGGGCATTGTTGTTTGTGGTCTGGGCTCTGATTTTAGGATCTTAAGCGGGTATACTGCTGGCGCGAATACATCAGTTGAACAAGGAGTTGGAGCTAATGAGCATGCGGATCGGAAGGCAGTGGCTCCGCGCAATGGCCACGGTATTGCTATGCGTTGGGGGTTTGCCGGTCGCGAGTGCGAAGAGTGCGGAAGATGGAAACGGAGCATACGCGACGGGCAGATATCGGAATCTGTTTGCCGAAGATGGGCACTCGAAGAAAGAGATCAGGGCAAAGATCGATGCGGCTTACCAGCAGCTGTTCCACGGCGATAAGCAGACGCAGGCGATAGCATTCGATGCCGGAAGGAACGGAAACGGACCGCTGATGTATGTCACGGACTGGGCCAATCACGATGTGCGGACGGAAGGCATGTCATACGGGATGATGATCACGATCCAGCTGAATAAAAAGGCCGAGTTCGATGCGATCTGGAACTGGGCCAAGACGTACATGTACATCTCGGATCCAGAGGCGCCAAGCTACGAGTATTTCGCGTGGTCGTGCAAGACGGATGGAACTCACAACTCGGAGGGGGCGGCGCCGGATGGCGAATCGTATTTCGCAATGGCATTGCTGTTCGCGTCAAACCGCTGGGGCGACGGACAGGGGATCTATGACTATCGCGCTGAGGCGGAAAAGCTGCTGACGGCGATGGTGCATCGGCAGGTGATTTCGGCGGCGGCCAACGGTGGATCGCACAACTTTGGCGGAAAGCACACGGTGGGACCGATGGTGAACCTGGACCCGCCGATGATCCTGTTTGTGCCGGAAGTGACTCCGCAGATGTTCACGGACCCTTCGTATCATCTGCCGGCCTTCTATGAGTTGTGGTCGCGATGGGGACCCGAGAAGGATCGCGCGTTCTGGGCACGAGCCGCGGAGACGAGCCGTGCATTTTTTGTCAAGACGACGAATCCGCAGACGGGACTGGCACCGAGCTATGCGAACTTCGATGGCACGCCACACAAGAACATGTTTCCGCAGTCGGGCGAGTTCGGATATGACGCGTGGCGGACGGCGAGCAACTGGTCAGTGGACTGGTCATGGTGGCATAAGGCTCCGGCAGAGCAGGAACTAAGCGATCGCATTCAGAAGTTTTTCGAGTCGCAGGGCATCGAGAAGTATGGGCCAGTCTATACGCTCGACGGAAAGAACGTCGGGGCGACGCCGGGGCTGACACATGAGAATCATCCAGAGGGGCTGGTCGGTACGAATGCGGTGGCTTCGCTTGCGGCGAGGGATCAGAAACGCGCAAAAGAATTCGTGGAAGCGCTGTGGAGTGCACCGATTCCTTCCGGCCAAGGCCGTTATTACGATGGAATGCTTTATCTGATGAGCTTGATGCACTGCGGCGGAGAGTTTCGGGTGTGGATGCCGAAGACAAGGAATTAAACGGACCGGGGCTAAGATTTACCCCAGCCGCCGCCACCTGGGGATTCGATGCGGAGTCGGCTTCCGGACTTCAGTTCGCGGGTGCATTTGCCGGGAAGAAGTTGCTCCTCGCCGTCGCTGATAATGACGGTCTTCCCTTTTGCACCGGCGTCACCGCCTGCAAGGCCCCAAGGTGCGGCGTTGCGACGATCGGCGAGCAAGGTGACCTGTGCGTCGCCGAGAAGTTCGATTTCGCGGGTGACGCCGTCGCCCCCGCCGTGCTTCCCCGCCCCGCCAGAGTTACGACGGATGCCGTAACGGATCATACGGAAAGGGTACGCATACTCGAGCGCTTCGACTGGCGTATTGAGGGAGTTGGTCATGTGCGCGTGATGCCCACTCGCGCCGTTTGATTGAGGCGACGCTCCGTGGCCTCCGGCGATGGTTTCGTAATAGGTAAAGGATTGTCCGGATCTGGGATCCATGCCACCGATGGTCAGGTTGTTCATGGTGCCCGAGCTTGCCGCAGGAATGCGATCAGGAAGAGCCGGTGCGAGAGCGCGCATCAGAGTGTCGACGATACGCTGCGATGTTTCTACGTTACCGCCTGCGACTGCTGCGGGTGGAAGAGCGTTCACAACAGAACCTTGAGGAGCAATGACTTTGACTGGGCGCATGAGGCCGGCGGTAACAATGGCATCAGGTGGAAGCAGGCATCGGAAAACGTAGAAGACAGCCGACCAGGTGATGGCGTACACGGCATTGATTGAGCCAGAAACCTGCGGGTCTGTTCCGGCGAAGTCAACGATGGCGCGGCGCCGTCTGGGATCGGTGGTGACTTTCACGCGAATGGCGACGGGATCGGGATTCACACCGTCGTCGTCCAGGAAGTCTTCGGCGCTCCATTCGCCCGCTGGAAGTGACGCGAGCACGTTGCGCATGAGCCGGTCGGAGCCTTCCAGCATGACGCGGACGCCGGCGGTCAGCCGCGCGCAGCTGAAGCGCTCGACCAGGTCGAGCATACGCTTTGCGCCGATACGGCACGCGCCGAGCTGCGCAGTCAGGTCTCCTTCGCGCTCGCGTGGCGTGCGCACATTGGCGAGGATGGTGGCGAGAAGCTGCGCGTCCATTTTGCCGGCGCGCATCAGCTTGACGGGCGGAATACGAATGCCTTCCTGGGTGATTTCGCGGCACGGCCCCATAGAGCCGGGATACATACCGCCGACGTCGGCGTGGTGAGCGCGGTTGGCAACGTAGAAGGCGGCGCGCTTCCGGCCGGGGAGAAAAACAGGCGCGACCATCGTGATGTCGGGGAGGTGCGTACCACCGCGGAAAGGATCGTTGAGCAGAGCCATATCACCGGGTGCGAGATGCAGGTCAGCGAGAACGGCCGCCACTGACATGGGCATGGAACCGAGGTGCACGGGCATGTCATCGCCCATGGCGATCAGGTCGCCTTCGGCAGAGAACACGGCTGAGGAGTAGTCGCGGCGCTCCTTGATATTGGGCGAGAAGGCGGTGCGTCTAAGGGCCGCACCCATCTCGACCGCAACTGAGTGAAACGCATAACCGATGACGGCGATTTCGGCGGGATCGGGTTGGCGGCGCAGGGTCATCGGCGGGCTCCCGGGTTCGGCGTGAGCATCAGGTTGCTGAATGCATCGACAGACGCGACCCAGCCGGTGGGGAGATATGTGGTGGCGGAGAGTTCGGTAATGATGGCGGCTCCAGTGATGTGGTTCCCGGGCTGAAGGCGAGCGCGGTCGATGAGGACTGCTTTCCGCCAGCGTCCCTCTTCGAATACGCGATGACCAGAGATGATTGCGGCTTCGGGATCTGACTTTTTAAGCCGCGCAGCTTTTACACGCGGCTTGGGCGAACGAGCAACTGCCTGAACCCGCAAGGTGACGATTTCGACGGAACGCGCGGGATCGGCGTAGCCGTATGACTGTTCGTGGAGTTCATGAAAGCGGGAGACTGCATTGGCGGACCAGTCGATGCGGAGTTCGTAGCCCTGGCCGTGATAGCGGAGATCGGCGGAGCGCTTGAGAACCGGCCTGGCACGTTCAGAGGCGAACGCTGCGATGGCTTCGGCCTCGAGGTCTCGGAAAGCTCCAGCGATCTGTGGGGAGCTTGGAGCGAGCATCACGGTTCGCGAGAACTCGCGGCGAAGGTCGGCGTCGAGGATGCCCAGGGCGGAGAGTGCGCCGGGCGCGCTGGGGATGAGGACGCGGCCGATGCCGAGTGATTGAGCAAGCGAGCAAGCATGTAGCGGACCCGCGCCTCCAAATGCAAGCAGCGTGAAATTGCGTGGATCGAAACCGCGTTCGACGGAGACGCGACGAAGTGCAGATTCCATGCGGGCGTTGGCGACGCGAATGATTCCTTCAGCGAGATGCTCTTTGGTTGCGAAGGAGTTTGTCGGAACCGCAGAGATTGCATCACGAGCACGAGACTCATCGAGGCGCATTGCACCGCCGAGGAAATGATCGCCATGAAGGCGGCCGAGGATGAGATTCGCGTCGGTGACCGTCGCTTTGGTGCCGCGACCATAGCAGGCGGGTCCGGGATCGGCTCCAGCGGATTGCGGGCCGACGTGAAGCGCGCCCGCGGTGTCTATCCAGGCGAGAGAGCCGCCGCCGGCGCCTGCGGTGTGGATGTCGAGCATGGGGATGCTGACTGGAAGCCCCTCGACCTGGCCTTCGCTGGTGGTAGGTGGTTCCAGTCGGGTATCGAGCAGCGCGACATCGGTTGACGTGCCACCCATGTCGAAGGTGAGGATGCGATCGATGCCTGCGGTTCGGGCAACGCTTAGCGCTCCGATGACGCCGCCGGCAGGGCCAGAGAGGATGGTGCGCACGGGTTCGCGCGCAGCGGATGCGGCGGAGAGGATTCCGCCGGAAGACTGCATGATGCTGAGAGTTGCGTTGCGACGAGACAGCCCGCGTTCGAGCGACTGGATGTAACTCTGCATGCACGGCGCGAGATATGCGTTGAGCGCGACAGTGCTGCCGCGTTCGTATTCGCGGAACTCGGGCAGGATCTGGTGCGAAAGCGAGATGGGCAGGCCTAGTGACGACAGGGCTACGCCTATGGCCCGTTCGTGGGCGGAATTCGCAAAGGAGAAGAGGAGCGAGACTGCGATTGAATCAGCTCGGCTGTCGCGGATTTGGCGGCGAAGGCTTTCGACGGCAGATGTTGTAAGCGCAAGGAGGACAGAGCCGTCGGGGGCGACACGTTCTGGAACGCCGAAGCACAGATCCGTGATGGGGACGGGACGGTGCTGATTCCAGTCGTAGAGATTTGGTCGAGCCTGGCGCGCGATGGCGAGGGTGTCTTCGAATCCTTCGGTCGTGATGAATGCGACACGGGCGCCTTTGCGCTCGAGCAAGGTGTTGGTTGCCACTGTGGTGCCATGGCGAACTTCGATCTTCTCTGCCTGGACGAGATCGGCAATCTGACGGACGGCTTCCAGGATGGCCCGGCTCGGATCACCCGGCGTGGAGGGCAGTTTGAGGACCTCGATGCGGCCGTCATTGCGGTAAACGCAGTCGGTGAAGGTACCGCCAGTATCGATGGCGATGGTGAGGCGGGAAGTCACTGGAGCCAACATAACAGCCTGATTCTCCAAATAGAAACAGCGAGTCAGCGTCGCCAAGCGGAAGCAAGTCAGCGAGTCAGCTCGACCTGCAGACTAGCTGTGTCAGGCGTGACACACGCGTGTTTTTCGAGGCACGAATCGCAATTCCCTTTTCCAACCTAATTCCTTTCTTTTCAGAGAAGAAGAGATTGGAAGCGCGACTGCAATTGGTTATGGCGTTGGCAGATGAAGCAACGGGTGAGGGACGCGATGAAAGCGAACGGACTAAGCAAGTGGGCGGTGGCGGTGAGCGCGGCGATGGTGATGGGGATCGAGGCGATGGGGCAGACGATGGGGGCACCGGCGGCTGCTTCGGTCTCCACCCCGGAGGTCAAGCGGACGATCGTGGTGAGCCTGGAGGATCGCAAGCTGGCGCTGGTTGAAGACGGCCAGGTGAAGAAGGTCTACACCGTCGCGATTGGCAAGCCGTCAACGCCGAGCCCGGTGGGAACGTTCACGATTCAACGCCGCGTGAAGAATCCGGTGTACCAGCACGAGGGCAAAGTGGTTCAGCCCGGGCCGGGGAATCCGGTAGGGACCCGGTGGATGGGGTTGAGCGTTAAGGGCTACGGAATACATGGGACGAACGAACCGAAGTCGATCGGCAAGGCCGCTTCGCATGGGTGCATCCGGATGGCAAGAAAGGATCTGGAAGAGATGTACGACATGGTTCACGTGGGCGACACGGTGGAACTGATCGGCGAGCGCAATGAGGAAACAGCGCAGCTGTTTGGGGAACCGAAGCCCGCGATGGAGCAGCCGATGGTGGTGGCGAGCGCGGCGGCAGCGCCGGTGATTTCCGAAGCGGCGAGTGAAGTTGTCGCGGCAGAAAAGTAAGGGGTGCGGCGATGAGTCTGCTGGCGGATGCGATGAGCGGGTTGGGGGCAGCGCTGTTGCCGGTAGCGGCGGCGCTGCTGTTTGAGGAGTTGACGTTTGGAGGGCTGGTCCGGCTGCTGATTGCTCCATGGCCGGCGACCAGAAAAGACGGGGCGGCCCATAAAGGGCGCGGACGGGCAGAGCACAAGAACGGAGAATGCCCCGCAGACCAGAGAACGATTTGCGGGGAGCCCGGCGAATTGCAAACCGGGCGATAGGAGGCGGGAATGATTGCGCTGAAGACGTTGTTGATGATTCTGGGCATGGTGCTGATCACGGTGGCGGCTGGGATTCCGCTGCATGGATTGTGGATGCAACTGCGGTACGCGATGAAGAAGAAGCCGGGCGGCGAGGGGATGCTTCTCGAGCCTGGTACGGCGGAGCCGGAGCCCGGTCCGGTTATGTGGAAGGGACCGGTGGCACTGGCACTGGTGGCGAGCGTGCCGATGATGATTGCGGGAAGCATGGTGGTGGTGCCAAGCGGGATGGGCGGAGTACGAGTGAGCCAGATCGGCGGAACCGAGCCGGGAACTCTGTATCCGGGGCTGCATTTCGTAACTCCCATGATCGAGAGCGTACAGATGTTCGATCTGCGCGATCACATGTTTACGGCGGGCGTGGTGGATGCGGGCAAGCCAGGGACGAAGAACAATATGACGGTGCAATCGCGCGAGGGGCTGAATATAGGTCTGGCGGTAACGGTGCGGTACAGGCTCGATCCCAGCAAGTTGTCGAGTGTACAGGCGCACCTACCTCAGCCGGCAGATCAGCAGCTGGTGCCTCCGGTGGTAGCGAGTGCGTGGCGGGAGTTGGCGCCATCGTACAGCGTGCGCGAGATTTTCTCGAGCAAGCGCGAGGAGGTGCGTAACAAGGCTGCAGGAATCATTACGAAAAAGCTGGCCACGGACGGAATCGTGGTGGAAGAGGTGATGCTGTCTGACATTCAATTGCCCGAGCAGTATGCGAAGGGGTTGGAGGGGCTGCTGCTGAAAGAGCAGCAGGACGACCAGATGACCATCGACACCGATATTCAGCAAAAGCAAGTGCGGATTGCCGAATTGCAGGCTGAGGCCGAAGCAAAGCAGAAGGCACAGCACGCCGAGGGCGATGCGAAGGCCAGGGTGATTGAAGCCAAAGGCGAGGCGGATGCGATGCAATACACTCTGCCACTGAAGCAGAAGCAGATTGAGCAGACGAAGCTCGAAGCGGAAGCGCGCAAGGAGGCGACGATCCAGAATGCGCAGGCCGAGGCTGAGGCCAAGGTGATCGACAGCAAAGCAGAGTTGCAGCGCCGGAACCTGCTGGCTGACGCTGAGGCCAGCCGGATCAAGCTGATTGCGGCTGCGAATGCGGAGCGGATGACGAGTGAGGCGTCGTTGCTGAACAAGTCGCCGCTGCTGATCAACAAGATTGTGGCGGAGCGCTTGTCGGACAAGATCCAGGTGGTGATGGTGCCGTCGGATGGGAAGTTCTTCTTTGCGAACGATGTGTTCAAGAACATGGCCAATGCGCCGGTGGTGAAGCAGGAGATGGAATCGGAGGCGGAGGCGGAGCCGAAGGCTGGGCATTAATGCAGGGGTGGGCGAACAGCGAGGAGGCGCGGACAGTGACGCGCCTCCTCACTGATCACTGGCGGAGCGCACACTCTGACGGACGCACGGAACACCAAGCTCCGCAGACGATATAATCCGCGCAGAACAAGCGAGAAGCGATGAGGGCGATGAGGCTGGTCGTAGCAGTGGTGCTGGTGGTGTGCTGGGTGGCCGGGTGCGCCGTGCTTGCAGCGCAGCCTCAGCAAACGCCGAGTTCATGGTCGCAACCTGCGGCGGAATTGGCTGGACAGATCGCTGATCTCCTTGGACCTGGACAGGCGCAGCTCACGGTGCGCAATCTTTCGACAATTCAAACGGGTGAAATCCCAGTCATCCGGAAGTTGATTGAGCAGGATTTAAAGGCCCGCGGTGTGCTGGCAGGGGGCACCGAGAGCGCCAACGCGATCCGGGTGACCTTGAGCGAGAATGCGCGAGATCGCTTGTGGGTGGCAGAGGTCGTTGAAGGAAATGAAACGCGAGTAGCAATGGTGCATGCGGGCGCCGCAGAGGCGACCACAACTCACTCTATGAGCGAAAGAGTTGTGCTGCGCAAGGAGAAGATTCCCAGTCTCGTCAATCGGAATGGGGGAACACTGCGGAACGAACCGATATTGGCGGCGGCGGAAATCAACGGCCATCTCGTGGTGATATTCGAGGATCGGATTGCTGTTTTCTCGTCAGCAGGAGCGAGTTGGAGTGAAGTGAACTCGTTTGCGATGTCTCCGAAACTGGCGCGCGATCCGCGCGGAATTCTGGTGCCGACTGCAGACGGCGGCTTGTTCACCGCTTATGCACCGGGAACGCAATGCAGCGGCTCCTATTCCCTACCCCTGAACGGAGCGACCCAAGATAGTGGGTGGACGGTGCGATGCCGAACGAGCGACGATCCATGGCCGGTTTATCAGAGTGCGGATGCGAGTAACGCGCCGGCTCTGAAGGCCTTTTACAACACGGCTCGCGATTTTTTTACGGGAGTAGTCACGCCGAACATCGGCGTTGATCTGCCACCGTTTTATGCAGCGGGAATGATACCGCGGGCTGCTGGTGGCGCAGCCGTTCTCCTAGCCGCGGTTGATGGGAAGGTGCAGCTTTTGGAGAACGGCTCGGTGCGCGCGATTGCGGGTGCGCGCGACTGGGGCAGCGATTTCGCTGTGGTGCGCTCCGGGTGCGGAACGGGCACACAGGTGATCGCGTCGAGTTCAGGCGATGCCCCGAATGACAGCCTGCGCGCGTTCGGAATGCCCGCGCTCGAAGCGATTCCGGAGAGCAATGCCCTTGCGATGGACGGAACAGTGACTAGCTTATGGACTGCGCAGGACGGAAAAAGCGCGATGGCGGTGGTGCGCAATGGTGCGGGTGAATACGAGGTGGACCGTGTTTCGGCGCTTTGCAATTAGCCTGGTACTCGCACTCATAGCGCTCAGCGGAGCGGCGCGAACGCGTCCGCACTATGGCGGAACGTTGCGCGTGGAGATTGCAGGCGATCCCTGGGAGCGGCCCAATGGTGTTGCCCGCCGGCTTGTCTATGACGGACTGACGCAACTGGATGTGAGCGGTGCGTTGCGACCGGCACTGGCGGTCTCCTGGGAGCAGGACAACAACTTTCATCGCTGGCAACTCAGGTTGCGGCCCGGGGTGCGTTTTCATGATGGAACTGCTCTTACTTCTGCAGCGGTCGCCGCTTCGCTGAGAGTTTCATGCAGCGCGAATTGTCCCTGGGATGCTGTAAAGGCAGTTGGACCGCTTGTAGTCTTCACGAACGATTCACCGATGCCCAACCTTCCGGCGCTGCTGGCGAGCGATCAATTCCTGATCGCGCTCACGTCTGCCGCGGACGGCAAAACCGCAACAGGCGCAATCGGAACAGGACCCTTCCAGACAAGCGACTTCAAGAATGGAGTGCTTACGCTGGCGGCAAACGAGAACAGCTGGGCGGGGCGGCCATTTGCCGACTCTATCGAGATTCGCGTGCGTCGCGCGATTCGGGATGAATGGCTCGATCTGAGTCTTGGACGTGCGGACCTTGTTGAGGTTCCAGCAGAGCAATTGCGGCAGGCACAGCAGCAACGACTATCGTTGCTCATTTCGCCACCAATCACGCTGCTTGCGCTGCAGGTGAGCGATACGGGAGTTCTGGCGAACGTGAAGGTGCGGGCAGCGGTGGCAGCAGCGGTTGACCGGGGAGCTCTCTATAACGTGATCTTTCAGAAACAAGGCGAGGTGACCGCGAGCCTCCTGCCGCAAGCGATGAGCGGATACTCTTTCCTGTTCCCGACGGCCCGGGACCTGAACAAGGCCCACGAATTGCGGGGCGGATTGGCGGCTGGGGAGCTTACGCTTGCAGTGGAAGGCGACGGCGCCATGCAGCTTGCAGGGCAAAGAATCGCGCTGAATTTGCGCGAGGCGGGATTCAATGTGCAGATGGCCCCCGCAGGTGTTCAGCGTTCGGATCTTGTTCTGCGGAAATTTCTGGTTGCCGGGGATGATCCGGCGGCAGCACTGGAGCGGATTCTGTGGGATGCCGGGTTGCTTGCTCCAGTTAACGAGGAAAGGTCTTCGGATCTCTATAAGCGTGAGCAGGCGATTCTGGAGAATCGGAGAATTATCCCGTTGGTCGATTTACCGGCAGGGTTTGCAAGCGGAGCACGGGTCAGGAATCTCCATTTGCGCTCTGACGGAACTCCAGATCTGGCAGGTACTTCCCTGGAGGATGCGCGTTGAGCCTGCGACAGAAGTTGTTATTGCTGTTTTCGCTCACGGTCGCGGCAGCAGTAGCAGCTGTTGCCTGGACGTTTCTGGTGCGGATCAGAGAAGTGTTCGAACGCCGCGATCGGGACGAGACCATCCTGTTTGTCAGCCAATTTCAACGCGAGTTTCAACATCGGTCAGCCGACGTCGCGGCATCGATCGACCGCATCGCTGCGCAGGAGCGGGTCCGGAATATGGCATTCGAGCTGGTGCAGTCGGGCGATGCTTCCCCATTTCTGAATGAAGCACAAACTCTGGCCCAGGATGCGCGATTGGACTTTCTCGAGATTGTGGGACCAGATGGATCCATCGTGAGTTCCGCGCAGTGGCCGGCGCGGTTTGGTTATCCGGAACCAGCGGCAAACAACGCTGCACAAACGCCGTTTCTAAAACGGGAGGAATTGGCTGACGGGAGCACGGCACTCGGGCTGTTCGCTGTTCGTGTAATTCGAGGTGCAGAGCCAGCGGTGAAGCTGGTTGGCGGTGTGCGGATGGACCGGAACTTTCTCGCAGATCTTCCGGTCGCTCCGGGAATGCAGGTGGGTTTGTATAGCGAGGCGGGTGAAGTGGGAACGGATGCGGGCGCTGGATTCGATCCGAAAAGGCTTGTGGGGTCGGACGGGGTAGTGCCGAGTGCCGAAAAGTATGCTGCGCTGATCGAAGAGGCCCGCAAAAGCGGACAGGACGCAAACGGCATCCTTTATTTGACGCCGAACCGGGAAGACAGCATGGCCGCGACCGCGATTCCACTCAAAAATTCTTCGGGGAGAGTGCTGGCGATTCTGACGGTGGCGATCTCGCGCAGAGGGCTGGTGGCAGAACAGCAACAGATTCGCGCTATCGCGTATGGTGTAGCGGGTGGCGGGATTCTGCTGGCGATTGTATTTAGCTTGTGGATTGCTGCACGGGTATCGCGACCGATTGAGCAACTGGCGAGGGCGGCCGAGGAAGTTGCAAGCGGAAGCTGGAATGCGCGAGTGCCGGACAGCGGGAATGATGAAGTCGGCGTGCTGGCGCGTAGCTTCAATCACATGACGGAGCAGCTTGAAAATCAGCGAGAGAGATTGGTTCAGAGCGAGCGCGTTGCAGCGTGGCGCGAGCTGGCGCGAAGGTTAGCGCATGAATTGAAGAACCCGCTGTTTCCGCTTCAATTGACGGTGGAGAACCTGGCGCGAGCACGGCAATTGCCGACGGCAGAATTTGACGAGGTATTCAACGAGAGCACGCAAACGCTGAGCATGGAGATCGGGAATCTGAAAAAGATCATCGGGCGGTTCAGTGACTTCAGCAAAATGCCCAAGCCGGAACTGGAGCGGATTGATGCGAGAGATGCCGTATCGCGGGTGCGCAATCTGTATGCAGCTGGGGGTGAAGATGGACCCAAGATCTCGTTGGTGACGGAGGTTGAGGACGCGCCCATGCCGCTGATGGCCGACCCGGAACTTCTTCATCGCGCACTGTCAAACCTGGTGCTGAACGCAAAAGACGCAATGCCGGAGGGCGGCACGGTGACGATTTCGGCGACCAATCGCGAACAAAATGTCGAGATTCGCGTATCAGACACCGGACAGGGGATGACGCCCGAGGAGTGCGAACGGCTATTCACACCGTATTACACCACCAAGGAGCACGGCACGGGATTGGGGCTGGCGATTGTGCAAAGCATTGTGGCAGACCACGCAGGTACCATAGCGGTGGAGAGCCACGAGAGACAGGGCGCGACATTTGTAATTACGTTGCCGAGGGCTGACGCATGAGCGCAAAAATTCTGATCGTTGATGACGAGGCCAATACGCTGGCTTCGCTGTCGCGTGCCTTTCGGCTCGCCGGGCATGAGGCTGTGGTTTGCGACAACGCATCGCGTGCGCTCGAGCTGGCGCAGGCGCAGCCGTTCGACCTCATCCTGAGCGATGTGGTGATGCCGAAGCGAGATGGACTAGCGCTGCTTGAGGACCTGAAGACCGCCGAAGTTGCCGCTCCCGTGGTGATGATGAGCGGACAGGCGCACATTGAAATGGCGGTGAGAGCCACGCGCCTGGGCGCGCTGGACTTTCTGGAGAAGCCGCTCTCGACCGAAAAGCTGCTGGTCACGCTCGATAACGCGATGAAGCTTACGCGGCTCGAAGCGGAGAATCGCGATCTGCGCACGCGTGTGGGAAAACACACGATGGTGTGGACGGGCGAGACGATGCGGCGCGTCATGGGGCAGATCGAGCGCGTGGCCGCGAGTGAGACGCGGGTTTGCATTTACGGAGAAACCGGCACGGGCAAAGAGCTTGTAGCGCGGACTTTGCACGAGAAGAGCCAGAGATCTCATGGACCGTTCGTCACGCTGAATTGCGCGGCCGTTCCGGCTGAGTTGATCGAGAGCGAACTGTTCGGGCATGAGAAAGGTTCGTTCACCGGAGCTGCGCAGCGACACAGTGGGAAGTTCGAGCAAGCCCATCGAGGAACGCTTTTCCTGGACGAGATCGGCGACATGCCAATCACAATGCAGGCGAAACTCCTGCGCGTGCTGGAAGAGGGCGAAGTGGAGCGAATTGGCTCCGACAAGCCCACCAAGGTGGATGTGCGAGTGGTTGTAGCGACACACCGGAATCTAGAGCAGCTTGTGGAGGGCGGGGGATTCAGGCGCGATCTGTACCATCGGGTGGTCGTGTTCCCGCTGACACTTCCGCCGTTGCGGGATCGGTGCGAGGACTTGCCCGCGCTGGTCGATTACTTTGCGCGGCAAGTGAGTGCGCAGAATGGCTGGAAGCCTGTACCGTTCAGCGATGCAGCAATCGATCTGCTAAAAGCGTATTCGTGGCCGGGGAATATTCGCGAGCTGCGAAACGTGGTGGAGCGGCTTTTGCTGCTGGCGGGGACGCAGGTCGAGGCGGAGGATGTACGAATGGCGCTGCCGGCTTCGAGCGCTGGGTTCGGGCCGCGTCGGTCAGTTGAGGACGCGGAGGGCGGTCCGCTGGCGCAACGGGTATTGGCCTTCGAGCGCCAAGCTGTATTGGCCGAACTCGATCGGCATAACCGGCACGTTACGCAGACGGCGAAGGCTCTGGGACTCGAACGCAGCCATCTATATAAGAAATGCCAGCAGTTGGGAATCGACCTGCAAAACTTGCCGGAGCGTGAGTAGGCCGATCTCTTCCCCGGAAAACCGTGACTTTCTAGCCCGAACCATTGCCATTCTCAGCGCATCTAAACTGATGTGCTTGTGTGTCTCATGGTCGTTTCTGTGCCGACTGGCGTGGCGGTGCTGGGCATTGTCGCGCTGGTGCTCGTGGCTTCTTCCCTCATCGGTGGGCTGATAGGACCGTTACCGAAATACGAGTTGACCGATCGCAATGATCTTCCTGCGAATGATTCCGAGCGGTTTTTGCAGGTTCTCGAAGCGCTGAGTGATGCGCAGGTGAATCGGACTGGAAGCATTGACGTATTAACAAATGGCCTCGCGTTCTATCCGGCCGAGTTGGACGCGATTCGCAATGCCAAGCAGAGCGTGAACATTGAGGCCTATATTTTCCACAAAGGTAAGATCGCGGATCAATATATTGAAGCATTGACGGAGCGAGCACGGGCAGGAGTGAGGGTGAACCTGGTGCTCGATTCCTTCGGAAGCGCAGGTACTACGAGCAAGTATCTGGCGCCGCTGCTGGAAGCGGGCGGTAAGGTGGAATGGTACAACGGGCCGCGCTGGTATCGGCTGATGCACCTGGACAATCGTACGCACCGGGAGCTGATGATTGTGGACGGGCAGGTCGGATTCATTGGCGGAGCCGGGATCGCCGACCAATGGTACTTGAGCACCAAGGGGCACCCTCGGTGGAGGGACTCGGCTGTAAGGGTCGAAGGCGAGGCGGTTTGTAACCTGCAGGCGACCTTTGCCGAAAACTGGCTTGCCACGGCGGGCGAGTTGCTGACCGGAGAGGCCTATTTTCCGAGCATCAGAAATGAACACCCGCTGGTGGCAATGGTGGTGAACAGTACGCCAACTATAGGCGGGGGCACGCGGGCGAGAATTCTATTCCAGTTGCTACTGGCTTCGGCGCGAGAGAGCATTTCAATTACCACGCCTTATTTTCTACCGGATAAAAGTCTGATGAAAGAATTGTGCCGGGCTGTGGATCGTGGCCTGCGAGTGAGGATTCTCGTTCCGGGCCGGAAGAGCGATCATATGGTTACGCGGAGTACCAGTCGGGCTGGGTATGGTGAGTTGTTGAAGGCCGGGGCTGAGGTGTACGAGTATCAGCCGTCAATGATTCACGCGAAGGTGCTGTGCATTGATAATCTGTGGGTCGTTGTGGGTTCGACGAATTTCGACAACCGATCGTTTGGAATCAACGATGAGGTGAACCTGGCTCTTCGAGACCCGAATGTTGCAATGCGATTTGAAAACGACATGGCTTTCGATCTGGAACAGAGCCGGAGGATTTCACTGCAGGAATGGAAGCACCGGCCGGTAACGGAACGCGCGACAGAATTGATGGGGTTGGTATTCGAGCGACAGCAATGAGCAAACCTTTGGTTCGATTTCGAGTGGCCTCATACAACACGCATAAATGTCGCGGTATTCACGGAACGATTTCGTCGGAACGCGTGGCTCGCGTGATTGCAGAGCTGGACATGGACATTCTGTGCCTGCAGGAAGTGGTGGATGCGCCGGGCGGAACGGGCAAGTTCGATCAAGCCAACCAGATTGCAGCTGCATTTCCCAAGCTCCATATGGCGTTCGGCAAGACTCGGCCGCTCCATGGAGGGCAGTATGGCAACATGCTCCTCTCTCGGTTCCCCATTCTGGAAGCGCATACGCACGAATTGCCGCTAGCACGTCGCGAGCAACGAGGTGTCCTTCACTGCGTTATTGACGTGGGCGAGGGGCTCAAGGTGAACGTCTTCAATGTGCATTTTGGAACCGGGTACATGGAGCGCCGTAAGCAGATCGAGGCTCTGGTTGGTGAGGACATACTGGCGAAGCCGGAATTAACCGGGCCGAGGATCGTAATCGGCGACTTCAACGAATGGACTCGCGGACGGACGACGAAGGTATTGCAGAATAGCTTCCTGAGCCATCGGCCTCGGCCACCGTTTCGATTTGAGCGGACATATCCGGGCGTTCTGCCTCTCCTCAGCCTGGATCATTGCTACTATGAAGAACCGTTGAAGCTGGAACACACCAAGATCTGGCGGAGCCGCAAAGCGCTGGTTGCCTCGGATCATCTTCCGCTGCTGGCGGACTTCAGTCTCGAAGCCAACGCGGCGGTGGCCTGATTCATTTAAGGCGTGGAACGCCATGCCCCCAGGTATCAGGCGGCGCAAGTTCTCTGCGCATCGGTGGTTCTGTTTGGTCCCGTTTCGAGCTGTTGAAGATTGTGTCGCCCTGCGCGATGAGGTAATCGGCTGTGCGGGCAGCAAGGGCCTGAATCGTGAGCCCGGGATTTGCGGATCCCTGCGTGGGCAGGATGGAACCATCGCAAACGAAGAGGTTGGCGATATCGTGGGTCCGGCCGAATTTGTCGACGACTGATGTGCGGGGATCGTTGCCCATGCGCGCTGCTCCAACGAGATGCGCATAACGCGCCTCCTGCACCACTTCGGTTGCGCCCGCAGCATGCATCACTTCCATGGTTTTGTTCTTCGCTGCCTTGATGAGCTTGTGATCGTTGTCGTGGAGGCTGAAGGAGATATATGGTGAGCGGATGCCAAACTGATCGCGTTCTTCAGAAAGGGTCACGCGATTATCGGACCATGGGAGGATTTCGCCGAGCAGGCCGAAGCTGGCCCAATGGTTGTAATCCATCATTTCGCGCCGAAGCCCCCAGCCCCACGCTCGTTTAGCTGAAACCATTTGCTTGGCGAAGGCGATGGGAAGCGGTCCTACAGTCTGAATTGCAAAGCCACGCGCGAAGTCGTTGCGCGGATCGGTTTCATAGAACTCCTCAGTAAGCGCGTGGGCCGGCGGGGCCTTGTACATACGCACTGGTTCATCAAATCGACCGAGGACTACGTTGCCGGCCTGAGCCATCAGATAGCGGCCGACGGTGTTACTGGAGTTGGCCAAGCCGTTCTCGTGGCCGGGGCATGCAGAATTGAGCAGCAGACGGGGCGTTTCAATGGCGTATCCGGCAACGATGACTGCCTTCGCGCGCTGAAACCATGACGCGCCATCGCGATCGAAGTAATGGACACCGGAGACGCGACCGTCTTTGGCGAGTTCGATTCGATGGGCCATGGAGTAGTCCCGTACCTCGGCGCCATGAGCGATCGCGTCGGGAACGTGGGTAATGAGGGTGCTGGCTTTTGCGCCGACTTTGCAGCCTTGAATACAGTAGCCGCGGTAGATGCAGTGCGGCCGGTCAGCACGCGAGCCAGAGAGAATAGCAACTGGACCGCCGATGGAAACGGGGATGCCAAGAGCGGAGCAGCCTTTGATCAGCGCATTGCCGACGCCGCCCATTGGGTGCGGGCCGTACGGATAGCCGTGTGGATGTCCCCACGGAAAGTGAGCAGGACCAGCGACGGGCATCTCGAGTTCTAGCTGTTCGTAATAAGGACGGAGAGTTTCGTAGCGAAACGGCCAGTCAGCGCCGAGACCATCACGGGTGTAGACTTCGAAATCCGAAGGATGAAATCGTGGCGTGAATGCGGCCCAGTGGACGGAGCCGCCACCCACACCTTTGCCGCTGTTGTTCGCTCCGAAGGCGAGCGGGTCGGTGCCCCCGGTGATGCGGAGGTCCTCCCAATAGAGTTTGTGAGAGCCTGACTCATCGCTGACCCAGTCTCGTTCTGTATTCCAGAAGGGCCCGGCTTCGAGCGCGACAACGCGAAAGCCTGCTCGGCTTAGACGCTGTAGAAGAACTCCACCTGCTGAGCCGCAACCGACGATGAGGTAGTCGACTTCATCCGTGTCGCGGAAACGACGCATGGGAAGGTAGATGTGCTGCATCGGTCCCAGGGCGTGGTGCCCGTCCCCTCGCGACTTGAACGGTCCGAGCAGAGGCTTTTTCACTGGCTTTCGTCCGGGATGAATTCGTTCTGTCGTGACTCACTGTGAAGATGGTGCGTGGACTCAGTTGTGTCGGAGACGGAATAGCGAGGAGCGTCCCAATCATAACGTTGCTCTTCCACTTCCCAAGGCTCTGGTTCGCCGCGTTCGAGGCGCGTGTAAGCGCGAGGGTAAGCAGGCCCGCCGAATCCGATTTCGTCCCACGCCCAGGGATGCGAGTAGTAGGCCTCGATTGCATCTTGCAAGAGAAGGAGCCAGAATCGGCCGATGGACATCTGCTTCCAAATCGGCTTTGCACCAGCGGGTTTGCCGTCATGAATAGCCTGCAGGACAAGGTCCTGCTGTAGGTAGGGAAGATCGACGAAGCCGGCGTTGTAGCGCGACTGGGCTTCTTCGTTGATGGCAATCTCCGCCAGCCTGTAGGCCTCGCGGTCGGGTGGCATCTTCTCGTAGCGATAGCCGACGCCCCGATTGTTGAAGAGACGTTCGTCGAGGCGCTCGAGGATGGGAATCCGACGTTCGGGAAGGCGATCAGTCTGCGGCAGGATGTGATCGAAGACAGCCCGCCAGAAACGAGCGGATTCCGCACTGAAATGGCGCACGCGCGGGATGTTGTTGACCCGCTCGTTGACGAGATCGCGAGTGGTTTTGTCCCAATAGGCTTGTTGGGAGAGAGTGCTATAGCCAGGATAGTATCCCGGCTGTTCTGACGGCAGGATCGCTTCTCCGGTCCTGGCGTCGCGAGGAAGAAGCGAGCTATCTACATCGAGCGGCCAACGCCGTGCGGATTTACGGGTTTGCTTGCTCATGCGCGTCTCCTGCGAAGAAGGCTGGCGAGGATGCCGAGCATTCCGGCGGCGCCGAAGAGTAGAGGAGCGAAGATCGGCGGGCCGTAGATGATGTTGTAGATGAGGTGCCTGGTGCCGCCGGGACGGCGAAGAACTCCGCGCGCGTGGTAGAAAAAGCCGATCGCCGAGTCGGCCGTAGCTACGAGTGAGATAGCCGGAAGAGCCCTGGTGGCCACGCGCCGGCTGCGCACGGCTGCAAAGGATGCAGTCGCGAGCATTGGTGCGATGACAATCGGAGTCCACTGCACTGCATAGCGGAAGTTGTTTTTGTAATGGGAGTAATACGCCTCGAATCCACTGAGCAGCGCGCTGATACCCGTGATGATAGCTACCTGACGCTGAAATGCGCCCTCCCGGATGTCCTGCTCTTCGGAGAGGAGTTCTCGACCCTGGCGCGGAGGGAGGAGGCGGGCGAGCCAGGCGTCAGTAGCGCCCCGGTCTCCTCGTTCGATATTCGCGGCATCTTCACGTTGGAGATAGGAGGCTACCAAGCCAAGGTAGGCACTGGTTCCGAAGAGAAGAGGAGCGAAAATTGGCGGACCCATAATCATGTTGGTCATGGGGAGCCGCCATCCTCCCGGTTTGCGATGTACGCCGCGGATGTGGAAATAGAACCCCACCGTCGCATCCAACAATGTGACCGCAGAAGTCAGACGCAGAACTGTGCGTGCAGCGCGGCGACTAAAAAAGGCCGCAATGCCTGCGATTGCAAGGACTGCACTGAGGATCACCGGCGTGTACATCACACGCCGGCTGTAGCTTCCGCGATAATGCTCGTAGGCCACTTCGAGGCCGCTGAGAACGCTGGTTGCCGCAGTGAGCAGTGCAAGGGAGCGTTGAAACCGGCCTTCGCGTATACGATTCTCCAGCGCCCTGAGTTCGTCGAAAGGATGGAGAATCTGTATTGTGTTGTCCGTCATCCCGGGCTCTTAGATCACCTCGCGCAGTTGATCTTCAGCGATGGTCTCTAGAATTTTGGCGGCGTCCTTCTGCCCACGAACGAGAGACTTGGCAAATTTAAATGCTTGCTCGGTCGTGACCTTGCCGGGCATCGGGGGCTCATTCGGATCCACAACTGCCTGAATGAGAACGGGACCGGGATGCGCGAGGGCCTCGCGGAAAGTCGCTTCGGCTTCGTCGGGGCGTTCGAGGGTGAAACCGCGCACACCACAAGCTTCCGCCACTTTCGCAAAATCGATCGGCTCCAGTTCGACACCGAACTCAGGATTGCCTTCCAAGATCATCTGCTCCCATTTGATCTGGCCGAGCACGTTGTTTTTCACCACCACTACGGCAACCCGCATTTTGTATTTCACTAGTGTCGCGAGCTCGGCCATCAGCATACTGAGGCCGCCGTCGCCGACGACGCAAACGACTTGACGTCCGGGGTACGCTGCCGCAGCGCCAATGCTGTATGGCAGCCCGTTGGCCATCGTGGCAAGCGATCCAGATAGCGAGAATTGCATCGTGCCCCGCATGTCGATCTGACGCGCCGACCACGTTGCGATGGTGCCGCTGTCTGCAGTAACGATGGCATCGTCTTCGAGGAACTTGTTGAGGTTGTAGGTGACGACCTGAGGCTTCATGGGCATGTCCGTGCGAGTGCCGCGTTCTTCCATCAGCTCGTTCCAGGTCTTCATGCGATCCTGCGACTTCTTCAGGAATTTGTTGTTCTTCTTCTTGAGAAGGGGCAAAAGGTGATGGAGCACGGACTTTGAATCGCCAACAAGAGCAACGTCGACGGGGTGACGGAGACCTACTCGGGTAGGATCGAGTTCTATCTGCACGCACTTGGCTTGCCCGGGCTTAGGAAGAAAGTCCATGTACGGAAAGCTGGTGCCGATCATGATCAGGGTGTCGCATTCTTCCATCGCGTCAACCGATGGAGCGGTACCGAGCAGGCCGATGCCACCAGTTGTGTATGGACTGCGATCAGGAAGCACGCCTTTGCCGAGCAGGGCCTTCACAACCGGTCCGCCCACTATTTCCGCGAGCTGCGCGACTTCTTCACGAGCCTTCAAGGCTCCACGGCCGACGAGAATGGCGACACGCGAGCCGTCATTGATGATCTCTGCGGCCTGACGCAATTGGGAATCGGCAGGAACAGATGTGGGCGGGTGTTCCCAGTCGCCGCTGTGGCCTTTGACATTTGCAGAGCTGCGCATCTTCTCCGACGCGGGCCACTCCTGAATGTCCTTGGGAATGCAAATGTGAGAGACGCCGCGACGCCCATAAGCAGTGCGCACAGCCATATCGACAACATTGACGGCGTGAGCCGGACCCATGACACGCTGGTTGAATTCGGCAACGTCGATGTAGAGTTTGTCGAGGTCCACGTCTTGCTGGTAATCCATGCCGATGAGGTCGTGGAATGTGTGTCCGGTGATTGCGAGGACCGGAGCCTGATCGCATTTGGCATCATAGAGTCCGTTGAGCAGGTGAATTCCGCCGGGGCCGGAAGTGGCAACGCACACTCCCAGCCGACCGGTGTACTTGGCATATCCGACGGCTGCGAAGGCAGCAGCTTCTTCGTGCCGAACCTGAATGAAGCGCAACTTGTCCTGGTGGGTTCTCAGGGACTCGAAGAATCCATCGACGCCATCTCCCGGCAATCCGAAGATAGTATCGACTCCCCACTCGATCAACCGCTCCACAATCAAATCGGAAACTTGTTTCGCCATTCCACACTCCTCAGCCGGTTCTTCGGGCTTGGATGCAGGGCAGGCAAGGAGCGTGGTTTAGAGCGTGACCCGGAATTTCTCGGCATCCTGCGCCTTCAACTCCAGTCCCATGCCCGCGCGAGACAGGTCGGGTGTCATTTGACCTTCTCGAGGCTCGCAAAATCCATCAAAAAACAGGCGTTCGATCCTGGCATGGTCGTGGAAAAACTCCATGTGGATGGCGCGCGGTACGGCGCAGCAAACGTGGAGGTGCATACTTGGGCCGCAATGGGAGGAGAGCGGAACGTTGTGGGCCCAGCAAAGCGAGGCAGCATCCAGGAATCCGCTGATTCCTCCGCAACGGGTACAGTCAGCCTGAAGGATAGTAACGGCTTGCGCATCGAGCATGCGACGGAAGTACCAAGCTGTGTAGCCGTATTCGCCGGCGGCTATCTCCATGCCGAGAGGCGCGCGACGCCGGATTTGATCGAGACCGACGAGGTTGTCGGAGCTAACGGGTTCTTCGAACCAGCAGACGCTCTGCTGGGCGAAACAGTGCGCGAGTTCTATGGCCTGGGTGACGGTGCAGGCCCCGTTGGCATCGACGAAAAGATCGCAGTCGGTGCCGATAGCCCGGCGCGCGGCGATCACGCGCTCAGGATCGCGTTCCGGTTCTGAGCCGATCTTCATCTTCACCATGCTGAAGCCCTGCTCCACCCAGCCAGCGAATTGTTTTGCGAGCTGCTTGTCGGAATAACTGGTGAATCCGCCGCTCCCATAAACGGGGATCGAAGAGCGGATCTGGCCCAGAAGGCTGACCAGAGGAAGATTGACGAGACGGGCTCGAAGATCCCAGAGTGCGTTGTCGATGGCTGAAACGGCCATCATGGCGATACCGGTCTCGCCCAAGTTACGGATCGCGGCTAAGAGCTTCTGGAGCGTGGCGGCATGGCAGAGAGAGTCAGAACCGAGGACGATCTCGTTGAGCAACTTGTGAGTAAGAACCGCCGTGGAACGGTCGGCATAGGTGTAGCCCAGGCCGCGAGTTGAGCCGGACTGAAGCTGAACGAGCACCATGGAGGTGCTGGTCCAGCTGAAGGTACCGTCGGCTTCAGAAGAGTCGGTGGGGATGGTGTAGAACGAAACAGAACCGGAGCTGATTTGAGCATCCACCTGGGTGGCACCAATCTGGTGAGATGCAGTTCGGGGGCCGGTGGACAAGTTGGCCCCTTCCGATTAGAGAGAGTAGTCGAGCTCCTCGCCGCGGGCCCGCTCGCTGCTGAAATCCGTAGCACCCACAACCGCTGCCTCGACGAAGCTGTTGGCTTTGAACACGGACGCCGCTGGCGAATCAGAGAAGCCGAATATTTTGGGAACCATAAAGGACGAGGCGGCAAAGGCTGCGTCCATCTGGCCGTGAACTCGGAATGGAATCACCTTTTTGACGCCTAAAGGATAGTCGGTGAGAAGCGATTGAACCAGAACGAATGATCCGGTGACCAGAGCAGCGAGGGCGGCTCGGGGCTCGCTCTTCCGGCACACAAAGGCCATCCCTAAAAAGAAAGCAGCGTGACCGTAGTCAATCATGCCGTGTTTACGGGCGTCGATGACCTTAGGAAGGCGGTTTTCAAGTTCGTTGACAGCTATGGAAGCGACGGACATTAGAGTCCTCCTTTTGCCCGCTTAGATGCCGGGTCTTGAAAAGGGTGGGTCGCAACTGCCCGCCCCAGCGAATCTCAGCGGGCTATGGCGATACCGCCCATCGCCTCGCAGCGGTCGCAGTTTCCGCAATTGCCACTGAAGTCGTCACCGAAATAGCGAAGCAGGAATGCACGACGGCAGCTTCTGCCCTCAGCGTATAGCTGCATCTGCTGGAGGCGGCGGCTCTTGAGTTCCTTAAGCACCTGCTGCTGCTCAGACGCGGCTTCGAGCATTTGTGCCGATGTTTTCTTCTGTACAAGCTGAACCTCGCCAGAAGTGAGCTTCTCTGCCGCGCCGACTTCTTCGAGTTTGTGAACGATATTGATGACTTTCCGCTGGGAGAGTCCGGTATCTTGACTAAGTTCCCGTGGGCTTGCGGATTTGTCCTTGGAGACGAGTGCGTCGGTGATCGCCTGGAGGTCTGCTGAGTTCACGCGGCCTGCACCGGTTTTGTACCTCTGTGCGGAGATGTCACCCGGGCGGTAGAAGAGAACTGCTTCCGAGGGTTCGCCGTCGCGGCCTGCCCGTCCCACCTCCTGATAGTAAGCGTCTACGGAATCGCTCACGTCGGCGTGATAGACGAAGCGGATATCGGGCTTGTCTACTCCCATGCCAAAGGCGTTGGTCGCGACAATGACGGGAACCTCTCCTTTCATGAAGCGGTCCTGAATTTCGTCGCGGTCTTTCGCCTTGAGACCGCCATGATAGAAGACTGCTTCTACTCCACGGTCTTTCAGCTCCTTCGCGAGGTTCTCGGCATGTTTATGCGTAGCAACGTACACGATTCCTGGCTTCTCTGCGAACTCGACGCGCTTGACGACCGCCTCAAGTTTCTCGTCTTCTTCACTGAATAGATCGACGCGAAGAGAAATGTTGGGGCGATCAAATCCGTGGACGAATATACGAGGATTGCGCATCCCGAGCCGCTCTGCGATTTCCGATCGAACTTCTTTCGAGGCGGTGGCGGTCATGGCCAGGACTACTGGGTGATCGAGTGCTTCGATCACATGGGCCAATTCGAGGTAATCCGGTCGGAAATCGTGTCCCCAATGGCTAATACAGTGGGCCTCATCGATGGCGAAGAGTGAGATGCCGGCACTGCGAAGGCGATCGAGGATCTCGGGGTTGCGAAGCTGCTCCGGAGCCAGGAAGATGAACTCAATCTCGCCCTGTTCGATGCGGTCGAGTATCTCCTGATGTTCGCTGGTGGAGAGAGTCGAGTTGACGACAGCGGTTTCATCCAGGTGACTGGATTGCATGGAGTCCGCCTGATCCTTTTGCAGGGCGATCAGGGGCGAGACGATCACGGTAGACCCCTCGAGCAGGCTGCCGGCGATTTGATAGACAGCGGATTTGCCGGATCCGGTGGGTTGGACAAGAAGCGTATCGCGGCCTTCGAGAAGGCTTTGAATGGCTTCGCGCTGGCCGGGCCTCAGGGATTTGAATCCCAGAAGTTTCTGAGCTGCGGCAGAGATATCGATGGGTTTTCTAGTACGGGAAGGCATAAGGTGACGATTGTTTGGATGCGGCGAACGAGAGATTGATGTCTCTCAATTTTGGGGAAGTGATGGAGCGTTTACCGTCTGCATTGGCGGGATCCGGCGAGAAGAGCGTCCGGAATCGCGGATAGGGGGAGAACGCGATCAACTGCGCCGACCTTGATGGCTTCTCTCGGCATGCCGAAAACAACGCAAGTCTCTTCGTCCTGAGCAATTGTCCGACCGCCTGCGCTTTTTATCGCAAGCATTCCCTGGACCCCATCGGAGCCCATACCGGTGAGGATGGCGGCCGTGGCATTGGGACCGGCAGACTCCGCGACCGAATGGAACAGTACGTCTACCGCCGGACGCTGGAAGCAAACCAGCGGACCATCCTTTATTTCGACTCGGTACCCGGAAGGAGCTCGGCGGAGGAGCATATGGAAATTGCCTGGTGCGATCAGGGCCAGACCGGGTTCGAGTTGATCGCCGTTTTCTGCCTCACGTACCTGGATTGCGGAGAGCTCGTTGAGTCGATTCGCGAAGGAACGTGAGAAGACGGCAGGGATGTGCTGGGCGATGACCACTCCCGGGGAGTTTCCGGGGAGGTCGGCGAGAACTCTCCGGATTGCCTCTGTTCCGCCGGTGGACGCGCCGATGGCAATAACGGCGGAAGGTGGAAATGAAGGCGAGGATTTTGGGACAGCAGGGGGCTGGATGCGGGGAGGTGTCTCCTTCGGAGATTGCAATCGAGCGATTCTGGCGGCGCGGATCTTGGATGCGATGGTGAGCCGCAGTTCTCCGACGGATTGTGGCCCGCCGGGCTTTGCAAGGACGTCGATTGCACCAGCTTCGAGCGCCTCAAGTGCCGTTCGGCTGGATGCAACTCCGAGGGAACTTACAACAACGATCGGCATGGGCTGATAGTGCATGACCTTCTTGAGGAATGTGAGCCCATCCATGCGCGGCATTTCGATGTCGAGGGTGAGAACGTCAGGCTTGAGGCTGAGGATTTTGTCGCGAGCGACGAAGGGATCCGGTGCTGTCCCCACGACTTCGATATCAGGTTCGCCCGATAGGGAATCGGTGAGAATTTTGCGGACGATAGCAGAATCGTCGACGATGAGTACCCTGATTCGGTTCTGCGCGGTCATGCGGACGGGCTCATTGAAAGCGATACGGTCAAGGTTCCGCGCTCAATCGCAAAGGTCTGCTCAATGTCCGGAATATCTTTTGGCTGTTCGCTCGGGCTGGGGCTCAATCGGGGAGAGTCCAAAGCGAAACAGCCCTGAGATGCTAGTTTCGAAACGACGCAGCCGCAGAGCATGTTGGTGAGCTCGCAGACGACCTGAGTAGTCTGAGTGTCAGAGAGCGAGTCTTCGGACACACCCAAAAAAGATGCCGCCAGGCAGCGTGCACTCGGCTTGGAGATGCGGACACCGACGTTTCCAGATGTCGCTCCCAGAAAAGCAACATGGACCTCCAGATCGGGAATGCTGGAATCGTGTTCAGATGGACCAAAGTTCTCAGAGAAGAACATGGTTTCAAGGACATCGTTGACGGCGGGCGCGAGGAGACTTTGCAGTTTACGTTCAGACATGCTGGACTCCCAGGATCTTTTCAACTTCATCGCGCAAAGTCTCGGGGAGGAACGGCTTGGAGATGTATCCCCTCGCGCCCAGCTTGATCAAGCGGTCCATGCGCTCGCGACTTGCGTCGGTGGAGACAACGATGACGGGGATGTCGCGAAGCATTTCATCCCGCTCTAATTGCCTGACAAACTCTTCACCGTTCATGCGCGGCATATTGATGTCTGTCAAGACGAGATCCATCCAGCGCTCGCGCAGCGCTTCCAAGGCGGCTTCACCGTCTCCCGCTTCGCAATACTCACCGACTGCCAGCCCGGTGAGTTGGACGACCTTGCGAAGGAATACTCGCATGACCGGTGAATCGTCGACAATCAGGATGTTCAACGCCATGGCTTTTCCTCTCCGGGAGCAACCAGGCTCGCGCTGCGAGCGCTCATCTCCCACCTTTTACCCGCTGGAGATTGGAGCCATACACGCCCGCTCCCTACTTCCATGCGCACGGTCCGCACCAACGTTCCACCAAGGTCCTCGGCATGAGCAACCAAGCCGAATTTCCAAAGAGCTTTGCGTAGCGCCAGACAGTTGCGTTTTCCGATGTTGAAGATCGAATTGTCGTTCATGACTTGAGCACCGCCGGCAGCGAAGACAACAAGGCGACGTTTGTCCGCGCCCTGGTCAAGAGCAGCACGCAGGAGGAACGGGATGGCTGTGTCTGCGAATTTGCATGGGCGCGGGTTGCACTCTTGTTGAGTTTCTGAAGATTCAGGAAGCATGTAGTGCACCATGCCGGCGACGCGCGCGACGGGATCATGCAGCATGAGGGCAACGCAGGATCCAAGAGCATAGGTGATCAGTACTGCGTCAGCATCTCGGCTCACGCCCCCATCCCCCATCCCGATCACGAACTCCTTCACCTTTTGACGCCTCTCTTGCGATAAATCGCGGGCTGAACGTGCCGCAAGTCGTGCTGAATGCCGGTAAGAGATTCGGAGTGGCCCACGAACAGGTAACCTCCCGGTTCGAGACACGCGACGAGGCGTGCGATGAGTTGAGCCTGTGTCTGATGGCTGAAATAGATCATCACGTTTCGGCAGAAGATCAGATCGAACTTTCCGAGTTCAGGGAACGGCTGAATCAGATTGATGCGGCGGAATTCGACCATGCTCATGACTTCAGGCCGCATCCGGTACCATCCATCCCACTGGCCCTCGCCCCGGAGAACGTGCCGGCGGAGCCAGGGAGCCAATGCACTTTGCAGCCGCTGCGCAGGATATGCACCTTTCCTGGCGGTATCGAGGGCATGCGTCGAGATATCGGAGGCGAGGATCGAGGGCGCGCTCCGGCCTCGGCTTCCGAAATACTCCAATGCGACGAGGGCTATGGTATATGGCTCTTCTCCGGTGGAACTAGCGGCGCTCCAGATGCGCATCGGACGGTTGCCCTCCCACTCCGGAAAGACACGCTCCAGCAAAAAGTCGAAGTGTGGCTGCTCTCGAAAGAAGCTGGTGTGGTTGGTGGTAAGGCTGTCGATGAGTTGGATGAGATACTGCCCGCTTCGATCGCTTTGCAAATGGCCGTAGTATTCGCGAAAGCTGGAGAAGTGAAGTTTTCGCATCAGCTTTCCGATGCGAGCCGCTACAAGCTGCTCCTTACCTGCTCCCAACTCGACACCGAATTCATTGCGCGCAAGGGCGGAGATTGCTGCAAATTCTCTCTGGGTGAGGACGAGAGGCCTGATTTGAGACTGGATATCGTGCTCAAGCGCTGGTTGCATTGTGTGTCCAGTCATTTGACGCCGCCGCGAAATACACCTTCCAGGTCGAGGATCAGGCCAACCCGGCCATCGCCAAGGATTGCGCCACCGGCAATTCCAGGGATGTCTTTGACTGATTCTCCCAGTGACTTGATCACGACCTCCTGCTTGCCGATGAGATCATCCACCATGAGGCAGAATGATCGACCGGTGATCTCGGCAACAATGAGAAGGCTTTCGGAGGGTTCATCTGATCGCGGCCGAACACCAAATCGCTTGTAGAGACGAACGAGAGGCAACAGATTGTTGCGGACCAGCGCCATCTCCTGCACGCCCTCGACGGTGAAGATCATGTCTGGAGTTGGACGGAGCATCTCGCGTACTGAAAAGATCGGGACGACATATCGTTCGCGTCCCACGCCGACTACCAGACCATCGATGATGGCGAGGGTTAAAGGCAGTCGCAGGCAGAATGTGGTCCCACGGCCTGGAGAGGACTCGATCTCGACGTGACCACGGAGTTTCTGGATCCTCTTCTTCACGACATCCATGCCTACTCCCCGCCCTGAGACATCTGTAACTTCGGCGGCGGTCGAGAAACCGGGATGGAAGATGAGATTAAAGGCCTCAGTGTCAGAGAGATTCACCGCGTCCTCGATGAGGCCCATGTTCCGTGCCTTCTCGAGGATTCGGTCGCGATTCAATCCGCGACCATCGTCGGCAATCTCAATCGCGATATAGCCGGCCTGGTGACCGGCTCGCAGGCGAACGCGCCCGACCGGATCCTTGCCTGCTGCCAGCCGTTCCTGTTCTGATTCCAGCCCATGGTCGACGGCGTTGCGAACCATGTGCATGAGGGGATCGGCGAGTTCCTCAACAACATTGCGATCGAGCTCGGTGTCGGAACCAATGGTTTCCAACTCAACCTGTTTTCCGGTTTTGCGCGCAAGGTCCCTGGTGAGACGATTCATCTTTTGAAAGAGTCCGCCGATCGGGACCATGCGCATCGACATCGCGGTTTTTTGCAGTTCGCTCGTGATCCTCGCCATTTGCGCCAGGCTGTTGAGTACCGCGGGACTATGTAGCTGGGCAAGTTCGGGATGATGGCGAACCATCGACTCGGCGATTACGAGTTCGCCGGCCATATCGACAAGGTAATCGAGTTTCGCCGTCCCAACTCGTACGCAATTCGCGTCCGTTACCGTGGCCCGGCGGTCCTCGCTGCTGCGCCGTTCCGGTCCCGCCCATTCTCCAATGGGCTTGGCCGGCTCGGCACTTTGCGCAGACGCATTCGAATTGAGATCGGAAACAGAGGCCGGAGGGGCCGTTGTACCGGAGCTTATTCGGCGGATCCGGTTCAGCAGTCCCTCTTTGTCAAGTGCAGCCGTTGGCTGGCCGCCGTTCAGGCGCTGCTCCAGGTTCAACAATGAAGCTTTAAGAAAGTCTGCCGCCGCGAGAACGATATCAACAACGGGGGGAGAGATGGCGAGCTTGTGATTGCGAGCGAGATCGAGAAGCGTTTCCGTTTCGTGAGCGGCCTCGCGCATGTCGTCGAGACTGAGGAAACCCGCAAGGCCTTTGATGGTGTGGAAAGCGCGAAAAACAGTGTTGATGGCTTCGCCTTCTTCAGGATTCTTCTCGAGCGTGATCATCTGCAGCTCGACCTGGGTGAGGTGATCACGAGATTCGAGGATGAAATCGCCAAGCAATTCACGATCTTCGCCAAGCGAGGCAGAAGGAGAGTTTACCGGTGCTGATTCGGCTGGGGAGGAGCCTGATGAGGACTCAAGACTGGAGAGCGCATGCTGGACGCGCGTGATGCAGTCGGAAAGAAGCGAATCAGTCTGGGCCGATTCTGTGGTTTTAGATGCCGCGTCAATTGTTGCACTGATTATGTCTGCAATTTCGGTGCGGCCTTCTGCTTTGGCTTGCTCGCAGACGTGTTGGAGAAGGGCAAACTGCGCCGTTTTGTCGAGAGTGCCGAGGAGCATCTGCACTGCGGCATTGTCTACCTGAGTAGACAGAGGTTCCTCCACTCCACCTTTTCCGGCCGCAATTGGTTCGAGGTGCGACATGCTATCAGTCCTTGTGTTTGAGAAGCGGCGAGTGGCGCATCTTCAGTCTGAGCACTCTGCACTGATTGAAGACGCGCCAAGGAAGATCGAGTCGATACCCAGGTCACGCCATGGCCTTGAAATCTGCTTCCATCGGGAGCGGATCGGATTTGACGGCCTTCTTACCGGTGTGGGGGTTGATTCCCTTGAACTCAGCCTTGTATCCGGCGGCTGAAGATTGCCAAGCCCGACGCTCGGAGCGACCGTGTTCCTGCATTCCACCGACCATCGCACTCAGCTGATGGACGACTTCCATAAGCGTTGAAGCCTGGGCGGTCAACTCCTCAGCTGCGGCCGCGCTCTCTTCGGCGTTAGCGGCTGACTGCTGCGTCACCTGCTCCATTTGCGTGAGCGCCTTGGCGATCTGTTCGATTCCTCGCGTTTGCTCCTGGCTGCCGAGACTTACCTCATCAATAAGCGTCTTGACCTTTGCGGATTCCTCCGTGATGGCCTGGATAGCGACTGCGACATGCTCCACCTTGGTTTGTCCATCATTGGATTTGGTGATGGACTCTTCAATCAGGGCAGCGGTATCTTTGGCAGCCTGCGCGCAACGCTGCGCCAGGTTGCGAACTTCGTCGGCCACTACGGCGAACCCCATTCCTGCTTCGCCTGCACGCGCTGCCTCAACTGCCGCGTTGAGGGCCAGAATATTGGTCTGAAATGCGATCTCATCGATCACCTTGATGATCTTTGAAACCTTATCGCTGGAACTCTTGATGTCCGCCATGGCGGTCACCATGGATTCCAGGGAACGATTTGTTTCCTCAACTCTCTGCTGAGACTGCAAAACGAGAGAGTGTGCGGTCTGGGAATTTTCGGCGTTCTTGCGCGCCATCGAATTGATCTCTTCACTGGAAGAGGAAGTTTCTTCGAGCGATGCGGCCTGCTCTGACGAGCCCTGGGCCAGCGATTGGCTGGACGAAGAGATCTGTCCGGCTGCACTGGCGACTTGTCCGGCACCTTCGGAAAGGTCAGTGATGGCCTTTCGAAGGGAGGTATTGATCTGACGCACGACGAAGATGATCACGGCTCCGGCGGCAAGTGAGAACAAGAGCATGGATCCGGTGACCCAATTTCCGAGCGTAACTTGCTCCGAGGTGCTCTTGAGTGCGGTTGCCATCAACTCGGCCGCAAGCTGTTTTTCCTGAACGGCTTGCTTGCTGAGTTCCTCAAGGCTAGGAATCATCTTGTCTTTCAAGAAGGTGGCGGCTTCGAGGTCTTTACCAACGCTCACAAGCTGAAAATATTCTTGATGAAGCCGGTTAACGTTTTCGAGATCGGCTTGGATTGCGTTGATAACCTGATGCCCACTGGCTGTTTCGATGAGGGGTCTCATTTCATCCAGGTCGCCTTTCATCCTCGCCGAAGCGTTTTGGAAGTCCTGGTTGTAGCGAGCGACGAGCGCTGACTCTTTCGTCATTGCTCGGAGCAGAATGCCACGCTCTGCGGCCAGCAGGTCTGACTCGCCCATGTCAATGTCCGCCGCCAGGAGCTGCTTGCGCGCGGTTGAATTCACCGTCTTTTTCAGGCTTGCCCCGAGGTCGCTGATCAACCAAAGCGAGGTCCCGCCGACGACTAATGTCAGCGCTATCGAAGCGCCGAAGCTTCCAAAGAGTTTTTTGCCGATTGTCATTTGCGATGCCATCGCTTGCTCTCCTTCTCTTTCAATCCCAAATCAGTTCCGCGCCAGAACATCGAGTCCGCGCACTTCCTGGGCACTCAAAACCTGATCGATGTCGAGCAGAATTTTGACCTTGCCTTTTACCTTGGCCATGCCGAGCAGGTAATTCGCAGCCGAGCTGCCGCCATCCCCAAAATCGGGGGTATCTTCGATGTCGGCCGCCGAGAGGTTGAGCACCTCAGAGACGGCATCAACGATGATGCCGGTGTGTAGTGTTGTACCTGCTGATTCCACCTGGACAACGATGATGCAAGTGCGCTGCGTGTACTCCATCTCGGGAAGACAGAACTTGAGACGGAGATCGACAACCGGAATCACCTTGCCGCGCAGGTTGATAACTCCCTTTATGTATGAGGGCGTTTGTGGCACGGCAGTGATGTCCTGGATCCCCATGATCTCGCGGACCTTGAGAACCTGGATTGCGAACTCCTCGCGGCCTAAGAGGAATGTGAGGTATTTGCCAGTGCGCTGGTCTGTACCGAGAGGCCTTAGCTCCCGCTTCCCTGCCGGCATTCCGGAGGAAGATCGCGCGTTTTCGACGACCTGCCTCGCCTGATGATTATTGGCTGTCTCGCTGGCCTGCATTTCGTCCACGATTACAGTCGTCATGAGTACCTTCCTTTGTCTTCGCTCAGCGATTGACTGAGAGCTCCGCGAAACTGCATTGGAAACTCTGAGCCTTATGCAGATGCGCGCTCAAACTGCGGCAACTGCAGCCTTTCAGTATGAGATCGCAGCTGATCGCACCGTGCTGGCTGCGCGCTTTCACCAATGTTGAGGTGCAGCCTGCAATCTGTCGCTCTAGCGCATCTATCGGCAGAGGGACAGGAAGGATCAGTGCCATGGTCCGGAGGGCGCGCCGGGCAAGTTCGGAGTGGGAATCTCTTCCGGCTGAGTTCAGCTGATGAAGGGAGTAGGGTCGGCTGCAAGCCAGGATAGAGATATTGCAAAATCCTGACGAGCCGTGGAGGATATCACAGGGTTTGAGACGTGACGGGGCTGATGCGCCTTCGCAAAACAGCGTTCGAGTCCTGACTCGAACGCTGTGAAATTGTGCGTACTTGAATCGAAGTCGGTGTTCGACGCGCTGCTTACGACAATGCCAGGTTCATATTGCTGATGGCTTCATCGATTTCCTGTGTACTTTTGAAACCGATTGTGGCGCAGTCGACACCTGCATTCTGGAATGCGAACCTCATTGCCTTTACGCGGTCGTCGTGGCTGTTCTGAAATTGACCCCCTCCGCAAAGCTTCATTCCGATGACACCGAGGCCTTCTTTTTTGAGCTGGTGGATGTGTCCGACGACCTCGCTCACGTTGTCGGGGTGATTCGTATCCTCGTAGGTGGGGCCGTCCATGCGCGCGCCGTTATGGTTGATGCGGATCAATCCAACATCGAGCCAGTGAGTGCCGGGCATCTGCCGCAGAGCGGGAAGGCCGTGTACGGATGCGCCATGTGTGCGGATGGTTTTCTTCTGCTGCGCCTCGAGAATGCCGTCCTGCCAGCGTTTGGTGGTCTCCGGCCAGTCGGCCGTGTGCTGCCAGTGCAATAGCATGATGTCGAAGTATTCGGTTTGCGAGGTACGGCGCAGCTCGTCGAATTTTGCCTGTGGGTCGATGCCCTCGTGAAACGTGGTCACTTTGCTCATCAGCTGATAGCTGTCGCGCGGCAGGCCTTTGAGCGCCTCGCCGAGCATGGCCGGAGTCTGATAGGCCTCGGCCGTTTCGAAGAAGCGAATGCCGTGATCGTACGCATAGTGCACCAGTCGAGTAAATTCCTGCTGGCCCAAACCGGCCTGCACGGCACCACCATCGGTTCCCGTTCCGAAGGCGAGTCGGGTGACCTGCATTTTCGACCGGCCAAGAACGACCGTATCCGTTGCGGTGCGTTTGGCGGCGATGGGGAGGGTGCCGACGGTCGCCACAGCTCCGGCTGCCAGACCTGTTTTGAGGAAACTACGCCGAGTAGTTGGACTCACGATGACCTCCGCGGCTCAAGCCGGTTGGCGAGCCGGATGAGTGGATGTTAGCACGCACCGGGGCTGATTCGAATTGGAGGAGTGACGAAATCATTCAGATATGCTTGATTCGCAGTCCGGCTCACCCTACTTCAACACACGGGGAATCTCATGAAGAAAGTAGCACTGTTGGCTGTCACTCTTCTCTTTGGCGCGATAGCGTTCGGCCAATCCGTGATTGCTGCCCGTCTCGACGATCCGAAAGCCGTTTATGTTGACGCGCCCAGCACGAAGGAAGACAGTTCTGACGGGTTGCAGGCAGCCATTGACAGGGCTTCGGGCACGGGCCGGGAAGGTATTGTGTTCATCGCTACGGGCCGCTACACGATGACCCGAACAATCTATCTCTGGCCGGGCGTGCGGCTCATTGGGTACGGCGCGAGACGGCCAGTGTTCGTGCTGCCTGCAAATACGCCGGGGTTCCAGCAAGGAATGGGAGTCATGGTGATGTTCACGGGGCTAACGCCTCATGAGCGCCCGCGAGCCGGAGACCGCATTGCCTTTCCCCCACCGGGATCGGTTCCCCCGAACAACAACGTGGCGGATGCCAACCCTAATACCTTTTACTCCGCGATGAGCAATATCGATTTTGAGATCGGAGACGGCAATCCGGCGGCGGTGGCGGTGCGTTTCCATGTGGCGCAGCACTCGTTTCTCGCGCACATGGATTTTCACCTTGGCTCGGGGCTGGCAGGAATTTATCAGGTGGGCAACGAGGCCGAAGACTTGCATTTCCATGGCGGGCGCTACGGGATTTTGACGGAGAAGACATCGCCTGCATGGCAATTTACGCTGATCGATTCAGTGTTTGAGGGCCAGCGGGAAGCTGCGATCCGCGAGCATGAAGCGGGCCTGACCCTGATCCGCGATACGTTTCGCAACGTGCCCAAGGGGATTGACATTGACGAAGGCTACCCAGACCAGCTCTGGGTGAAGGATTCGCGATTCGAGAACATCGCTGGGGCGGTCGTGACGATCAGTCTGGAGAAAAGTCCTCTGACGGAGATCGGATTTGAAAATGCCGTTCTCAACAATGCTCCTGTGTTTGCCTTGCTACGTGAGAGCGGCAAGACTGTTGCTGGAAGGGGATCAGTCTACGAAGTTAAGAACTTCACCTATGGGTTGATTGTGCCTGCCGAAGGACGAATGGGATCGATCGGTATGCGATACGATGCAGCTCCGCTCGCTTCTTTGCCCACGCCGCTTTCGCCAGCCATCCGATCGCTTCCCCTGAGTTCCGAATGGGTAAATGTACACACACTTGGGGTGAAAGGGGATGGAATAAGCGATGACACTGCAGCCTTACAGAAGGCGATTGACGCGCATCCTGTTTTGTACCTTCCAGCTGGGCATTATGTGGTGAGCAACACTATAACCATGAAGCCTGACACGGTCCTCATCGGGCTACATCCCACGCTAACGCAGATCAATCTGCTGGATGAAACGCCGGGATATCAGGGAGTGGGAGCTCCTAAAGCCGTGCTTCGTGCTCCGCAGGGCGGGAAGAATATCCTCAGCGGGATCGGAATTTTCGCGGGCGGCACCAACCCGCGAGCGGTTGCCGTACTCTGGAAGGCCGGTGAGCAGTCCCTTATTGATGATGTGCGCTTCCTGGGTGGACACGGCAGCGGCGGCAATCCTTATAACAATAACCACACGGCTGATCCAGACCTGCGCAAGCGCTGGGATGGACAGTATCCCAGCTTGTGGGTTGCGGACGGAGGCGGGGGCACATTCGCTGATATCTGGACGCCAAATACCTTTGCGCAGTCAGGGTTCATGGTTTCGAACACGAAGACTCCGGGGCATGTTTATGAGCTGTCGACCGAACATCACGTGCGAAACGAGATCAAGTTCGATCACGTGGAGAACTGGGATATCAATGCACCGCAGACCGAAGAGGAAGCAGGCGAGAGCCCCGAAGCACTTTCGTTGGAGATTGATCACTGCCGCAATTTAACGATTGCGAACTACCACGGGTACCGTGTGACGCGCTCGCGCGCGCCGTTCCCAGCAGCGGTTCGGATCTATCAGTCATCCGGAATTCGTTTCCGCAACGTGCATGTCAACGCGGAAAGCGGCTATGGCATTTGCGATGCGAATGGATGCGGGACTTTTCTGCGCCTGAGCAAATTCCCATACGAAAACGCAATCGAGGATGTGACGCATCATCTCCAGGTGCGCGAGCGCGAGTTTGCATCGCTGGATATACCGGACGACCCTCAGTGGACATCGAGGAATGATACCTCGGCCGTAATGGATACGGACGCGAGAGTCAAGAAACTGGAGGACGGTTTTTTCTCGATCTCAGGGGCGGCCGTGGATGCGAGCGGCAAGCTCTACTTTGTCGACCATCACGATCAGAGGATCTACGGATGGTCGGAGAAAGAACGACTGACAATTGAACGCGATGCTCCGCTCGATCCGGTGAATCTTGCGTTCGACCAATCCGGCAACCTGCTGGTTCTGTCTTCCGCAGGGCCGGAGGGCACGGTGTACGCATTTCGTCCGGGCAGCTCATCGGAAGAACTCAACGTCCTGGCGCTGCAGCTGGCACGCCCTCGTCAGAAATCCTCGTTCATACTTCCTGTGAACTGGTGGAACAATGGCGAGTTCAAAGATCAGTTGAATCTGGAGACGATGCGTTTTACCACTCTGGCAGAGATGTTTGCCGCGGATGCGACGACGCCTGTGGCACGCGAATACGTGTCGCCGGATGGCAGCGTGATTTTGCCGGCGCGGAGAGTCTTCCAGCAGGGCCCGGCAAATGACACTTCAGGTTGGCGGTTCAGCGACAACTTAGATACGTATGGCTTCATCCTGGCAGAGCCGGGCCAGCAAGTTTACGTCAGCAGTGAATCGGAAGACATCACCTACAGTGCGAAGGTCAAAACAGATGGGACACTGGAGGAGTTGAGGCCATTCGCTCAGCGTGGGGGCGAGAGCGTTGCAGTAGACGAACACGGCAACGTTTATGTTGCGAACGGTCAAATCTTCGTCTACTCACCGGACGGGAAGCAGATTGCAGAGATCGACGTGCCGGAGCGGCCATTGCAGCTGGTCTTTGGAGGGCCGGATCGCCGGACGCTCTTCATTTTGGCGCATCATGCATTGTTCTCAGCGCACGTACGCTGATCGCGGAGGCATTCAGGTTATTCAGCAAGACGACAATTTATTGCTTCTGGCATGAGGAGGGGCCGCACTTTTGAAGTACATGGCCCAGCGAACCGAAAAACGCAATCTTGGACCTCGGGGTCCCGCACCCGGAAACTCAGGAGTGAACAATCTCGTCTCAAGAAGCCTTGACCGCTGAGTGGGTTAAGGCTACGCTCGACTTGCTCGCCCTTAAGTTCGCCGTCATCAACTCAAACAATAAAAGGATGTGTCATGAGAAGCGTCACCTCACTTGCCTTGCTCGTGCTCGTTGCCGCCACCCTCCACGCTCAGAAGCTCACCATATTGAAGGTTCCCCAAGGAATAAACGCCATGCCTACTGCCATTTCGCCATCGGGTGAAATTGTGGGCAGCTACCAAGACAAGCAGACCAACGAGTATCGCGCCTTCATCCGAAAGCAGGATCACAAGGTCACAACGTTCGATGACCCCAATGCATCGTTCCCTACCCCAACTGTCGTAAATTCATCTGGCGTGATCGCGGGATATGACCGCCTCAATGTACTGCCTGGCCCAGAGCAATTCTTCGTGAGGTCACCCAAAGGTGCAATCACCGATTTCAATCCAAGTCCGCTATTTCCTCAGGATGATCCAGACATAAAAATGACCGGCATCAATGCTCGAGGGGTGATGGTTGGCTATTACTCCCAGACAATCTTGACCTACGTGAGTTTCCTTCTATCCCCGAATGGAACGATGACGGTGGTCGATCTCGTGGGAGAGGGTGCGTACCCAGGGACTTTCATCACTGCCATCAATAATGCTGGGGTATGCACAGGGTCTTACACTCCCGACCACTCTTTCAATGGTACTGGTTTTGTGAGACAGCCAGATGGCAGCATAACTTCATTCACTGTTCTAAATGCGATGGGCACGTACCCGACGGCGATCAACTCGAGAGGACAAGTTGCGGGAAGTTGGGATGACTCGACGTCCAATCATGGATTCATACGAGATCCTGACGGGACTATCACATCGATCGATGCCCCTGGTGCGCAGAGCACCTCAGTACTTGGGATCGATGCAAGAGGCCGGGTAGCGGGGAGCTTCTACGACACGAATGGGTTCTCCCATGGATTTGTTCGCGATGTGGATGGAACCTTTTCGACGATAGATGTTCCGGGGGCGAAGAACACGTTTGTCGTGGCAATGAACTCCAGAGGCGAGGTTATCGGAAACTTCGACTTCGCGATCGGTGTATTCGGCGGTTTTCTCTGGTCTCACTGACAGCTAAAAGAGAGGCCCAGATTGACAGCAGCCTGGGCCTTTTCACTTCGAAGAGAGAACTTTGCACCTATGAAGCGGACGAAGACGGGAAGTGATCGGCCTCATTCCTGGATTTATCAGGCATCTGAAATCGCGATTCTGCCTTTGCTCGTTGCGCCGCTCGCCTATGGCCAAGTCGCGCCTCCTGCGCAGCAACTCTCGTTCCGTGCTTACCACGCAAGCGGACTGTATGAGGTTGGCGAGACGGTGGGATGGATTGTTTCTCCCGGTCCGATAGCGCCAACGTACGCGTACAGATGGACCATTCGGCGGAACAACAAAGAAGTGCTCAAAGAAGGCAAGGTCGATCTGACTTCAGGGAAGGACAAGATTGAAATTGTCGGCGACCGGCCCGAGATGATCTACGTTGCAATCGAACCCTACGCCGCGCTGGAGCTTGAATCCGTAGCGAAAGGCAAGGCAGCCTCGACTCCTTCCCCAACGGAGCGTGCCACTGCAACTACATTTGTTGGCGGCAATACGGGACGCAACAACGGTCTTTATGCGGTTGGAGCCGCCGTCGCTCCTCTTAAACTCGGACTCTCGACGCCCCGGCCGGCGGACTTCGATGCATTCTGGGACGCGAAGCTGGCGGCTCAAGCCAATGTTCCAATCAATCCGAGCCTGACACCCACGCAATCTGACATTCCCGGCGTCGAGGAAAGCTTGTTCGCTCTGGACTCACTGGGATCGAAAGTGCATGGCTATGTTGCGAGGCCCGCCAGGGAAGGACGATTCCCCGCGATTGTTCAACTGCAGTATGCAGGCATCTACTCGCTGGATCCTCATTGGGCTGCCCAACGTGCTTCAGACGGCTGGCTTGTGATCAATGTTGACGCACATGACAAGCTGCCCTCCGATCCTTCGGGAGGCATCCCAAAATCTTATGTCTCGATCGGCAATACCGATCGAGAGAAGTCTTATTTTCTCAGCATGTATCTGCGCGATTCGCGCGCGCTTGATTACCTGCTCACCCGGCCGGACTGGGACGGGAAGACCATCGTTTTGATTGGTGGAAGCCAGGGCGGCCAACAAAGTTTCGCTCTCGCGGGGCTGCGGCCGGAGAAGATCACTGCGGTGCTGATCTGCGTTCCGGCGGGAGCAGATACGAACGGCGATCTGCATGGGCGCAAGAGCGGGTTTCCGAATTGGCCCTCCGACGATCCGAAGGCGATGGCGACGGCGCTCTATTTCGATCCCGTCAACTTTGCCTCGCGAATCAAGGCCCCGGTGATGGCGGGCATGGGCTTTATTGATACTGTTTCTCCGCCAGCAGGGATCTGGACAGCACTGAACCAGATCGCGGGCCCGACAGAACCGTTGCCCCTTGTCGAATCGGAGCACGACAACTTCACTCCCGATAAGGGTCGGGCTTGCCCAGCGCGCACGCAGCAGATACTCGACAGCATCCGAGCAGGCGCACCGTACCAGCCGACGATCTTGAAGTGAGCAGATGCCTTCGAGGGGAAGGTAAACGATTTGATGATGAAGAGTCGTCCTTGGTCCCGGCGATCTCACAATGCCGCTGACCGTTGGGCATCCGAGTTTTCGAGGCAGCACCGCGACCAAAAAGCGCGGTGCTATCACCCCGCGTGAATTAGTTCCTAAATTTTAGTGGATTCAATAAAATGTCTGGTGCCGGGAGGGGGGGTCGAACCCCCATGACCGCAAGGGTCGGCGGATTTTGAGTCCGCTGCGTCTGCCAGTTCCGCCATCCCGGCTTGTCAACACGTAAGTCTCTATTTTTACAGCAAAGTACGGCATTTATCTTCGCCCGTTGGCCGCGCTTGTAATCCCGCGTCGCCGATTTAGTTGCCACCACTTCCCGGGAGAAAGTTGCCAATTCATCACAGCGTTCTGATCGTGATCGGCAGCCAAGTAGGCGTGCCGACTCGTCATCTGAATTGTACGATGTCCCGTCCGTTGTGCAACAGTACGGGAATCCACTCCGGGCCATGACTAGCCGAGAGGTGAAAATCTGCCCGTTGGAGTGACTCGCCATTCATCATCCTGCCGATCTTTTCTCTGAGCTGGCGTCTCGCTGGGGTGGCGGGCGGCTTTTGTTGCCACCGGTCTGCTCGGCTTCATGTGGCTGATTGGGCGGCGCAGGCTTTAAAACTCCCCGAAAAGCACCCGCGCATCAACGAACGCGAACTCGATTACATTCAGGCTGACAAACTTGATTCAGAGATGCGGGTGTCTGATCAAAGACAGGCCAGGATGGCTTCTCTGCTGCGGCTGCCGCTAACGTGGAGGACCATCGTGGCGAGTTATTCACGGATCCTGTTCGGTTTTTTACTAAAGACTGGTTTCCGTTCAATCTGGTTGCGAAAGGCCTCAAATTCAAAAGTGCCCTGGTCGTTATCTGGATCCCTGCTCGTAGCGGCAGGCCTCATAATTCGAACGCGCCGCGGGAGTAGTGGTGGTATGCGGGTGCAAGTGATAGCCGCCACTCATGCGTGCTTCCGATAACGCTGTCCGCTTGATCGGTCCCGGTCAGCGCTCACTGCACATCGGACATTCACATCGTTGCTCCTTATCTTTGTGCCAAGGTATTCCTCGATACCTTCGTCTGATAGACCTGCGTGCGTTCTTCTGACCTAATCGAAGTAACCGAAGAGGCGTCGCGTCGCTCGACGGCGAAATGAGTTGCGGATCCCAAGAGGAACGAATTGTATGTCACTCGCTGGATTTGAACCGAAGCTGGGTCTGACAAGGGAGTTTGACGCGGTCTTCGAGGACAGCGAAATTCAGACAGGAAGCCCGCTTCCTATTGGCGGTGCGCAGCAACAGGGGGATGGGGTCAATTTTGTTCTATTCAGTCGAAATGCGACTCGTGTCCGCCTGGAGCTTTATAGCCAACCGGATGATTCGTCTCCAACCAGAATTATCAATCTGGATCCAGTGAGCCATCGAACGGGAGACATATGGCACATCTGGGTACGGGGAATACCAGCAGGACAACTCTATGGGTACCGGATCGAAGGACCTTATCGGCCGGAGAACGGTCATCGCTTCAACCCACACAGGTTGCTTCTTGATCCGTATGCAAGAGCGATCGCGAATGTAAGAAACTGGGATTTTGAGGCTGCACGGGGATACGACTCCTCAAGCAATTTGACTGACCTGAGCATTTCGGCAGTCGATAACTCCGGCACTACTCCCAAGTGCATTTTTAGCCGCGGAAGCTTCGATTGGGAGATGGATTCTCCTCCAAAGCATTCCGCCTCCGAGACTGTCATCTACGAGACACACGTTCGCGGTTTCACGATTCACCCCAGCTCGGAGGTGGAGCGCGCAGGGACTTTCGCTGGTTTGACAGAGAAGATTCCATATCTCCAGAACTTGGGAATAACAGCCATTGAGCTTATGCCGGTTCTCGAGTTCAACGAAAGCGAGTCCAGTCGGCTGAATCCCGCCACGGGAGAAAGGCTCAAGAACTACTGGGGCTACAACCCGGTGGGCTACTTTGCTCCGAAGCAGTCGTATAGCTTTGAAGGACCGCAGCTCAAACAAATCACAGAGTTCCGGGAGATGGTCAAGGCATTTCACCGCGCAGGCATTGAAGTGATTTTGGACGTCGTCTTGAACCACACGGCTGAAGGAAATGAGCTGGGACCCACGATCAGCCTCCGCGGCATCGAGAACTCAATCTTCTATACCTTACGTGATGACCAATGCCGCTACTACAAAGACTTCACGGGCGTGGGCAATACTCTGAACGCCAACCACCCGGTCGTGCGTGAATTCGTCACGAGCGTGTTGCGTTACTGGGTGATGAACATGCATGTTGACGGGTTTCGATTCGATCTCGCTTCCGTCCTGGGGCGAGATCAGCATGGAAACATCCTTCGCGATGCTCCGCTCCTAGAAGCGATCGCGGAAGATCCGATTCTGCGTGACATAAAGATCATCGCGGAGGCTTGGGATGCAGGCGGTGCCTATCAGGTGGGGTCCTTCTCTACCAAGCGCTGGACGGAGTGGAACGGCCGCTTCCGGGATGATGTGCGTCGCTTCTGGGCAGGCGACGAGGGAATGATGGGATCATTCGCAGGACGAATCTGTGGAAGCTCCGACTTGTATCAGAGCTCGGGTAAGGGACCGGCCAGGAGCCTTAACTTTGTCACGTGTCATGACGGATTCACCTTGAACGACCTGGTCAGCTACAAGCAAAAGCACAATGACGAAAACGGTGAGTCCGGTCGAGATGGAGCCGACGTCAACTACAGCGACAATTGCGGGGTAGAAGGCCCGAGCGAGGATCCTGCAATCGAGGGCATGCGTAATCGCATGATCAAGAATTTCTTGATGACACTCTTCGTCTCTCGCGGGGTTCCGATGCTGCTTGGTGGCGATGAGTTCCGTCGAAGCCAGCGAGGCAACAACAATGCCTACTGCCAGGACAACGAGGTCAGCTGGTTTGATTGGACTCTGCTTGATAAGCACAAGGATATCCATCGATTCACTCGAGGAATGATTGCGTTTCGCCGAGCTCATCCCGTCTTACGACAGGAGCATTTCTACTCCGACGCGGACATCAGGTGGTTTGGGTTTGACGGCGCGACTCCTCACTGGTCGGATCCGTGGGAGAAGGCCTTCGCGTGTCTGCTCCTGGGGCAGACTGAGTCCGATCTCTTTCTCCTGTTCAATGCTGACGGCCGAGCAGTTGACTTTTATCTGCCCTCGTTACCGCCAGGGAAGGTCTGGCGTTTGGCAGTGGATACTTCGCGCGCCACTCCTGACGATCTCTTCGATCCGGGCTATGAGCCATCCTTGCAGGGCCAAAGCCATTTCCGCCTCGAACCTCGATCAAGCGCGATTCTGCTCACCGACGAGGAGGTGCAGCATGACCATTGACCTTGACCTTTCCGCAGGAAAGCCGGCGGATGCGTCCATTCTCGTCAACGTTCCAAAGCTCGTTACGGCTTATTACGAGTTCCGTCCTGATCTCGGCGATGAGCAACAACGAGTGACCTTTGGTACTTCCGGCCACCGTGGCTCATCGACAAGGGTGGCCTTCAACGAATGGCACATCCTGGCCATTACGCAAGCCATCTGTAATTACCGCAAGCTGCAGAAGGTTGATGGGCCGCTGTTCCTCGGAATGGATACCCATGCGCTGTCGGAGCCAGCGTTTGCTAGCGCGCTTGAGGTGCTCGCGGCGAACAATGTCGATGCAATGATCTCCGAAGGCACACCTTATACCCCGACACCCGCAGTGTCCCATTCAGTTTTGTCCTATAACCGTGCACGAAAGTCGGGGCTCGCCGATGGCATCGTAATCACGCCGTCACACAATCCCCCCGAAGACGGGGGCTTCAAGTACAACCCTCCACACGGGGGCCCAGCCGATTCGAGTGTAACTGCATGGGTTGAATCGGCAGCAAATCAGTTTCTCGCACAGGGTCTCGACGGTGTTAAACGATCGTCATTCGCCAAAGCGCTGCATGCAGCAACAACGCACAAACATGACTATTTGAACCTCTATATAAGTGATCTCGATAGTGTGATCGACATGACCGCGGTGCGGTACGCCGGGCTCAGACTCGGGGTGGATCCGCTCGGCGGAGCCGGGATTGACTATTGGCCGCGAATAGCCGAGCAGTACGGCCTTGATCTAACCATCGTCAACCAATGCGTTGACCCCACATTCCGTTTCATGAGCGTGGACTGGGACGGGAAGATCCGGATGGATCCTTCCTCGTCCTACGCGATGCAGAGACTTATCGGCTTGAAGGACCGCTTCGACATTGCATTTGCGAGCGATACAGATCACGATCGGCACGGCATCGTAACGAATGGAAGCGGGCTGCTCCCGACCAATCATTACCTGTCTGCTTGCGCTGACTATTTGTTCGCAAACCGTCCCGATTGGAGCAGGGACGTGGCCATCGGCAAGACAGTGGTGAGCAGCAGCATGATCGATCGAGTCAGCGCTCGCCTTGGCCGGCGAATTTATGAAGTTCCCGTGGGCTTCAAATGGTTCGTCGGAGGATTGTTCACCGGCACACTGGGGTTCGCCGGCGAGGAGAGCGCCGGAAGTTCCCTTCTCCGGCGCGATGGGAGTGTGTGGACAACTGACAAAGACGGAATTGTTCCCTGCCTGCTCTCAGCAGAAATGACCGCGCGCACGGGCAAAGATCCGGGCCAAATCTATCGCGAGCTGACGCAGGAACTGGGCGATCCCGTCTATGAACGCATTGAAGCTCCAGCTACCGGTGAACAAAAAGCCGCACTGGCAGGCCTGGCGGCGTCCGATATTCGCGCTACATCCCTTGCGGGTCAGCCGATTCAAGCTGTTCTCACAGCCGCTCCAGGGAACGGCAGCTTCATTGGCGGGATCAAAGTGGTCGCTAAGGACGGCTGGTTTGCGGCGCGTCCCTCTGGAACCGAGCAGATCTACAAGATCTATGCCGAAAGCTTCATCGGTCAGAACCATTTGAAACAGATCCAAGCAGAGGCACAGAGTCTTCTTGCGGAGACGCTGGCTGGGGGCGCCCAAACTACTGAGCCGAAGGTCATGGAGGGAATTCGTTGATGAATGTCTCGACAGCTTCTGATATTGATCTGGACCCGAAAGTGTCTGACGCTCTAACCAACCTGGCCTTGGACCTGAGGTGGTCTTACAATCACGCGGCTGACCAGCTGTGGGAGCGGCTTGATCCCGATCTCTGGGAACTAACCCATAATCCATGGGTTGTGCTGCAGACTGTATCGCGGGAGAAACTGCAAGAGGTCACTTCCGACCGTGGATTTCAAGCTCTCTTAATTGATCTGCACAATGAGAGAAAAGCCGCGGAAGAATCAGAGGCATGGTTTCAAAGGTCGCATCCGAGTTCAGCCTTGTCGATTGCCTACTTCTCCATGGAATTCATGCTGAGCGAAGCGCTTCCAATTTATTCAGGCGGACTCGGCAATGTTGCCGGAGACCAACTCAAAGCCGCGAGCAATCTGGGTGTGCCGGTTGTCGGAATTGGTTTGCTCTATCAGCAAGGGTATTTCCGGCAGGAGATCGATGCGGACGGTCGCCAGGAGGCCCTATACCCATTCAACGACCCTGGCCAGCTCCCCATTAGACCGGTACGCGAGCCAAACGGGGAATGGCTGCGACTTGCTGTTGCTCTGTCGGGCTTCAAAGTCTGGATCAGAGCCTGGCAAGTGCAAGTAGGCCGAATCAGGCTGTACTTGCTCGACACCAACGATCCCGCTAATCTTCCAGCCTTTCGCGGGATTACGACTGAACTATACGGCGGCGGTCCAGAGTTGCGTCTGAAGCAAGAACTGGTTCTGGGAATTGGAGGCTGGCGGCTTCTGCGAGCCATGGGACTGAGGCCCGATGTTTGCCATCTCAATGAAGGTCACGCGGCATTCGCGGTGCTCGAGCGCGCACGTTCCTATATGGAGGAAACCGGCAAACCGTTTGACGTAGCGCTGAGCATCACCCGAGCTGGCAATCTGTTTACGACTCACACTCCGGTGGAGGCCGGTTTCGATCGATTCTCACCAAGCCTGGTCGAACGGTATCTCAAACACTATGCGGAAGAGAAGCTTTCGATCTCCGTCGAGAAGCTCTTAGCGCTGGGTCGACGCGACGGACGGGATCTATTCGAGCCGTTCAACATGGCTTATCTCGCTATTCGCGGCAGCAGGACCATGAACGGCGTCAGTAAATTGCACGGCGAGGTAAGCCGACAATTGTTCCAGCCGCTTTTTCCGAGGTGGCCCGAAAATGGTGTGCCGGTGACGCATGTGACCAATGGAGTCCACGCTCCTTCGTGGGACTCCGCCGAGGCAGAGCGTCTTTGGGAACTTTCGTGCGGCAAACAATGTTGGGAAGGAACGCTGGCACAGATGGGAGAAGATGTTAGGAAAATCAGCCACTCCAGCCTTTGGCAGCTACGCACGAATCACCGCAGGAACCTGGTTGGATACGTTCGGAGACTTCACAGCCGTCAACTGGCGGCCAGGGGAGCGAGCCCGGAAGAAGTAGCCCAGGCCGCAACTATTCTCGACGACTCCGTTCTGACCCTCGGATTCGCACGCCGATTTGCCCCGTACAAGCGGCCAGATCTTCTTCTGCACGATCCGTCGCGGCTTTTGAGAATTCTAGCGAATCGAGAGCGCCCTGTTCAGGTTGTCGTAGCCGGTAAGGCACACCCTCAGGATATTGAGGGACAAGAAATGATTCGGCAGTGGTTCAGGTTTGCGGGCCTGCCCGAAGCTCGTTCTCGTGTGGTGTTCCTCTCGGACTACGACGTTCTCATGGCGGAGCGCCTGGTTCAAGGCGTGGACGTGTGGGTGAATACGCCGCGTCGGCCATGGGAAGCGAGCGGCACAAGCGGCATGAAGGTACTGGTGAACGGAGGACTGAATCTGTCGGAGCTCGATGGATGGTGGGCGGAGGCCTACACTCCTGAGGTGGGATGGGCAATTGGCGACGGACGCGAGCATGGAAGCTCTTCTTCGTGGGATGCGACTGAGGCTGACAATCTGTATGCACTTCTGGAAGGAGAGATTATCCCCCAGTTCTATTCGCGTGACGAAAATGGAATTCCGCGGGGCTGGACTGCACGCATGCGGGAGAGCATGGCCCGATTAGCCCCCGCGTTTTCGACGAATCGCGTCGTACGCCAATACACTGAAGAGCACTATCTCTCGGCGGCCGCCGCTTTCCGTGAGCGCGTTGAAAATCAAGGTCAATTAGGAGCAGATTTAGTCGAATGGCATGCCAGGTTGTCCAAACATTGGTCTGAGCTACGATTCGGCTCCGCGACGGTTGAGCAAGAGGGCGGGCGATATCTATTTCGGATCCAGCTTTTTCTTGGTGACTTAGAACCAGATGCGGTGAGCGTCGAGTTGTACGCCGAGTCGGAGAAGGACGGAGCTGCCGCGGTCACGCATGCCATGAAATCGAGTGGGATCTCAGGAACGCCGAATGTATATGACTATTACGCATCACTTCCTTCAAGTCGTCCAGCTGCCGACTATACTCCTCGAGTCATTCCGCATCACGATGGAGCATCCATACCGATGGAGGCTCCGTTCATACTCTGGCACGACACGCCATCCTGGCGTTGAATCTTCATTTCGCGACAGGATGTTGCAATCGTGAAATGCCACGTTCCATTTACTGCGGGAGTGCAAATTTGAGTCATTCCCAGACCCGGCCCATTGGAGGAGAACGATGCACAACGAATCTCAAGCAAACGAGAACGATCGACCACTGGAACTGATCCCGGAGTTTTCCTATGAGAGCCGCCATGAGTTCGTCGAAAGACTGGCATATAAATTCTGGAGTGAAAGGGGGCAGCCCCTCGGCTCTCCCGACGTGGATTGGTTCGCGGCCGAGGAAGCCGTGTACGGCTCACTGGTCAAGTCGGGCATGATTCGGCCGAGCTCAAATGACTTCCACAATCTCAAAGATGAGATCTATCGTTAGTGACGTATCGTCCATCCGTCGGTGGCGGAGCGCGAGAGTGCTCTACCGTAGTCAACACGGCAGTGCCGCACCTGGCAAGCGTCGCGCTGGAGAATTGGATTGGCTGAAGTCAGCCCTGCCCCGTCCCTTGCCGTGGCAATCGTCGAGAAAAAACGCGTGAGCGGTTGCGTGCTCCTCCTGCCGCCGCGCACGCGCTCACGCAGTTGCTGAGCGACGCTATGCTGCCAGCTCTGCTGCCACTAGTTTCAAGAGAGCTTCGGCCGTGGAAGTCGAGGACGCGGGATTTTGTCCGGTGATGAGATGCCCATCTGTGATGGTAAAGGGCTGCCAGTTTGCTCTTTTCTCGAAGATGGCGCCGAGCCTCAGAAGCTCGTCCTCCACAAGGAACGGAACAACCTTCGTAAGTTGGACTTCTTCCTCCTCGCCATTGGTGAAGCCAGTCACGCGTTTTCCCTTCACCAGCGGTTCTCCCTTGTATTTCACATGTCGAAGCACACCAGGAGAATGGCAGACAAGGGCAACCGGTTTGCCCGATGTGTAGAACGATTCGATGAGGCCGATGGACACCGGATCTTCGGCCAAATCCCACATGGGCCCGTGTCCGCCTGTGTAGAAGATCGTGTCGAAGTCTTCGGGTCTCACATCTGCGAGCTTGACGGTGTTCGCAAATGCGTCCAGCGCCTTCTGATCCTTCTTAAACCGGATTTGCGCGGGAGTCTGATTCTCGGCCAAGTCGCTCTTAGGATCAATTGGAGGCTGGCCGCCCTTTGGAGAAGCTAACGTGACATCAGCGCCAGCATCTCTGAAGACGAAGTATGGCGCAGCACCTTCTTCAAGCCAGAAGCCGGTTTTGCGTCCCGTATTGCCAAGCTGATCATGCGAGGTTAGCACCTGCAGAATTCTCATGAGTCCTCTCCTTGTACTTGAACCTGTCAGGATGATTCGGTTCGAGCTCATGACACCATAGGATCAGACGTGAAGCAATCAGACGATGGTGTCGGCAATACTTTGGTATGAAACTGGCCAGTCGCGATCGGCACAGATGCGCCTGGACTCGCAATTGCGTGATTCATACCAAAGTATCGGCGATACCAACGTGCAATTGCCGGGTGAACTTTCCTCTGGCCCAATCGGATCTTAATCCTCTCCCGCACAACGCTGCGGGAGAATGGCGTTCACCACCGAATCAATCAGATCCATCCACGTACCCAGAAGGAGATCGCATGGCAACTCCATCCGCAGTGGCTAAAACTGCCGACAATGGTGCAATCGTAGAACTTGCGAGAGAGAGCGATTCCACAAAACTGCAACAGCTCCAAATCACGCGACGATCGCCTGCGTACTGGCGCATCACGATCAACAACCCACCGATCAACGTCATGGGCCCGGAAATGGTGCGGGATTTCCAAAACGTGATCAACGCGATCGAAGCCGACGAGCTGCTGAGAGTCGTTGTGTTTGATAGCGCAGTGGACGATTACTTCCTGAACCATTCCGACTTCCTGGCCAAGATTGAGGACCTGACTGCGATGCCTCCCGGCCCCACAGGATTACCGCCATGGCCAGATTTTCTAGTGCGATTGACTCGTGCACCCGTAGCCTCGATTGCGCTCATACGGGGTCGCGCCACCGGCAACGGAAGCGAGATTACGCTTGCATGCGACATGAGCTTTGGCAGCCAGGAAAAGGCAATCATCTCGCAGTGGGAGGTCGGAGTGGGTATGGTTGCCGGCGGTGGTCCAATGGCGAGGCTTCCCAGGCTGATTGGGAGGAACCGTGCACTGGAGGTTCTGCTGAGTTCTGAAGACATCAAGGCCGACCAGGCAGAGAGCTACGGCTATATCAATCGTGCCCTGCCTGACGCCGATATAGACGCCTATGTTGAAGCGCTCGCCACACGTATCGCCAGGTTTGACAAATGGGCGATTGCCCAAACCAAACGTCTGGTCAACACCAGCTTACCGCCGGATGTGGAGATTGGCGCCGGTTGGGACGCGTGCATTGGCTCACTTGGACGATCTGCGGCTCAAGTCGGAATCAAGGAACTCATGGCACGTGGCTTCCACGAGCCCGGAGATGCCGAGAATCGGCTTGGATACTATCTAGGTCAACTTCCCGCCAGGTAGTCAACCGACGGCTTTGCGGAGACCAAATTGGGTTTCCGCAAAGTTGTCATCTCAGGGTGGTACGGAGGCCTTCACGCTGACATTGGACGTCGTAAGGCCACTCGGGTGCGCATCAGTGTCGATGGTGACTACGCAGTGAGCCTCACCTTTGCTCGATCCTGTATAACCGCCGCCCCTGCATTTCCGACTAGCTCATCCTGCGAGTCTGTCCCGCCGGAACAGCCGATGGCGCCAATGATCATCCCTTGTTCAATCAGTGGAATTCCGCCGCGAGAAGCGATCACGCCGTCGAACGCCAGCAGATAGTTGAGGTGCATGAGATTTACGCCGTCCTCGAAGATCTTGGTCGGACGCCTAAATGTTGCAGCGGCTCGTGCCTTGTGCTCCGCTATCTTGATAGAGGCGAGCATGGCACCATCCATTCGTTGAAAAGCAATCAGATGACCGCCTGGATCAGTCACCGCGACATTCATCTTCCAGTTCCGCTTTTTCGCCTCTGCGATTGCTGCTTGAATAACTCCCTGAGCCCGATCCAGCGATATCGATTGACCATAAGGAATGTCAAACGGTATCTCGTCCGGTATGACGTCGAGAGGGTTCGAAGAATCTGCTGCCAATGTTCTGTCTGACATCGATATGTTCCTCCGTGTTGGGCAGATCTGATTGAGCCAGAGCAAACAGGCCGTGCAAATTAGACGAAGGTGTCGGTTGATACCTTTGTATTGCTCAAATTCGTGGGGGTTATATGCGAATGTTGCGAAAGCGCTAAGGAGAATATTTGGAAGTGGCACATTCGCAGTGGTGCGGGAGCAATTGCCCAAAAGCGATTTCAAAAGGAGTCGAGCCGACAGCAATTTGGATTTTTGCTCTTCCGCCTCTCCTTTGATTCGAGATGCTGCAAGTGGAATTTTCTAGCAATCTCAGACCCGGATGAGGAGAATTGATGCCTGGGATCATAGCAACCGCAAGGAGAGCATTGAAAACGGCTATTGCTGAGTTCCCTTCTGCGCTCACGGCGCTCAGCGGCGGTTGGAGACCATCGAGTATCAATGGGTCCGAATCTCCCACCATTCGAGTGTTCCATTCGGAAGAACCTGCTTCTGCATGAGGTCTGAGCTTTCGCAACTTCATCAGGTGCAAGAAAGGCGGTGAACACTGCTCAAATACTCGCAACAAGCTATGCCTCCTGAGGAGCGCCAGCCTGCGGCATCTCGGCATGTGTCTTGGCGGCTCTTGGGTGCTGCGACTGTAATGCTTTCGACACTTGCTCCCTCAGCGTGTACGAAGCCCGCCCAGAAAGCCCCCGTTGTGATCTCACATTTTGATTCCGAAGGGATGGGAGTGACGGGCGATCAAAGGATGGTGCCAGAAGCTTACTTGCAAGAATTCACCCGCACAACGGGAATTCATGTGAACGACCTTCCGACACCTGAAGACAATACGTCGAAATTGAAGCTCGCCAGAGACCTGCTCAGCGGAGGTGCTTCCTCCCCTGATGTCTATGGAGTTGACACGATCTGGTCAGGGATTCTTGGGGAATATCTCATCGACCTGAGACCATACTTTGCCGGCGAAATCCCACAGCAGGACCCTGAGATTCTCAACAGCTATACGGTGGGAGAGAAGCTGGTTGCAATGCCCTACCACCCGAATGTTCACGTCCTGCTCTATCGAACGGATCTACTTGCCAGATACGGATACAAGTCACCGCCCAGAACATGGGACGAATTGGAGAAAATGGCCGAACGAATACAGGCAGGAGAACGTGCAAAGGGCGACAAGGATTTTTGGGGATTCGTGTGGTCCGGCGCCATTACGACAGACAGCGAACAGTTGACCTGTGAGGGGCTGGAGTGGCAAGCGGCCGAGGGAGGCGGCCACATCATAGAGCCCGGGGGTCGAATCAGCGTCAATAATCGCAACGTCGTGAGAGCCTGGGAGCGAGCCGCGCATTGGGTGGGCTGGATTTCGCCTCCCAACGTGGTTTCATACAACATGCTGGATGCTGAAAACAAATTCTTAGTCTCTGGAACAGCAGCGTTTCAGCTCGGATGGTCTGATACCTATGAACTCTACGCAGGGATAAAGCCATTCCGTGACAAAGCCGGAGTGACCAGCGTGCCCGCTGGGAAGAGCGCGCGAGTATCCACCCTGGGAGGCTATTCTCTCGGAATCTCCCGTAATTCCGCTCATCCCGCCGAAGCTATCAAGTTTGTGCAGTTCATGATTCGTAAGCAAGCCCAGTTCATGGCCTCGACGCACCCTGAACAACCAGGAAGAAAAGTCGAATACTTCGAGGTTCCTCTTGTCATGAACAAGATCTATCCGTGGTGGCCGAAGTCACGACAACAGGCCGGCAGCGAGATTGTTCTGCGTCCCTCGGCAGTTGCCGGAGCGAAGTATGAGGCAGTCTCGAAGGCCTACTCCCGTGCTTTGCATTCCGTGTTGACCCGTGAGTCGGATGCGCCTGTTGCGACCGCAGAGCTAGAAAAGGAGCTGAATCAGATAATGGGTCGTAACGAATCTGGAGCCAGCTCCCACTGAGATGAACCGCCTGAGACTCAATATCGGTCCGCGGTTAGTTCTGTGCTTCGCGCTCATTATCATTTCCATGCTCGCGGCAGACGTCGTTGTGCTGTGGCAATTTCACATCGTACGCGTGCAGGCGGAACAACTGAACGGATATGACGAAGCATTAGGTACCGTTCTACGCGTTCATTCAGACTTGCTCAAATTCCGCGATACTCTCGAGTCTTTTGCGAACGAAAAGAATGCTGAGCGTCTCAAATCAGAGGCGCAATCGATGAACCAGACAATTGCTGAGGATACGGCCCGGGCCAGGACCGCCATCCTGGCGGTGCGCCCCGAAAGCGAGTCCGATCCCGCGATTCTTCCCGCTCTCGCCGTCGTTCAGCTTGCCCTTCAGTCGCAGACGGAGTCAATGATCGGCCTGGCTGAGGGAAGCGACTGGAGTGCCGTGCAACTGCGCCTGGCTAACGAGATCCGCCCTCTTGAGTTCTCGACCGAGGCCCTGGTCGAAAGAGTCGACGGAGAGGTGAGGGTCGAGCAGACTCAGGCCTCAAATAAAATCCGTCAGGTTGAAAACCGCTTGCTCATCTTTGTTCCGACAACGGCTCTTCTTACCCTTCTCATAGCGGTGACTTTGGGCTTTGTCATCACGCGGAGTATCACTCAGCCTCTCGATCAATTGGTGGCCAGTTCCAAGATCTTGGCTCGTGGCGAATTTAAGCACCGAGTGCCTATTCTGGGGAACGATGAGCTTGCCCATCTCGGACATGTGTTCAATGACACTGCGAGCCGCTTGCATAATCTCTACGAGACACTACAACAGAGCGAAGATCGGCTTCGACGAGTCATCGATACTATTCCTGCGCACGTCTGGAGCACTTTGCCGGATGGATCTACTGATTTCATCAACCAGCGTCTATCAGAGACAACGGGACTTTCGATTGAGCATCTCGTCGGCTCCGGCTGGCAATCGATTGTCCATCCCGACGATCGTGGTCGGTACGTGAATGGCTGGAGATCGGCATTAGCCACAGGGAAATCGATGGAGATCGAGATCCGGATTTGGACAGCGACAGGTGACTATCGCTGGCTGCTGGTCCGGAACGAGCCTCTGCGCGAGAGCAACGGCAGAATAGTCAAATGGTACGGGACAGGCATTGACATCGAAGAGCGAAAGCGGGCAGAGGATGCGTTGCGCAAGGCTCAAACCGAACTCGCCCACGCGAACCGCGTCACGACGATGGGTGAACTCAGCGCTTCTCTCGCGCACGAAATCAACCAGCCCATCAGCGGTGCCGTGACAAATGCTTCGACATGCCTGCGGTGGCTCACCCGCGAACATCCAGATCTCGAGGAAGCGCGAGCAGCTGCATCCCGAATGATTCGTGACGCGAACCGGGCTGCTGAGATCATCAGTCGTGTACGGTTGCTTTTTCGGAAGGGGATCGTCGAAAAAGAACCGCTTGAGATCAATGAGGTATTACGAGAGATGGAGATACTTCTGCGGAATGAAGCGACGCTGCACTCGGTCGTTGTCCAGACGAAGCTCTCCGATAATCCCCCCAGGGTAGTAGCCGATCGGATTCAACTTCAACAGGTAATGATGAATCTCATGCTCAATGCGATCGATGCGATGAAGGGTAGCGAGGGCCCGCGTCAGCTCACCCTTACCTCGGCATGCAACAACAGGAGCGAGATTGAAGTATCGGTCGAGGACAGTGGGATCGGAATTCCTCCAAATCAAGCGGGACAGATCTTCAACGCTTTCTTTACAACCAAGGAACACGGCACAGGTATGGGCCTACGCATCAGCCGGACAATCATTGAGGCTCATGGTGGCCGGCTCTGGGCTACCGAGAACCTTCCTAAGGGAGCAATATTCCATTTCACTTTGCCTGCAGAGCCCATCTCAAGTGCAAACTTGAGGGATCTAGTCTAGGGCGCCGACTTTAGCCGAGCGAGACATTGTCGGTCGGAGCTTTTGAGAAGTTCGAGAGCTCGTTTTTCGTAGATGACGAGACGTCGCAAAAGGAGGGGTTTCGCGAAACCGATACCAAAGTACAATAGGCGTTCTCGGCTATTGTGGAGAAGATGTTGTATGGGGCCAGATAACCAAGGCTCCACGGAAGACTCAGCCGCGTTGTTGATCTATCTCCGGAGTCGGCATTTTCTGCACAATTGAGAGACGGATCGACTTCCCCATTAGACGCTGTTGGACATACCGATCCCAGTGTTGAGCAAGGCCGTAGGTGCGAGTGCGGCGCGAGAACTCCATCATGGAAAAAGGTTTGGTTATATCCGTAGTCGATGATGATGAATCAGTTCGTGAATCGCTTCCTGGATTACTCAAGGCCCTGGGTTTCCTAGCTCATGCATTCTCGTCAGCTGAAGAGTACCTGGCGTCCGAGGGCGTCGGTACATCCCGATGCCTCATTCTGGATGTGGCGATGCCAGGTATGTCCGGTCCGGAGCTGCAAATGGAGCTCAAGCGGAGAGGGCTGCGGACTCCCATCATTTTCATAACCGCTCATGGCGATGAGACAATTCGACGTCAACTCCTGGAGCGAGGTGCTGTTGAATGTCTTCTGAAACCTTTCAGCGATACCCAGCTCCTCGATGCTCTAAACGTGGCCCTACCGCAAGACTGAGCTCCGTTCAGACGAGGCAGCTTTTGCGGAGGTAAAATGATCACCGCCGATTTGCATATTGCTCAGGTGAAAACACAATCCAATCCGCAGAGTGCTCCGATTGTCTTCGTGGTTGATGACGACATTTCGATTCGAGAGTCATTAGAGCTTCTGCTTCGTCACGAAGGCTTTGAAGTCGAGACATTCGAATCAGCACAAGCTTTCCTTGATCGACCTCGTACCTCCGTTCCCAGCTGTTTGATTCTGGACATTTCGCTTCCTGGACTCAATGGTCTCGACCTACAGAGGCGCATAGCTGTTGAACGTCACGAAATGCCGATCATCTTCATCACGGGCCACGGCAGCATTCCGATGTCAGTGCAGGCGATGAAGGCGGGCGCCGTCGAGTTCTTGACAAAGCCTTTCACTGACAACGTCTTGTTGAATTCAATTCTGAATGCCATTGAGCGCAGCAAGGTCTTGCTTGATCGTGACGAGATTTTGAGAAATCTGAAAAATCGCTACAAGCTTCTCACTGCACGTGAGCGAGAGGTTTTTGTTCTCGTGGTGTCGGGCCTGCCAAATAAGCAGATTGGTTCTGAATTGGGAATCAGCGAAATCACGGTCAAAGCGCATCGAGGCAGCATGATGCGCAAGATGCAGGCGTCCTCTCTGGCGGATTTAGTGAATATGGCAACTCGTCTTCGGGTAATGCGGCTGCGTCCCTCGACCGTCCAAAATAACAATTAGAGACGATGCCAACGATCTCGTGTTGGCGGGAGCCGCAACCAAACCGGGTTTCTCCAGGTTGGGAGAACAGCGTGAACGCCGCCGCCCCCGAGTTTTCGCACGATCGAACTCCAGACATCCGCCCTCTCAGCTCTAACCAGTCGCGTAGGCATGAATCGCGGATTTCAGGCCGGGCCATCCAGAAGTCGGACTCCAGCGCGAACTGTATCCGGAGATGATCGAAATGCAGATCAATCGCCTTGAATCTCGGCGGGAAATAGCGTCGCACGTTCTCCAGATCGACATGCAGTCCTGTCGCGTGACGTCCAACAAAACGCGACTCTACAATCATCTTTGTCTCCAATGAGGCGCCAAGATCTCAAGATGTAGAGCGAACTCTGTGCGGTGGACCAAGATAGGGAAATTGATCGAGCAGATCTTGATGCGGCCCGACGCCGTCCGTTTTCGTTTTTCCTCCTGAGATTAGAGAGATGAAGTGATCCATTACGTCGTCGTTGAGGGCGCGGCCATTAGCCGGATAGCTGACAGACAAGGCAGGATCATAGAGCAAGATGTCGGGCAGAATACTTTGCGCCACCCTTCTCGCCTCGTCAGGGGAGTAACCCCCGGTATGTTCGAGAGAATGTGCGAATACCGGAACGAAGTTTGCATCGTCAGCAGGCGATCCTGCCAGATACTCGGCCTTCTTGTCACCAGTTAGAAAGATAGATTGCGACGGTAAGGCGCCGCGATCGGCTTGGATCCAATCGCCGCTTCTTCCATCCAGAGTTCGGTGCCAGAGCCCCACCTGCTTCCCTTGCAAGGCGAAATCTGGCAATTCGAGCACGATGCTGCAGACATCTTTGCCTGTGAAGAAATCCGCGCCCGTGAATTGCAGGCCATTCAGCGCGCCGAGAGTATCAAAAAAGAACGGATCACTACGCCATCCGGCAAACAGTTTGAAATCCCCCATCTCTGTCACTTTCGCTTCAGCTCCCATCGACACGGGCGCCGCTTCAATTAGGATCTCGCCCTCTCCGTTCGCCTGTCCATTATGTTTGTCCTCGACAAGCCGCAATGTCGCCGTTTGAATCCCCGCATCATATGGGGAGAACGTCACGCGGTACGACAAGTCGGCCACGCTGTCTCTATTCGTGTCGATCATCAGTTCGTAAATGGCTTCGGATGAGAATGGCTCGTCAGTCGTTTGTCCGGGAGGTTCGACCCTCTCCGACGGGTGAACATTCATCACCACGATCGACTTTCCGGCTTCGCTTGTTTTAGGAAAGACATAGAGGTCTGTGATGTCAAGACGTGCATCCCCGTGCGGAAAGCCGTAGTCAGGACCAGAATAGTGATGAGACATCGTTTGAACTCCTCATTGTGAATTCACGACCTTTATGCGTCGAATCTGATATCCACCCGCACCAGAATCCTGTGCGGCAACTCGGACAATAGGGCAGACTCGGCACCCATCATTTGCCCCTGGTGTCATTAGGCAGGAAGAAGAAGATAGAAGCTATTGGACAATGGTATTGGCGATACCGTAGTGGGCAAGTGAGACTTACGATACCGACGTGCAGCGGCCATGCACGCATTGAGTGGGAAAGAAACAGACGCGACACTGAGATCTGTCAATGCAAGTCATCAGTGCCTGCAGTTGCGATGATCGCCCTAGTCATTACAGCGGGGATGGACGACCCGCGAGCCATGCCAGCAAAAAGAAGTACTCAATGGCTCTGTTCGGAAGCATTCATCCGCGCGCAAGGCACAGAAAAAGTAAAGGTAGCTCCTGTCCCATCGTTTGCTGTCGCCCATAAACGGCCGTGATTGGCTTCGATAATGGACCGGCTGACCGACAGTCCAACCCCCATGCCGTCGGATTTCGTCGTGAAGAACGACTCGAACATTTGGTTGGCAATCTCCGGAGTCAGCCCAACTCCGGCATCCTGGACGGAAAGGCGCACCTGATCGCCTTCGAGTTCAGTCCTTACAACGATTTGGCGAGGCCGCTCCACAACGCAGCTCATCGCATCGGAGGCATTTCGAATGAGATTGAGTATGACCTGTTGAAGCTGGACCCGATCACCGTTCACAAATGGCAGGGGATCACTGAGTTCCAGCCTAACCACCACGTTGCTTTTCTGTAATTCGCTGGACAGCAGAGCGATGACTTCGCGGGCCGCCTCGTTCAGGTCAAGCGGCGCGATGTCTATTTCCTTTTTGCTGAAGAGCGTTCGCAGCCGAGTGATCACTTCCGATGCACGATTGCTGTCGCGAATCGTTCGTTGTGCGGTTTCCATTGCGCCATGGATGTCGGGCGGATCTGCCTTCAACATCCGAAGACAGGTGCTCGCATTTGTGACAATGCCCGACAGCGGCTGATTGATCTCATGCGTGATCGAAGCGGTCAGCTGTCCGACAGTCATCACGCGCATCATTCTTGCAAGTTCCGCCTGCGTGTTGCGCAGTTCTTCTTCGGCGCGCTTTCTATCGTCGATGTCGGTGTTCGTTCCGTACCATTTAACGATCTCGCCTGATTCGGCACGCAAAGGATTTGCACGGAAGAGAAACCATCGAAAGGATCCATCAAAGCGGCGAAGACGCGCTTCAATTTCTCCCGGTTCGCCCCTCTCTATTCGAGAACGCCAGTAGTTGTCCACTGTTGCAAGATCCTCGGGATGAAACACCCTCGCCCATCCCCAGTCTCGCGCTTCTGCTAAAGACAAACCGGTGTAGTCGAGCCAGCGCTGGTTGAAGAAGTCTACTTTGCCGTCGGACTGAGCGGACCAGGCCAGTACAGGCATGGTGCTGATGATCAGTCCGAGATTTCGTTCATTGGCGAGCACAGCATCTTCGGCACGCTTTCGATCATCGATGTCGGTGCTTGTCCCATACCATCTGGAAATATTCCCGCTATCGTCACGGAACGGTGCGGCGCGAATGAGGAACCAACGGTACACCCCGTCATATCGACGAATGCGCGCCTCTTGCTCCCCCGGTTCCCCTGCCGCCAACATTTCCTTCCACTTTTCCATCAGGTTGGGCAAATCATCAGGATGAAAGGCGGTCTGCCAAGCCCAGCCACGAGATTCCTCGACCGAAAGTCCTGTGTAATCGTGCCACCGCTTACTGAGAAACTCATTGGGACCATCTGGAAACATGCTCCAGGAAAGTGTTGGAATCGTGTCGATCACCCGCACCAGCCCCGCCTCGCTCGCCTTCAAGGCTTCCTGGGCGCGCTTCTGGTCGTCAATGTCGGTGGTTGTGCCAACGAACCTGATGACTTTACCTTCCGCATCTCGCAGAGCCACAGCCTGCTGCAGGTGCCAACGGTAGGTTCCATCCTGAGCGCGACGAGATCTGGTTTCCATTGCAAAACTCTGGCCGGCTTGAACTGCTTTCCAGAAAACCGCTGAAGCTGACTCTCGATCCTCCGGATGGAGCGCAGCCATCCAAGCCTCCGGATGCGATCGGACAAATTTGAGAGTCTGACCTGAGAAATCGAGCCAGACCTGATTCACGAAATCCGGCGTGCCATCCGGTTTCAGTGTCCATGCGGATACAGGGAGATGCTGCAGCAGTCCGACTTGGAGACGTAACTCTTCGTTGGCTTCGGCAAGCTCTCTCGTTCGTTCCGAAACCCGCCGATCGAGTTCACTCGCGACCCTCCGTTGCTCATCCAGACGAATTGCCTGCTGCAACCCAATTGCCGCCTGGTTAGCGGCTACCCTAAGAACAAGATTCTCTGTTTGCTCCGGAAAACCGAGTCTGCGAGAACCTGCTACGATCAGGCCCACGTCGCCTTCTATTCCCATTCTGATGGGAAATACTGGAAGCTCCCGCTCTCCCATTCGGAGAAGTTCCTCTTCCCTCCAATCTCGCGGATCTTCACCAAAGCAAGAATTAAGAGCTTGCCTGATCTCCGCACTGGCCGCATCGGATGGATCGCAAGTCTTCAGGACTCCAACTGGAGCTCCTCGAGAACCTATTCGACCTCGTACATACACGAGATCCAGATCAAGTATTCCCATCAGGGCGTCAGCTAACGTCTCCAGAAGGAGGCTTGGCTCACTGGCACTCCAAACGGCGGGAAGAGCCAGGATGCTGACTAGGTCGCTCATGGAGCGCTGCAACCGTCTTACCTCAGTGGCAGTATCCATTGTTTGCTGGTGCATGATCACCCGCCGCTACTAAGGATTGGTTCGTCCAGAGCGCCTCTGACGGTATTCGAGGAGAAACTCTTCAGGTGGTGTGAAGAAAGGGTTGTGTTGCAAATGGCCGCCGATGATGACCATCGGATGCGTTCGGATAATGTCAACCACGGCGGCAGCGTTGATTTTCGCCAGATTGTAGGTGCAAACTACCACGTCGTCAAAGCGCCGCCAGACGTCGTTCACGCGGGATTCAAACTCAATCACATCCTCGATATGGGAAGAGTCTCCTGATGCCCAGTCCATCCGGCAGACAATACGGCACATCGAGTATCCATCGGCGGTTCGCGCGGAACGAGCGATTTCTTCGAATTCTGCAAGCATCCGGTCCGGATCGAAATTTCCATCTCGCAAGTAGACTTCTGTATTGTCTCGGACCTGGAGCTGGCCACTCTGCTGGTGACTCGTCGAATCGATGCCGGCTGCCGCCAGACGCTGCAAATGCTCCTCGCGCGCCTCAGGATTGATGATGTGTACGCCCTTGTCTTTACGGGATAGACCTTCCCGAATGAAGGGAATCAGTACGCGATACTCTTCTTCGTCATTTGCGAAAAATGCGCAGACGTGTCGAACATCGCCGAGTTGGGAGCCGGCCAAAGAAATCGGCTGCAGAGGTCGCTTCATCTGCAAGTCCTCGAACTGGGAGCTGCTTGGCGAAAAGAAAACCCTACCCGTGCAGGTGAGTTTCCCGCGTACAGTCGAGGCCCTGTCGCAACGACACCAAGACAGAAGTTGATATTGAGGAAGCCGACGAATCGGGAAATTTCTGACTTGTTTGCGAAGGCTTGCACACGGCACAAGACTGAAGCAATTCTACAACGGCAATCTGAGCCACCCCGCACCCTTCGAATCTGCCGCCTTCAGAGAATCGGGGCCGGCCGATTTTGGCGTGAATATCCGTCAATAGAGTGTGAGGGTTGAAAATACATGCCGTGCTTCGAAGCGGCAGCAGACGCTGCCTCCGGACAACAGGCTTTCATGAACGCGAGAGCCGCACCCGCGCTGCACACTCCAGTCAGAGACCGCCGACCCTTAGGGGCTCAACTGGTAACGGCGCACCCAGCGCAAAATCCAGCGTGACATTCAGCGATCCGCAGTGCAAGGAGCGCGTCGCTCTACCATCGACGTGCTGGAGCAGCATTATCAACGTGGAGTACTTCCCCGTTCACGTGTTCGGCACATGCCAAGTAGAGCACGGCATCGACTATCTGTTTGACTGTTGCCTTTTTCATGATCGCTTGCGAACTGGACGCATTCGACTCATTGCGGTGCAATTGTGTATCTACGACACCTGGCGCGACTGCATTGAAGCGGATGCCCTGATTGGCATATTCGACCGCGAGATTTCGTGTTGCTGCATTTAGACCACCCTTTGTGATCATCGACAACGATCCGTTTACGCCCGCGATCGGCCGGTCTGCAAGCGCCGCTGTGATGGTTACTACGCATCCTGCGTTCTGGTTTCTTAGCATCTCTTTCACTGCCCGCTGGGTGATGTGGAAGAACCCCATGAGATTTGTTGAGATCAAGGCGTTGAAGTCTTCGCAAGTGAATTCGATGAACGGCTTGGTCAGGAACACTCCGGCGTTGTTCACGAGAACGTCGATCGCACCGAAATTGCCAATCGCGGCTTCGACTGCCTTGTCAGCAGTCTGAGACTGAGTGATATCGCCATCGATCAGAATCAGAGTGTCGGAGGGGGCCATCTGTTGACTGACATGTCGGGAGGTCGCGACGACGTTGAAATTGTGCGATACAAATCTCTGCACCGTGGCAGCGCCGATTCCTCCCGATGCACCTGTGATCACAACGGTCTTCTTTTCGCGCATAGCGACTTCTCCTCTATGACGTCCTGCGATCGGGGGCGAAATGCCAATGTGACGAGTTCAGCCTTGGCCGATTTACTCCATCAGCGAACGTTTCTTTTTGCCCACTGTTCCGCACTGTCACCTTCCCGAGTAATGGTGTCGATCCCTTGTCTCAGGCAGCTTTTGCATCAGACAGTTCGTCTTCGCCATGATGCGCTCCGCTTCACACAAAATTCTCCCAAGCGCTAAAGCGTCCAGGCGGCCCAGGTCTCGTTCAGGGATTAGCTCGTTCATATCCTGATGAAGCTATCCCTCGCTCGTGCTTCTGCTGAATCCTCCTGAGATTGATGATTCGCGCCGGACGTGATGAGCGATGATTCCATAATTCTCCGAGCCGCTTCAAACAGGATTAAGCCAGAATTCACGACCCGGAATCCATTGGACGAAGGTATTGATCAAATGCAAAAGCATGTTTGTATTCAGCCGCGCGAAGGAGAGTGCGTTTCGAGTCAAAACGTGCCGCCGTCCTGGCGGGGCCATACCATCGTCGACCAGAACGCACACCTATACCAAAGTATTGGCGATACCATCGTTCTATTGTTTCGTTCCTTCGACCGTGGCTTAGTTGTAGCTGCTGACTCGTTCGGCAATGTCGGTGAGTTTCAAAAAGGTTTTCTGAAGGAGACGAAAGCGTGGTTGACCTAACTAAAGAATCTTCGCCACAAGTGCAAAAGGTCCACAAGAGAAGAACGCGGCGCGCCGTAACGCAAATTGCGGCCGTCACCATTGCTGCGGCCACGTCGATGCTCGCCATTGTGGGTGCGGCCCTCAACGCACAGGGGCGCGAGGATGAGAAGTACTCGCTAAGATCGCCAGACGGAATCGCATTCTCCGACTTCAGGGGATATGAGGACTGGGCGGTGGCCTCTTCTGCCCGAACGGAAGAGGTGCAGAAGGTAATCGTCGCCAATCCGGCGATGATTGAGGCATTCAGGGCTGGCAATCCGGGAACCGATCGGAATTTTCCGGAGGGTTCCAAGATTGTGAAGCTCCAGTGGTCGCAGAAGAAGAGTACGGAAGCCACTTTTCCGGTAGATGTGCCCGATGTCTTTAAGCAAGCCTTTGTTATGGAAAAGGACAGCAAAAGGTTCCCTAAGACTGGCGGTTGGGGATATGCGGTGTTCAACTACGATGCCACTTCACACAAGTTCACCCCCGATCCCACGGCCCATGCAGACTGCGGAAACAGCTGCCATATGGCCGTGAAGGCAAAGGACTATATCTTTCACTCGTATGAGATTCGCTGAGCCGGGAAGGACTTCAAATTCCGGATCCATCAACGGAAACCTGGACGCAGGAAGAGCTTCCGCCGATTCGAGTTGCAGCTGCCCTCGCTGGGGTTTGCCCAAGCCTGATCGAAGTGCGGTTGTAATCGAAGACATTCATGGGCACTGCATCGGGCACTGGAGGGTTGAATGGATAACGTACAAGTCGCACAAAAAAGCTATGAGATGCCGCCGCGAGAGGGTATTAGCGTCGCGCATTTTCTCACGGTCGCGGACATTGAGCGATCGGCTCGCTACTACGAAAACGTCTTCGGCGCTCGCATTCTGAGCTTGGGCGATGGCGACGCGCCGGCGTACCTTCAGCTCGCAAATATCTGGATAATTATGAATTTGGGAGGCGGGCCGACTCCGGACAAACCTACTGTATCGCTTAGTGTGCCTGATCCCAATCACATCAATAGCTTTATGAACTTCCGTGTTGCGGACATTGAAGCTTGCTACGAATTGTGGGGAAGCCGAGGAGCTGAATTCATTACGCAGCCCATTCCGAAGTATGGCGAGATTCGCTGCTACATCCGTGATCCTGATGGCTACATCATCGAGGTCGGGCAAAGCACTGACCTCGTATACGGCTAACGCGCGAAAGAAGCGAGAAGCAACAAGTGATGGTTCTCTGCGGGTTGACCAAATCCGGAATCGATGAGTCGGCGGCCCGACTACTTATATTGGCCGATATGCATCTACGTAAAAGATAGATGGACCTCAGCTAGGCAGCGCCATAGTCGAGAAACGCTCTAGACACGATGCCACCGCCGGAGATGCAATCCGGCGACGGTCAAGTTAGTCAGCGGGAGGGACGATGAAGGCGACCCAGGAACTTTACGATCTCGGACAAAGCTTGTGGCTCGACAACATAACCCGTGACCTGCTGGAGAGCGGAACCCTCAAGCGCTATATCGATGAGTTTTCCATTACAGGTCTCACTTCGAACCCGACGATCTTTGAGCACGCGATCGCGAACAGCAAGTCCTATGACGAAGAGATTGGCCGTCTGACGTCAAAAGGGCTGTCGGGCGAGGAACTGTTCTTCGAATTGGCTCTCCAGGATCTGACTCGAGCCGCGGATCTGTTCACCCCAATTCACGAGCGCACGGCAGGGAATGATGGTTTTGTGTCACTCGAGGTGTCTCCGCTTCTTGCCTACGATGCCAGCAGTTCGTCGGCTTCAGCGATCAGGTTGCACCACAGGGCGAATCGCCCGAACATCTTCATCAAGATCCCGGGCACCAAGGAAGGAAACCTGGCGATAGAGGAAGCCACCACAGCTGGCGCCCCCATCAATGTCACGCTTCTTTTTTCTCAAGAGCACTATAGGGCATCTGCAGACGCATACATGCGCGGGCTTGAACGGCGTATCGCTCACGGCCTCAGCCCCGATGTCCGATCCGTAGCCTCGGTCTTCCTGAGCCGGTGGGACGGTGCAGTGATGGAAAAAGTGCGCGATCGGCTTCGAAACAAGTTGGGAATCGCGATTGGCCAGCAGGTATACAAGGCGTATCGAGAGGTCCTCTCCTCAGATCGCTGGCAGCGGTTAAGCAACTTAGGCGCGAGACCACAGAGACTCCTGTTTGCCAGTACCGGTACCAAGGATCCAAAGGCTTCGGACGTTCTCTATATCGGTGCTCTGGCTGCGCCAAACACGATCAACACGATGCCGGAGAAGACGCTTCTGGCTTTCGCCGACCATGGAACGAGTACCGGAACTCTTCCGCCAGACGGAGGGAATTGCGAAGCTGTTCTGGACGACTTCCGCAAGGCAGGGATCGACCTTGACCAACTCGCGGGCGAGCTGCAATCGAATGGCGCGAAAGCTTTCGATAAATCGTGGGAAGAGCTACTGAATGCGATCGAATCCAAAGGCAAACAATTGACGCTTGCTTCCTGAGCGCGCCTATCAGTCCGGTTGCTGCCGTGGTCCTGAGGAGCATGCATTGAAATAGGAGCAGTATGGGAAACCAAGATGACGGCACAATGAGCGAAAAAGCGGCCGACCCTAACACTCAGGTGTCCACATCGCCACAATCTTCTGCAGACGAGAAGATCCAGAAGATCCTCGATAAAGCCCTGTACGCCGGAGGAAGCCCCGAGGCACAAAAGCTAAGAAACTTTCTGAATGGTACGTGGTTGGGCGAGCCGTTGCATGTGGTGCTCACCGACCTGCCGATCGGGGCTTGGACGGCAGCAATGCTTTTCGACTTGTTAGATCTGATCGTTGACCGGGATGAGTTTGCTTTAGCAGCAGATGCTTCGATCGGTGTAGGACTGGCGGGAGCGGCAGGTGCAGCATTGACTGGCGTCACAGACTGGTCCGACGTGGATCCGCCAGCACGCCGCCTCGGGTTGATTCACGGGCTCGTGAACCTTGGCGGTACTGCATTGTTTGCCACTTCTCTTTTCTTGAGAAGAAAAAAGTGCCGTAGAACCGGCCTTGTTGCGAGCGCCCTCGGCTACGCGGTTATGAGCTACGCAGCACATCTCGGCGGCAAGCTGGTTTATGAGCATCGAGTTGGGGTCGACCGTACCAACGGCCAAGCCTTTCCGGATGACTTCGTCCCGGTGCTTCCAGAATCACAATTGGACGACGACAAACCTACCCAGGCAATGGTTCAGGGCGTTCCGATTCTTCTCGTCCGTCGTGCAGGCCGTCTTTTTGCAATGGCCGACACATGTTCGCATTTTGGCGGTCCCCTCTCGGACGGTAAGCTGGTGGACAGCTGCATTGAGTGTCCATATCACGCGTCACGATTTGATCTTGAAGATGGCCATGTGGTTAACGGACCCGCCGTACACTCCCAGCCATGCCTCGACATTCGCGCACATAATGGACAGATCGAGGTCCGGAAGGCGTCCCTTCCCATTCCATGGACCAGTGCGATTGAACATCAATGAGAATCATTCGTCGGTCGCACGAACTCCGATGGTGGATGATCGTCCGATTTGCACACTCTATAGCAAGACACCTCACAAGCAAGATTGCCTTGGATCGGATTCAAGGTTTCGCGAATAGGTACCTGGAAGCCGGCAGGGCCACACTGACCAGACTGCAGGCCATATTGATGAGCGGCAGGAGAAGACATTGCACAATGATCTTGCCCTCGCGAACACCGAGCGCCCCCTGACTTTTAAGATCAACAGCTCTCAATCCAAAACAGGCTGACGAATGAGCGAAGCGCCCCCACCCAGAGGTAGACGCGATCTGGTGTGCAAATAAGGGAAGGTGAAAGAGCCCACCTACCCCATACGATGTGAACAACGTCCCAAGCCCCCTTCCCTTCCCATTACAGAAGCATCGTGTAGGAAGTGCGTGATATCCATCACGTGCGACCTGGAATTTGAGCGCGCGATTCTTAGCTAGACGTTCAATAGCGATGGCTTTCCCAGCGCGCTAGCGACCGATTCCGAAATCGTTGTGTGCTGAAGATCAGACCGGTTCTGGCCGAAAGATTCCAGCACCCATCCTAGGGAGATCGCTTTGGAAACCTGTCTTCCAGCTATCAGATAGTAAATTCACCGGACCCCTCGAATGCGACTGATGTTTACGCGGATGAGTTGTCTTCCGGTGTTTGGGCGCAGTCTCGAGCCCCACTGGTGGGTTCATGCCGGTGTTTTTTGGATACAGGCGGAATCGGCAATTGTGCGCTCTTCGGAGTCCATTCTGGAGCTAAAACGCTCGGGGAATTTGCTTATTCCACTGATCGCTTGACCAAGTGGAGCAGCGCGGATTCGCCTGATTCGCTCGAATTGCGGCGAGTTCGAACTGGGGTTTACAGTTCGCGAATCGCGGTTACGGGGTTCCGGCGCATCGCTCGATGTGCCGGGAAGTAGCATGCCAGCAAAGACATTGTTGCCAGAAGCATGACCACGGAAGAAACGGTGACTGGATCGTTGGCGCCGATTCCGTACAACAACCTGGCGATGAGACGCGTCAGTCCCATTGCAAACGCCAGTCCCAGCGCCAGCCCAACTCCTGTGATCCACAATCCCTGTAACAACACGAGGCGTAGCACGTCCACACGTGAAGCACCTAATGCCATTCGCACTCCGATCTCGTGGGTCCGCATCTGGGTTCGATAGGCTACGACTCCGTAGATCCCGGTTACTGCAAGAACCAGCCCTACAGCCGCGAACATTCCCGCCAGGGTGCTCTGGATGACAGCGAAACTGCTCGCCAGCTGGGTACTCTCCCGCATGGGACGCACGTCGAAAACGGGCAGCCGTGCATCGATTTCGTGGATGGCATTTTCTACCGCGGGTGCAAAGTCGGCCGGATTTCCTTCGGTCTTCACCTGCACGATAGTTTCGTACCCCTCCTGGAAAAAGCTCATATAGACCATAGGCTCAGGCGACTCGTTCATTAGCATATGCGTTGAATTCTTCGCGACGCCGACAACCGTGAAAAATCTGCCCCATATCCTGAGTTTCTTTCCCAGCGGATCCTGTCCTGGCCAGTAGCGCTTCGCCGCGGTCTTATCCACGATGAGTACCCGCGGGGCCCTTTCATCGTCATCCGGCGTAAACTCGCGCCCTTCCAGAATGGGTATGTGAAGAGATTCGAAATACTGTGCGGACACCTCGGCGTGGTACACCTGCAAAGATTCATGCGGGTGTGGCACATATCCTTCCGGATACGCATCCTCCCCCTTGTGGGTCAGGGTCATCGGAACCCAGTCCGTAAAAGACACAACCTTCACGCCGGGCAAGGCCGACAAGCGGTCAAGTATCTTGCGACGGATCACTTGTACCTCGTCGTGGCTGTAGCCGGCAATATTCAAGCCCACGGTCGCAGTGAGAATGTGATCCTGATCAAACCCCGGATTCGCATTGGCGAGATTCCGCAGTGTTCGCAGAAATAGCCCGGAGCACAGCAGCAGAGGGAGGGAAAGCGCGATTTGCGCCACCACCAGCCCGCTCAGCAATTTCCGGTTACGCGAGCCGCCGGAGATACTTGCGGACTCTGCCTTGAGCACCTCAACGGCCGGTGCGTGGGACGAACGCCACGCGGGGAGTGCGCCGCAGAGGATGCCGGCTAACAGGGAGAACACCGCAATTCCGATCACTACGTTGTGGTCCATGCTCCCGTTCAGAGTGGTGGGATTCGAGCCCGCCCGAAAGAACCATGCGAATGTCTTCGATGTCCACGTCGTCAACGCGAGGGCCAAGGCTCCTGAAGCGACGGAAAGCACCACGCCCTCCAGCACCATCTGCCGTATCAGCTGAATCTGATTCGCTCCAAGCGATTGCCGGATTGCAAGCTCACGCCGCCGGGATACAAACCGCACCAGCGTGAGCGTAGCCACGTTCGCGCAGGTCAGCAACAGCACCACACCGGCGAAGGCCAGCAGAACAGGTAGCGTCGCCGCCATGAACCCGTTGGCGCCGAATGGCGAGCGCCACATGGGATCGAGCGTGATCCGGTTATCGCCGAGATGATCATCCGGATAGGCGGTCACAATGTGGTGCATCAGCGTGTCGAGATCCTGGGCTGCCTGGCCGTGGCTCACGCCGGGCCGCAATCTCCCTATTACGTTCAGCCAGACCGCACCACCACTGCGATGCGTCATCCGCCACGCATCCGTACCGAGGGGATCGAGCGTTACCCACAGATCGTCACGCAGTCCGGGCATCGCTCCCACAAACCCCTCCGGCGCTACACCGATGATCGTCACAGGATGCCGGGCGATCTCGATCGATTTGCCCACAATGGCCGGGTCTGCGGCATAGCGCGTCTTCCAGAGCGAGTAGCTCAAGATCACGTTGGGAACCGCATCCGGACGCGTCTCTTCTTCAGCCAGAAAGAATCGTCCCAGCACCGGCTTGATGCCGAGCACATCGAAGTAGTTCGCGGTCACGTTCGCTATGAAGACGCGTTCCGGTTGTGCGCCGCCGGTCAGCGTAATCCAATCGTGATGATAGGCAAGCATTCCGGCAAAGGTGTGGTTCTGCTCGCGCAGATCGCGATAGTCGAGATATGAGAAGGGCGGAACGGGTGAAAAATTTCGCTCTCCACGCTGCAGGCTAACAAGATCGCCCGTCTCTCGCGCGCCAGGGATCGGACGCAGCATTGTGCCGTCAATCCAGCTGAATACGGTGCTGTTGGCGCATATAGCCACGGCCAGCATCGTCGTAGCGGTGATCGTAAAGCCGGGGCTCTTGCGCAGTTGCCGTAACGCGTAACGGATGTCCCGGCCAAATTGCTCAAGACTGTTTTGGCCCCACATGTCGCTCGTCACATCCTGCACCAGAGGAACATTTCCAAATTCCCGTGCCGCCGCTTGTCGCGCTCTCTCTGGCGTCTCGCCTCGCGCTACGAGATCTGCAATTGCCATATGCAGGTGCGCATCAATCTCTTCCTGCAATTCGCGCTTGCGCCGCTGAAAGCCGAAGCTCGGGAACCATTTCATGACTCACTCTCCTCCGGCTTGACGTACATCACCGACCCGATCGCTTCGACAATCCGCTCCCATCGGCCCAGATCCGAGGCCAACTGCTTTTTCCCTCTGGGTGTGATTCGGTAGTATCGGGCTCTTTGCTTGCTCTCGGTCTGCTTCCAGTCAGACTGCACCCAGCCCTGGCGCTCCAATCGATGGAGAGCCGGATAAAGTGACCCTGTCTCGACCTGCAGCACATCTCCGGATCGCAAACGTAAAGCCTGAACGATTCCATATCCATGCTGCGGCCCCCACTGCAGGGTCTGAAGAATGAGCATGTCGAGTGTTCCCTGCAGCAGCTCGACCCGGTTCTTATATTGTTCTCTTTCGGCCATATATGTAGACACTCTACTGCCAAGGGGGTAGATTGTCTACGCTGTTTTGTGCAACGTCCCTCAGGGAATTCGCCGGACGGATTGAGATACCTTAGAGGTACAAGTGGTCCGGTCATGAAATCCGCCCAAAGGCGGCGTTTCCGCCAGGGGTCCCACAGCATAAGTCCTTTCCTCATGTTTGAGTTCAAGGTTGGGGTACATCCCATGCGACAATGGAGGCAATCGTGATGACTACTGCCTCTTCTGCAGTCGTTCCCGATCCAGTCGTGGTCACCCCGGAGTTGCTTGCTCAGCACAGCGAATCCGGGGAGGAGTACGAACGGATTCTGGCGGCACTGGGACGCGTCCCTTCCCTCACTGAACTGGGTATTTACAGCGTGATGTGGAGCGAGCACTGCTCGTACAAGTCGAGCCGTGTGCATTTGAAACGGCTTCCGACCAAGAGCGACCGCGTCGTCCAAGGACCCGGAGAAAACGCCGGGATCATCGACGTGGGCGACGGCTGGGCATGCGCTTTCAAAATTGAGAGCCACAATCATCCCAGCTACATAGAGCCGCACCAGGGGGCGGCTACGGGCGTTGGCGGCATCTTGCGCGATATTTTCACGATGGGTGCTCGGCCGCTTGCGGTAATGGATTCGCTGCGATTCGGACCAATCATGCCCGAAATAAGCACCGAGCCGGAGCTTGTGCAGAAGAACCACTCCATTGTTGAAGGCGTGGTGGAAGGTATTGCAAGCTACGGCAACTGCTTTGGAGTCCCTAATCTAGGCGGAGAAACGAAGTTCGAGGCCTGCTACAGCGGAAATCCTCTGGTGAATGCGTTTGCGCTGGGGATGGTCCGCAAGGACGAGATTTTCTATGCCAAGGCGACTGGCACCGGGAATCCGGTCATATATGTAGGAGCGAAGACTGGCCGCGACGGCATTCACGGGGCCACCATGGCGAGCGAAGAGTTCAAGGAAGGCTCGGAGCAGAAGCGGCCGAATGTCCAAGTAGGCGATCCATTTATGGAAAAGCTGCTGCTCGAGGCTTGCCTCGAGGCGATGAAGACGGGCGCGATTGTCGGCATTCAGGACATGGGTGCGGCGGGACTGACGTGCTCGACATGCGAGATGGGCGCTCGTGGGGGTGTGGGACTGGACGTTGAGCTCGATCTGGTGCCGCAGCGTGAGACTGGAATGAGCGCCTACGAGATCATGCTTTCCGAGAGCCAGGAACGCATGCTCCTCGTGGCCGAGAAAGGCCGCGAGAACGAGGTGCTGAAAGTCTTTGCCAAGTGGGGATTGGACGCAGTGATAGTGGGGACAGTCCAGCCGGAGCCACGACTCAAGATTCGCCATCATGGTGAACTAGTTGCCGACATTCCGAACCAGTCGCTCACGGATGACGCGCCTCTCTATCATCGGCCGGTTGGGAGCTGGAAGCCGGCGGTATCGCCGGATCCCTCAGAGCGGGCAGTCGCTGACTTGGAAATTGATCGCGACCTCACAGCTGATCTAAAGACCTTGCTGGCGAGCGCGAACGTCTCCTCGAAACGATGGGTTCACGAGCAGTACGACTCGATGGTGCAAACCAACACAGTGCTCGGACCCGGTGGCGAAGCCGGTGTGATGCGAATCAAAGGCAGTGGCGAGGGGGGCAGTGAACGCGGCCTGGCGATGGCGCTCGATGGCAATGGCCGATGGTGTTATCTCGATCCGAAGCTTGGGGCAATGCATGCGGTTGCTGAAGCGGCGCGCAAAGTCGCCTGCGCAGGCGCAACGCCAGTTGCTGCGACGAATTGCCTGAACTTTGGCAACCCGGAGAAGCCGGAAATCATGGCTCAGCTTTCGGCGGCAATCGACGGCATCGCCGAAGCATGCATTGCACTGGGAACACCGATCACGGGCGGCAACGTTTCGCTCTACAACGAGACCAGGGGCGAGGGAATCTATCCGACGCCCGTTCTCGGCATCGTCGGCATTCTCGACGACGTCACGAAGGCAGTTCCGTCGGCATTCCAACGTCCAGGTGATGCGATTCTGCTGTTGTGGCCGGTACCGCGCGGCGAAGAACCCAAACCCGACCTGAAGGTCCCGTTTCAGCCGGAGCCAATGCGTTACTACCCGGTGGAGGCGCAGGCGGAACCCGTGCCCGATGCTGATCCTGAGGCGCCGGAAGCTACAGCCGCGCTGAATACGTCGGCATTCGGCAGTTCCGAGTATGCAAAGGTGGTCCTCGGCGAGTTGTGGGGGACGCCTCCAACTCTCGATCTTGATGCGGAAGCTGATCTGCATAAGCTGCTGGTTGCACTCGCGAACCGTAAGCTGATTCGCTCGGCGCGCGACATCTCCGATGGCGGAATTGCTACCGCGGTCGCTCAGGCAACTTTCGACAAGGGCATCGGAGCGAAAGTGGATCAGGAACCGGAACTCATGAAACACCCGCTGTTTGGGTTGTTCGCAGAACCGGCATCTATGGTGCTTGTGAGTACGGTGCATGAGAACATTTCAGATATCGAAGAACTCGCCAATCAGTTCAGCTATTTCTGCTCGCGCCTGGGAACAACGGGCGGCGACCGCGTTGAGATTTCGGTGTACGGTGATGCCCTGATTTCAGCCTCGATTTCTGAGTTGCGTGGGCCATGGGCAAAGTCTCTGGAAGCAGCGCTCCACAACGAGGTCACGGCATAATGACGAGCCGGTTGATGTATCAGGGTGTCCCCGGTGCTGCTGATACGACACAGCTGACGGCCGCGGAGAATCTTGCTTCTGAGGTTTGTGATTCAGATCCGAAGCTCCGCGAAGAGTGCGGTGTTGTTGCGGTCCATGGACATCCGGAGGCCGCCAAGATGGCGTACCTCGGCCTCTACGCACTGCAGCATCGTGGACAGGAGTCGGCGGGTATTGCAACAGCCGACGGGCAGCATCTTGCAAACATCAAGGGTATGGGTCTCGTCTCAGAGATCTTTACGGACGATGTGCTGCACAAGCTTCCTGGTCAAATGGCCATCGGACACACTCGCTATTCAACCACCGGCGACTCGGCTCTGCTGAATGCGCAGCCGATTCGAGTGGAATCGACAAAGGGACTCATTGCGATCGCGCACAATGGAAACCTGGTAAATCTGGGAACTGTCCGAGCCAAGCTCGAACGCGATGGCGCCTACTTCCAGACCACTTCGGATTCAGAAATCATCGTGCAGTTGATTGCGCACTCGCGAACCGGAACGCTCGTGGACGCGATTGCAGATTCACTTCGGCAAGTGGAAGGCGCGTTCTCGATCGTGATGATGACGCGTGATCGCATCTTCGCGGCACGCGATCCTCGCGGATTCCGTCCGCTCTCGATTGGGCGCATCCGCAATCAGGATGGACCGGACACGATCATCATTGCTTCCGAGACGTGCGCATTCGACTTGCTCCGCGCTGAGTACGAACGAGACGTGCTGCCCGGCGAACTGGTGATGATCACCGAGGACGGGCTGACCAGCCGGCAGTATGCGACAGGCGTGCAGCAATCGAGCTGCGTTTTCGAACATGTATATTTTGCGCGACCCGATAGCAAGATTTACGGCCGATGGGTGCAGGAGAGCCGGGACCAGATGGGCAGGCAGCTTGCGCGCGAGTCGGGTGTTCCCGCGGACGTGATTGTGCCTGTACCGGATTCCGGCGTCACGGCGGCTCTAGGCTATGCGGATGAAAGCGGAATCCCCTTTCGGTTCGGGCTGATCAGGAATCATTACGTGGGTCGCACCTTCATCGAGCCAGAACAGCGCGTACGCGATTTCGGGGTACGCCTGAAGCTGAATCCAGTGCGCAATCTGCTGGAGGGCAAGCGCGTCATCCTCATCGATGACTCCATCATTCGGGGAACTACAAGCCGCAAAATCGTACGCATGGTTCGTGGTGCCGGCGCAAAGGAAGTCCATCTGCGCATCAGTTGTCCTCCGACAATTTCGCCGTGCTTTTACGGTGTGGACACGCCACGGAAGCAGGAGCTAATTGCCGCCAACCAGACGGTTGAGGAGATCAGGCGCTTCATTGAAGCCGATACGCTTGCCTATCTGTCGCTCGATGGCCTTCTGAAGTCTTGCGATGGAGGCGAGGGCAACGGATTCTGCGTGGCCTGCTACACCGGCAACTACCCGACGGCATGGGTGGACGTGGACGAGATTCTGCCGGCGACAGCCAGCATCTAGCAGCTACTTCGAATCACGTGGTCTCGCGTACGCATAGTATCCAGAGCGCACCTGGATTTGCGCATGCGGGACGGAGCACTTCATCTTGATGTGATGAAAGGACCCATCCCGCTTCAGCCCCGGCGGAGAGTAGATCAGTTCATATTGATTTCGCATGTCGGAGACGGCGAGAGCGAGAGCGTCGTGCACTGACTCTCTGCTTTGGTAGAAGACCCGGCCACCGGTTTTCGCTACGAGATCTTCGAGGATTTGCTGCCCTCGAGATGCACGAGCCTTCCCTTCAGGAACGAATACATAGATTGCGGCGCGGGCACGCTGGCAGGTGTCCACCGCTTCTCCTTCCCAGACGTGGCTGGAGTTATCCTCACCATCTGTGAAGAGGAGGATGACGTTTCCGGTCAGATCGGAAGTCTCTGACGAGAACCTGTCCTTACAAGCTTTGTAGATGGCATCGAACATTGCCGTGCCGTCGCTCTCCTGCTCCTGCTTCACGAGGCCCGAGGTGATGCCCTTGGCGATTAAGTCGGCATCCCTGGTCCAATCCTGCGTTATATGCGTGTCCACACCGAATCCCATGGTGAACGCGCGATCCGATTGAGCGCGGAAGAATTCCTTGATCAGCTCTGATGCAATCGCCTGGCTTCTGTCCAGCTGCGCATGCATGGAGGAACTGTTGTCGAGGAGAAAACCGACGCGAATCGGCAGATCGCGGTATTCGCGAAAAGCGACTGTGCGGCTTTGAGGCTTGCCGTTATCGAAGAGCTCAATCTGATCCTTCTTGAGGTGCTCGAGTGGGTCGCCCTTGGAATCCGACACATGGAAGGTGACCTTCACCTCATCGACAGGCATCCTCAATGTGTATGCCTGCTCATCTGCGTTCGTCTTCGCGCCATTCTGGCCGATAGCGCCAAAGCAGCCCGCGAAGAGAAGAATCAAGAAATGAACGGCGGCGAGGACTTTGTTCCGCAGCATAGATCTCAAAAAAATGAACTCGACTGCAAGGATACCGGATTACCGCTCAACGGTTCGTGCTCAAACCGGATCGTTCGCCAGGTCCACTGTGCTCGCCGGAATTCTGCGTTGCGCAAGAGCGCGCGTCAGCAGGAACATTACGAGCGCCGCGATCAGGCTTGGCACGATCAGACCGCGCAATCCCAGATTGTAGCTGCCCGTGACGTCTTTCATCTTGCCCATCCAGTAGGGGCCAATGAAGCCGCTGAACATGGTGATGGTGTTCATTGCGGCGATTCCCGCGGCAGCAGCCCGGCCGGCCAGAAACTGGGTAGGAACAGCCAGAGCCGGGGCCTGGAGGGCCATGAATGCGACGAAACTCGTTCCAAGCGCCAGGACGACAAGCCATCCGGGTCGGCCATAGCTGGCGATGAAGTAGCCTGCTCCCATCACGCAGCACGGCACGATGCAGTGCAGAGCGCGATCGCCCGTGCGATCGGAGCTAGAACCTCCGAATAACATACTGGCGGCACCGGCCAGTCCGAACACTGCAATGAGCGCTCCCACCCGGCCCACGCTCCAGCCAGTGGCAGCCTGCAGAATCGCTGGAGCCGAAAACCCGTACGCATAATTGCAAGTGAGGGCAGAAAAGAAGAACAGACCGATCATCCAAACTTTCGGTGACATCAGGGCTCGCCAAACGCCGGCATTGTGCCCGAGATGCGCGGCCGATGCATCAGCTGCAAGCTGGTGTTTCAGCCAGGACTTTTCGCTTGGTGTCAGCCACTCTGCCTTCTCTGGGCTATCAGGCAGTGCAGCAAGGATCACGAAGCTGAACAACGCCGCCGGCAGTCCTTCAATGAGGAAGAGCCATTGCCAGCCAGCGAGGCCGAAAGTTCCCTCCAGTCCCATTAGCCATCCGGCTACGGAGCCCATCAGAACGTTGCTGAGGGGCAGAGCGACGTAGAAGCGGCTTACCGCCCGCGCCCGCATTTTGGCCGGAAACCAGAGGGTCAGGTAGTAGATCACGCCAGGGAAGAAGCCTGCTTCCGAGATCCCCAGCAGCAGTCGCACTCCATAGAATTGGAACGGGGTGCGTACGAACATCATTGAAGCTGCCAGCAGACCCCAGGTAAGCATGATGCGCGCCAGCCAACGCCGCGGACCAAAGCGCAGCAACAACAAGTTCGAAGGGACCTCGCACAGAGCGTAGCCGATGAAGAAGAGCCCCGCTCCAACTCCGTAAACCGTAGCGCTAAAATGCAGATCGCTGTTCATGCGCAGCGAAGCGAAGCTGATGTTGATGCGGTCCATGTAGGCCATGCCGTATCCGACTGCGATCACCGGCAACAAGCGAATTGCGGCCTTCCGCTGGGCGCTCGCACCTATGGCAGCATCCTGACTTTCGGATGGAGGCTGGTCGGGGTTCAATCCCAAAGCGGACATCTCGCGTTTCCTTCGAAACGATTGGAACTACCGGAGGGTGGTGCGGCAGAAGTGTATGGCGAATCTACCACAAGCAAGGTGAACCGACGCAAACTGATTCGCAATGTGGTTGTGATAGCATCCGCGTGATCGAAAATGAGTATCGATGCTGAAGTCACTTCAGAGATCCGCATGAGCGGATCACGACGGTTATTTGCGACAGCTGTGTTCCTTGGCGCGTTCCTGCTGTTCATGGTTGAGCCGATCGCGGCAAAGCAGCTTGTTCCCGTTCTGGGCGGGTCCGCCGCTGTGTGGGTTACGTGCCTTGTTTTCTTCCAGACGGCTCTACTATGTGCTTACCTCTATGCGCACTGGATGTCGCGGCGCCCGAACTGGATGATTTATTTCGGACTGCTGGCCACAGGGTTTGCGACGGCGATTGGGTGGTGCCTGCGAAGCGTCGTCACTGCCGGTGAATCGAATCATCCGGTACTCGCAGTCTTTGCAGTTCTTGCCAGCACCATCGGACTTCCCTTTCTTGCCCTCGGTACGACCAGCCCTCTGATGCAGGTATGGTGGGCGCGTCTGCATGGATCGGCGATCCCCTATCGTCTGTTCGCTCTTTCGAATCTGGCCTCTCTGATGGCGCTCGCCTCCTATCCCACGCTGATTGAGCCGCACTTTACGTTGCGGTCTCAACGCGTGGCGTGGTGTTGCGGGTTTGCGGTGTTTGCCGCAGTGACGGGGATGCTGGCGTGGCGCGCTCGTGCAACTGATAACACCTTGGCGAGGTTCGTCGAAAGGGCGGACAGCGACGGAGACTGCGGTCGGCCTTCCCTTCGACAAAAGCTTCTTTGGGTGCTCCTTCCGATGGGCGCGGCGATGCAGCTGAGCGCAGTGACCAGCTACCTGACGGCTAATGTTGCCGCGATTCCCCTGCTCTGGGTTCTGCCGCTCGGCGTCTATCTGCTCACCATCATTCTGGCCTTTGAGTTCCCGAGCGTGTTGCCACGCGGTATCGTGACTCGCTTCTTGATCATCATGCTGGCAAGCCTGGGGTATGCGCTCTCGAAGCAGGATGTGGAGTGGCCACTCCGCATCAGTATTGGATTCTTCCTGGTTGAGGCGTTCGCGTCATGCCTGTTCTGCCACAGCGAGGCGTACAGGCTTCGACCCCAGCGAAGTTCGGAATCAACAATGTTCTACCTGCTCTTCGCGGCAGGCGGAGCGCTGGGCTCCTTTCTTATTGGCATCGCGTCTCCGCTGCTTTTCCGATTCAACATGGACCTGGTGATCACCTGCTGCTTTACGGCACTGCTCGCGTTCCTCGTGACGTGGCAGGACGGATGGAGTTCGCGGCTGTTGTGGGGCGTGGGCACCCTCATCATGACGATGCAGATCTTCTGGATTCATACAGTCGGCTGGCGGAACACCCAGGTGGCCGTTCGCAATTTCTATGGTGCTCTCCGGGTGAAGCAGAACTTTGGATATCCGGGAGCAACGCTTCGTACCCTCACCAACGGCAACGTAGAACATGGGACCCAGATATTCGGGACCGATGCACAGCGGCACACACCGACGACGTATTATGCCGAAGACTCGGGCGTGGGCCTTGCGATCCGAAATTGCTGTGGTTCCCGCAACAGGAAGATCGGCGTTATCGGGCTCGGTGCTGGAACGATAGCGGCCTACGGCAGGCCCGGGGATCGCATCCAGTTCTATGAGATCAACCCTGCGGTTGAACCGATTGCCCGCAACGTCTTTACTTATATCCGAGATTCCGGAGCGCAGGTTGCCGTCATCACCGGCGACGCGCGAACTTCTCTAGCAATGGAATCACCGCAGAGCTTCGATGTGCTGGTTGTCGATGCATTTTCGGGAGATGCGATTCCATTGCATCTGCTGACAACACAGGCCCTTGCTCTTTATCGACGGCATCTCGCGCCGGGCGGGATCATCGCCTTCCATATCTCGAACCGGCATGTGGATCTGGAGCCGCCGATTGCCCTGCTTGCCACGAGTGCCGGGATGCAAGCCAGACACGTCTACAGCCTGGCGAATGAAGCTCGGGGGGAGTATACGGCCACGTGGATGCTGTTAACCGACAATGCCGCTTTTTTTCAGCAGCCTGAGCTTGTCTCCCACGCTTTCTACCCCGAAACGCTTGATGGGCTTCGTCCCTGGACCGATGATTTCTCGAGCCTTCTACCGGTTCTGCACTGGTAAGGGCTGGTCTGGCTTACGACGTTCAGATCGCATGGACCGGAGGGGAAAGCTAGAAGCCAGGAGCTGTATTTCGAGTCACAGGACGTTCATACTCCCGCTGTGATAGCATCCGCTTCTCAAAGCTAGACGCCCGACGGCTTCCCGATATTTGAGAATTCGCCTGGCGCCTGCCGGGGACTCTCCGCATGGACGAGGAAGACGGCAGACTGGGCCCTCGAGCCCGGCAAACCGGACGCGTTGACGTCCTTCGGGACGCCTTGATGATGTCCCTGTGCTTCTCTCCCAGGAATATTCGCTGGTTGCCTGATGTCTCGGTGTCGAGACATCAGGCGGAATTGCGCACACTCCAAGACTCAATCCAAAACGAGGTAATGCCATGAAAACGTACCAGGGAAGTGAGATCCGCAACGTAGCTGTAGTGGGGCATGCTCAGAGCGGCAAAACGTCTCTTATTGCCGCGCTGCTGCATGCCGCGAAGATGACACCTACACAAGGTCGGGTGAGCGATGGATCTGCCGTCACCGCTTATGACGAAGAAGAAATAGCGCGCGGCACGACGATGTCAAATGCGGTTGCCTTTGCCGAGTGGCAGGGCGTGAAGATCAACTTCGTCGATACGCCGGGGTTCCACATGTTCACGCACGAAGCGAAAGCCGCATTGCTGCCCGTGGAAGCGGCGTGCGTGGTGGTGAATGCACAGAACGGCGTTGAACCGGTGACAGAGCGGGTATGGAAGTGCGCCGAAGAAGCGAATATTCCTCGCTTTGTGGTCGTGAACCAGATGGACCACCCGAAAGCTGGGGGCGGCGGCGGGTTGAGCGCCCTGATTGACGATCTGCATGAGCGGTGGGGACGGAACTGCGTGCCGGTGCAGCTGCCCATTTCGGACGCGAGTGGATTTCATGGAGTCGTCGACCTGGTGACGATGGAAGCTTTCCACTACACGACCAATGGCGATGGCCACGGCAAAATCACCGGCGAGATTCCGGCCAGCATTGCGCAGCAGGCCAAAGAGGCGCACGAAGCGCTGGTCGAGCTGGTCGCCGAAGGTAAAGACGAGTTGATGGAGGAGTTCTTCGCAGAGGGGACAATTCCCGAACAGCATCTGATCACCGCTCTGCACGAAGCGATCCGTGAAGATCGCATCTTCCCGGTGCTGTTTGCCAGCGGCGGCACGAATGTTGCCACGGATCACCTGCTTGACTTCATCAAAGTTTATGCGCCTTCGCCCGTAGAGCGATCTCCTATTCCGGTAAAGACGGCGGCGATGCAGGCAGTTGCAGCGAATGGAACTGGCTCCGATGGCGCCTCCGGTGGAACCTCTTTCCGCAAGGTCGATGATGCAGAGCCTGCTGCGGTCGTGGTTTACAAGACGATGAGCGATCCATTCGCTGGGCGGATCACTTTCTTCAAGGTCGTCAGCGGATGCATAAAGAACGATGCGACGCTTGAGAACTACACACGACGCAGCCAGGAGCGCTTCTCGCACCTTAGCGTGATGCAGGGCCGCAAAGCAGTTGATGTTGCCGAGTTGCATGCGGGCGATCTCGGTGCAGTTGCCAAGCTGAGAGACACGCTTACCGGAGATACGCTTTGCGCGAAGGGTGCCGAAATCCAGGTCGAGCTTGCAGCCATGCCCGAACCGGCAATGACCTACGCGATCGAACCGAAAACACGCGGCGATGAAGACAAGCTTGCTCCCGCGATCCACAAATTGATGGAAGAGGATTTGCTCATCCGGTTCTTCCGCGATCCGCAGACCAATGAGTTCCTGATTGCCGGAGCGGGCCAGCCGCACATCGAGACGATCGTGTCGCGATTGAAGAAGCGCTATCACGCGGAGGTAACGCTGAAAGCGCCGAAGGTGCCCTATCGCGAAACGATCCGCGGGAAAGCGGATGCGCAGGGACGGCACAAGAAGCAGTCAGGCGGTCACGGCCAGTTCGGTGACTGCAAGGTCAGGATGGAGCCTTTACCTCGCGGTGGCGGATTTGAGTTTGCCAGCGAAGTTTTCGGTGGTGCGATTCCTCGCAACTTTATTCCGGCGATCGAGAAGGGCATCGTGGAATCGGCTGCTCGCGGCTATCTTGCAGGCTATCCGGTAGTTGATTTCAAAGTGATCGTCTACGACGGCAGCTATCACGATGTGGACTCGAACGAACTTTCCTTCAAGAAAGCAGGACGCCTGGCGTTCCGGAAAGCGATGGAACAAGCCAAGCCGTGTCTGCTGGAGCCGATCATGAAAGTTGCTGTCGAGGCTCCGGATGAGTTTGCCGGCACCCTGATGGGCGATCTGAATGGGCGACGCGGGCGTGTGCAGGGCATGGAGTCGAAGGGGCGAACGACGGTGATCAACGCCGAAGTGCCGATGTCCGAGATGCTCACGTATGGAACCCAATTGACTTCCATGACACAGGGCAAGGGCAGTTATCGCATGGAGATGGATCACTACGACGTCGTTCCTCAACTCGTTGCGGAAAAGATCCTCGCCAACGCCAAGAAGCCGTTGGAGGAGGAAGAAGACTAATCCAGTTCAGGTTTCGAGATGCTGAGCCCGACGAAGCTTTCCGTCGGGCTCTCTTCTTTTGGTGGGTTGAATTTTTCGGCGTAAATTCTGTACTTAATTGATGAGAAAGCTCTTACCAATGATCGGTTAGCGGACGGTGGTCAGGGCTCCCGCTGAATTGCGTAGTTTTTCTATCTAATAGATTTTAAGTGACTTACGTCTACGTAATACATGGGATTGGGGTTGCGGGTCGGGCTGTGGGCTTGGTCTTGGTTTTTTTTGTGGAGGTTTTGTACTTAATAGATGGGAAAGGGGTTATGGGTACGTAATAGATGGCATTGAGGTTAGCTGGCGGTTAGGGTCACCGCTGTTGTGGGGAGGGCCAGATGGATCAGAGGCTTGGTTGGTCGTTCCCACCCAAGCAGAGCTTGGATGGGGCACCCACTGGTGTTGTGGGTCTGACGAATTAGGTGGTTTGTTGTTCCTCCCGACTTTCGTCGTGGACTCTGCTAAATCAGAGGCTTGGTTGGTCGTATCCCACCCAAGCAGAGCTTGGATGGGGCACCCGCTTTTGTGGCGAGTCTGACGGATTAGAGGCGGTTTGTTGTTTCTACCGACTTTCGTCGTGGACTCTGCTAAATCTGAGGCTTGGTTGGTCGAATCCCACCCAAGCAGAGCTTGGACGGGGCACCCACTTGTGTCGTGAGTCTGAGGGGTTAGAGGCTTGGTTGTTCGTTTCCCACCCAAGCGGAGCTTGGATGGGGCACCGCGTTTGTTTCGAACTGAAGCTCTATGAGGCGGCGAGGGGGGCGGGGCTCAGGGGTTGAGTGTCGGGTTGGGGTGGTTTTTCGGGTTGGGCCTGCTTTGCGGCTTTGAGTCTGGCTTGTTCTTCTCTTTGCCGTTGTTGTTCTTCGGCTTTG
>Ga0207694_10000111_pt1 | contig 85677 bp, 71 predicted proteins | sample KBSC34metaG_FD_184353 | JGI IMG/M metagenome (GOLD analysis project Ga0207694, IMG submission 184353) | Corn rhizosphere microbial communities from Kellogg Biological Station, Michigan, USA - KBS C3-4 metaG (SPAdes) (version 2) | ecosystem: Host-associated > Plants > Roots > Rhizosphere > Soil... | reverse complement strand
AAAATCATCACGGCCCGCATGACGATGGCACCGATGACGCCGTACAGCAGCACGCGGCGCTGCATTTCAGCTGGCACGGCGAAGTAGCTGAAGATCATCAGGAACACGAAGATGTTGTCGACCGACAGCGCCTTCTCGATCAGGTAACCGGAGAGGAACTCGGCGCCCTTCTGGTTGGCGAACTCGCGGCCGACGTTGGCATCGAGGTACCACCACATCAGGCCGGCGAACAGGAAGGCCAGCGACACCCATACCACCGACCAGCTCAGCGCCTCCTTGGGCGACACCCGGTGGGCGTTGCGGCCGCCCAGGGCAAACATGTCCACGGCCAGCATCCCCAGCACGAAGACGATGAAACCTATCCACATGGGCAGGCTTGCGAAACTCTCTACACCGTTCATGGCAGACCTCTCTTCTTTATCTTCTTTCAGTGTGACAACGATTCACGGCACAGCGACAACTCCGAACCGCACCTGACAAGGCGCTACTGTAGGCCAAACCAGACTGAATGAAAATTCGAATATTTTGAGATAATACTTCGGAAAAACCGAAGTATTGAAATCGCCCGCAACCAGGAAGCAGCCCATGGCCAGCCTCAACTACAAGCATCTCCACTATTTCTGGACGGTCGCCAAGACCGGCGGCGTGGCGCGCGCCAGCGAGCGGCTGCACCTGACCGCGCAGACCATCAGCGGGCAGATCAGCCTGTTCGAGGAATCCCTGGGCTACAAGCTCTTCAAGCGCGTGGGCCGGCGGCTGGAACTCAATGATGAAGGCCGCATGGTGTTCGATTACGCCGAACGCATCTTCAGCCTCGGCGAGGAGCTGGAAGAAGCCCTGCGCCTGCGCCCCGGCGGACGCACGCTGCAACTGCGCGTAGGCGTGGCCGATGCCGTGCCCAAGGCGATTGCCTACCTGCTGCTGGAAAGCGCACTGGCGATGCAGGACCCGATCCGCATCATCTGCCGCGAAGGCAAGCTGGACGTACTGCTGGCCGACCTGGCCATCCACAAGCTGGACATCATCATCGCCGACAGCCCGATGCCGCCCAATGTGGACGTGCGCGGCTACCACCACTTGCTGGGCGAATGCGATACCAGCTTCTTTGCCACGCCCGAACTGGCCAGGCGCTATCGCAAGGGCTTTCCGCAGAGCCTCGATGCCGCGCCCTTCCTGATGCCGGGGGAAGATGCGGCGGTGCGTCCGCGCCTGCTTCGCTGGTTCGAGAAGGAAGGCATCCGCCCACAGATCACGGGAGAATTTGACGATGGGGCCCTGCTGCTGGCCTTCGGCGACGCCGGCGCGGGCATCTTTGCGGCCCCCACGGCGATTGCCGGGCAGATTCGCAAGCAATATGGACTGGTGGAGATCGGCAAGACCGACGCCATCCGCGAGCAGTTCTATGCGATCTCGGTCGAGCGCAGGCTGAGCCATCCGGCCGTGCTGGCGATCCAGACGGCGGCGCGCGGCAACCTCATCGTGGGGAGCACTCCACCCCGCTCCGGCGGCAAGACTGCAAGCCGGCAATGAGCCCGGCGGCCGCAGCCGTGGATGTTGTGGATAAAGACAAATATATATGCACCTTGGTGCATATCCCTTCCACACATGTGGCAAACTGACTCGTCATACCAGTGCAGTCGTAAATGACGGGAAATGCAGGGCTGAAAATGGGATGAAAAAACGCGGCACAAAAGAAAAACCCCACGGCCCTTGCGAGTCGTGGGGTAAATCCCATTCTCGGGGGGGAGAATGGAGGGGGAACTTCAATATAGGGAAATAGCCGAGCTGTCGCAGCCGTTTTTACAAATGGTTACACCCTCTTCATATGCTGCAACCGCAAACATATTTGTGGCATGGAGGTTCATATCAAAACAATCCGGTATGAATCCAATATATCAAAGACTTGCCACAAGTAAAGAACGCAAGGCCAGCAGCGAAGCCGAGCTGCGTTCCCGCCGGCTGATCAGGAAGGTGGTCACGCGGCCATCGCGGCCCAGCGAGTGGGTGGCAAATCCGTGCGGTTCCATCTGCATCGCAATCACCGAACGCGGCACCACCGCCACCCCGGCACCAGCGGCCACGCAGGCCAGGATGGCGTGATAGGAAGCCAGCTCCAGCGTGCGTACCGGCACCCCGCCCTTGCCTTGGCCGGCGAACCAGCTTTCTGCATGGCGGCGGTAGGCGCAGCCCTGCTCGAAGACGATCAGGGTATCCAGCATCACATCCTCGGGCGAGCGCACTCGGCGATGGCTGCGCGGCGTCACCAGCAGCAGTTCTTCCTTGTACAGCGGTGTCGCGGACAGGGCGCCATCCTCGATGGGCCCGGCCACCAGCGCCGCATCCAGCTTGCCGGCGCGCACCCCGGCGATCAGTACGTCGGTCGGGCCGGTCGACAGCTCCAGCCGCACTTCGGGCCAGCGCTGGTGGAATTCGGCCAAGGGAGCCGGCAAGCGGCTGGCGGCGGCGCTTTCCATGGAGCCGATGCGCAGGCGGCCACGCGGATTCTGCGGCGAAACCACCTCGCGCGCCTCCTGCACCAGGTCGAGGATGCGTTCAGCGTAATCCAGCAGGGCTTCGCCCGAGGCGGTCAGCACCAGCCGCTTGCGGTCGCGCACGAACAGCGGCACGCCGATGGACTCCTCCAGCTGCTTGATGCGCGTGGTGACATTGGACTGCACCCGGTTGAGCCGCTCGGCGGCGCGGGTCACGCCGCCTTCGGCGACGACGGTGCGGAAGATTTCCAGTTCGGCCAGTTCCATGGCTGCTCCAGTGAATGTTCTCGAATCAAGATGAAGTCATCCCGATTATTCATTTTTTGGAATGACCGAAAGACGATAGCATAGACCCCTGTTCACCTCACGCCTTTGCGCTTGCCCATGACCCAGCCCGCCGCCTCACACCCAAGCGCCTCCCTTCACGCGCTGGCCTGGAAAGTCTGCCTGTCCGGCATGGTGGCCCTGTCGGTGGCGATGGGCATCGGCCGTTTCGCCTTCACGCCGCTGCTGCCGATGATGCTGCATGAAGGCAGCCTCTCGCTGCAGATGGGCGGCTGGCTGGCCACTGCCAATTACCTGGGCTACTTCGCCGGTGCCATGCTGTGCGCCTTCCATCGCAGCAAGCGCGGCGTGGCCATGCTGCGCGCCGGGCTGGTGGTGACCATCCTGCTCACGCTGGGCATGGGCGTCCTGCATCAGGACTGGATCTGGTTGTGGATGCGTTTTCTCTCGGGCGTGGCCAGCGCCTATGTGTTCGTCTATACAGCCGGCTGGTGCCTGCAGCAACTGACGCAGCTGGGCCGTCCCGAACTGGGCGGCGTGATCTTCTGCGGTCCCGGCTTGGGCATCGCGCTGACCGGCCTGCTCTCGGGCCCCATGATCGCGGCCGGCTGGCTGGCCGCCGGTGGCTGGATCCTCTTCGGTGTCATCGCGCTCGGGCTCACGGCGCTGGTGTGGAAGTCGTTCAGCTTCGATGCCGGGCGCGGTCTCAACGTGCATCCGCATGACAGCAATGCAGCACAGGCTCCGGCCCCGGAATCGGCGAGCCGGAAGCGGGAAGTGATGATCCAGGTGATTGCCTACGGCATCGCCGGATTCGGATACATCATCACCGCCACCTTCCTGCCGGTGATCGCGCGCCAGGCACTGCCGGGCTCGGTGTGGCCGGATTACTTCTGGCCCATCTTCGGCTTGTCAGTGGCGGCCGGAGCCTTCAGCGCCACGCGGCTGTCGGTGCAGGGCGACCAGCGCCTGCTGCTGACCGGGGCTTACCTGATGCAGGCGGCGGGGGTGCTGGTGTCGATCCTGTTCCCCACCGCACCCGGCTTTGCGTTGAGCTGCCTGCTGCTGGGCCTACCCTTTACCGCCATCACCTTGTTCGGCATGCGCGAAGCACGCCGCCTGCGGCGCGAACAGGCCAGCAGCCTGATGGCCCTGATGACCGCCGCCTACGGCATCGGCCAGATCGCCGGTCCGCCACTGGCCACCGCCCTGGTGCACGGCAGCGGCTCCTTCACGCCCTCACTGTGCGTGGCGGCGGTGACGCTGCTCATCGGCGCGGGGCTCTACTATCGACTCACGATCACGCATCGCCTGCCGCGCTAATCCGCTTCGCCAACCATCAACAAAAACGCCCGCGACATCGACTGTCGCGGGCGTTCGTCCTTGCAGCCACCAGCAATGTGGATCAGCGGAAGGCCGGCTCCGCAAAGCTGCGCAGCTTGCGGCTGTGCACCTGCTCGATGCCATTGTTGCGCAACAGCTCCAGCGCGCGAATGCCGATCTGCAAGTGCTGCGCCACGCGCTGCTCATAGAAGGTATTGGCCATGCCAGGCAGCTTGATCTCACCGTGCAGGGGCTTGTCCGAGACACACAGCAGCGTGCCATAGGGCACCCGGAAGCGGAAGCCGTTGGCCGCCACCGTCGCGCTTTCCATGTCCAGTGCGATGGCGCGGCTCTGCGAGAAGCGCAGCAGCGGCATGCGATGGTCGCGCAGTTCCCAGTTGCGGTCATCGACCGAGGCCACGGTGCCGGTACGCATGATGCGCTTCAACTCATAGCCATCGAGCTGGGTGATGCTGGCCACTGCATCCTGCAAGGCCAGCTGCACTTCAGCCAGTGCCGGGATCGGCACCCACAGCGGCAGATCATCATCGAGCACGTGATCGTCCCGCACATAGGCATGCGCCAGCACGTAATCACCCATGCGCTGCGAGGCCGACAGGCCGGCGCAGTGGCCCAGCATCAGCCAGCCATGCGGACGCAAGACGGCCACATGGTCGGTCACCGTCTTGGCATTGGACGGACCCACGCCGATATTGACCAGGGTGATACCGCTGCCGTCGGCGCGCTGCAGGTGATAGGCCGGCATCTGCGGCTGCCGTGCTGGTGCCACACCGGAAACTGGCCTGGTCTCTGTACCGGTCTGGTTGGCACTCCAGGTGGTGACATTACCGGGCTCGACGAAGGCAGTGTACTGGCGGCGATAGGCCAGTTCATCCGGATCATCGGTCGGCTCCATCAGGCGCCGGCCCAGGCGCACGAACTCATCGACGTAGAAAGCGTAGTTGGTGAAGAGTACGTAGCGCTGGAACTGGTCCGGCGAGGTCGCCGTGTAATGGCGCAGGCGATGCAGCGAGTAATCGATGCGCGGCCCGGTGAACAGCGCCAGCGGATGCGGCCCCTCGCGCCAGGCACCGTTGTCCACTTCATAGGTGCCGTTGGCGATGCGGTCATCCATGGTCGCCAGGTCGGGCAGGTCGAAGTAATCGGGCAGCGTGCGCAGGTGTTCCGGGTCCAGGCTGCCTTCCACGTGTATGCCTTCGGGGAAGGCGAAGTGCACCGGGATCGGCAGCTCGCTCACGCCCACTTCCAGCGGCACCTCATGGTTCTGCAGCACCAGCTTGAATTGCGCCAGCAGGTATTGATGGAACAGCTTGGGACGCGTGAGCGTGGTCTCGTAGCAGCCGGGACCGGCCACGAACCCGAAGGACTGGCGAGTATCAGTGTGGGTGGATTTTTCGGTGGTGATGCGCACGAAGGGATAGCAGGCACGCACCCGCTGCGGCATCCCTTCGCCGCTGGAGAACTGGCGGAAGGCATCGCGCAGGATGGCCGTGTTGTGTTCGTAGATCTCCAGCACGCGCGCATAGGCGGCTTCGGGGTTGGTGAATTTTTCTGTGGCAAACATCGTGGTTCTCCATCATTGCCGCGCGCCGCACCGGTGTAAAAGCCAATGCGCTGGGGCGGCGCGGCCGGTTGGACCGGTCATTCATCGAAAGAACTTGTGCGCGGCACCATCTTACCTGAGAGCGCTGCTTTCCACGCAGCTGCGCCATGCCGCGATCAAGCAGGACAATGCCGCGCTTGTTTGGCTTTGCTGCACTCTGATTCGGTGATATCTTCCGAGTTCTTCAGCGCGATTTACTTATTTTTTCAAGCGCGCCTTCCCTGCCCGCCAGCCCTGCCCCGGCACACCCGGGCCACCTGCGTCAGCGCGCTGTCAGTTGCGCGTCATTTTGCCCTTTTCGATCACTCCTGCCGGGCCAAAACGCACCAAACGTGCGCGCACCCCTGTCGCAAAGGCCCGCGCCATGCGGCTTTCTCACCCGATAAAAAAACCTTTGATTGCCAGGCGAGCCGGTGCTATCGTGTCGGCGCTTTTGGCGGGATGAGATCGCGCGGCAAGACGTGAGACATCTTCGCAAGGCTACCAATAAAACTAAGAAAATCCATTCAACCACTCGTTCAGAGGCAAACATGTTCATCAGAAAAACCTTCCAGCAGATGCTGGTCCTGCTCTGCCTGGCCGCAGCCGCAGCCGCACAAGCACAAAACCTGCCCAACGTGGTCATCCTGGCCACCGGCGGCACCATCGCCGGTACCGGTGCCACCAGCACCACCACCGTCGGCTACACCGCTGCCAAGGTCGGCGTGGATGCGCTGATCGCCGCCGTTCCCGAACTCAAGAAGGTCGCCAACGTGCGCGGCGAGCAGGTCATGCAGATCGCCAGCGAGAACATGAACAACGACGCCTGGCTGAAGCTGGCCAAGCGCGTCAATACCCTGCTGGCGCAGAGTGACGTCGATGGCATCGTCATCACCCACGGCACCGATACCATCGAAGAAACCGCCTACTTCCTGGACCTGGTGGTCAAGAGCAAGAAGCCGGTGGTGATCGTGGGCGCGATGCGCCCCTCCACCGCCATCAGCGCTGACGGCCCGATCAACCTGTACAACGCCGTGCTGCTGGCCGGCTCCAAGGAAGCCGTCGGCAAGGGCGTGCTGGTGACCCTGAACGACCAGATCAATGCTGGCCGTGAAGTGACCAAGACCAACACCTCCACCATGGACACCTTCAAGACGCCGGAACTGGGCTTCCTGGGCTACATCCAGGGCAGCAAGCCTTACTTCTATCGCCAGTCCACCCGCAAGAACACGGCCGACACCCCGTTCGACATCATGAACCTGGACAAGCTGCCGCAAGTGGACATCGTCTATGGCTACGCCAACATGAACCCGATCGCCCTGAACGCCTTCGTGGCCGCTGGTGCGCAAGGCATCATCCACGCCGGCGTGGGTGATGGCAGCCTGAACAACACCGTGGTGCCGTCGCTGACCGAGGCCCGCAAGAAGGGCGTCGTGATCGTGCGTTCCAGCCGCGTCGGCCAGGGCATCGTGGCGCGCAACGGCGAAGCCGACGACGACAAGCTGGACTTCGTGGTCTCCGATACGCTGAACCCGCAGAAGGCGCGCATCCTGCTGATGCTGGCCCTGACCAAGACCACCGACAGCAAGGAAATCCAGAAGATGTTCTGGGAATACTGATCGTGCCGGTCCGGTGGCCCTGTCCGCCGGACCCAGCATCAATTAGTCCGAAAGCCCGCTGCCCGTGCAGCGGGCTTTTTTTACGCAGGAACCAAGCACGGCAGGCCTCACTCTGTAGAGTTCGTCTTGCCCCGGACCGCTTCACAGGAGAACACCGCATGCCCAGCCGCCGTCAATTCCTCGCCGCCGCCAGTACCGCTTCGGCATTGGCCGCCCTCGGCCTCTCGCCGCGTGCGCTGGCGGCCCAGGGCTTGCGCCTGGGCCGTGCGCAGCCGTTTTCCTTCGACAGCCTGATCGCCCGCGCCCGCGACATGGCTCGCACGCCCTACCAGGCCCCGCCGGCCGTGCCGGCCGAGGTGCTGGACAAGATCGACTACGAAGCCCACGGCAAGATCCGCTTCAAGACTGCCGATGCGCTCTTCGCCCAGGGGCCCGGCGCGTTTCCGGTGACCTTCTTCCACCTCGGCAAGTTCTTCCGTGTACCGGTACGGATGTTCATCCTTGCTGGTCAGGGCGATGGCACTGTACCGGCGCAGTCGCGCGAAGTGTCTTACCGCGATGACTATTTCGACATGCCGGCCGACAGCCCCGCCCATCAGCTTCCGGCAGGCAGCGGCTTCGCCGGTTTCCGCTTCCAGGAGAGCCGCCTGGCCGACCAGAAGGAGAAGGACTGGCATACCAATGACTGGGTGGCCTTCCTCGGTGCCTCCTATTTCCGCGCCATCGGCGATCTGTACCAGTACGGCCTGTCGGCGCGCGGCATCGCCATCGATGTGGCCCAGGCCGACAGGCCTGAAGAATTTCCCGACTTCACGCAATTCTTCTTCGAACCCTCCGCCCCCGGCAGCGATACGGTGGTGGTGTATGCCCTGCTCGATGGGCCCAGCATTACGGGTGCCTATCGCTTCGCCATGCAGCGCAAGCAGGGCGGCGGCGTGCACATGGAGATCGACAAGTCGCTGTTCCTGCGGCGCGACGTGGCGCGCCTGGGCCTGGCCCCGGCCACCTCGATGTACTGGTTCTCGGAAACGGTGAAGGGCACCGGCGCGGACTGGCGGCCGGAGGTGCATGACTCGGACGGACTGGCGATCTGGAACGGCGCAGGCGAACATCTCTGGCGTCCGCTCAACAATCCGCCGCGCACCATGTCGTCAGCCTTCAGCGACCAGCACCTGCGCGGCTTCGGCCTGCTGCAGCGCGACCGCGATTTCGATCATTACCTCGACGGCGTGCATTACGAACGCCGCCCCAGCCTGTGGGTAGAACCGGTGGGCGACTGGGGCGAAGGCGAAGTGCAATTGATCGAGCTGCGCACCGATGACGAGATCCACGACAACATCGTCGCCATGTGGGTGCCCAAGGCACCGGCGCGCGCCGGCAACGCCTATCGCCTGCGCTACCGGCTCTACTGGCAGCAGGACGAGCCCTTCCCTTCCGCGCTGGCACGTTGCGTGGCCACGCGCCTGGGACGTGGCGGCCAGCCGGGCCAGCCGAGGCCGCCGCAGGTGCGCAAGTTCATGGTGGAGTTCAAGGGAGAAGCGCTGGCGGGGTTGCCTTTCGGCGTGAAGCCGGAAGCGGTCATCACGGCTTCGCGCGGCAGCATTTCCTATGTCTATACCGAGGCGCTGCCCAACGGCGTGCCCGGCCACTGGCGCGCGCAGTTCGATCTCACGGCCAGCGGCGAAGAGCCGGTCGAGCTGCGCCTGTTCCTGCGCAATCAGGGCCAGGCATTGAGCGAGACCTGGCTGTTCCAGTACCATCCGTTTGCCGCGCGGGAAGTCTATTGAAATGCGGTGAAATAGTTTTTTTGAAGGGCTGCGAAAAAATGTTTGTACTTTTTTGAAAAGCTCCTTATAATCTCGTTCTTTCGCGGCTGTAGCTCAGCTGGATAGAGTACTTGGCTACGAACCAAGGGGTCGTGGGTTCGATTCCTGCCAGCCGCACCATATGTAGTAGAAAAAGGGTCCATCGCAAGATGGGCCCTTTTTTGTTTTCCGCTGCCGCCAGCATGGCGCAGCTCATCCACAGAATCCAAGGCTGGCCGACGCACGGTTGCGCCATCGTCCGACAGGCCCCCGCAGCCCGGCTGGGGATAATCAAGGCTCCCCGAATCCGATTCCATCGATTTCCCTCGATGCCCACAGGAGCCGCAATGAAAAAGATGTCCTTCCTCATGCTGGCAGCCGGTTCGCTGGCCATGCTGGCCGCTGCCAAACCGGTACTGCGCCGCTATGACGATCTCAACCGCCGCCGTGCCGGCACCGTGCCCGCCGACACCGCATCAGGCCAACCCGCCATCATCGGTGAAGAAGACATGCAGCCCGTCGCCCAGGAAAGCAGCATCGTGGCTGACGGCACGCAGCACCATGATCCGGCCGGCGCACCGCCTGTCCAGGCCGCTGCGGTCGATGCCCCGCCGCGCAAGGATGGCGACTTCGCGCCACCGGTCGGCGCCTGAGTCAGCGCCGCTCGCCCTCGTCCTTGCCGCCCCATGAGGCCGGCAGCATGCGCACCAGCGTGGCATCCTTGCGCACGCGGTGATGGAACAGAGCCGCCGCGATGTGCAGGAGCACCACCACCCACACTACCCAGTCCCCCAGGAATTTGTGGATGGCGAAGATCGGTGTCTCCACCTGCTCGGCCGTGAGCTGCCAGGTGGTGGCGATCCAGTGGAACAAGGCCGTCTCGCGGAATGCCGGGATGATGAAGAGACCGAAATTGGTCGGATCATAGGTGTTCAGGTAGCCCGTGAGCGGCATCAGGATCATGAACAGGTACAGCGCCCAGTGCGCCAGTTTGGCCAGCAGATGCTCCAGCGCACTGCCCGGCACCGGTGACGGCTCGACATTGATCCAGCGCCAGATCAGGCGCGGGATCACCAGCACCCCGATGCTCACGCCCAGCACCCAATGGATGTTGAGGATGGGGATGACCAGCTCTCCATTCGGTTCGATACCGAACAGCGCAGGCTTGATGCTGGTCTCGGGATCGATGAACCAGATCACGTAATACACCACGATATAGGCCAGGATGAAGGCCGCCGCCATGGTCCAGTGGAAGCATTTGGCGACTGCGCCGAAGCGCTCCGCAGTATTTTTCAGCATGAATTCTCCTGCCCGACGAAAATGGTGCGTCAGTGTATTACACGCGCAAAAAGGCAATGCGTGCCGCAGCATCGGCCAGCGCCTGCGCTTTTTCGCTCTCGCCCATGGCCACCCCTTCGGCGCGGATCACGGTGACGTCGACGATGCCGAGGAAGCCCAGCAGATCCTGCAGATAGCGCTCCTGGTGATCCAGCGCCGCTTCCGGCGTGTCCTCCGCATACTGGCCGCCGCGCACCGAGGCGATATAGGCACGGCGTCCCTTGAGCAGCCCTTCCGGACCGGCCTCGCCATAGGCGAAGGTAGTCCCTGCCACAGCCACCCTGTCGATCCAGGCTTTCAGTGACGACGGCAGCGAGAAGTTGTACATCGGCGCGCCGATCACCAGCAGGTCCGCCTGCAGCAGTTCATCCAGGCAGGCCTGTCCCAATGCCAGGTCCGCCTGCAGGGCAGGATCGCTGACCTCCGCGCCATTGAAGGCCGCCAGGTGCTGCGGCGACAGATGCGCAGGCGCGACGGCGGCGAGGTCGCGATAGACCACTTCCAGTGCCGGATGCAGCACGCGCAGGCGCGCCACGATTTGCGCCGAGAGCTGGCGGCTTACGGAATGTTCACCCAGGATGCTGGCATCCAGATGCAGGAGTTTCATGGTCATGGATTCCTCATATTCTATAAATCATTTATTCAATTTACGAAAAAAACGGGGCTGTGATGCTCAGGGCTTGGCCGTACCGGGCTCCACCGGCTTGAGGACGCCTTCCTTGGAGAACGGCAGGACCTGCCCCAGCCGGTTCACCAGCAGCGTCGTGATGGCCTGCGGAGCAGTCGCGACGACCTGCCAGCTGAGGCCGTCATCGCGGCTCTGCAGCAGCTTGCCCTCCAGCGAAGAGGCCGTCAGCACACCCGGCGTTGCCTGCAGCGCCGTGATGGATCCGCTGGTGGGCAAGGCCACGGCCTGCCACGTCGCCCCCTCATCGGTACTGCGCAAGAGCTTGCCGCCCAGTCCTGCCACGATCAGCGTGCCCGAGGGCCGGGCCACCGCCCCGCTCCACAGCGAGGCCTTGCTGCCGGTACTCTGCAATTCCCAGTGCTGGCCACCATCGCGTGACCGGAACAGCGTGCCCTGCTCCGCCGCCAGGTAAAGCGCATCGCCCTGCCCTGCGAAGAGATGCAGCAAATTCAGGTCGCTGCGCTTGCTGCCTGCAGCCACCGGCAAATGCAACGGTGTCCAGGTCTTGCCGCCATCCTCGGTCTGCAGCAGCAGCGACCACAATCCGGCGGCCCAGCCATGGAGACGATCACGGAAGTAGACCGTGAACAGCGGCTGGTCGACCTCGGTGGCGCTGCGCTGCACCTGCCAGGTCTCGCCACCGTCGGCGGTGTGGATCACCACGCCGCCATGGCCGGCCGCCCAGCCCTCCTTGTCATCCACGAAGCTGACTGCCGTCAGCGTGAAATCCACCGGCACCTGGCGCGCCTGACGCCAGTGCTGCCCGCCATCATCGGACAGGATCACATTGCCGCGCGCACCCACCGCCACCACGCGCTCACCGGCCAGCGTCGCCGCCAGCATCATGGCGCGTTCGGCATGGGCATCGGCCACGGCGGCACGCAGCGGCACCGGCGCCATGCCTTGCGCGTGACCACTGCCGGCCGCCAGTGCAGACCACGCCAGCAGCGTCACGCACAGCCATCCCTTGACTGACTTGCTCACATCCATTCTCCCTTGCATCGCATTCTCTCCTGCGCCCTCAGTGGCTCATCATGCTGTTGACCTTGATCTTGCCCTTGCGTGGAAACAGCCGTTCCAGCACCACCGCAAAGGCCGGCAAGGCGGTCATGGCCATGATCAGGTTGACGATGAACATGAAGGCCAGCAGCTTGCCCATGTCGGCCTGGAACTTGAGCTGCGAGAAGGACCAGGTGGCCACGCCGATGGCCAGCGTGATGGCCGTGAAGATGGTGGCCACGCCGATTTCCTGTATCGATTTCTCCAGCGCCATATCAATCGCCTCGCCCGCCGCCAGATGCATCTGCAGGCGGCTGTAGATGTAGAAGGCATAGTCCACCCCGATGCCCACGGCCAGCACCATCACCGGCAAGGTCGCCACCGTCAGGCCGATCTGCAGCTGTTTCATGAAGGCATAGCCGATGAAGGTGGCCACCGTCAGCGGCAGGCAGCATGCCACCACGGCACGGAGATCGCGATACACCGCAAACACCAGCACCACGATGGCGGCATAGACGTAGAGCATCATCGGCAGCTCCGACTTTTCCACCTCCTCATTGACGGCGGCGATCACGCCGGCATTGCCTGCGGCCAGGCGGATGCTCAGCCCCGGCAACGGATGCGCGCTGCGGTACTGCTTGACGGCCGCGATCACGCCATTGATGGTGGAGGCCTTGTGATCAGTCAGGTAGAGATGCGTGGCCAGCATGCTGCAATCCTTGGAGAGGAAGCCGCGCACCCGCCCGATCTCCACCGCCAGTGCGGCATAGTTGGCCGGATCCAGCGGCACCGAATACATGGCCGGATTGCCCTCGTTGTAACCTTCGTTATAGATCTTCATCTGCTGCGCGAAGGAACTCACCGACATCACCCCCGGCACCTGCGCCATGGCAGCATCGAACTGGTCCTGGTAGCGTCCGAAGGCGACCTGGTCACAGGAATTTTCGGGTGTGGCCAGGATCACCGAGAGCCAGTCCAGTCCCGTGTCGTAGTTCTCCGCAATCGCCTTGGCATCCAGGTTGTAGCGCGAGTCGGCCCGCAGCTCGGGGGCCCCGGCCTGCAGGGTACCGACCAGGCGGTCACTGCTGTACCACACCGAGGCCGCAAAGAGCAGCAGCGTGACCAGCACGATTCCCCTGGCATTGCGCGGATGGGCCGCACGCGCAAACACCTGCAGCCAGCGTGCACGCTTCTGCTGTGCCCGCATGGCGGCATCGGCATAGGCCTTGTCGACCTTGAGCAGGGAGGCCGCCAGCGGCAGCATGACCAGGTTGGTGATGATCTTGTAGCCCACGCCGATGGAAGCGGTGATGGCCAGCTCCTTGACCATGGGAATCGGAATGAGCGTGAGCGTGATGAAGGAGACGAAGGCCGTCACCAGCGCCAGCACGCCCGGCACCAGGAGGCCACGGAAGCTGGCCCGCGCCGCCTCGTCGCACCCCATGCCGGCCGCGATGCCGCGCACGATGTAGTTGATCTGCTGCACCCCGTGCGAGACGCCGATGGCAAACACCAGGAACGGCACCAGCACCGCCAGCGGGTCCAGTCCGTAGCCCAGCAGGTGCAAGGTCCCGAACTGCCACACCAGCGACACCAGCGAACAGACGATGGGCAGCAGCGTGAACGGCAGCGAGCGGCAATACCAGTACACCGCCAGTGCAGTCAGCAGCAAAGCCATCACGCAGAACTTGAGCACGCCCTGCGCGCCATCGGCAACATCGCCGATCTGCTTGGCAAAGCCGATGATCTGCACCTCGAAGTCGGCATTCTCGTACTTGGCGCGCAAGTCGTTGAGCAGCTTGTTGTAGGCGAGATAGTCGACCTTCTTGCCATTGGCATCGAACTCGTTGATCTCGGCGATGATCATCGCGCTGTCCTGGCTGCGCGAGACCAGCGTACCCACGAAGCCGCCATTGTTGGCGCTGTCGCGGATGCCGGCGATCACCTCCGGTGTCAGGTTGTCAGGGGTGACGGTACCGGCGATGACCGGGTCGGCGCGGAAACCTTCCTCGGTGATTTCATTGACGAAGGTGTTGGGCGTCCACAGCGACTGCACCCCCAGCCGGTTGATGTTGGGCAGGAACATGACGGCCTGGGTCATGGCGTTCAGGCGCGTGAGACCGTCCCTGGTCCAGATGCTGCCATGGCGCGCACGCAGTACGATGTTGAGGCGATTGGCACCGAACAGTTCGTCGCGGTATTGATGCAGCGTGGCCACGTATTCGTGGTCCGAAGGAATCTGCTTCTCGAAGCCGGCATCCATGCGCAGCTGCAGCGAGAATACGGCCATCAGCGCCGTGAAGCCCAGCAGTGCCAGCAGGATGGGCAGGCGCGCGCGAAAGGCCAGCGCCTCCAGGCGCGCCAGGCTGAGAAAGCCGTTGAGAAAACGCATAGTGATCTGAATCCAGCAGGCAAGACACGGTACGACCGGAACGGACTACGCCCGCCAGGGCGCAGTCCGACCGGGATCAGAAGTTGTAGGTCGCGGTGGCCCCGACGAAATTGCGGCCGCGCAGCGGCTGGTCGAAGATGGTGTCGCCGCCCCAGAACATGGCGTAGTTGAGCGAGAACTGCCACTTGGCCGGATTCTGGATGAAGCTGACGATGAAGTTGGCCGACTTCGCGCCCTGCATGAAGGTGCCCGCAAAGTTGGGCGTGCGTCCATGCAAGGCCTGGAAGTAGAAGATCTCCGGCACCACCTGCCAGCCCGGAATGAGCGAGCCGTCATACACCCAGCTGAAGTCCAGGTTGTAGCCATACGAGAGCGCCGTGCCTACGCTGGGCGGCGACCCGGCGCCGGTGGCAATGGCATTGGCGGTGGTGTCGTAACCCCAGCCCCAGTTGCCGGCTGCCACAGGAATGCCCTGGTAGGACTTCTTCATGTTGGGATAGTAGATGCCCACGGCCTCGGCCATCAGGGTGGCGGTATCGGCCCCGCCCAGCATCTTGAGGATGGTGGGGTTGTCGCTCGGGGTCATGCTCAACAGGCCCGTGACCGCCAACTGGTACTTGGCTGTCTCGACGTAGCAATTGCCGTTGGCCAGGCAGCCGCTGCCGTTGGTGGTCGGGCTGTTGCCGGCGGTGGAGGTGTTGAGCGTGATCGGATCCTTGGGACGGTAAGACAATTCGGTGCCCACTGCCCAGTTGCCGACCGGGAAGTTCATGCTGGCACCGATCATCTTGCGGTCCTGCAGATAGGAGTAGCCGAAGCCCGAGACTGAACTGGTGGAGGTCGACATCACCGGCGACTTGTCGTGGTAGTTCATCAGGTACAGGCCGAAGTTCATCTCGGTGTCCTTGGGGCTGTAGCGCAGCGCCACGCCGTACTGGCCGCTGGAACGCGGCGTACTGGTGGTAGGCACGCCCAGCTCGCTGGCACCGTTGCCGATGGTGCCGATGGACCAGTAGCTGCCCACCGGCGGGAAGTAGTTGCGCTGCCAGCCTTGCTGCACATAAGTCTCGACGCTCAGGCCATGGCCCAGTCCGGTGGCGAAGTTGACCATCGGGGCCGGCAGCACCGCTTCCTTCATCTGCGTGCCCGGTTGCGACAGGCGCATCAGGTCCAGCGCGTTGGTCTGGTTGATGCCACCGGGGATGAACAGGCTCTCGCCCCAGTTCACCACCTGGTTACCGACACGCAGGCGGGCGCGCTGCTCGCCGATGGAGAATTCCTTGCTCACCCACAGATCCAGCAGGCGCGTCTTGTTGCGCACCTGGCTGGCCGCATTGCCGGGGAAGGAACTGCCGCCGCCCCCGCTGACGTAGCCGGTGGCGCTGTCGGCAGCAAAGTCGCGCAGCCAGCTGACGCGGCCGAGGAATTTCACGTCCGAAGGCAACTTGAGCATCAGCTCATGGGTGCCTTTGATGTAGGTGGTGAAAGCGCTGCCACGGTCGTAGTTCAGGTTGCCCTGGTCGTTGTATTGCGAGAGCGAATCGGCACAGCCATCCGGTGCGCCCGCACCGGTCGGCCCCGAGGGCTGGCCGCCGTTGACCGAACCGATGATGCCGGCACAGACCGGCTTGCTGGCGCGGATCCCGACGCCCACCGTGACGGTGGAGTCAAAGTTGCCCGAGACCGATTCCCCCTCGAAGGTAAAGGCCTGGGCATTGCCCGTGTAGAGACAGGCGCCCATCAGCGGTACGACGATGGGCAACATCCGTGGCAGCGCCGAACCTGCACGCCGCGTCTTGCGCATTGGCTTCTTCATGGTTTTCCCTTCCCCGTCAAAGTCTTGTCAGAGTGGCGTAGCGCTCAGCGGTCGCTGATGGCACGCAGGTTGTCGGCGCTGTAGAAACTGTCGCGCAGACGCGGGTTGTCCTTGACCTCGGTTTCCCAGCGGATGTCCTTGCCGGTGCCGGCCGAGTGCGAATCCATCAGGTAGCGGCCTTCGGCCAGGTTGTACTGGGCGAAGCCGGCGAGATCACAGGCACCGGTTTCATAGACCGGAATGATGTAACCCTCACGGTGCTTCCACAGCTTGTTCTGGGCGTCGTAGTCGTCGGAGAGCACCAGGTTCCAGCTGTCTTCATCGACATAGAAGGTCCGCTTGGGGGCCAGGTGGCGTACGCCCGGCTTGACCGTGGCTTCCACTACCCAGACCCGGTGCAGTTCGTAGCGGCGCGCATTCTCGGCCACGAAATCAGGCTTGGCGATGTCGTCGAAATTGGCCTTGAAGTTGTTGGCACCGAAGCTGTTGTAGGCGACGTAGATTTCCTTCTTGCCGACCAGCTTCCAGTCGAAGCGGTCCATGGTGCCGTTGAAGACGGTCGGCTCATCCATGGTGTACTGGTTTTCCATGCCGATCTGCGGCGCATCGTAGGCATAGGACGGCATGCGGCGCACGCGGCGCTGGCCGGGGAAGTAGTAGAAGGTCTCCGCGCCCGGCCGATTGAGATAGGTCGCCACCGTCAGCGCCTGGCCAGCCAGTGCGGTCGGCGAGGCATAGGCAACGTAGGTGTAGAACTCGACCCCGCCCAGCGTGGAAAGCTTGGTGCTGCCCTTGACGTTGGAGGGATAGAACAGCGTCAGCTGCTGGCTGGCCTTGATCCACTCATTGCTGCCCTTGCGCGGCGAGACGGCGGTGATGGTGTTGGGGAAGTCCACGCCCACGCCGCGATAGCGCATCTTGCTGTTGTACATCACCTCCAGGCCGGTCTTGGGCAGCGGGAAGGGAATGCCTGGCACGTTGGCTTCGGCCAGGCTCCAGCCGTCGGCACCGATCTTGCCGTCGGCCACATTCTTCTTGGTGTTCTCGACCACGAAGTCGGGCGCGGCACAGTAGCGGTGGGTGGGATAGATATCCATCTTGTAGCCCTTGACCTGCTTGATCAGGGCCACTTGTCCCGGCGTCAGGTGATCGGCGTACTTGTCCACGTTGGAGGCGTCGATGACCTCGGTGGGCTTTTCATCCTTGTACTTGAAATAGTCCTTGCGCAGCTTGCCGTAGGACCAGCCGGGCAATTCCACGTTTTCCGCCTTCCATTCCGGGACGCCCTGGCCGGCGGCCTTGTCGCCGCCCAGCGGGGTCAGGGTGCTGCCCAGATCTTGCACCGAGGCCGCGTGCGCCAGTGCCGCGCCCATTGCCAGCAGGGACAAACCGAGGATCGTTCTCTTCATGACCACTTTCTCCAATTGACTCAAACCTGTTGCGATTGATGAGGAATCAGGCAGGTGGCCGGGATGCATCCCGGCCACCGGGTTGTCCCGTTCAGAGGGAGGCCAGGCCGGCGCCGAAGATGTCCAGTCCCTTGAACATCAGCGAACGCGGAATGGTCAGCGAAGGCATCACGCGCATGACGTTGGTGTAGCGGCCACACGGAATCATCAGCACGCCATGGCCGACCACGTAGTCCATGAGCTTGCCCAGCTTCTCGCGCGAGAGCGGTTCGCGGGTCTCGCGGTTCTCGACCAGCTCGATGCCGATCATCAGGCCGCGTCCGCGCACCTCGCCGATCCAGGGGCTGTTGAAACTTCGGATGCGTTCCTGCGCTTCCAGGCCCAGGGCATGGGCGCGGTTGACCAGGTCCAGGCGCGGGTCTTGCAGGATGCTGATGTTGGTCAGCGCCACTGCTGCCGAGATCGAATTGGCGGCGAAGGTATTGGGCTGCGAACCATCAGGGATCTTGGCCGCGAGATCGGAACGCATCACCAGGCCGGCCATCGGCATGTCGCCGCCGATGCCCTTGCCGAAGGTCAGCATGTCGGGCTTCACGCCCGAATGTTCCACCGCCCACATCTTGCCGGTGCGGCCGGCACCGGCCTGGACTTCATCGACAATCAGCAGCGCGCCGCTGCGGTCGCAGGCCTTGCGCAGGATCTGCAGGAACTCCGGCGAGGGCGGCACATAACCGCCCTCGCCCTGCACCGGTTCGACGATCACGGCCGCCACGTCATCGGCGGCGGTGTAGGGGGTGTTGAGCAGGTAATCGACATATTCACCGGCGATCTGCTCGGCACTCTTGTTGCTGGTATCGAAGGGGAAACGATAGGCGTAGGGATACGGTGCGTGGATCACGCCGCCCATGAAGGGACCGAAGCCCTTGCGATAGGCGGTGCCGGTGGTGAGCGCATTGGAGGCATTCCAGATGCCGTGATAGCCGCCGTGGAAGGCGATGATCTGGTGACGGCCGGTGACGCGCTTGGCGAACTTCACGGCGGCTTCCAGCGCATCGCTGCCACCCTGGGTGAAGAAGGTGATGCAGTCGCCGCGCAGGCCCTCGGGCATGATCTCCGAGATCTTGGCGGCCAGCTCGGTACGCTTGGAGCTGTTGACTTCCATCGAGTGCATCAGCGATTCGGATTGCTTGCGGATCGCTTCGACCACGCGCGGATTGCAGCGCCCGACGCTGCTCACGCCGACGCCGGCGGAGAGGTCGATGAAGGTATTGCCGTCCGGGTCCTTGAAGGTCACGCCGAAGGCCTGGTCCATGGCGATGGGCATGCGGCCGCCGCCACGGGCCATCGACTCGGTGCGTGCCGACAGTTCCAGCGCCGCTGCCGTCTTGGGGCCGGGATAGGTGGACGACACCATCTTGGGAGCGTCAGCAAAGTTGAGCGACTCCAGTTCTGCTTCAATCATAAACTTACCTTTCAAGACCGTTTTCAAGAGAGTGTTCGCTGCGCAGCGGCAAGCGAAGGACCGGGAACAGCGCCGCCCGCAACGCCTTGCTGGCGAGCTTGCGGCATGACACGATTAAAACCCTTGCACCGGGCAAGCCATTAGCCCAAATGAGCAAGTCATCGCGCAGCGTGATGCGGGGACGGAAATAATTTGCGCAGGCGCGCTCCCGCCTTGCGGGAGGCTGACGGACGACTGACGAACGAATGAAAAAAATGGCGGCCGAAGCCGCCATCAAGGGTGCTGCCAGGCACCGGAACACACAACGATGTACAGAAAGACGTACCGGATTACGGGCAGAAAAACGTACGGAAAACACGTCCGAAAAAAGAAGGAGAAACCGTCACACCAGCGGCAAGGCCAGCGACGGAGGCGACTGCGAAGCGTGAAGCAGCTGCGCGCCCTCCGCAATCCTGAACACCGACACCGTCCCCAGCAGGTTGCCCGCCTGCTGGCGCAGGCTCTCGCTGGCGGCCGCGCTTTGTTCGACCAGGGCAGCGTTCTGCTGCAGGGCATCGTCCAGTTGCCGGATGGCACCCTCGACTTCGGCGATGTCTGCGCTCTGCGTCACGCTGGCCTCGCTGATCTGGGCCACGATGGCCGAGACGCTGCGCACCGCCGCCACGATGTCCTGCATGGTCTGCCCGGCACGGTCCACCAGGCGCGCGCCGGTCTGGATGCGCGCTACCGATTCATGGATCAGGGCCTTGGTCTCGCGTGCGGCCAATGAACTGCGCTGGGCCAGTGAGCGCACCTCGGTGGCCACCACCGCAAAGCCGCGCCCCTGCTCCCCGGCGCGCGCCGCTTCCACGGCTGCATTCAAGGCCAGGATATTGGTCTGGAAGGCAATGCCATCGATGGTGCCGACGATCTCCGAGATGCGCTGCGAACTGTCCTCGATGCCGCGCATGGTCTGCACCACTTCCTGCACCACCTCTCCTCCCTGCAGCGCCACCGTACTGGCCTGCCGCGCGGTGCCGCTGGCCTGGCGGGCGTCCTCGGCATTCTTCTGCACCGTGGCACTGAGTTCATTCATGGTGGCTGCCGTCTCTTCCAGCGCGGCGGCCTGGGCTTCGGTGCGGGTGGAGAGATCGGCATTGCCGGCGGCGATCTGCACGCTGGCCGTGGCCACGTGTTCGGCTTCGCGCCGCACCCCGGCCACGATGCCGACCAGGGCCTGCTGCATGCGCTGCATGGCCGTGAGCAACTGGCTGATCTCGTCGCGGCCGCTGACCGTGATCTCCTGATCCAGCGCGCCTTCCGCAATGCGATGCGCAGCCTGTACCGCACGCCGCAGCGGTCCGGCAATTCCACCAATGAGCAAGCGCGCCAGTACCAGCGTGCCGAGCAGCGCGGCCACACTGACTGCGATGAGCGCGTGCCGGGCGGAGACGAAGGCCTGCTGGCCATCGGCTACCGAGGCCGCCGATTCCTGCGCCACCGAATCGCTGATGAACTTGAGGATGCCGGCCATCTGCTCGTAAGGCGCGGCACTGTCGGCCGCCAGCAGCAGCGCCTCGGCCGACTGCCCGGCAGCAGCCAGCGCCACCGCCTTCTCGGCCAGGGCGCGATAGGCCTGCCAGCTGGCGCTCAGTTGGCGGCTGGTGGCGCGTTCGTCATCATTGCTGGCGAAGTCGACCAGGATCTTGAGATACTTCTCCGCATAGGCCAGGCCCTCGCGCCGCGCCTGGGCGGCCGCCGTGCCGCCACTGCCATCATCGGCCAGCAGGGCCAGCGTCACGCCCATGCGGTATTGCGCCATGCCGATGCGTATGCCCGAGACCGATTCCATGGCCGGCACGTTGATGCTGCCGAGCTGCTCGACCTGCCGGTTGATATGGCTCATGCGGCCATAGGAAAACAGCGCCATGCCGACCAGCATCAGCAACAGCAGCACGAAGGCCAGCCGCAGCCGGGCCGCAATGCTCAATGCAGCGAGCGCCTGCCTCATCGTTACTCCCCCTGGGTGGTAGATGGCTCAGCCGGGTACGTGGCTGATCTGGCTGATCATCTTGGTGACCAGGAAGCTGTCGAAGCTCTCGGTGCCGCCTTCGCTGCCGAAGCCGCTTTCACCGATGCCGCCGAAGGGCAGCTCGGGATGCGCCATGCCGGAATGGTTGATGTTGACCATGCCGGCCTGCAAGCCGCTGGCCACCTCGTGCGCCGTGGCCAGCGATTGCGTGAAGACGTAGGAGGCCAGGCCCAGGGGCAGCGCATTGGCCATGGCCAGGGCCTGCGCGGTCTGTGCGAAGGGCGTGACGGCGGCCACCGGGCCGAAGGGCTCTTCCTGCATCACGCGGGCCGTCGGCGGCACATCGGCCAGCAGCGTGGGCGCATGGAAGTGGCCGCGCTCACCGATGCGCCGGCCCCCCGTGACCAGTTGCGCGCCCTGGCTCACGGCGTCTTCGATCAGGCCATGCACCGCGTCGAAACGGCGGCCATGGATCAGCGGGCCCATCTGCACACCGGCTTCAAGACCGGAACCGACTTTCACCTGCTGCAGGGCATCGGCCAGGGCCACCACGAAGCGGTCGTAAATGCGCTGGTGAACAAAAAAGCGCGACGGCGATACGCAAACCTGGCCGGCGTTACGAATCTTCAGTCGCGCCAGCAGGCGCGCGGCCGCGTCCACCTCGGCATCGTCAAACACCAGTACCGGCGCGTGCCCGCCCAGCTCCATGCTCATGCGCTTCATATGCAGCGCAGCCTGGGCGGCCAGCTGGCTGCCCACGGGAATCGAGCCTGTGAAGGAAATGGACCGCACCAGGGGCGAGGCGATCAGCTGCTGCGAGATCTCCGACGACACGCCCCAGACGATATTGAAGACGCCCGCCGGCACGCCCGCATCATGAAACAGCTGTGCCATCAGCACGATGGCGGCGGGCGATTCCGAGGGTCCCTTCAACACCACCGTGCAGCCTGCCGCCATGGCCGCAGCCACCTTCTTCATCGCTTGGCCGAACGGGAAATTCCATGGACTGATGGCCGCGCACACACCGACCGGTTCGCGCACCACCAGTTGCCGCACCTCGGGATGGCGCGCACCGACCACACGGCCATACAGGCGGCGGCCTTCCTCGGCGTGCCAGTCGAGGTGCTCGGCGGCATTGAGGATCTCGGCGACGGCGTCGGCCAGCGGCTTGCCGTTGTCCATGGTGATGGCCGGGGCCATCGCCTGCGCGCGTTCACGCGTGAGCGCGGCGGCGCGGCGCAGGATGTCGGACCGCTCCAGCGGCGAGACCTTGCGCCACTGCTGGAACGCGGCATGGGCAGCCTGGATGGCTTCCTCGATATCGCCGGCCTCGGCCCAGGGCAGGCGCCCCAGCACTTCGCCCGTGGCAGGATCGCGCACTTCCTGATAGCGGCGGCCGTCGAGGCCATGGAAACGTCCGTTGATGTAGAGCTGCAGGTCGGGATACATGAGTCACCTTGAAGAGGAAAAGACCGGTACGCGCATGGCATACCGGCTGCAATGCAGAAACAGGATCAACTTGCGTCAGCAGGCCACGCGATCGAGGAAGAGCTGCATCACCGCAGGCGCATCGTCGGCGCGGCCGGCGGCGGCGATGAACCGGTCGGGACGCAGCAGCACCCAGTCCACGCCCTTTTCCTTGAACCAGGCATTGAGCTTGTTCTCATGGTCCTGGATCACCGTGCCGGAGCCGGTCAGCGGCACGCCGCGCGCAGCGCTGCGCGAACGCACGCCCTGCAGGTAATCACAGCCGAAGGCCTGCATGCGGCGGCGCAGATCAGGATCGACGGTCGCTGCAGGCAGCACGTCGCAGCGCCAGCTCAGCAGCGTGAAGCGGCTGCCGCACAGGTCATCGAGCCGCATCACCTCGCCCTCGCCGGTTTCCACCAGCGATTGCAGGAACATGCGCCCGACCAGGTCATCGCGATTGCGCGGGTCACCCTGCATCACGGCCTGGCTGTGGAAGCTGGGCATGGGCTTGAATTTCATCTGCAGCACGTAGTCGCGCACGCGCGGGATATCCTTGATGGCCAGGAAGAACTTGTCGCGGCACCAGGCCAGCAAGCGGTTCTTTTGCGACAGCACCGCACCGAACAGGTCGGCCAGGTCGATCATGGCCTTGACGTGGGCATGGCGCTCGTCGTGATAGCTGGCAAGCAGTGCGGGCTTCATCCGGCCCTGCAGCACCCAGGCCAGTTTCCAGGCCAGGTTGAAGGCGTCACGCAAGCCGGCATTCAAGCCCTGCCCGATCCACGGCGGCGTGATGTGGGCGGCGTCGCCGGCCAGGCAGATGCGGCCGCACACCAGCGAGCCGGCCACCCGCGAATTGTGGGTGTAGACCCGGGCACGGATGATGTTGAGCGCATCGACATCGGCCACGTGCTCGCGCAACAGCTCGCGCACCTTGACCGGGGCCAGCATCTGTTCGCCATCCTCGCCGGGGAACAGCATGAACTCCCAGCGCCGCACGCCATAGGGCAGCGCCAGGCACACATACGGACGCTGCGGTTCGCAATGCAGGGCGGTATAGGGCGCATCCAGCGGATCGCCATCGCACTCGATCACCACCCACTTGGCAGGATGGGTCTTGCCCTCGTAGGGCAGTTTGAGGATTTTCTCGCGCACGGTACTGCGGCCGCCATCGCAGCCCACGGCATACTGCGCGGCCAGGTAGCTCTGCATGCCATGCGCATCGCTGATGGTGGCCAGCACGCCCTGCTCGTCCTGCACCAGGTCCAGCAGCTCCACGCCCGAGCGCAGCTCCACATGCGGGAAGCGCTGCAGTCCCTGGCGCAGCGTGGCCTCGCCCAGCGGCTGCGAGAACAGGTTGCGGCGATACCAGCCGAATTCGCGCGTGGTCGGCTGGATCTCGGCGAAACAGCGGCGGTCGGCGGTGTACATGCGCATGGGCACGTTCTGAATCACGTCGCGCACGATGGCGTCGGCCATGCCGGCCGACTGGAAGGTGCGCAGCGCTTCGTCATCGATGCCCACTGCGCGCGGATAATCCAGCACGTCCAGGTTGCGCTCGATGATGAGCGTGGAGATGCCATAGGTACCCAGCAGATTGGCCAGCGTCACCCCGACCGGGCCGGCACCGATGATGAGCACCTGGGCCTGGACCGCTGTACTCATGCGGTACTCCCGGCATGCGCCGCCGCGGCCGGTTCGGGCGCGCTGGTGAGCAGGCGGCTTTCCTGTTGCACCAGCAGGCCGCGCACCTGCTTGCGGAATTCGGCGAAATCGGGATCGGCCAGCAGTGCCGTACGGCGGCGGGCGCGGTCTTCCAGGCTGTCGAAGGCCCAGTGGTAGACCAGCTGGTTGAGGTCGCCGCTCTCCGGAATCATCATCGCCACCAGATGGCCCAGCAGGCGGACCTGGTGCGCGCGGCCGCACTCGTTGTAGATGCGGACGTACTCGCGCACGCCGCCGGGCACCATGGTGTAGGTGCGCAGTTCATGGATCATGATGTCTTCTCCCCCTTGTCCTGTTGTTCTTGTTGCAGGAATTCCCGCACCGCCCTGGCGAAGGCTTCCGGCTGGTCGTCGTGGATGTAGTGGCCGGCATCGGCGATGGTGCAGGTGAGTACGCGCGCGTTGAGCTGGCGCATTTCCGCCGCGATTGCGGCCGACAGGTAGTCCGAACGTTCACCGCGCACCACCAGCGTCGGGCACGCCAGCGCCATGAGGTGCGGACGCAGGTCGACCACGCGCGTGATGTCGGGCATGAGGCGTGTGGCGCTGATGCCGACGTGGTCATAGCGCCAGGTATAGCCGCCGTCGGCCGTGGGCTTGAGCATGTTGTCCAGGCGCTGCTGGCGCGCCTCTTCGGTCACGCTGGGACGCAGCGCGCGCATGAAGATGCTGGCTTCTTCCCAACTGCCGAAGTGACTCGGTGTAGTGGCCAGTTCGCGGCGGATGCGGCTGGCACCGGGGCTGTTCTCGAAAGCGCCGGGACCGGCATCCTCGATGACGAGGCGACGCACCTGCGCCGGATGCCGCGCGGCATAGACGATGGCATTGATGCCGCCCATGGAATGCCCCAGCAGGTCGAACTGGCGCAGGCCCAGGCGTGCCACCAGTGCCTCCATGTCGGCCACGTAGGTATCGGTGTAGTAGTTGCAGCCCGGATCCCAATCACTCTGGCCGCGCCCGCGCTGGTCCAGCGCGATGCAGCGGTAGCCGGAAGGCAGGCGCTGCACCAGGTCGGCAAAGGTCTCGCCATAGCCACGGATGCCGTGCAGGAGCAGCAGGGGAAAGTCCTGCGGATCGCCCCATTCGGTGACGTGGAACTGCAAACCCGTGAGGGTCAGCGAATAATCTCGGCGCTGCATGATGGTCTCCCTGATCCTTGCGTGTGGCGACCTCAGACCAGGCCGTCCTGCCCCTTCACCTCGGAGGCCTTGAGGCCACCCAGGCGGGCGTTCAGACGGCCGCGCGTGGCGAAGGCCCAGATCACCACCACTTCATCGCGGTTGGGGCCGTCGTTGAACTGGGCGCTGACGGTGTCGTAGTGGGAGCGCACGTACAAGGCATCCTTGTGCGCCAGCGGGATGTCGATGATGGTGCCGGGACCGCCGCGCTTGCCGGTCGAGGGCACCCAGGACTTGGCACCGCCCACGCCGTCGCGCACCGGATTGGCGGCCGGATTGGTGAGCAGCGCGTTGCCGTGTTCGTACTCGCCATCCACGCCCACCAGGCAAGCCTTGCCATAACTCTCGATGGCCTGGCCCTGCGCGGCCTCACGGATGCGGCGGGCGAATTCCTGGCCCAGCAGCGGCGAAGGATTGATCCACGAGGACAGGTCCTCGACATACTTGCCGGCGAAGGGATTGTGCAGGCAGGCAGCGATGACGATCTTGCGCAGCGGCGCGCCATCGGCGTCCTTGCCGCTCTCGCCGGCCAGGCTGTCTTCGATTTGCAGGTACCACTTGCGGATGTGGAAGTTCTCGAAATTGGGGGTCTTCATCGGATGTCCTTGGAAAGAATCGATACGGTGCAATGGGGTGAAGCAGTGCCGGGCCTACAGCGGATCCAGATGGAAGCTGTCGCTGGGGGCGTTGTACTGGCCCAGCAGGCGCTTGCCTTCTTCGTCGTCGTGGGCGGTCTCGAAGAAGAATTCGAAACGGTGGCCGTCGGGGTCGTGGAAGTAGATGCCGTAGCCGACCTTGTGATCGGTGATCTTGAAGATCTCGATGCCCTTGGCCAGCAACATGCCGTAGAGGCGGCGGAATTCCTCCATGTCGCCTTCCACCTCCAGGCCGTAGTGCTGCATGTTGACCTCGCCGCGCACGGCTTGGGCAGGTTCGTCCACGCGGATGAGCGCAATGTCGTGGTGCTTCTTGCCGAAGGACAGAAACACCCAGCGCTCGGCGCGGGCCGTCACCGTCATGCCCAGCACGTCTTCGTACCAGGGAGCCGAACCATGCGGGTCCTTCACGAACAGGGCCAGGTGGGTGCGGCGGATGCGCGGCTTGATGGGCGAGGCCGGGGTGGCAGTGGCGGACATGAGGCCCTCCTTTGTCTGGTTGGTCTAGTCGATCGATTGCGGATGGGCATGCACCGGAGCCACGAAGGGCGTCCAGGCTACCGAGGTGATTTCGCTGAAGTCGCGCCATTCCTTGTACCAGCTGAGTCCGCCATCGGTGGAGCGCAGCAGGTAGCCGTACTTGGTGCCGGCGAACAGCAGTTGCGGATCGGACGGATGGCCGCCGAAGGCCCATACCGTGGAGTTCGGCGCGGTGTGCAGCACGCTGGGCTGCCAGTTCTGGCCGCGGTCTTCGGAACGATAGATGCGGGTGCGCGTGCCGGGCGTGCCGTCGCCGATGGCCAGCAGCAGCTGATTGCCCTGCGGGTCCAGCGCCTGGATGGTGCGGGTGTAGTACATGCCGTCGAAGCGTTCCTTGGAGGCCTTGGCCGTGAAGCTGGCGGCATCGTCGGTGCTCTCGCAGACGGAGTTGACCGTCACCACCACATGCTTGACCGGCGCATCGGCGGTCGCGGGCAGCACGGTGATGGCGTGGATGTCGGAATTGTTGATGCCACGGCCCGGGGTATCGATGCGGGTCCAGGTATCGCCTTCATCATTGCTGCGCCAGGCACCGCCTTCTTCGACACCGAACCAGACTTCCTGCGGCGCATCGGCGCGCACGAAGATGGTCAAGATGCGCGGCTTGTGTACGCCCGAGCAGAATTCAGGCAGCTCCACATCGAGCTGTTGCCACGACAGGCCGCCATCGCGCGAGCGATACATGCGGGCGCGTGACGGTGCGCCGGTGCCAGCGAAGACCAGCTTGGGATTGCTCGGACTGAAGGCAATCGACCAGACGGTCTGGTCATCGGCCGGCGAAGCGATGCGCTTGAAATGGGCACCGCCGTCGGTGCTCAGGCAAATGCCGGCATCGGCCCCCGCCAGTACGCGCGACGGATCCGAGGGATCGACGGCCAGGCTGCGTACCACGCCGTCGAATTCGATGGCTTCCTTCAGGCCCAGGCGGTGCCAGGTCGCACCATTGTCGACGCTGCGCACGATGCCTTGGCCGGCGGTACCGACCAGGATGGTTCCTTGCATGATGGTGTCCTTTTCAGTAGTTCAGTCTGCTCAGAGGTAGATGCCGCGGGTGATGCCGCCATCCACCGCAATCGATTCGCCGGTGATGGCCGCCGCCCGGGGCGAAGCCAGGAACAGCACGACGTCGGCGATCTCTTCCACCTGCAGCACGCGGCGGATTGGCGTGGCCTTGGCATAGTTCTGCTCGACCTGCTCGGGGGTCAGCCCTTGCAGCTTGGCTTCCTTCTCGTAGAGTTCGTGGATGTGCGGGGTCTCGACCACGCCGGGGTGGATCACGTTGACGGTGATGCCGTCCGGACCGAGCTGGTCCGACAGGGTCTTGGTGAGATGGCAGATGGCCACGTTGCGCATGCCGGACAACTGCTTGCTGCCGCGGCCGGTGAGCCCGCCGATATTGATGATGCGGCCATAGCCACCGGAGCGCATGTGCGCAGCGGCCGCCTTGGCAAAGCGCATGTAGCCGACCACCTTGATGTTGATGTCTTCGAGCAGGCCTTCGGGGCTGGCGTGCTGGATTTCCGAGCGCACCAGCCCGCCCGGATGGGCTGCGCCATTGACCAGGATGTCGATGCCGCCAAAGTGCTGCGCAGCCTGTGCCACGGCCGCTTCCACCTGTTCGGTATTGCTGACGTCGGCAGCCACGGCGATGACTTCGGTGCCGGTGGTGTGGGTCAGTTCCTTGGCCACTTCTTCCAGCTTGCCCTTGCTGCGCGCGACGATGGCCACGCGCACGCCTTCGCGCGCCAGTGCCTCGGCCACTGCCCGCCCGATGCCCAGGCTGCCGCCGGTGACGATGGCGGTCTTGCCTTGCAGATTCAGTTCCATGCTTGCTCCTTGTTCTATGCCGTGGTGTGCGTCGGATGTGATTGATGCGGAAATGATTTACAGCGCCATCTCGATGAGTGCCGGGCCGCTGCCGGCAAAAGCGGCCTGCAACTGCTGCTGCAATTGCTGCGCAGTCTCGGCACGCGAGGCGGGGACGCCATAGGACTGCGCCAGCGCAACCCAGTCGATGCGCGGATGATCGAGTGCCGTCATCTGCGCGGCACGTTCGCCCAGCGGCGCGCCGTCGCGGCGCAGTTCATTGCGCAGGATGGCGTATTGGTGATTGGCGGCGATCAGCACCACGACCCGGGCGTTTTCATGGGCCAGCGACCACAGGGTCTGGATGGTGTATTGCGTGCTGCCATCGGAGAGCAGGCCGACCACCGTGCGGTCCGGGCAGGCCACCGCCGCGCCCAGCGCGACCGGCAGGCCCTGGCCGATGGCGCCGCCGGTATTGGTGAGCACCGTATGCGGGCGCGCCGCATCCGACACCGCATAGAAGGGATAGCCGCAAGTACCGCCCTCGACCGAGACGATGGCGTGCTCGGGCAACTCGCGCGCCAGCACGGCGGCGATCTTCTGCGGGTTCAGTTCGCCCTCGGGCAGCGCTGGCAAGGTGTGCTGCGGCACTGCGTAGGGCGGCGCACCGAGCGCATCGGCCAGCTGTTCCACGCGCGCAGCGGCAGGACGGCCCGGCAGGCTGATGGTGAGCAGGCGCTCGGGAGCCACCAGCGCACTGGGATGGCCGACATAGCCGAAGTAGGTAATCGGCGGCAGCGCGCCCACCAGTACGACCAGGTCCGCCTCATCGAGGACCTTGCGCGCAGGCTCGGGGAAATACGGCAGGCGGTCGAAGGAAGGCAAGCCCTGGCCGCGCTCGGCGCGGGCCGGGAAAGTTTCTGCATAGACGCTGCAGCCGGTATGGGCGGCGATCCGCGCCACGGCGCGCTGGGCGCGGGCACCAAGACCGCTCTCTTCGCCACCGCCGCCCAGCAGGAAGACCACGCGCTTGGCGTCGCGGAGGCGCGCCAGTGCCTGGGCCGGCTGGTAATCCTCTGCGGGTTCCGTGGATTCTTTCACGGCAGCCACGGCCTGGTCCTCAGCCATGTCGGCGAACTGGAAATCGGCCGGGAAGATCAGGGTACTGCCCTGCCCGCCTGCGGCCGTGCTCTGGCGCACGGAGTCAGCGGCCGCAGATGTGATGTCGTCGGTGCCGGTGATGCGGTGGACCCAGCCCGAGACGGGACGGGCCAGTGATTCGATATCGGAGGTCAGCGGTGCGTCGTAAGGCAGGTGCCAGCTGGTGTGGTCGCCGATGATGTTGACGATGGGGGTGCGGGCGCGGCGTGCGTTGTGCAGGTTGGCGATGCCATTGGCAAATCCCGGTCCCAGGTGCAGCAAGGTGCTGGCCGGACGGCCCAGCATGCGGCCATAGCCATCGGCCGCGCCGGTGCAGACATTTTCCTGCAGGGCGACGACGCAGCGCAGCCTGGGAAAGCTTTCCAGGCCACGGACCAGGTCCAGTTCGGTGGTGCCGGGATTGGCGAAACAGGTATCCACACCTTGGTCCAGCAGACCGGCCCATAAGGCGTGTGCTCCGGTGTATCGGGTCATTTCTCTTCCTTTGCCGCCGGCGGCCAGCGCCGCGCACAGGCGCTTCTACAGGATCGGGCAGACCAGCCGGGCCGCGGCGGCAGGCTGGTTTGCGGTATCGCAATCAACCCGGAGTAAAATCATGTATTTTCGTATAGACGAAATCTGTACATAATTCTGTTCACAGGCTCAATGATTTATTGCTTGATTTTGAATATAAGAGATTTGTGCAATAGCCTTGAGCCCAAATCGGCAATTGGTGACGACCCGGCGTACCTGGCGCTTGGGTGGTCGTACAATGCCTGCCACCGGGCCCTGTGGCCCTTACTGCCCTAGACCATGAATAGCCTGAGCCGCATGCTGGAAGTGTTGACCTTGTTCAAGCCCAGCCAACCCGTCATCGACATCGACATCATCTGTGCCCAGCTGGGCTACACCCCGGCCAGCGCCTATCGCTACGTGCGCGAACTCGGCCATGCCGGTTTGCTGGTGAAGATGCCGCGCGGCTATGCCGTGGGTCCGAAGGTGATCGAGCTGGATCGCCACATGACGCAGTTCGATCCCTTGCTGGCGGCCAGCCGCGACATCGTCGGCGACCTGGTGGCGCAGACCGGGCTGGAGCTGCTCATCAGCGAGCTGTATGGTTCGACGGTGATCAACATCCTGCAGGAGTCCGGCAACAATGACGCGCGCCTGAACTATGGGCGTGGCACGCCCATGGACCTGTTCCACAGCGCCACGGCGCGGGTGATCCTGGCCTATCTGCTGCCGCGCCAGTTGCGCAAGCATTTCGATGGGGCCACGGCGGAGGAACTGCGGCTGGTGGGGAGCAACTGGAAGGACTTCTCGAAGGTGATGCTGAAGATCCGCAAGGATGGCTATTGCGTCAGCGAAGGCGAGCTCGACCCGGGCAAGACCGGTATCGCCGCGCCCATCTTCGATGAGAAGCAACGCATTCTTGGCAGCATCACGTTGGCCGGCAATACGGAACGGGTCAATGCGTTCAACCGGGAGTTCCTGTCGGGGCTGATTACGGATGCGGCGCGCAAGATTACGGCGCGCATTGCCGGCTAACGCCAGCAAAAAAACAAAAACGCCGGTCACCTGACCGGCGTTTTCACTGGTACACGCTTGCTTATTGGAAGAGTTTCTGCGGCACGCGCCGCGCCGTCTGCGACGGCAACTCCCCGAACAACTCCTGGTAATCCTCGGCAAAGTGGCTCAGATGGAAGAAGCCCCAGCGTGAAGCCACGTCGCCGATGGAGGCTTCCTGGTGCGTGGTGGAGAGCAATTCGCGCCGCACGCCATTGAGCCGCACGCAGCGCAGATAATTCAGGGGCGTGGTCTCCGCCACCGTCTGGAAACTGTTTTGCACCGTGCGCCGGCTCACCTGCAGCCGCTGGCATACCTCGAAAATGCTGGGCACATTGGCCGCATCCACGATGGCCTGGCGATGCAGCTTCTCGACGATGTAGCTGCGGGTGGTGCTCATCTGGCGCACAGGATCGGAATCCGGCGCCGACAACAAGCCCAGCAACTCACCCAGCAAGGACGACTCCAGCGCCTGCTCACGCTGCTCCGCCTGCGCATCGGCCTGCCACTGCCCGCCATCAATCTGCAGCATCGATTGCGAGAAGAGGTTGAGCAAGCGTTCGCGGCAAGCGCGCAAGCCTTTGGGCGGCACCTTGATGACCGGCTGCCGCAGCAACGCACTGATACGGTCGGGGTCGGGCATCTGGTGCAGGTGCTCCTCGAACAGGTCGCGATCAAATGTCAGCGACAGCAGGTCGGTATCCATCGGCATGTGGAACATGAATTCCTCGCCGCCCTGCAGAAACAGGATGCTCTTCTCATCGGCCTCACGTCCCTGCACGTGCGCCGCACCCGGTGCGGCAATCGGGAAGGCGAAGCAGATCTGGTCCTTCGGTGCCTCGCCATGCTGGACCACGCGCTTGTTGATGCGCTCGCGAAAGGCGTGGCAGCGCCGGGTCGACAACTGCATCAGCGAGCTCTCCAGCTTGCCGGCGGAAATCTGTGCATAGGTCTGCTTCCACGCGCCGATGGCGGCGGCGTGCACATGCACATCCTGAAAACGGTGAATGCTTTGCAACATGGTCTCTCTCCAAGTGAGCCGCGATTGCCCCCGCGAGCGTGGCTCTGTCTCCATGCATTTAACGTGCCTGCATTTTCATTGTTTTGATGGGATGTCTGCGTCAGTGCAAGGGACCTGGATGAGATCCGGTCCGGGGGCCGCGCAGTGTCTGCCTTTCCGGCTAATTTTATGCAAATTTATCTCAATGCCAAAATTTAGCAAATACTTTTACAATTTTCCAAGCTGTCAGGCTCGATATTTCAAAATAGTGCAACTTTAGTTTTTTATGCACAACATCAATGCAGGCTGGACAAGAACAGGGCAGCCCTTCTTTCCGTGCATCAACAGCTTCACCGCCATCGCCAGCCGAATTGCTCATTTGGGCTAACTGCGCGGCCCTGCCCTCTATACATTCTGGCTCCATGCAGGCCCAGGTGCGCCCGTCCGCAGGACGCTGCGCATGACCCGCATGCACTCTCCCGACAACCCACCACGAGAATGAGCATGTCTCTCCATCTTCAGCACTTTATTGCAGGCCAGGCCAGCGAGGCCTCCGGTGGCCAGCGCATGAACCTGGTCAATCCCATCAACGAGGAAGTCTACGCCAGCGCCGCGCAAGGCACGGCCGAGGACGTGGCGCGGGCCGTGGCGGCGGCACGCGCGCAGCTGGACGGCGGCGCATGGAGCCGGCTCTCGGGCCTGCAGCGCGGGACCCTGCTGCATGCGCTGGCCGCGCTGGTCGAGCGCGATGCCGACTTGCTGGCCGACATGGATGCCAATGCCATCGGCCGCTCGCCCATGGAGCCGCGCATGATGGACGTGCCCAACGCCGTGAGCCACCTGCGCGCCGCCGCCGGCTGGGCCAACCAGATGGAAGGCCGCACCATTCCCACGGCCGGCTACATGGGCAAGCCCACGCTGTCCTACACGATCCGCGAACCTATCGGCGTGGTCGGTGCCATCCTGCCCTGGAATGCGCCGCTCATGATCACCAGCTGGAAGGTCGCCGCACTGCTGGCCGCCGGCTGCACGGTGGTCATCAAGCCGGCCGAAGAAACCCCGCAATCGGCCCTGCACCTGGCGCGCCTGGCGCAGGAAGCGGGCTTCCCGGATGGCGTGATCAATGTGGTGACCGGCTACGGCAACGAGGTCGGCCGTGCCCTCTGCGAGCATCCGGACGTGGCCAAGATCAGCTTCACCGGCAGCCCCGAAGCGGGCCGCGCGATCCAGCGCATCGCCGGCGAACAGTTCAAGCGCGTGACGCTGGAGCTGGGCGGCAAGAGCCCGCAGATCGTGTTCGACGATGCGCCTTTCGAAGATGCCCTGTTCGGCTGCACACTGGGCCTGTTCGTCAACCAGGGACAGGTATGCGCGGCCGGTTCACGCATCCTGGTACAGCGCAGCCTGGCGCAGCGCTTTGCCAAGGCACTGGCCGAGGCCGCCACTGGCATCACCGTGGGCGATCCGCGCCAGCCGGGCGTGCGCATGGGGCCGGTGGCCAAGAAGGCGCAGTTCGAACGCGTCAACCGCTACATCCAGCAAGGGCTGGACGAGGGGGCCACCCTGCTGGCCGGCGGTGTCTCGCGGCCGGACAAGGGCTGGTTCGTGCAGCCGACGATCTTTGCCGATGCCAACAACGGCATGAGCATCGCCCGTGAGGAAATCTTCGGGCCGGTCGGTACCATCATCAGCTTCGATACCGAAGAAGAAGCCATCGCCCTGGCCAACGATTCCCGCTACGGCCTGGCCGCCACGGTCTGGACCGGCAACCTGGCCCGTGCACATCGGGTGGCCGCTGGCGTGAAGGTCGGTGCCATCGGTGTCAATTGCTGGAGCCCGCTGGATGCCAACCTGCCCTGGGGCGGCATCAAGGACAGCGGCATGGGCCGCGAAGGCGGACTGGCCGGCGCATTGGCCTATACCGAAGAGAAGACCGTCACGGTGCTGCTGGCATCCTGAAGTCGACGCGCCGGATCATCGGCGCACGGAGCAACAACGCGGTGCGGCGCAAGCTGTGCCGCGTTTTTTTGCGCCCGAATACAGGCGTGAATTGACGCGCGAATCCACGCCCGAATTGACGCACGAATTGACGCATGAATTCACGCATGAATTCACGCATGAATTCGCGCATCAAATCACGCCTCTTTCCTGTACCGAAAAACGCAGCCCAAAGAAAACGGGCCTCGCAATGCGAGACCCGTTGAGCAACGGTTCCTGCCCGGCCGGAGCGCAGCTACAGCTTGTGACTCCCCAGCGCAGCGAAACGCATCGGCGCACAGCGGCGCAGGCGGCTGGCCAGCATCACGCCGATGACGATGGCCAGCGGGATCATCGAGCACAACGCCCAGGACATGGATTTGCTGGCCCCGGTCAAGACATCGAAATGCAGGATGGCCGTACAGAGAATGTAGAGCAAGGCGACCAGCGAGACGGCCGGCAGGATGCGCACCCGCCAGGCGCTGTCACAGGCCTGCGGATGCCGCCGGAAATAGCAGATCACGGCCGCCGAGGTCATGATCATCAGCAGCATCAGGCACAGTGCGGCCAGGCTGGAAAACCAGGCGAACAGATGCAGGATGGGATGCGCCCCCGAGACCGCAAAGAGCGTCACCACCACCGCCGCAATGGCGCTCTGCAGAGCCGAACCCATGTGCGGACTTTGATAGGTCTTGTGAGTGGTCCCCAGCAGGCGGTGCAGCAGGCCGTCCCGCCCGACCGCATAGAAATAGCGCGCGGCCGAACTGTGGAAGGCCAGCAAGCCCGCATAGATGCTGATGACGAAGAGGATACGAATCACAGCCGTCAGTCCGCCCCCGGCATAGTGGTCCGACATGACGTAAATGAAGGCGGTCGGGTCCTGCATGTGTTCCAGCAGCTTGACCACCTTGTCGCTGCCGGCCCCGATGATGAGCGCCCACAGCGAGATGCCATAGAAGGCGCCGATCAGCAGCACCGAGGTATAGGTGGCAATCGGTATCGCACGCTTGGGGTTCTTGGCTTCTTCGCCATAGATGGTGGTGGCTTCGAAACCGATGAAGGCGGCAAAGGCGAACAGCAGGCCGATGGAGGGCGTACCGCTCATGACATTGGCCGGTGCAAAGGAATCGAGGTTGACGCCATGATCACCGCCGGCGCGCAGGATACAGAAGTCCAGCACCAGCACCGCCAGGTACTCGGCCACCACCACCACCGACAGCAGGCGCGCCGACAGGTCGATGTTGCGGTAACCGAGCACGGCCACGCTCAGCATGGCCAGGGCCGCATAGACCCACCACGCCAGTTGCACTCCGAAGATGTCGAAGATGGTGGCCGACATCACCCCGCCGAACATGCCATAAAGCCCAATCTGCAGGATGTTGTAGGCGAACATGGCCAGCACCCCGGCCACGCCGCCAGCCATGCCGCCCAGGCCGGCGCTGGAGAAGGCATAGAAGCCGCCGGCATTGGTGACGTGGCGCGCCATGGTGGTATAGCCGACCGAAAAGGCCAGCAGCAGCAACAGGATCAGCACCAGCAAGGCCGGTGTGCCGGGACCGTTGCCGAGCATGATGCCGATCGGAAATCCGCCGGCGATCACGCTCAAGGGACTGGCGGCGGAGACCACGAAGAAGATGATGAAACCTACGCCGAGGGCGTTTTTCCTCAGCGCATTTTCTTCCTTGTCATGCTTGCTGCAATCGAGCTGGCTCATCGGACCCTTACCTTTTCTGAAAACACCTGCGTCTCGTCATCGCCGTGGCAGCGGACAGGCTCATGTCCGTGCGCCGGCATCTTCCGCGCCCTGCGGGCAGCGTGAGGGGTGATGGCATTCTAGAGAGCTGCGGCTTTTTTCTTTAACCCAAATTGGCAGTCCGGCAGAGGCCGGACATGGCAGTGCCGCCACGTACTCCTGATGGATTGTAGGTGGCAGCCGTACGAAAAAGAGAGGAAGGGAAGCCAGAAAGACGGCGGCACGGCCTGCACTGTGGCAAGCTGGCCGCACTGGCTGACGAAGCGCTGACGGCGCGCTCCCGAGGGAAGAGAATCAGGCCGCCACGCGGCGTTCGATGATCTCGTACGCACGCAGCATGCCGGCGATGCGGGCGTGCTCGAAATCGAGATACAGGGGGCTGTCCTGCCGGTAACGCAGGATGCGCTTGCCGGCGTGGAAGATGCGCAGGCTCATCTCCCAGCCATGCGGCCCCTGAATCGCGATGACGCGGATATCGTAGTCGCGATACCGGGCGTGGTGGATCTGCTCGCGGTCGTTGAGGAGCCGGCGGCCATACAGCCGCAAATCACTGCGCGGACACATCATGCCTCCTGCACGCCTTGCGCGCTGCGGCGACGTCCCGCCCCCAGCACCAGCACGAAGAACAAGGGCACGAACAGGACCGCCAGCACCGTGGCACTGACCATGCCGCCGAACACGCCCGTGCCGATGGCGCGCTGGGTCTCGGCACTCGCGCCCGAGGCCAGCATCAGCGGCACCACGCCCAGCGCAAAGGCCAGCGAAGTCATGAGGATGGGACGCAGCCGCAGCACCGCCGCCTTGATCGCCGCCTCCACCAGGCCTGCGCCTTCCGCGCGCAACTGGCGCGCGAACTCGACGATGAGGATGGCATTCTTGGCCGAGAGCCCGATGACGGTAATCATGCCGACCTTGAAGAACACGTCATTGGGCATGTCGCGCAGGATCACCGCTGCGACCGCACCGATCAAGCCCAGTGGCACCACCAGCATGACCGACAGCGGAATGCGCCAGCTCTCGTACAAGGCCGCCAGCACCAGGAACACCACCAGCATCGACAAGGCCATCAGCATCGGTGCCTGGGCCGCCGACAGGCGTTCCTGCAGCGACTGGCCGGTCCATGCCACGGCAAAGCCGGGCGGCAGTTGCTTTGCCAAGCTTTCCATCTCCGCCATGGCATCGCCGCTGGCCACGCCCGGCGCAGCACTGCCGGAGATGCGCACCGCCGGGAAGCCCTGGTAGCGCTGCAATTGGGTCGGCACCACCTGCCATTGGGCTTGTACCATTTCCGAGAGCGGCACCATGCCGCCGTTCTGGTTGCGCACATACAGCTTCATCAGGTCCTCGATCTGCATGCGCGATTGCGCCTGGGCCTGAATGATGACCTGCTGCATGCGGCCCGCATTGGGGAAATCATTGACATAGAAGGAACCCATGGCCGCCGAGAGCGTATCGCTGATGCTGGCAAAGGAAACGCCCAGCGCGGCCGCCTTGTGGCGATCCACATTGAGCTGCAGGCTCGCCCCCGGTGGCAGGCCATCCGCATACACGCCGGCCAGCTTGGGGCTCTGTGCCGCCAGTGCCAGCAGTTGCGCTTCGGCCGCCTTGAGCGCAGCGTGGCCCTGGTTGGCACGGTCCTGCAGGCGCATGGCAAAGCCGGAGGAATTGCCCAGCTCCTCGATGGCCGGCGGCAGCAGGCTCATGACCATGCCATCCACTCCGTTCTCCATGGCCGCCTGCGCATGCTGGGCCTCGATGGCGGCGGTGGACCCCTTGCGCTCCTTCCAGTCCTTCAGTTCGGTGAAGGCCATCGCCGCATTGGGGCCGGAACCGGAGAAACCGAAGCCCAGCACCGACAGATTGGCACCGATATCCTCGCGTGTTTTCAGATAGCGCTCGAACTGATCCACCGCACGCGCCGTGCGCTCGGTGGTGGCATCCGCGGGCAGTTGGAAGCTGGTCATGAAATAACCCTGGTCTTCTTCCGGCAGGAAGGCCGACGGCAGCGCCCGCAAACCCAGCACCAGCAACAGCGACAGCGCGCCATAGAGCAGCATCATGCGCAGACCGCGTGCGATCAAGCGGCCCAGCAGCGATTCATAGCGGCGCGTAAGGCGTGCGAAGGCTCGGTTGAAGGCTCCGAAGAAACCACGCTTCTCGTGATGGCCGGGGGCCACCGGTTTGAGCAAGGTGGCGCACAGGGCCGGCGTCAGGCTCAGCGCCAGGAAGGCCGAGAACAGGATCGATACCGCCATGGCCAGCGAGAACTGGCGATAGATCACGCCCACCGATCCCCCGGCCAGCGCCATGGGAATGAAGACGGCGGTCAGCACCAGGGTGATGCCGATGATGGCGCCGGTGATCTCCCCCATCGCCTTGATGGTGGCCTCGCGCGGACCCAGGCCCTCCTCGGCCATGATGCGCTCGACGTTCTCCACCACCACGATGGCGTCATCGACGATGATGCCGATGGCCAGCACCATGCCGAACATGGTCAGCACGTTGACCGAGTAGCCGGCCACCAGCATCACGGCCAGCGTGCCCAGCAGCGCGATGGGCGCGACGATGGCCGGGATGACGGTATAGCGCACGTTCTGCAGGAACAGGTACATCACCAGGAACACCAGCACCATGGCCTCGTTCAGGGTCTGCACCACTTTCTGGATGGAGATCTTGACGAAGGGCGCGGTGTTGTAGGGCAGCGAGAACTGCATGCCCTGCGGCAGGCTGGGGCGCAGTTCTTCCATGCGCGCCTGGATCGCCGCAGCCGTGCGGACCGCGTTGGCACCGGGCGAGAGCTGTACGGCCGCCACGCCCGCCGGCTTGCCGTCTTCACGGTTGGCGAAGGCATAGGATTGCGCGCCCAGTTCGACCCGGGCCACATCGCCCAGCAGCACCCGCGAACCATCGGCCTTGGCCTTGAGCACGATGGAAGCGAACTGGTCCGGTGACTGCAACTGTCCTTGTACTGTCAGGGGAACGGCGATCTGCTGGCCCGGTACAGTTGGCGTATCGCCCAGGCGTCCGGGAGCAATCTGTGCGTTCTGCTGGCTGATCGCTGTACTGATATCTGTCACGGACAGTCCGAAGGCATTGAGCTTGAAGGGATCGATCCAGATCCGCATCGCCTGCTCGGCACCGAACAGTTGCACGCGGCCTACGCCGTCGACGCGGCGCAGTTCTTCGACGATGTTGCGGGCCAGGTAATCGTTGAGGCGGATTTCATCATGGCGGCCGTCCACCGAGGTCAGGCTGACCATGAGCAGGAAGCCCGAGGCCGCCGACTCCACGGTCACGCCGTTCTGGCGCACGGTTTGTGGCAGGCGCGCTTCGATGGCCTTGAGCTTGTTCTGCACGTCGACCTGGGCCAGCTCCGGATCAGTGCCGGGCTTGAAGGTCACGGTGATCTGGGCGCTACCCGAAGTATCGGCCGATGATTCGAAATAGAGCAGGTTCTTCACGCCCGACAGCTCACGCTCGATCAGGCTGATGACGCCATCGTTCATGGTCTGCGGCGTGGCCCCCGGATAGGTGGCGTTGATCGTCACGCTGGGCGGGGCCACCGAGGGATAGCGGGCAATGGGCAACTGGCTCATGGCGATCACGCCGAAGAGCACGATGAACAGCGCGACCACCCAGGCAAAGATGGGGCGGTCGATAAAGAAGCGAGGCATGCAGGAACTCCATCGGGGGAAACACGCGAAGGACAGCGCCTGCCGGTCAACCCACGGCTTTTTTGCCGCACGGGCTGCCCGACAGTACAATCGCGAGCGAAGGCGGAGTCTGGGGCATGCGCATGAGGTTTGCGCGATACAACGATGGAGTTTTGATGGAGAACGCAAGAATGGCGGCAACCCAAGTGAAAGCCGGCGAGGCCGCACCGGCCACGGGTGCGCTGATCCTCATCGCCGAGGATGCACCCGAGATCGCCGAGATCCTGGCCGCCTACCTGGCCCGCAGCGGCATGCGCAGCGTGCATGCGGCCGATGGTGCGCGGGCACTGGAGCTGCATCTCTCGCTCAAGCCGGACCTGGTGCTGCTCGATATCCAGATGCCGCAGGTCAATGGCTGGCAGGTGCTGGCGCAGATCCGCCAGCGCGACAACACGCCGGTCATCCTGCTCACCGCGCTGGACCAGGACGTGGACAAGCTCACGGGACTGCGCATCGGTGCCGATGACTACGTGGTCAAACCTTTCAACCCGGCCGAAGTGGTCGCGCGCGTGGAAGCGGTATTGCGCCGCAGCCTGCCGCGCGAGGAGCGCGAAGACCGCCGCATCCTGCGTGCCCCGCCCTTCGTGATCGATTTCGAACAGCATGAGGTGGTGGCCGAGATCGAGGGCGTGAGCCACACGCTGGTGCTGACGCTGACCGAATTCAAGCTGCTGGCACAACTGGCCCGCGCCCCGCGCCGCGTGTTCAGCCGCGCCGAACTGCTGGCCACCTGCCTGCCCGAGGGCGACACCCTGGAACGCACCGTGGACAGCCACGTCAGCAAGCTGCGCAAGAAGCTGGAAGACCTGGGGCTGGCCGGTATCCCGGTGAGCATTCGCGGGGTCGGCTACCGCTTCCAGCAGGGCGGCTGATTGCACGCACCCGATACGCATCCATGAAACCCGGCATCGATCTCCTGACCCTCTGGCGCGGCAAGGGACTGGCGCGCCAGATCATCAGTTCCATTGCCATCCTGGCACTGACCATCATGCTGATGGTACTGCTGGGGTCCTACGCGTTTTATTCGACGCTGTTCATCTTCCTGCCCACGGCACTGTCCGCACCGGACAGCTGGCTGCCCTCGCCCGCCGAATGGGGCTGGATCTTCGTGACCACGCTAGCCGGCGTGGCCATCGCGGTGTGGGTGGCCATCCGGTTATCGCGCCGCATCCTCACGCCCTTGAATTCGGTGGCCACCAGTTTGCGTCGCGTGGCGCAGGGTGACCTGGCCGCGCGCGCCGCCGCAGACCGGCAGCCGCTGGACGAAGCCTCGCAACTGATCAGCGATTTCAATGCCATGGCCGAACGGCTGGAGCGGGTGCAGCAGGAACGCATCTTCTGGAACGCCGCGATTGCGCACGAGCTGCGCACGCCGGTGACGATCCTGCGCGGGCGTCTGCAGGGCCTGGCCGATGGCGTGTTCCAGCCCGATCCGGCGCTCTTTTCCAGCCTGCTGGTGCAGGTGGAAGGACTGGGCCGGCTGATCGAGGACTTGCGCATCGTGGGGCTGGCCGAGAGCGGCCACTTGCGCATCCAGCTGCAGCAGGCCGATCTGCGGCAGGAGATCATGACGGTGCTGAAAGCCTGTGAATCGGCGCTGCACGACAAGGGCTTCACGCTCACCCTGGCGCTGGGCGCGGAGCGCCCGGCATGCGACCCGGTACGCATCCGCCAGGCACTGCTGGCGCTGTTGGAGAATGCCCTGCAACACGCCACGCCGGGGCCCTTGCGCATCAGTACCCTGGTCGTCGATGGCCAGCATTGCCTGCGCGTGGAGGACAGCGGTCCTGGCCTGTCCGCCAGCGACGCGCAGCGCATCTTCGATGCCTTCGAGCGTGGGCCCCGCAGTGGCGACGCGGCCGCCAAGGGTAGCGGGCTGGGACTGGCCGTGGTGCGGGCCATCGCCAGCGCGCATGGCGGCACGGTGGATTGCCAGCCCTCGCCCTTGGGCGGTGCCTGCTTCGAGTTGCGCTGGCCGAAATGAAGCAGGCGCTCGCCACGCCTGCCGAAAAATCACCCTCCTCTTCACTCCGCTAGCGGCCTGGCCCCCGCCTGGGCCGCATGGACGGCAGCGTGCTGAAGTTCTCTTCATATCGCCCTCCAGCCCCCGCCAGTGGGCGTTCGTATTCGCCTGCGCTAGGTCTTGAAGGCCCCGACCAGTCCGCTGAGCTTGTGGGCCTGCTCCTGCATCGACTCGGCGGCGGCCGAGGCCTGCTCCACCAGGGCAGCATTCTGCTGGGTCACGTTATCCATCTGGCTGATCGCCTGCTGGATCTGCTCCACGCCGGCGGACTGTTCCTGGCTGGCCGAGCTGATGCCGGCAATGATTTCGGTAACGCGTTGTACGCTGGCGACGACTTCATCCATGGTGGAGCCGGCCTGGTTGACCAGCGTGCTGCCGGCATCGACCTTGGAGACCGAGTTGTCGATGAGTTCCTTGATCTCCTTGGCGGCGGCCGCCGAGCGTTGCGCCAGGCTGCGCACCTCACTGGCCACCACCGCAAAACCGCGCCCCTGCTCGCCGGCCCGGGCCGCTTCCACGGCGGCGTTGAGTGCCAGGATATTGGTCTGGAAGGCGATGCCGTCAATCACGCCGATGATGTCGACGATCTTCTTCGACGAGGCATTGATGGCCCCCATCGTCTCCACCACCTGCGAGACCACGGCTCCTCCACGCTGCGCCACCGCCGACGCAGTACTGGCCAGTTCGCTGGCCAGCAGGGCGTTGCTGGCATTCTGCTTGACGGTGGAGGTGATCTCTTCCATCGAGGACGCGGTTTCTTCCAGCGAACTGGCTTGCTGCTCGGTGCGGGTGGACAAATCCAGCGTACCGGCCGCGATCTCGGTGGCTGAATTGTCGATGCGATGGGCACCGTCGCGCACATCGGTGACGATGATCTGCAGGCCGGTCTGCATGCTCCGCAGGGCCTCCAGCAATTCGCCGGTTTCGCCCCTGACGTGGTGGCTGATCTCGGCCGTCAGGTCGCCCTGCGCCACCCGGCGTGCCACCCTGGCGGCATGCGCCAGGGGATCGCGGATAGCCTTGTAGACCAGCATGAGCGTACAGGCCAGCACCACCACCGCCACCCCCATGAGGGCGTAGAAGATCAGCGCCATGGTGGCCGAATGCGCCCTGGCATCTTCCACCTGGGCCAGGGTGCGGGCGTCCAGCATGGCGAAGAACTGGTCTACCGGGCGCATGATCCGGGCCTTGTTCACGTGGTAGGCATGGTCGTGCATGAGTTCGCGTGCACGGACCAGGTCGGGTTCGCCGCGCCGGGTGAAGTTGCCTTGCGCATCTTCGTAAAGGCCCTTGACCATGTTCATGGCCATCGTTTCGGTCTTGACCAGGGCATCCGAATTGGCCTTGGCTTCGCTGAGCTTGGCCAGTTCGGCGTCGGTGAAGCCGGCCTCGCGCATCAGCGCGATCAGGGCGACGCTGCGCGAACTGTCCGGGCGCGGCGGCTTGCCGTCGGCGGCGACGAAGTCCCAGTAGATGCGGCCGTAGTTCTCCGGACGGGGTTTTTTGCCGTCGCGGATGTCGAGGATCGCCTGGTACTGTTTTTCATAGGCGGGGTCAGCCGTGATGACGTAGGTGCGTGCCAGGCGGGTCAGGTCGTCGGAACTCTGGCGCAATTCGGTGGCCAGCTGGAACGAGGCGTAGCGGCTCTCGTTGGCGGCATTGAGCGTGGCGTCGCTGCGTTCCAGCGCCAGCGCGACCAGCGCGATGGCCAGCATGAGCGCACTGATGACGCCGGTAAGCAGGATGAAGATCTGGCGAATGGTAAAACGGCCTATGAATGAGACGTTCATGAAAACCCCGTTGGAAAGAGTGGATGCAATCGGAACGGTTCAGCCGCCTGCGCTCCGAATTGAGCTACTTCAAATCACTTGACCCATTCAAAAATCATTAAATATGATATTTTATTGAATCAAATTGCGAAATTTAGTTTATTGAGGGAATTCAATATTTCAATGTAATTTGATGAAGAGCTTGGTTTTTTTCCGGGATCAAATGAGGCGGTGCGATGCGATCCTCGCACTTGGCGCATGGCCCGATCGGGCCAGGGTGTGTATATTGGACCGCGTACCTGTGCAGAAATAACAACCATCACAGATCAAGATCCCGGGCAGGTTGCGCCGGGAATGGGGGGAAGTGAGATGCGCAAAGTCACCATCATGAGGGCGGCCTGGTTCGCCTTGCTTGCCTGTTTGCAGCCGTGGACGATGCAGCCGGCCCAGGCCGAGGAAGTCCGCCAGGTGACGCTGGGCCTGAGCGCCTGGCTCACGCAGCCGATCGTGCAGAGTGCCTGGCACGGTGCGGAGCTGGCGGTGGAGGATGCCAATACCCTGGCCGCCAGGAAGAAATCTTCATGGCGTTTTCGCCTGCTGGCCCAAGATGACCAGGGGTCGGCCAATTTCGGCGTGAATGTCGCCCGTTATTTCATCAAGGAAAAAGTCGCGGGGGTCATCGGGCCCTGGAGCAGCGATGCGGCCATGGCCACGGCCGAACTGTACGAGGCGGCCCGCATCCCGCAGATCGGCTTTACGGCCGGCACCAGCCAGTGGACCAGCCAGGGCAATCGCATGCCGTTCCGGGTCGTGGGCGGAACCGCCGAGGTCGGCCTGACGATGGCCGAGGTGATCACCACCGACCTGAAGGGCAAGCGGGTCTTTGTCGTCCACAATGACTCGGCCTACAGCAATGCCCTCACCGATGAACTGACTGCGCGCCTGGTCAACCGGCCGGGACTGACCGCCACCCGCTATCTGGTCGGCCGGCGCACGACTGACTTCAATGCCACCATCAAGGCGGCCAATCAGTATCAGGCGGATGTGATCGTGTTCCTCGCGCTGTTTCCGCAGGCAGCGGCGTTCGTTGAGGAAGTGCGGCGCTCCGGATCGGAGGCCAAGGTGTTGCTGGTGGGCGGGGCCAGCAGCCTGTCCTTCGGCGAGGCGGCGCTGCCGCAGGCCTACGTGCTGGAATATGAACTGGCACGTGAGCAGTGTCCGCGCTGGAAGGCTTTCACCCAGGCCTATATGCGGCGCTACAACGCCGCCCCCAGTCCTTATTCCTACTATGCCTATGACGCGGCCAGCGTGTTGATCGCCGCCATCCTGCAAAGCGACTCGACCGATGGCGAAAAGATCGCGGCCAGCTTGCGCCAGCTACGCCATGCGGGACTGAGCGGACCGATCAGTTTTGCGGCCGGCGGTGCCAATGCGGCACCGCGCTTCCGGCTGTACCAGTATCGCAGCAGGGGGCAATGGCAGCAGGTGGGCGTGTTTCCGCGCGGGGCGGGGATCAACGAGAAATGCCAGTAAGAGGAACCTGCAAAGCAAAAGGCCCGTTCCCGGGGGGAACGAGCCTTTGGACTGACTGGCGTAATGAAACGAGGTCGGATCAGAAGGGGATATCGTCGTCCATGTCCGAGAAGTTCGGCGCCGGGCGCTGGGCCGGCTGCTGGCGCGGGGCACCACCGCCAGCTGCTGCGCCACCGCCGGCGCTCTGGCGCGGAGCACCGCCGCCGTAGCTGCCGCCACCGCCGCCACCGTAGCCGCCTTCGTCCATGCCACCGCCACCGCCGCCCGCACCCTGGCGGCCGCCCAGCATCTGCATGGTGTCAGCGATGATTTCGGTGGTGTAGCGTTCGACGCCTTCCTTGTCCTGCCACTTGCGGGTCTGCAGGCGGCCTTCGACGTAGATCTGCGAGCCCTTCTTCAGGTACTGGCCGGCGATTTCAGCGAGCTTGCGGTAGAAGGTGATGCGATGCCATTCGGTGAGCTCCTTCTTTTCGCCGGTGTTCTTGTCCTTCCAGCTTTCGGTCGTGGCGACGGCGATGTTGGTGACGGCTTCGCCGTTGGGCATGTAGCGGGTTTCCGGATCGCGCCCGAGATTGCCGACGATGATGACTTTGTTGACCGATGCCATTGTTTCTCCTGAATACGTTTAGGCTGTTGCACCCGCCGCCTGCGCAGCGCGGCGCGGCAGGTTTTTCATGTTAGCCGCGATTATAAGCCAGGTCAGCGTGAGGACGGCTGACAAGAGAAACACGGCGGAATTCCCCACATTTTGTTTGAGCCAGCCGCCGAAAGCCCCACCGCAGGACAGTCCCAGCGCCTGCAAGGTGTTGTAGACGCCCAGCGCCGCGCCCTTGGCAGCCGGCGGCGCGATGCGCGACACCAGCGACGGCTGGGCCGCCTCCAGGATGTTGAAGGCGACGAAGAACAGGAACAGCAGCGCCACCAGCATCCACACCTGCGCCAGCGGATGCGACAGCACCGCCCAGAAACCCAGCTGCACCAGCAGCATCAGCCCGATGGCCCCGAGGAAGACCGGCTTCATGCGGCCATATTTCTCGGCCACGAAGATCGGCGGCAGCATCAGCACGAAGGACGCGAGCACCACCGGCAGGTAGATCTTCCAGTGCTCGCCCAGCGGGATGCCGGCCAGTTGCACCAGCGCCGCCGGCACCACCATGAACATGGCGACCTGGGTCAGGTGCAGGGTGAACACGCCAAAGTTGAGTCGCAGCAACTCCGCATGGCGCAACACCTCGGACAGCGAGACGCGACGTGCCGCCACCATCGGTGCGGCCGGGACCACCCACACCACCACCGCGATGGCGATCAGCGACAGGATGCCCGTCAGGCCGAAGATGCCGCCCATGCCGATGGACTTGTAGAGCAGCGGGGAGGCCACCATCGACACCGCGAAGGTCACGCCGATGGAGGCACCGACCATGGCCATGGCCTTGGTGCGGTGTTCTTCCCGGGTGGAATCGGCGATGAAGGCCGTGATGGCCGCCGAAATCGCGCCCGAACCCTGCAGCGCGCGTCCGATCAGCAGCCACAGCACGCTGTGGGCAGCGGCCGCCACGAAGGAACCCAGCGCAAACAGCAGCAGCCCGATGACGATGATGCGCTTGCGCCCGTAGCGGTCGGAAGCGATGCCGTAGGGAATCTGGCCAAACGCCTGCGCCAGGCCGTAAATGCCCAGGGCGATGCCGACCAGGGTGTCGCTGTCACCCCCGGGCAGGCTGTGGGCGTGCACTGCGAACACCGGCAGCACCAGGAACAGGCCCAGCATGCGCAGGGAAAAAATGGAGGCAAGAGAAACGCTGGCGCGCACCTCGGCGCGCGACATGCCGGATTTTTCAGGCTGTGCGGTGGAACGGGAGTGGTGGGACATACGGTTCGTGACTGGCGTTGGCGACTGCCCGGCCCTGCAAGTAAAACCCGGCCGGGGCAAAAGCCGTATGGTAACAGGATAGTCCGGCTGACCGGCAGCACCGCCCAGCCCCTGCACTCCCGGCCCGCAGGATTGCGGCAATTCCATGTCCTGGGTCAACTTCGGCGGCCCCGCCGGCTGGTCCCAACGGGATGGGAGTGTCGCGAAACTTCACAACATTCCTGACAAACCTGTCATGTTAGGCATACCTTATGCCAAAATAGCGCATTGCTCATTTTTTCTGCAGTGCTCATAACAGCCGCCCCTTCCTGAACGGAAGATTTCAGCCCGGCCATAAACTTCGCCAAGAAAAAGAAGGCAATCACGCGTAATGGGGGGGAGAACCCGGACGCAGAGGATGGCGAACAGGCTAAGTGGTGTCACGCATGTGGCGGCACGCTGGTGTCGTGCGCATCCTCGATGTCCTCCGGTTTTCAGTTTTTTTCCGTTTTTTGTTTGTTGCGCTGGCGGCGCAGGCCGCTCGCATCCGTATATTCAGCATGTTCCTATTTGATTCGCTCAACGAAGGCAAGACGAGCACTTCCCGCTCTGCGCAACCGGTCTCTGCTGCCGGCGGGCAAGCCCTGCCCGCCCGTCTGGCCTGGCTGCTGCTGATCCTGGCCGGTGCCGCCTGGCTGCTGCCGGGCGTGTTCGGCCATGGTCCCTGGAAACAGGATGAGACCTATACCTTCGGCATGATCCATCACATGCTGGTCTCCGGCGAGTACCTCGTTCCCACCAATGCCGGCCAGCCCTTCATGGAAAAGCCGCCGCTGTACTACTGGACCGCCGCGTTGCTGGCCAAGCTGGCCTATCCACTGCTGCCGTATCACGAGGGCGCGCGCCTGGCCAGCGTGCTCTACAACCTGGTCACGCTGGTGTTCGTGGCCAGGATTGCCAAGATGATGTGGGGCCAGCGCAGCCTGATGAGCCTGCCGGTACTGGCTACCCTGGCCCTGTTCGCCGGTACGCCGGGCATGGTCAAGCACGCCCACGACATGTTCACCGACGTGGCCCTGGTCACCGGCGGCGTCATGGCCACCTACGGCCTGCTGGCCATCGCCCTCAACGAGGAGCGCCGCACGCCCGCGTGGAGCGCGGCCTTCTGGTTCGGCCTGGGGGTGGGCATCACCGAGATGACCAAGGGCCTGTTCGTGCCGCTCACCTTCGCCGCCACGGCGATGGCCATCGGCGTGATGGTGCCGGCCTGCCGCTCGCGCTCGTACTGGAAGATGGTCGGCACCGCGGTGCTGGTCTCGCTGCCCTTCTTCGTGATCTGGCCGGCGCTGCTGGCCCAGCACTCCATGCCCTTGTTCATGGAATGGTTCTGGGACAACAACGTCGGCCGCTTCTTCGGCTTCTCGGTCAAGAAACTGGGCTCGGACAACGACCACACCGTGATCCTGCGCGCCCTGGGCGGCTTTGCCCTGCCCGGCTCGGTACTGGCGCTGGTGGCGCTGGGCAGCGGCGACTGGCGTCAGGTCGGCACCAGCAAGGTGGCGCTGCCGCTGGCCTTTGGTGCCATCAGCCTGGCCGTGCTGCAGAGCTCCGCCACTGCCCGCCAGCTCTATCTGCTGCCGGTACTGCTGCCGCTGGTGATGCTGGGCGCACGCGCCCTGCCGCGCCTGCCGGCGCTGGCCAACCTGGCGTGGGACTGGTTCTCGCGCCTGGCCTTCGGGGCGCTGGCCGTGGGGATCTGGGCGACCTACATCGTCTCCACCTGGCCGGCCGACCAGCACCAGCCCATCGCGTTCATGGGCAAGTGGCTGCCGCTGAGCTTCGTGACGCCGATCCAGCCGCTGGCCGTGCTGGCCGCGGGCGCCATGAGCATCCTGTGGATCGCCTCGCTGGGCCTGCTGAGCCGTGCCGGCCAGTGGCGTGGCGCGTTCTCGTGGTTTGGCGGGATCACCCTGATGTGGGGCCTGGCTTTCACATTGCTGCTGCCCTGGGCCGATTACGGCAAGAGTTATGAATATGTCTACGCCGACCTCCAGGCCAAGATCGGTCCGGCCTGGCAAGAGGGCGATTGCATGGCCAGCCAGGCACTGGGCGAATCGGAAGCACCGATGCTGTACTACTACACCGGCATCCTGCACCAGCCCATCGACGGCGGCCGCCACACCGCATGCCGCTGGCTGATCCAGGAGATGCCCGACGCCGGCAAGCGTCCACATGGTCACTGGACCCTGTTCTGGGAAGGCCGCCGCGATGGCGATGAAGGACAGTTGTTCAAGATCTACGAACGCGCCCACTGAGGGCAAGCTGTTGCATGACAAGAAACTGCCGGCCACGCGCCGGCTTTTTCTTGTCTGCTTGATCATTCATCAGAATCCCTCCACCGGATCCGGCGCGCAGACGATTTCCTGCGGCATTTGCGCTGCAAGGCCATGGCTTTCTCCACGGCCGCGCTTTCAATTTGGCGATGCATGCCCACATGGGTCATCTGCCGCTGCAGCCCCGCCTGCCGGCCATTCGCAGTCCTGTTATAGTTACATGTTGTCCCCATCGCTGCTCCGCACAATGCGTGATCGCTCATCGGCTGATCGCACGCGGGGGCAGGCAACCCCTAGCTGAAGGCATCCATGGAAGAAATTCGCATTCGCGGCGCACGTACGCACAATCTCAAGAATATCAACCTAGACCTCCCCCGCAACAAGCTCATCGTCATTACTGGCCTGTCCGGTTCGGGCAAGTCGTCGCTGGCCTTCGATACCTTGTATGCCGAGGGGCAGCGCCGCTACGTGGAGTCGCTGTCGGCCTACGCGCGCCAGTTCCTGCAGCTGATGGAAAAGCCCGATGTCGACATGATCGAAGGCCTGTCCCCGGCCATCTCGATCGAACAGAAGGCGACGTCGCACAACCCGCGCTCCACCGTCGGTACCGTCACCGAGATCCACGACTACCTGCGCCTGCTGTACGCCCGCGTCGGTACGCCCTATTGCCCGGACCACCCCGAACATCCGCTGGAGGCGCAATCGGTCTCGCAGATGGTCGATGCCGTGCTGGCGCTGCCGGAAGACACCAAGCTGATGATCATGGCCCCCGTGGTGGCCAACCGCAAGGGCGAGCACGCCGACCTGTTCGAGGAGATGCAGGCCCAGGGCTTCGTGCGCTTCCGCATCCAGAGCGGCACCGGGTCGGCCAAGGTCTACGAGGTCGATGACCTGCCCAAGCTGAAGAAGACCGAGAAGCACACCATCGACGTCGTCATCGACCGCGTCAAGGTCAAGGCGGAGATCAAGCAGCGCCTGGCCGAAAGCTTCGAGACCGCGCTGCGCCTGGCCGATGGCCGCGCCATTGCGCTGGAAATGGACAGCGGCAAGGAACACCTGTATTCCAACAAGTTCGCCTGCCCCATCTGCGGCTATTCGCTGCAGGAGCTGGAGCCGCGCCTGTTCTCCTTCAACAACCCGATGGGTGCCTGCCCGGAATGCGATGGCCTGGGCCATATCGAATTCTTCGATCCCAAGCGCATCGTGGCTTTCCCCAATTTGTCGCTGGCCTCGGGCGCGATCAAGGGCTGGGATCGCCGCAACCAGTTCTACTTCCAGATGTTGACCAGCATCGCCGCCTACTACGGCTTCGACCTCGATGTGCCTTTCGAGCAGCTCGACGACAAGGCCCAGCAGGCAGTGCTGTACGGTTCGGGCCGCCAGACCATTCCGTTCGCCTACGTCAATGAGCGCGGCCGCACGGTGGTCAAGGAGCACACCTTCGAAGGCGTGGTCAACAACCTGCAGCGCCGCTATCGCGAAACCGATTCGATGGCGGTCAAGGAAGAACTGGCCAAGTTCATCAACGAGAAGCAATGCCCGTCCTGCCACGGTGCCCGCCTGCGGGTGGAAGCGCGCTATGTGAAGGTGGGTAGCGGCAAACAGCAGCGTGCCATCTACGAAGTCGCTGCCACGCCGCTGCGCGAGACCCTGTCCTTCTTCGAGACCCTGAAGCTGACCGGTGCCAAGAAGGAAATCGCCGATCGCATCATCAAGGAAATCGTCTCGCGCCTGACCTTCCTCAACAACGTCGGCCTGGACTATCTCTCGCTGGAACGCAGCGCCGATACGCTCTCGGGCGGTGAAGCCCAGCGCATCCGCCTGGCTTCGCAGATCGGTTCGGGACTGACCGGCGTGATGTACGTGCTGGATGAACCTTCCATCGGCCTGCACCAGCGCGACAACGACCGCCTGATCGATACCCTCAAGCATTTGCGCGACATCGGCAACACCGTGCTGGTGGTGGAGCACGATGAAGACGCCATCCGCACTGCCGACTACGTGGTCGACATGGGCATCGGCGCGGGCGTGCATGGCGGCGACGTGATCGCCCATGGTTCGCTGCCGGACATCCTCAAGAACAAGAAGTCGCTGACCGCCAAGTACCTGAACGGCTCGCTGGAAATTGCTGTGCCCAAGAAGCGCACGCCTTGCGATGAATCGCGCATGCTGACCATCACGGGTGCCACCGGCAACAACCTCAAGAATGTGGACCTGGAACTGCCGGTGGGCCTGCTGACCTGCGTGACCGGGGTCTCCGGTTCGGGCAAGTCGACCCTGGTCAACGACACGCTGTACCTGTCGGCGGCACGCCACCTGTACGGTTCGCAAACCGAACCGGCCGAGCACGAAGCCATCGGCGGGCTGGAACACTTCGACAAGGTGATCGCGGTGGACCAGGCCCCGATCGGCCGCACGCCGCGCTCCAACCCGGCTACCTACACGGGCCTGTTCACGCCGATCCGCGACCTGTTCGCCACCGTGCCGATGGCCAAGGAACGCGGCTACAGCGCCGGACGCTTCTCCTTCAACGTCAAGGGCGGCCGCTGCGAAGCCTGCCAGGGCGATGGCGTGATCAAGGTGGAAATGCACTTCCTGCCGGACGTGTATGTGCCCTGCGATGTCTGCCACGGCAAGCGCTACAACCGCGAAACGCTGGAAGTGCAGTACAAGGGCAAGAACATCACCGAGATCCTGGACATGACGGTGGAAGATGCGCACGAGTTCTTCAAACCCGTGCCGCTGATCGCCCGCAAGCTGCAGACCCTGCTCGATGTGGGCCTGGGCTACATCAAGCTGGGCCAGAGCGCCACCACGCTCTCTGGCGGCGAGGCGCAGCGCGTGAAGCTGTCGCTGGAATTGTCCAAGCGCGATACCGGCCGTACGCTCTACATCCTGGATGAGCCGACCACCGGCCTGCACTTCCACGATATCGACCTGCTGCTCAAGGTGATCCATCGCCTGCGCGACCAGGGCAATACGGTGACCATCATCGAGCACAACCTGGACGTCATCAAGACCGCCGACTGGATCATCGATCTCGGTCCCGAAGGCGGTGCCGGTGGTGGCCGCATCGTGGCGGCCGGTACGCCGGAGGATGTGGCGAAGAACCCGGCCAGCGTCACCGGCAAGTACCTGGGTCCGCTGCTGAAGAAGAAGACGAAGCAAGAAAAATAAGTCCGGACTTGCGCGCGCGCAAACGATACAGAATTGCTGCCCATCTGTATCTTGCGCTGCGCTGGCCATGGCATACAGTCATGCACCTGGCCGCCATCCGGCGCACAATGAAGGCTCGCCCGTCCGCCATGGTCGGGCCGCCGTGCAACCCCGAAAGTCCATCATGTCGAACCCGCTGTCACCCGCCCAGGTCGCCTTCTTCCGCGAACAGGGCTATCTCCTGCTCAAGGGCATGGTCCCTGACGCCCTGCGCGAACGCCTGCTCGCCGTCACGCAAGATCACCTGCAACGTGCTGTCGCACCGCTGGAATACGAAGCCGAGGTCGGCTACGAAGGCGCTCCCGTCTCGCTGGAGGCCGAAGGAGGCCGCACCGCGCGGCGCCTGCGTGCGGCCTGGCAGCGCGACCCGGTGTATCGCGAATGGGCCGCCGATCAACAACTGGTGGCGATGCTGCACCAGTTGTTCGAGGAACCGGTCTGCCTCACGCTGGCGCATCACAACTGCATCATGACCAAGCACCCGGCCTTCGGCACCGCCACCGGCTGGCACCGCGACATCCGCTACTGGTCCTTCCCGCGCAATGAACTGATTTCGGTATGGCTGGCGCTGGGTGCGGAAACGCCGGAGAACGGCGCGCTCAAATTCATCCCCGGCTCGCACCAGCTCAAGCTGCAGCCGGAACAGATGGATGAACTGGATTTCCTGCGCCCCGACGTGGCCGCCAACCAGGCCCTGTTTGCGCAGGGCATTGCGCTGTCACTGGAGCCGGGCGACGTGGTGCTGTTCCACAGCGGCCTGTTCCATGCCGCCGGCCGCAACGACAGTGAACAGGTCAAGTGTTCGGCCGTGTTCGCCTATCACGGCAAAAGCAATCCGCCCCTGCCCGGTACCCGTTCGGCTGCGTCCGAGGATGTGGCCCTGGACGCTTGAACGACTGTACTGGCTGGGGGCGGATCACTGTACCGGCAAGGTCGAAGCGACCGTACCGGTACGGAAAGACGCAGTGACTTGCGGTGTCAGTGAAGCAGCAAGCCACCCTTGCCGGGCAGGGCCGCTGATGCCGGTACAGCCACCGTAACAGTTGCGCGCGCGGCCACCGCTTGAGCTGCCGGTACGCCGGCGACGGCAGTACCGCCGAGCCGGAACACGCTGACCGCTTCCGACAGGCGCGCCGCCTGTTCCTGCATGGACTGTGCGGCGGCTGCGGCCTGTTCCACCAACGCGGCGTTCTGCTGCGTGGTTTCATCCATCTGCGTGATGGCGTTGTTGACTTCCTCGATGCCCTGGCTCTGCTCCTGCCCGGCCGCACTGATGTCGGTCACCACTTCGCTCACGCGCTGCACGCTTCTGACCACTTCGTCGATGGTCTGTCCGGCTTGTGCCACCAGGGCACTGCCGGTCCCCACCCGCGTGACCGAATCATCGATCAGGACCTTGATCTCCTTGGCTGCGGCCGCAGAACGCTGTGCCAGTGAACGCACTTCCGACGCCACCACGGCGAAGCCGCGTCCCTGCTCACCCGCGCGCGCCGCTTCCACTGCGGCGTTCAGGGCAAGGATGTTGGTCTGGAAGGCGATGCCATCGATCACGCTGATGATGTCGACGATCTTGCTGGAAGATTGATTGATGGAACTCATGGTATCGACCACCTGGCGCACCACCTCGCCCCCGCGCACCGCCACTTCGGAAGCGGAGTGCGCCAGCTCCTTGGCTTGCTGCGCGCTGTCGGCATTGTGGCGCACGGTGGACGTCAGCTGTTCCATGGCGGACGCCGTTTCTTCCAGTGCCCCGGCCTGCTGCTCGGTGCGCGAGGAGAGATCGAGGTTGCCATGCGCGATTTCGCTGGAAGCGGTGGCGATGGTATCCGTGCTCAGGCGCACCTGGCCGACGATGCCCTGAAGGTTGTCATTCATCTGCCGCAGCGCCTGCATCAGCTGGCCGGTTTCATCCTGGCTGTGGACATCGATCTGCTGGGTAAGATCACCGGCAGCCACGGCCTGGGCCACGGTGACCGCACGCTGCAGCGGACGCGAAATCGCCCGCACCAGCAGCACGCCCATCAGCAGCGCCACGAACAAACCCGCCGCCATGGCCACGCCCATCACCACCAGCAGGGTCTGGTAACGCTGCTGTGCCTGTTCGTGCAGCTCGCGCCCGACCGTGCGCTGCAGGTCCATCAGTTGCGCCAGCGTGGTATGGGCATCGGCGTAGAGCTTGAGCATGACGCCGCCATACAGTTCGATCGCACCCTGGAAGTCGCGATTGCGCAAGGCTTCGGCCGCCGGCTTGATGCCATCGGTGACGAACTTCTGGCGCTGGGGAATGAGCTTGTCCAGCAACACGCGTTCATCGCTGGTGAGCTGGGTGTCCTGGTATTGCTTGACGATGGCGTCGTTGGCCTTGATGGCCTTTTCGATCCGGTCCATGTTGGCATCGATGTCACCGGAGTCGCCGACGATGGAGGTGGAGATGCCATTGCGCGCCGCGTCCAGCGCCGCCGACATGCGCTCCAGCTGGGAGAAGGCGACCAGGCGGTCTTCATAGAGCGAGCGCATCTGCGCGTTGGTCGAACGCAATCCGACCAGGCCCAATACGCCTGAGCCGACCAACATCAGCGCCAAAAAGCCTATGACGAAAATCAGGCGTGCCCTGATGGTTAATTTGCTGAACATGTTCCTCCCGGACTTCACTATTGTTTTCTCTACAACGGATTCATTGTGTGGACCCGTAGTCCTGATGCGTCCAGCGCGCGCCGATAAGGCCGCGTCACTGCCACCCGGAAACACTAGCATTTCCCGTACCAGGGGAACAGGTCCGGGATGCGGGAAGTGAACATTTATTTTTGGCAGGCTGGGATGATGAGCAGATGTGCTGAAGTGTGCCGCGCGAGCCGCTGCGCATCGGCTGTCAGCGGCGCGCTCCGGCTATTTGCTGAGCAGGCGTTTTTCGGCGCGCAGGATGGCTTCGGAACTGCCGCGCAGCACCACGATGTCGCCGGCCATCAGTTCGGTGTCTTGCGGCGCTTCCAGCCGTTGCTTGCCGCGTCGCAGCATGGCGACTTCGGCACCACATTGGGCCGGCAGGTCGATATCGGCCAAGGTATGGCCGATGGCGCTGGCACCGCCGATAAGGGTGACCGATTGCAGGCGCACGTTCATGCCTACGCCATCGGCTTCGGCATCGGACATGCCGTGGAAGTAACCGCGCAGTGAAGCGTAACGTTCATCGCGCGCATCCTGCACGCGATGCACCACGCGGCGCAGCGGCACACCCAGCATCACCAGCGCATGCGAGGCCAGCATCAGGCTGCCTTCCAGCGCTTCCGGCACGACTTCGGTGGCACCGGCGGCCAGCAGCTTTTCCAGGTCGGCATCATCGTGGCTGCGCACGATCACCGGCAGCTCCGGTTCCAGCTCGTGGGCGTGATGCAAGACTTTCAATGCCGAGGGCGTACTGGCATAGGTCACCACCAGCGCCGCCGCGCGGTGGATGCCGGCGGCCACCAGGCTCTCGCGCCGGGCCGCGTCACCGTAGGAAACATTTGCGCCCCCATTGCGGGCGTCTTGCACCAGTTCCGGATCCATCTCCAGGGCGTGGTAGGCGATCCCCTCCTCTTCCAGCAGGCGCGCCAGGCTCTGGCCACTGCGGCCGAAGCCGGCGATGATCACGTGCTTCTGCACACCCATGGTGCGGGTCGCCAGTTGCGTCAGGGCCAGCGATTGCAGCATCCATTCATTGGCCGAGAGCTTCATGACGATGGCGTCGGACTGGGCCAGGATGAAGGGCGTGGCCAGCATCGACAGCACCATCGCGGCCAGGATCACCTGGATCAGCATGGGATCGACCAGCTTGAGGCCGCCGGCCTGGCTCAGCAGCACGAAGCCGAACTCGCCGGCCTGCGCCAAGCCCAGGCCCACGCGCAGCGCCACACCGGTGGTGGAGCCGAACAGGCGCGCCAGTCCGGCGATGAGGGCAAACTTGAGCAGGACCGGCCCGGTCAGCAGCAGCAACACCAGGAACCAGTGATCCACCAGCGTGCGCACATTGAGCAGCATGCCGATGGTGATGAAGAACAGGCCCAGCAGCACATCGCGGAAGGACTTGATGTCTTCTTCCACCTGATGCTTGAACTCGGTCTCGGAAATCAGCATGCCGGCGATGAAGGCCCCCAGCGCCAGCGACAGGCCGGCCTTCTCGGTGATCCAGGCCGCGCCCAGGGTGATCAGCAGCAGGTTCAGCATGAACAGTTCCTGCGAGCGCCGCTTGACCACGATACGGAACCAGCCGCGCATGAGCTTGCTGCCGAAGAACAGCAGCAGCGCCAGCACCACCAGCGCCTTGCCCACCGCCCAGCCCAGCGTGACCATGATGTTGCCGGAATTGTTGGCCAGCGCCGGCACGACGATCAGCAGCGGCACCAGCGCCAGATCCTGGAACAGCAGCACCCCGAGGATGCGGCGGCCGTGTTCGGTCTCCAGCTCCAGCCGCTCGGTAAGCAGCTTGGAAACGATCGCCGTGGACGACATGGTCAGCGCCCCGCCCAGCGCAAAGGCGGCCTGCCAGCTGACGTTGGCGAACTGCGGCAGCACCATGGCCGCGCCCCAGGCCACCAGCATGGTGGTGGCAATGGTCGCCGCCACCTGCGCCACGCCCAGGCCGAAGACGATATGGCGCATGGCCGAGAGCTTGGAGAGCGAAAACTCCAGGCCGATGGAAAACATCAGGAACACCACGCCGAACTCGGCCAGCGCATGGGTGGTCTCGTTGTCTTCAGCAAAAGCCAGGCCGTGCGGGCCAATGATGATGCCCACCACCAGGTAGCCCAGCATCGGCGGCAACTGCATCATGCGGAAGGCGACCACGCCGAGGACTGCGGCAGCCAGAAGGAAAAGGGTCAGTTCCAGTCCGGAAAACATTGCTGTTGGGGTTTCTTGTCAAAAGCCGCCGGGCTGCGGCGCGGTTCGATATGAATGAATTTGTAAAACTGGCAACGCACCAGCAAAAGGCAGTTCACCTGACCAGTGTGCAATATGAAGGAAAACCTCGGGCGGCGAGGCGCGAAATCGCCTTGAAATTCATACGTGTGGCTCCACAACAGCAGAGTAATTCAGTGCGACCGTGAGCCCTCCGCGCCTGCTGCGATGCCATGCCCCATCCCGGCAATGGCCGGAAATGCCCCGTGGCAGCGGTGCTGCGGCACGATGCAACGCGATACATCACGTCAAATCCGGCAGCATTCCCTTACATCTGGCAAGTTTTTTGCTTTGCTAATTCGTTTATACTTCGGTTATGAGTGTAACCGATGACAAAACTACGCCTGCATCTTTTTCGGCCGGGGCTGCCCGCCGTGCCATCGAACTGGCACGCCAGACCCTGCAGATCGAAGCCGATGCCATCCTGGCCCTGAAAGACCGCCTGCGCGACGACAGCGCCGACCCCCTGGCACTTGCCGTGCAGACCTTGCTGCAATGCGAGGGACGCGCGGTGGTCTCGGGGATCGGCAAGTCCGGCCATGTCGGCCGCAAGATCGCCGCCACCCTGGCCTCTACCGGCACCCCCTCGCTGTTCATGCATCCGGCCGAAGCCGCGCACGGCGACCTGGGCATGGTGACGGCGCGCGATGTCTTCATTGCCATTTCCAATTCCGGTGAAACGGCCGAGCTGCTGGCCATCGTGCCCATCGTCAAGCGCATGGGTGCGGTGATCATCGCCATGACCGGCAATGACCAGTCCACTCTGGCCAAGCTGTCCGCCGTCCACCTCAACGTGGGTGTGGCGCAGGAAGCCTGTACCCTCAACCTGGCCCCGACCGCCAGCACCACGGCCACGCTGGCCATGGGCGACGCGCTGGCGGTGTCGCTGCTGGATGCGCGCGGCTTCGTCGAGGAAGATTTTGCGCGCTCCCATCCCGGTGGTGCACTGGGCCGCCGCCTCTTGACCCACGTGCGCGACGTGATGCGCAGCGGCGAGGCGATTCCCGCCGTGCGCCCGGACGTGTCGCTGTCGGCAGCGCTGATGGAAATCACCCGCAAGGGCATGGCCATGACCGCCGTGGTGGATGAGCAGTTCCGCCCGGTCGGCGTCTTCACCGACGGCGACCTGCGCCGCCTGCTGGAGCGTGGCCAGGACTTTTCCAAGTTTTACATCGCCGACGTCATGCATGCCAATCCGCAGACCGTCAACCAGGACCAGCTGGCCGTGGATGCCGTGCAATTGATGGAACAATTCCGCATCAACCAGCTGCTGGTCACCGATGCGGCCGGCGTGCTCACGGGCGCGCTGCACATCCACGATCTCACTCGCGCCAAGGTGATCTGATGAACGCGCCAGCCTTCGCCAGCACCCTGCCCGCTGCCGCGCTTGCCAAGGCGGCAGCGATTCGCCTGATGATCTTCGATGTGGATGGCGTGCTCACCGATGGCGGCCTGTTCTACGGCGAGGATGGCGAGGCCTTCAAGCGCTTCAACGCGCTCGATGGCCACGGCATCAAGATGATGCAGCAATACGGTACCGCTGCCGCCATCATCACCGCGCGCCAGTCGCCCTATGTGCTGCGCCGTGCGCGCGATCTCGGCATCGCCCATGTATTCCAGGGCATCCACGACAAGCGCCAGGCCTTCGAACAGCTGCTGCAGCAGGTGCAGTTGACGCCGCAGGATTGCGGCTACCTGGGCGACGACATCATCGACCTGCCGGTACTGACCCGCGTCGGATTCAAGGCCTGCGTGGCCAATGGCCATCGCGAGGTGAAGTCGCGCAGCGACTACGTGACCCAGGCCAGCGGCGGCCATGGTGCCGTGCGCGAGATCTGCGACCTGGTGCTGGCAGCACAAGGCAACTACGAGGCGGCCCTCGCGCCGTACCTGGCATGAGCGGGCGCAGCGGAGAACGCAACGCCGAGCGCATCCGCCTGGCGGTGATCCTGGTGATCCTGATCGCCGGCGCCCTGGGCAGCTTCTGGGTGATGCAGGCCATGCGGGCCGCGGGCGACCAGCAACCGGCGCAGCGTCCGCGCGGCAAACCCGACTACTACCTGGAAAACTTCAACTACGTGCGCATGGGCCCGACCGGTCTGCCGCGCTATGACGTTGCGGGAACGAAGATGGTGCACTACCCCACGGATGACTCCTTCGAGATCACCAAGCCGGTGGTGCACAACCTGGACCAGAACCAGGCACCGATGGAGCTCTACTCGGATACCGCGCGCGTCACCGACGACCAGACGCAGATCCACATGTACGGCAACGCCAACGCCATCCGCGCGCCCTACAAGGGCCGCGAGCAGATGCACCTGGTCTCGGAATACCTGCTGCTGTTGCCAGACGATGAAATCGTCAAGACCGACAAGCCGGTAGCCATGACCATGGGCACCACGCGCCTGAACGGCGTGGGCATGGTGGCCAACAATGCGACCCAGGTGGTGCAGCTGTTCGGCAATGTCCGCGGCTATTACGAGCCCACTCCGAAGAAACGCTAAGCCGGATGACTCCGGGATAAAAACGCCAAGAACCGATCAGACAGGAACCCAATGAAACGCTCATTCTTACTGCCGATGCTGATGCTGGCTGCCGTGTGCGGCGTGGCCAACGCCGAGAAGGCGGACTCCACCAAGCCGACCAACATCGAGGCAGACCAGATGGTCTACGATGACGTGCGCCAGGTGAAGACCTTTACCGGCAACGTGGTCATGACCCGCGGCACGCTGATCATCAAGGCCGGCCGCGTGGTATTGACGACCGACCAGTACGGTTATGAAAATGCGGTGCTGTATGCGGCCCCGGGCGCGCTGGCCAACTTCCGCCAGAAGCGTGACGGCGGTCCCAACCTGTGGATCGAAGGCCAGGCCGAGCGCATCGAGTATTCGGAGCAGACCGAAATCTCCAAGCTGTTCCAGCGCGCGCACATCCAGCGCATGGACGGCGATCGCATCACCGATGAAGTCAACGGCGAATTCATCTCCTACGACAGCCGCGCCGAATTCTATTCCGTGAACAACACCGCCACCGGCGAGAGCAAGCCGGGCGCAGGCCGCATCACTGCGGTGATCCAGCCCAAGAATCCGCCGCCGGCAGGCAGCACCGCGCCGGCCCAGCCCGCGGGCAAGAACAACGCCACGCAGCCTGCAACGCGTCGCGACAGCGGAAAGGACCAGTAACGATGGCAGTCAGCTCGCTGGTCGTTCGCGGCCTGAAGAAAAGTTATGGCGCGCGCCAGGTGGTGCGCGATGTCTCGATGGAATTGCGCAGCGGCGAGGTGGTCGGCCTGCTCGGCCCGAATGGTGCCGGCAAGACCACCTCGTTCTACATGATCGTGGGCCTGGTGCCCTCCGATGGCGGCGAGATCGACCTCGATGGCGCGTCCATTTCGCGCATGCCGATCCACAAGCGTGCCACCATGGGCTTGTCCTACCTGCCGCAGGAAGCCTCGGTATTCCGCAAGCTGACGGTGGAAGACAATATCCGCGCCGTGCTGGAACTGCGCCGGGAAGAGGGCAAGCCGCTCTCGCGCGATGAAATCGAAGGCCGCCTCAACAACCTGCTGCACGAATTGCAGATCGAGAAGCTGCGCGAAAGCCAGGCGCTGTCGCTCTCGGGCGGTGAACGCCGGCGCGTCGAGATCGCCCGCGCACTGGCCACCGATCCGCGCTTCGTGCTGCTGGATGAACCGTTCGCCGGTATCGACCCGATTGCCGTGATCGAGATTCAGCGCATCGTGCGCTTCCTGAAGGAACGCGGCATCGGCGTGCTGATCACCGACCACAACGTGCGCGAAACGCTGGGTATCTGTGATCGCGCCTACATCATCAATCAGGGCACGGTGCTGGCCAGCGGCAATCCGGAAGAGATCATCGCCAACGAGTCGGTGCGCCGCGTGTATCTGGGTGAGCATTTCCGCATGTAAGCGGTGCAGTCGGCTTGCCCGATACGCTCAAGGAAATACGGAGTGCGCATCACGTAATACGCAGCAAGCCAAACACAATACGCAATACGCAACGACCGGCAGAGCAACCAGCGGGCCACGCCGCTTTCAGAAAGACAGATGAAACAGTCGCTCCAGTTACGTACCTCGCAGCACCTCGCATTGACGCCGCAACTGCAGCAGTCGATCAGACTGTTGCAACTGTCGACGCTGGAACTGCACCAGGAACTGGAACAGATCCTCTCCGACAATCCCCTGCTGGAACGCCTCGACGACGCGCTCGACAATTCGGTACGTCTGCTGGCCGATGGCGCGGTCTCCAGCTCGCCCTCCAGCGGCGTTGCTGAAACCAGTCACGAAGGCAGTGGCGAAGCCGCCCCGGCCGCCAGCGATGGCGATTCCAGCTTCGACTACCAGGACAACGCGCCGGAAGCCGGTGTCACGGGGGATGCCGACTGGAGCTTCGACGACGTCGCGCGCAGCGGCAAGTCGCCAGACGATGACGATGCCCGCCCGCAACTCGAAGCGCACGAACTGACCCTGCGCGAACACCTGCTGGAACAGATCCGCGTGACCGCACGCACCCTGCGTGATCGTGCGCTGCTGGAACTGCTCACCGATGCGCTGGACGAGAGCGGCTATCTGGAAGAGCCGCTGGAAGACATCCTCGCTCGCCTGCCCGAAGAGCTGGGCATCGACATGGAAGAGCTGTCGATTTCGCTCAAGCTGCTGCAGAGCCTGGACCCGGCGGGTGTCGGTGCGCGCAGTGCCGGCGAATGCCTGGCCCTGCAGATCCGCCGCCTGCCCAAGATTCCCTTCGTGACGCGCAAGCTGGCCTTGAGGATCGTGGAGGATTACCTGCCGCTGTTTGCACAACGCGATTTCAACAAGATCAAGAAGGCACTGGATTGCGATGACGAAGACCTGCGTGAAGCGCAGGCCGTGATCCGCCAGTGCCGTCCGCATCCGGGTGCGGAATTCGCGCGTGATGCCTCGGACTATGTGGTGCCGGACGTGATTGTCAAGCAGACAAAGAACGGCTGGCAGGTCATGCTCAACCATGAGGTCATGCCCAAGCTGCGCGTCAATGCGATGTATGCCAGTGCATTGAAGCAAGCCAAGGGAGAAGGTTCGCTGTCGTCGCAGTTGCAGGAAGCCAAGTGGCTCATCAAGAACATGCGGCAACGTTTCGATACAATTTTGCGCGTCGCGCAGGCTATTGTGGAACGTCAAAGAAACTTCTTTTCACATGGGGCAGTCGCCATGCGCCCCCTTGTGCTGCGTGAAATTGCTGATACACTGGGTCTACACGAGAGCACCATCTCTCGCGTGACGACTCAGAAATACATGCTCACTCCGCATGGAATGTTTGAGTTGAAATACTTCTTCGGTAGCCATGTCGCGACTGAAACCGGAGGTGAAGCTTCCTCCACCGCGATACGGGCGCTGATCAAACAGTTGATAGGAGCCGAGAACCCGCAGACCCCATTATCCGATAGCAAGATTGCGGATATGCTGGCAGAACAAGGCATGGTGGTCGCGCGACGCACAGTCGCCAAATACCGCGAAGTGTTGAAGATTCCGCCGGTCAATCTCCGCAAGTCCCTCTGAGTTTTTCCTCAGTTTTTCTGCAGTACCGTTGCTGTGTTCAGGCAAGCATCCGACTGATGCCCGCGCCATCCGACACGAAGACCGTGCCCGTGGTACAGCTGCAGCAGGATCGATTGCACGAACCTCCAGTGACTTCACGATAGGAGTCTTGTATGAATCTGACCATCAGTGGACACCACCTCGAACTGACCCCCGCCATCCGGGAATACGTGCAAAGCAAGCTCTCGCGTATCAAGCGCCATTTCGACAACGTGATCGACGTCAGCGTGATCCTGAGCGTAGATAAACTCACAGAAAAGGAAAAGCGCCAAAAAGCGGAAATCAACGTCCACATCAAGGGGAAGGATCTACATGCGGAAAGCATCGCACACGACCTCTACGCTGCCATTGACACGCTGATCGACAAGCTCGATCGCCAGGTCATCAAGCACAAGGACAAGTTGCAGGAGCATCACTCCATGGCCAAGCGCCTGCCGGACGAAACGCCGGAGGATGCGGTGGCCGGAGCGGCATAAGCCAGGACACCCTCGGCAAGCTGCCTCGCAGCCGCAAGGCTGCTGAGAAAGCCAGCCGAATTTCATGAGGAAGGGGCGCGCAAGCGCCCTTTTTCATTTTCCGCCGCCGATCTGGCGCACGCCTGTGGAAAAAATATAAATCATTACCCGGAGCAACTTTTCCACCGCCGCTGCTGAAGATGATGCAAGGAACTGCTTGAATGTCTTCCCGCCACCCTCATCTTCGACACAAGAACTTGCATACGATATAAATCATTTCCTCGATGCAATTTTTGCCCGTTCAGACAGGCCACCGGCATGCAGGCGATTTCAACGCGCCCGCCGGCTTTTCCCTATAATGTCGGCAATCCCATTTTTAAAGGCATAGCCATGAGCGACGTCCAATCCTGGATCAAAGAAACCGTGACCCAAAACCCCGTGGTGCTGTTCATGAAGGGCACTGCACAGTTCCCCCAATGCGGCTTTTCCGGCAAGGCCATCCAGCTGCTGAAGGCCAGCGGTGCCGAGAACATCGTCACCGTCAACGTGCTGGAAAGCCCGGACGTGCGCCAGGGCATCAAGGAATACTCGAACTGGCCGACCATTCCCCAGCTGTACGTGAAGGGTGAATTCGTCGGCGGCTCCGACATCATGACCGAGATGTACGAATCGGGCGAACTGCAGACCCTGATCAAGGGCTGAGTTTTACTGGCCTGACTGATCCATGAGCAATTCTTCCAGCCAGCCGCGCCAGCGCCTGATCGTTGCGATCACCGGCGCCACCGGTGCCATCTATGGCGTGCGGCTGCTGGAGCATCTGCGCAAGCATGGCCAGGTGGAAACGCACCTGATGGTGTCCGAAGCAGGTGTACTCAACCTGCACCAGGAACTGGACATGCGGCGCAAGGATGTGGAAGCGCTGGCCGATGTGGTGCACAACGTGCGCGATGTCGGCGCCTGCATCGCCAGCGGCTCCTTCGCCTCCACCGGCATGGTGGTGGCGCCCTGTTCGATGAAGACCCTGGCCGCCGTAGCGCATGGTCTGTCCGACAACCTCATCACCCGCGCAGCGGATGTGGTGCTCAAGGAACGCCGCCGGCTGGTACTGATGGTGCGCGAGACCCCGTTCAATCTGGCCCATCTGCGCAACATGACGTCCGTCACCGAAATGGGCGGCGTGATCTTCCCGCCCCTGCCCGGCTTCTACCAGCGCCCTGCTTCCATGGAAGAAATGGTAGATCACACGCTGGGCCGCGTGCTGGACATGTTCGGGATTTCCATGCAGTTGACGCCGGAGTGGCAGGGCATGAAGGGTAATTCGGACTGACGTTCTCCGCATCCCGACACCACGATTCAAACGCCGGATTGCAAATATCTCAAATTGAGATATCATGCGAGACATGCGCGTCATTTCCAACAAAGCCCTGACCGATTTTGCCTTGCGCCATCCGCAAGTGGCCACGCCGCTGCAGGTGTGGCGCAAGATCATCGAGTCGCGCAGCTTCGAGCATTTTGCTGAACTGAAGAAAGCCTTCAACGCCGTCGACAAGGCGGGCGACTTCATCATCTTCGATGTGGGCGGCAACAAATTCCGGATCGTCACGCTGGTGAGCTTCAGCAGCCAGAAACTCTACATCCGGGAAGTCTTCACACACAGGGAGTACGACAAATGGAAGCCTTGATGGAAAAGCACGTGATGGACGACATCACCTCGCACTTTGCGGCCTTGTCGTCCCTCATCCCGCTGCGGCCGATTCGTTCCGACGACGACTATGACCGCGCAGTCGCCACGCTGAATCAATTGCTCGATGCCGGTGCCAGCGATGAACGGCATCCGCTGGCCGATCTGGTCGACACGCTCGGCAGCCTCATTGCCGAATACGATGACAAGCACTTCCCGCTGCAGCAGGTTTCTCCGATAGAGGTCCTGCAATTCCTGATGGAGCAGCATCAGCTGACGCAATCCGACCTCCCGGAGATCGGCTCACAAGGCGTGGTCTCCGAGATCCTGCGCGGCAAGCGCGATTTGAATCTGCGCCAGGTCAAGGCACTGGCCGAGCGCTTCGGTGTCGGTCCGGCCGTGTTCATCGGCTAGCGCATCTCGCTTTTCAACGCCTCAAAAAAAATGGCCGCAGCTCATCACTGCGGCCATTTCTTCATCTGGCGAATATAAACCGGCTCAACCCCGCCCGATATACGGCATCTTGGTCGCCATCACCGTCATGAACTGCACATTGGCCTCCAGCGGCAGGCTGTCCATGTAGAGGATGGCACGGGCCACGTGTTCGGCATCCATGGTCGGTTCGACCTTGGTCGAGCCATCGGCCTGCAGCGTGCCCTTCTTCATGAGCGTAGTCATGTCGGTGGACGCATTGCCGATATCGATCTGCCCGCAGGCGATGTCATAGGCGCGGCCATCCAGCGAGGTGGCCTTGGTCAGTCCTGTGATGGCGTGCTTGGTGGCGGTATAGGAGGCCGAGAACGGGCGCGGTGCATGCGCCGAGATCGAGCCGTTGTTGATGATGCGCCCGCCGCGCGGCGACTGATCCTTCATGATGCGGAAGGCTTCCTGCGTGCAGAGGAAAACGCCGGTCAGGTTGATGTCCACCGCCGCCTTCCACTGCTCCACGCTCAGTTCTTCCAGCGACACCGGCGGCGCAAAGATGCCGGCATTGTTGAAGAGCATGTCCAGCCGTCCGAAACGCTCGCGGGTCTTGGCGAAGAGCTGCTTCACCGAGGCCGGATCGGTCACGTCGGCCGCCACCACCAGCGCGTTGGCACCATGTTCGCCGGCCAGCTTGACGGTCTCTTCCAGCGCATCCTGGCGGCGTCCGGCCAGGGCGACGCCATAGCCTTCGCGCAGCAGCGCGAGCGTGATCTGCCGGCCGATGCCGGAGCCTGCGCCGGTCACCAGCGCGATACGTTTGGGTGCAGCCATCGTGTGTACTCCTCACTCACTGTAGGTCATGGACGATGCGCATCACGGGGTCATAAAAAAACCGCCCGCGATGCACGGGCGGTTTCACTATAACAAACACGGCGTCGGGCCAGATGAGAGATTTTCAATCCGGCTGGCCGCCGTTCATCTATCGCTCCACTTCATACTGAGGACGACAAGGGCTTGTTCGTATCGATACCCAATGTACGCGCTGCTTCTTCCAGCCGCACACGTTCATCCCCCCACACTTCACACAGGGCCGTATAGGCAATCCACCGCGCATCGATCTCGAAGAAGTCCCGCAAATTCACCCGCGTATCACTACGCCCAAACCCGTCCGTCCCCAGTGTCACATAGGGTGCCGGCACGAAGGCGCGAATGCTCTCGGGCAAGGTGCGGATGTAATCGCTGACCGCAATCACGGGAGCCGCGCTGCCCTGCAATTGCGCTGTCACGTAAGGCTCACCATCGTTTCCTGACAAGCGCTGCGCCCGTTGTGCCGCCACGCCATCCCGCGCCAGTTCGGTATAGCTTGTCACGCTCCACACCTCGGCATCGATCTGCCAGTGCTGCTGCAGCAGCGCAGCCGCCGCCACGGCTTCCTTGAGGATGGGGCCCGAACCCAGCAGCCGCACTTGCGCCCCGGGCTTGCGGCCGAGGCAGTACATGCCGCGCAGGATGCCGTCCTGCACGCCTTCCGGAAGACTGGGCTGGGCCTCGTTCTCGTTGGTGACGGTGATGTAGTAGAAGACGTCATCGCCCCGTTCCATCATGCGGCGCATGCCCTCATCCAGGATCACCGCCAGCTCATAGGCATAGGCCGGGTCATACGACACACAGTTGGGAATCGATGCCGCCGTCACCAGGCTGTTGCCGTCCTGGTGCTGCAGCCCCTCGCCGCCCAAGGTCGTGCGGCCCGAGGTGGCACCGATCAGGAAGCCGCGCGCACGCTGGTCCGCCGCCGCCCAGATCAGGTCGCCGATGCGCTGGAAACCGAACATCGAATAGTAGATGTAGAACGGCAGCATCGGCGTGCCATGCACCGAATAGGCGGTGGCCGCTGCCGTCCACGAGGAAATCGCTCCCGCCTCGGTGATGCCCTCCTCCAGAATCTGGCCATCCTTGGCCTCGCGATAGTAGAGGATGGAGCCGATATCCTCCGGCTCATACAACTGCCCCTGCGAAGAATAGATGCCGACCTGGCGGAACAGGTTGGCCATGCCGAAGGTGCGCGCCTCATCGGCCACGATGGGCACCACATACTGGCCGAAGTCCTTGTCCTTCAGCAGGTTGCCGAGCTGGCGTACCAGCGCCATGGTGGAGGACATTTCCTTGCCGTCGGCTTCCAGCGCGAACTTGCTGTGCGCCTCCAGCGGCGGCACGGTGCGCCGCGCATCGCCCGCATGGCGGCGCGGCAGGTAGCCGCCCAGTGCGGCACGGCGTGCATGCAGGTGCTTCATCTCCGGGCTGTCATCGGCCGGCTTGTAGAAAGCCAGCTCACGGCATTGCTCATCGGTCAGCGGCAGTTTGAATCGGTCACGGAATTGCAGCAGGCTTTCCTCATCGAGCTTCTTCTGCTGGTGCGTGGTCATCTTGCCCTCGCCCGCCGCGCCCATGCCGTAACCCTTCTTGGTCTGCGCCAGGATCACCGTCGGCTGGCCGCGATGGCTGGCCGCTGCCTGATAGGCCGAGAAGATCTTCTTCATGTCGTGGCCGCCGCGGCGCAGGCGATTGATTTCCTCATCGGTGAGGGTGGCACCGATGGCACGCGTGCCCGGTGTCTGGCCGAAGAAATGCTGGCGATTGAACGCGCCATCATTGGCGGCGAAGGTCTGCAATTGCCCGTCCACCGTGCGGTTCAGCGCATCGACCAGTTCGCCGTCCTTGTCGCGCGCAAACAGGCCATCCCAGTCCGAGCCCCACAGCAGTTTGATGACGTTCCAGCCGGCACCGGCAAACAGCGTTTCCAGTTCATCGACGATGTGGCCATTGCCGCGTACCGGACCATCGAGACGCTGCAGGTTGCAGTTGACCACGAAGATCAGATTGTCCAGCTTCTCGCGCGAGGCCAGCGAAAGTGCGGCCAGCGATTCGGGCTCATCCATCTCGCCATCGCCGAACACGCCCCACACCTTGCGCCCCTGATCCTGCAGCAGGCCGCGATGCTCCATGTAGCGCAGGAAGCGCGCCTGGTAGATGGCATTGATGGGACCGATGCCCATGGAGCCGGTCGGGAATTGCCAGAAATGCGGCATCAACCACGGGTGCGGATAAGACGACAGCCCCTGCCTCCCCACGCGCTTCGCCTCGATCTCGCGGCGATAGTAGGCCAGGTCTTCTTCGCTCAATGCACCTTCAAGAAACGCGCGCGCGTAGATACCCGGCGCGGAGTGCGGCTGGAAGTAGACGACGTCGCCCGCGAACTGCGCATCGCGCGCACGGAAGAAGTGATTGAAACCGACTTCGAACAGGTCCGCCGCCGAGGCAAAGCTGGCGATGTGCCCGCCCAGCTCGCCGTAGGCGCGATTGGCCCGTACCACCATGGCCAGCGCATTCCAGCGCATGATGCTGGCGATGCGTTCCTCGATGGCCTGCGCGTCCGACCCGCCGGGAAAAGGCGGTTCCTGTTCAGGCCGGATGGTGTTGACGTAGGGCGTATTGCGCGCATCGCGCCAGTTCACGCCCCATTGCTGGGCCGCCGCCGACAGCCGCGAGAGCAGGAAGCGCGCGCGTTCCGGGCCGGCTTCGGCCAGCACGCTCTGCAGCGCTTGCAGCCACTCCTGGGTTTCCTGGGCATCGAGATCGATATCCTTGGGGATATCGCTGTCACTGGGGCGGGACATGTCCACTTCCTGTTCTCCTGTCTGGGCGCGCCGGGCCGCTCGCCTGCAGTCAGCACAAAACGTGCCGGCACTGCAATCGCTGCTATGCAAAGAGACAAAAAGCCGGTAAAACACAGGCCGCGCCATCCGTCTCCCCGCGCCCGACGCCTTTTCGGTCTTGTTGTCGTTGAGGGCTAGCTGTGTGATGGAACCACCGGGTTACGATACGCCGGATGCCCCGGCATGAGTCACTTAAAATTGGAAGTTGCCGTACAATATTCAGCATCCAGTGCTGCGAAACTGAAACTGACAGAATTAAATTTCGATAATGGAACTCGACACCACCGATTTGCGCATCCTGAACATCCTGCAGGAGAACAGTTCGATCAGCAATCTGGAGCTGGCCAGCCGCATCAACCTCTCGCCCTCGCCGACTCTGGCCCGGGTGAAGCGCCTGGAAACCGAAGGCATCATCTCGCGCTATGTGGCGCTGGCCGATCCGCACCTGCTGGGCTTGAAGGTGAACGTATTCGTCAAGGTGATCCTGGAGCGCCAGGGTGCCGAAGCACTGGCCCAGTTCGAAACGGCCGTGAGTGCCTTCGATGAAGTCATGGAAGTCTACCTGATGACCGGCGATGAGGATTACCTGCTGCGCATCGTGGTGCCGGACCTGCTGACGCTGGAGCACTTCATCGTCGACCATCTCACCAAGATCCCCGGCATCAAGAACATCCGCTCCAGCTTTGCGCTCAAGCAGATCAAGTACAAGACCGCCCTGCCCACGCCCAAGATCAAGACGCGGCGCTGAGCTGGGAGCGAAATCGCGCCTGCGCCGCCATGGCGGAAAAAAGGGCCTTGCGGCCCTTTGTTTGTTTTTACGCCAAGCCGCTGCACGCAGTTCAGTGTGAGCGCCCGCCTTGCGGAGAGCCATCTTCCTGGCGCCGCTGCGGATGCCCGGGCAGACCGGCCAGCGCATCGCGCATCACGTCAGCGGACAACGGTGCCGCGGCCTCGCTGACATCGCACCAGCGCTCCACCATCTCCACCACACACTGCGCATAGTGTTCGCCATCGACCGGCTTGGGCAGGTATTCGGTCGCGCCGGCGGCCAGCGCCTCGCGCTCGCCCTCGGTTTCGTAGGAAGGGAAGACCACCACCGGCGCATCAGCCAGATGCTTGCTGGCACGCAACTCGCGCAGCAGCTGCAGGCCCTCGCCGCATTCCATGTCGGACTCCAGCAGGATCAGGCTGGGCGCAATGTCATCGCCCTGGCGGCGTCCCTGCAGCAAGCAGCGACGCGCCGTGGCCAGGTCAGGACACGCACGGAAGGCGCAATGCAACCCGGCACGCCACAAGGCGAAGCGCGCCAGTTCAGCGGCCTCCTGGCTGGGGTCGATCATGATGATGCTGGGAAAGCTCATGCTGCGGGGGGACAGTCCTGTAAGAAGTGCACAAGCCATGGAATGGCTACACCAAACGTTTTACAGGAGTGATGACCACTGCGGCATCGGGAAATTCCTGACCGCCGCCAATCTGCTGGCTGACGCGCCGTCAGGATTTCCCCGATCGCCAGCCCCGCACAGGATGGCTACAGTAACAACCTCAATGATCCGCTCCACCCGGATCCGCCCATCTCCGCACCAAGGAAGCCCCCCGCCGATGCTGCCGTTTGCCAAAGTCCGAGTCCCTGTCCCCACTGCCTTGCTGGGCAAGGTCGAGCTGTATGTCAGCAGCTGCACCCGCATCATCACCGGGCGTTCCGATGCCATGCAGGACTGGGCGAGCCTCAACGCCAGTCCGCGCAAGGTACTGGAGTGGTTCGCCACGGCCGGCTTCGCAGCCAGCGGAGAAGCAGCGGCGCTGGCACCTTTCCAGCCGTGCGCTGCGCGCCTGGCCAGCCTGGACCAGCTCAAGCATCGCGTCCGCCCCGCGCTGGCGATGCCGCGCTTCTGGCAGCTCGACGGCGGCAACTATGGCTTCGATGCCAGCCCGCACCTGTCCTATTGGCTCGCTGTGAACGAAGCTTCCTTCGTCCCGCTGCTGGTGCCCACGCACCAGATAGCGCACTTTTCGCGCGCTCTGGTGGCGTGAAGTTTCTTCCCGTTTTTTGACCGGCCCTATTTCAAGGGCAGGTAGATATCCGTCAGCAGCTCGCCCGGCGGCGTATCGGGCAGCAGGTTGAGGTAGTGGAAGTACAGCGGGAAATCCCGCAGCTCCTCGCCGCTCTCCGGCAGCCACTGGCGATACAGCGGATAGATGCTCTCGCCCAGCCGGTCATGCGCGCCTGCATGCCGTACGCGCGCGCAGCGCCCGCCGGGAATCAGGAAGGCTTCCACGCCTTGCAGATTGTCCGGCACGTCCCCTTCCACCTCGCCGCAGATGCCGAAGCGGAATTGCTCCGGGGGTGTGGTGTCAGGATTGTCCCAGGCCAGACCGAAGGTACGGCAGCGCTCCACCGGTGACAGGCCCGTGGCCTTGCGCCAGTCGATGAACTGCCCGACGGTGCCATTGAGCTGATTGACGGGACCGCGATGCGTGAGCATGGCGATGCGGATGGATTCGACGTTGACGATCTCGACTTGCACGTCCACTTTCCTTTCAGGGATGCGGAACACGAAACGCTCGTTCCAGGAGGGCCAGTCGGGTGTGCGCCGGAACTGCGAGGGCGACTGGCCGAAGGCACTCCTGAAAGCGCGCGTAAACGATTCCGGATTTTCGAAACCGGCTTCGAGGGCGATGTCGATGATGCGCCGCTGCGGCTGGAAGGCCAGTTGCAGGCTGGCATGCTTCAGGCGCATCAGCAGGATGTAACGCGCCGCCCCGACGCCGGTGAAATCGGCAAATTGCCGCTGGAAATGGAACCGCGAAAAATGCGCGACGGCCGCCAGCTGCTCCATCTCCAGGGGCGTATGGAGATGCGCCTCGATATGGTCGAGCACACGCTCGAATCGGGCTTGATAGCGGGCCTGGCTGCTGGTTTTGCGGTCGTCGTTCATCGGTTCCTCGGTTCACGGGACGTACTGTGCAAGAAAGCGCGCCACAAATCCTGACCGAAATTGCGCATCGTCATCAGAACCTCTGGCAGTCTTGATGGCCGTCATGTTAAAACACGGGCTTCGTCGCGTTCCGCCTTGATATCCAATGTCTTCCGCTCTCCTCTTGATGCTGGCGATCTGCAGCGTCTGGTTGCCCGCTCTGCCCTTGCCTGCTGGCCGATCCCTCGCGCCGTGGCTGCCGCTGCTGGGGCTGGCCCTCGCGCTGGGACTGCATGACGGCCAACTCGATGCCATCGCCGTCGCGGGCATCGTCCTGTTGGGCTACGCTGCCCGGAGCACGACCCATGCGCCACACGCATGGCAACGCCGCAGTCTGCTGGCGTTCACGCTGTTGCTCGCGCTGCTGCTGGCCTTGCATCGCTGGCCCGGTTTCCACAATGTGCTGGTGATCCCGTCAGCGGCCATCACTGCGGATGCGCGGCCCTTCATGCTGTTCGCCAATCTCGACAAAGGGAGTGCCGGACTGCTGTTGCTGGCGCTGCTGGCACCCCGCTGCCATGCGTGGCGGGAATGGCGCGAGAGCATCGCCAGGACGCTGCTGCCGGGCATCGCGACGATCGTGCTGGTGATGGGCGTGGGCTGGTTCACAGGTCTGGTCAAACCGGCACTGAAGTGGCCTGGCTTCACGGTAGAGTTCCTGGCCATCAACCTGCTGTTGACCGTGGTGGCCGAGGAAGCCTTTTTCCGTGGCGTGATCCAGCAGCGTCTGCAATCCGCCTTGCAGGGGATGCGCTGCGGTAACGGACTGGCGCTGACGGCGTCGGCACTGCTCTTCGGTGCCGCGCATCTCGGGGGCGGCATGACCTATGCGACGATTGCCGGTCTGGCCGGCCTCGGCTATGCGTGGGTGTTCCAGCGCAGCGGACGGATCGAGGCACCGATCCTGCTGCATTTCACGCTCAATGCGGTGCATTTCCTCGCGTTCACCTATCCGGCGCTGGCCTGAGTCGCGCTCGCCTCACGGCGCGATCCACTGCCCCTGCCATTGATCCTGCGCGCGCAAGAAGCGGGCACGGCGATGCTGGTCCGGCGTCAGGTCCAGCCATTCGATGCGCTCCAGCCGCACTTCCACCAGCGCAAAATTCTCGACACCATCGCTGCTGACGTGCGGCTGCACGTGAGCGTCTTCCGGTTGCGCAACAGGCGTGCCGGGGGCATGCGGTGTCTTGTACAGGATCAACGTGTGTGGCCGGGCCCCCGTCCACATGGCGCGCACGCGGGCCGCATCCGGCACCACCTGAGCCACGCCGTTGACGCGCAGTTGCAGATGGCGCTCCAGATCCACGGCCAGCATGGACACCCGCCCGTCTGCACGAATCTCGGCCAGTTTGGGAGAGCGCAGATCGGTGTGAAAGCACAGCGACCCGGCAGTCGCATCCGCCTCGCGCAGGACGATGGAACGCAACTGGGGCGTACCATCCAGGCCCAGCGTGGCCAGTTGCCAGATGGTAAACGGCGAGCGCGTCGGGCTGGCACCGCGACGCAGCTCGTCCCAGATCAGGGAGTGGAGCTCAGGCAAGTTCAGGTGGAAGTTCATGGCGCCATTGTAGGGCCTGGCGCATGCAATCGATTTCAGGGCAGCGCGAATCGCGCGTCAATCGCGGGACGACATGCTCATGTCAGGCCGGCGTCAGTGCATTGTCAGAGCGCTGTGCCACCATGAATCTCCACCCGCATCACCCATCGCAGTCCGGATCGCAGTCCATCGCAGCACGTCATCCCCGCAGCACGGCGGGAACACACGGAGCCTGGCATGAAACTCTCCTGGTCGCCCAAACAGATTGCCCTGTCCGCACCTCTTGATGCCGGGCAAGCCCGGCTGCAATTCCACGCACGCTCCTTGCGCCTGCAAGCTCACGCTCGGACCTGGCTCATCCTGCTGGCCTGCGCCCTGCTGTCGGCACTGGCGCGCGCACTGGGCATGGGCTATCCCGGCAGCATCGTCGCCGCCTGGGCCGGCGCCTGTTGCTATGCCCAGGCCGCGCTCTACCTGGTGCGCGGCCATTGTTGGCGCCTGCTCGAGCGCCGGCGCAATGATGGGGCCGAAGCTGCCGATCTCACGCTCTCCCAATGACAACGCCCGCTTGCGCGGGCGTCATCGTTGCTTGCTGAAACCCGGCGGCGGCGAATCAGAATGCGCCGACGTAGTTCTCCGCCAGTGCCGTCGACAGCGCGCGCGAGTTGACCACGTTCTCCAGTTCGGCGCGCTGGATCTGGCGCTGGAAGGGCGAGGCATCGTCGAAGGTATGCAGCATGCTGGTCATCCACCACGAGAAATACTCGGCACGCCAGATGCGCTTCAAGGCTTGCTCGGTGTAGGACGAGAGACCTTCCTCGCTGGCACTGCGATAGAAATCCTCGATGCCCTGGGCCAGGCGTTTCACGTCACCCACCGCCAGGTTCAAACCCTTCGCGCCAGTGGGCGGCACGATGTGCGCGGCATCACCGGCCAGGAACAGGCGGCCATGCTGCATCGGCGTAGAGACGAAACTGCGCATGCCGATGATGCCCTTCTGGAAGATCTTGCCTTCCTTGACGCGCCAGCCGTCGCCGTTTTCCAGTCGGGTATGGAATTCATTCCAGATGCGGTCATCGCTCCAGTTGTCCACGCTGTCCTTGGGATCGCATTGGAAATACAGGCGCTGAACCGTTGGCGAACGGGTACTGATGAGCACGAAGCCGCGATCATGCTGGGCATAGATCAGTTCGTCCGACGACGGCGGCGCTTCCACCAGCACGCCGAACCAGCCGAAGGGATAGATGCGCTGGTAATCCTGGCGCTTGCTTTCCGGAATGGCCGGACGCGAGACGCCATGGAAGCCGTCGCAACCGGCGATGAAATCCGCCTCCAGCGTATGCTGCTCGCCCTCGTGCATGAAGCGCACGCGCGGCTTGCTGGTCTCGACGCCTTCGACGCTGGTGCCGCTCACACCGAACAGCAATTGCCCTTGCGCGGCCAGACGCGCCGCCACCAGGTCCTTGATCACTTCGTGCTGGGCATAGACGGTGATGGCCTTGCCGGTCAGTTCGGTGAGGTCGATGCGATGGCGGCGGCCACCGAAGGCCAGCTCGATGCCGTGATGCAGCGCGCCTTCGCGCTTCATGCGCTCGCCCACGCCGGTCTCGTTGAGGATGTCCATGGTGCCTTGTTCCAGCACGCCGGCGCGGATGGTGGATTCGATGTCTTCGCGGGTGCGGGTTTCCAGCACGACCGATTCGATGCCCTTCAGGTGCAGCAGGTGGGACAGCAACAAACCGGCCGGGCCGGCGCCGATGATGGCGACTTGGGTACGCATGATGGAGGTCTCCGTGTAAAGGTCAGGCACCGTTATCGTTCCCGGCGCGCAATGGCGCGAGCCCGAAGCGGGTGGCAGTTGATCTGTTCTTGTTCTTGGTGTGAGAAGAATCTTAGACGGTGGTGTTCGGATAAAAAATGGATGATCCCGCCAATTACTTGTACTATTTTTACAGAGCACAACCATGCCACCCACTCGCAACGCACAGGATGGAGACCCTATGCCCTTACCGCGAAGCAAACCCCGCACCAGCGATGTACCGCAATTCTCCTTGTATGGCGAGGCTTCCCGGCCGGAAGATGCGGAGTCGGTGCACATCGAACTGATCGAGACGCGCAGCCGCGTGCATGACTGGCATATTGCACCGCACACCCATGCCGGACTTTTTCAGGTACTTTTTTTAATGTCCGGGCACGTCAGTGCCTTGATGGAGGAAGAGATCTGGGAAGTCGATGGTCCGGTGGTCATCACCATCCATCCTTCCCTGGTGCACGGTTTCGATTTCTCGGAGCAGGCTGTGGGATTCGTGCTGACGGTGGATCCACACGTGGTGTTTTCGGCAGGCAGTAGCGAGGGGCATGGCGAATTGTTCTCCCCCTTGTTCCTGCGCCCGATGGCCATCGAACTGGGGCGCGTACCGGAACTGCGTGAACGCATGGAGACGCTGCTGCGCCTGCTGATTGCCGAATCGGCCGCACCGCGTACCGGCCACACACTGATGCTGGAATGGCTGGCGCGCAGCGTCATGCTCTTGCTGGTGCGGCTGGAAGCGGATCATCGCTCGGCGGAATTGTCCGGACGCGGCGACTTTGAATTGTTCAGCCGTTTTCGCGCGCTGGTGGAGCAGCATTTCAAGGAGCAATGGCAGGTGGCGGTGTATGCGGACAAACTGCGCATCACGCCCAGCCGCCTCAATCGCCTGTGCCTGAAGCTGGCCGGGCATTCGGCCTTCGACCTGGCGCAGCAGCGATTGATCCTGGAGGCTTGCCGCAAGCTGACCTATGTGCCATCAGGCATCTCGACGATTGCCTATGAGCTGGGCTTTCAGGATCCGGCGTATTTCAGCCGGCTTTTCAAGCGGCACATGGGGGTGACGCCCAAGGAGTATCGGCGCACGCATGTGGAGGAATAAAACATCTGGGTCTGAGGAACCGTCGGCGCGCCTTCGATACGCGGCTTCGCCGCTACTCAGGTCGAACGGGTTGTGAAACATCGATCCGACAGGCGAGGGGAAAGAAGGCATTTGCTTGTCACACCCTCCCTCCGTTCGGGCTGAGTAGGCCCGCAGGGCCGTATCGAAGCATCACCGGAGTTGGCGCAAAAACAAAAATGACAGCGCCATCTTCGAAACTCAGCCAAGCCTCACAGCAGTGCGCCCAGCTCCACCTGAATCTTCAGCATCGCCGGCAGGCAGCGTTCCACCATGTCTTCCAGTTTCATGCGGGCCGCATGCACGCTGATGTTCATCGCCGCCACCACCTCGCCACGGAAGTTGCGCACCGGCACGGCCATGGTGCGCAGGCCCAGTTCCAGTTCCTGGTCCACCAGGGCATAACCCTGTGCGCGGGCACGGGCGATTTCCAGTCCCAATCGTTCGACGTCGGTGATGGTGTGGGCCGTGATGGCCTCCGGCTGGGCGCGCGCGAGGATGGCATCGAGCTGCGCCGGCGGCAGGTTGGCCAGCAGGATGCGGCCATTGGCGGTGCAGTAGGCCGGCACCCGCGTGCCGGGCTGCAAGGTGGTCGACACCAGTTGCCCCGCGCTCACCGCCGCCACGCATACCAGCTGGTCGTGATCGAGTACCCCGCAGGAGGCCGCCTCCCCCAGCGAATAGGCCAGCCGGTACAGCAGCGGCTGCACGATGCGCGGCAGCCGCGCCGAATGCAGGTAGGATTGGCCCAGCCGCAGCACCATGGGCGTGAGCGAGAAGGTCTTGTTGTCGTGCCGCATGTAGCCCAGGTGCGTGAGCGTGATGAGATAGCGGCGCGCGGCGGCGCGGGTCAGGCCCGTCAGTTGCGCCACCTCGGCGATGGTCAGGCGCGAGCGCTCCTGGTCAAACGCCTCGATCACCTGCAGGCCCTTTTCCAGACCGGCGACCAGGTCACGCTTGAGAGGGCCGTCTGCGCCCTCTTCCGCTTCTTCGATGTGTTCTTGCTGCATGTCTCCCTGCCCTGTGGATAAAACAAGCTGATGCGCACCGTTTTCCGTTCGCTGCAGAAAATCGGTCATTTGTGCGATTCTCGCACAAAGCGGGCGCATGGCGGATATGCTGCGCTGCGTTGGCCTTGAGAGCGGGGGTCGGCTTGCCTACTATCTGTCCACACCCAAGCACGGCGCGCCATTCGCCCATTCCGGCAGGCAAGGAATCCGAAGACGACGCCGCATTCACCCCGTCGACCTGAGGAGACCTCATGCAATTCGATGCCATCGAACCCGGTGTCTATCCGGAACTGATCTATCCCCCGTACAAGTCCACCGCCAAGCGCGGCCCCACGCAAGCGCCGCTGCGCGTACGCGACGAGACCGCCACCAATACCAACCTGTTTGCCTCGCCCAAGCTGATCCTGCCGCACGACATGGACCTGACCGCGCAGGGCAAGGGCGAGCCGCTGGGCGAGAAGATCGTCGTCACCGGCCGGGTGCTGGATGAAGATGGCAAGCCGGTGCGCAATTCGCTGCTGGAAGTCTGGCAATGCAATGCCGCCGGCCGCTACTTCCACAAGAAGGACCAGCATGATGCACCGCTGGACCCGAACTTCACCGGCTTCGGCAAGATGCTCACCGATGACAATGGCCGCTATCGCTTCGTCTCCATCAAGCCCGGCCCGTATCCCTGGGGCAATCACCACAAGGCCTGGCGTCCGGCGCACATCCACTTCTCGCTGTTCGGCAACGTCTATGCGCAGCGGCTGGTGACGCAGATGTATTTCCCCAATGATCCGCTGTTCGCCTATGACCCGATCTTCCAGAGCATCCCTGACGAAGCCGCCCGCCAGCGCCTGATTTCGCGCTTCTCGCTGGAGGAGACGGTGGATGACAAGATGCTGGGCTATGAATTCGACATCGTCCTGCGCGGCCGCAACGCCACGCCCATGGGCATCTGAACACAAGGCAGGAGACCACATGAGCAACATCACCACTTCGCAAACCATCGGCCCCTTCCCGCACGAAGCCTGGGCCTGGGCCGTGGAACTGACTTCGCGCGTGGAGAGCAGCGCGCCGCAGGTCAAGATCAAGGGCGCCATCATCGATGGCGACGGCGTCCCCATCAATGACGCCTGGGCCGAAGCCTGGCTGCCGGGCAGCGCTGCGGCGGAAACTTCACATGCCATTCCCGGATATCGCCGCGTGCCCACCAATGAAGAGGGCGGGTTCACATTTTCGATTTCGCAGCCGCAGGCGCCGGCCGGCAAGCCGGTGGCTTATGTGACCGTGTTTGCGCGCGGGCTGGTCAAGCACCAGTTCACGGCCGTCTTCCTGGAAGATGATCCGGCGCTGGCGCAGTCGGCGCTGCTGGAGCAGGTCCCGGCTGACCGCCGCCACACCCTGATCGCCCGCAAGCAAGCCGACGGCAGCTACCTGTGGAACATTCACATGCAGGGCGCGAGCGAGACGGTATTCTTCGACTACACCTGAACGCCCGTTACGGCGTGACGCGCTTGGGGATCCGCAGGCTTTGGCCTGCCGGATCCCGTTTGCGTTGCATCGCGCCGGACGGGCAAGCAATGGAGACTTCATGAGCGTTTCGATCTTCGACAGCTTCCTCACCACATCCGACATGATTGCGGTGTTCGACGACCAGGCAGTGGTACAAGCCATGCTGCGCTTCGAACAAGTCCTGGCCGAGGCCGAAGCCGCCGAGGGCATCATCCCCGAGGCCGCCGCGCGCGCCATCGCCAGCGTATGCCGCGCCCCGCTCTACGACATCAATGCCTTGATCGTCGCCGGCCGCCGCGCCGGTGCGCTGGCCATTCCGCTGGTCAAGGAATTGCAGCGCACGGTCGCCCTCTACAGCGAGGAAGCCGCCACCCATGTGCACTGGGGCAGTACCAGCCAGGACGTGCTGGATACGGCCATGGTGCTGGTCACGCGCGAGGCGCTGCGGCTGGTCGATGGCGAACTGGACCAGCTGGCGCATCGCTTGCTGGACTTGTCGCAATCCCATCTCGATACGCCGGTGCTGGCGCGCACGCTGATGCAACCGGCGCAAGTCACCAGCCTGGGCTTGAAGTTCTGCAACTGGGCCGCCCCCCTGCTGCGCTCGCGCGCGCAACTGCAGGCGCTGGCTGAACGTGCCCTGCAGCTGCAACTGGGCGGCGCAGTAGGCACGCTGGCCGTGCTGGGCGAGAAGGGTCCGGCCGTGGCCGCACGGATGGCTGCGGCGCTCGGCTTGAAGACACCCGATGCGGCGTGGCATACCCAGCGCGACGAATGGATACGCCTGGGTACCGAGATGGCCGTGCTGGCCGGCAGCCTGGGCAAGATCGCGACCGACCTGTCGCTGATGGCGCAGGGTGAAATCGCCGAGCTGGCCGAGCCTTCAGGCAATGGCCGTGGCGGATCATCGGCGATGCCGCACAAGCGCAATCCGGTGTCGTCCATGATCGCCCTGGCTGCTGCCACCCGTGCGCCGCAACAGGCCGCTGCGCTGCTGGCGGCGATGTCGCAGCAGCACGAACGCGGGCTGGGCAACTGGCAGGCCGAACTGGCCGAATGGCCGGGCTTGTTCCTGGGCGTGCATGGGGCCTTGCGTGCGCTCAATGACGCGTTTGCCGCACTGGTCATCGATGACGCGCGCATGTTGCGCAACATCGATGCGCTGCAGGGATTGGTGTTTGCCGAATCCGCATCAATTGCACTGGCGGGCGTGATCGGCCGTCCGCGTGCGCACAGTCTGCTGGAGCAGCTCACGCGCAAGGCTGTGGCCGATGGCGCGCAGTTGGTCGATGTGCTGGTCGATGCCGTGCAGGCCGATGCGCAGTTGAGCAAGGAGATCGACCTGGCCATGTTGCGCGGCTTGTTCGATCCGGTGCAGGCGACGCGGCCTGCGCGCCGTGTTGCTGAAGGGCAGCTTGAACATTTGCGCGCGATGCTGGCGCGCTGAACCACTGATTTCTCCACCTCCCTCCACATCACGAGACAAAAGAGAACACCTCATGAGCTACGATCCTCTGGACCATGATTTCGAGCGCGGCATGCGCAATCGCCGCAGTGTGCTGGGCGACCAATGGGTTGATCGTTCGGTAGCCAACGCCACCAACTTCAATGCCGATTTCCAGAACCTGATCACGCGCTTTGCCTGGAATGAAATCTGGGGCCGTCCCGGGCTGGACCACAAGACCCGGCGCATCATCGTGCTGGCCATCACCATTGCCTTGGGGCGCTGGGAAGAATTTGAACTGCATGTGCGCGCCGGGCTGACTGCTGATCCGGCTACGCGGTTGACGCCGGATGAGATGAAGGAAGTGATGATCCAGGCTTCGGTTTATGCGGGTGTGCCGGCGGGCAATACGGCGTTCACGCATGCGCAGAAGATCCTGCGTGAAGTGGGTGAGCAGATCGGTTACGCGGTGGTGCCGCAGGCGCCTGCTGCCAGCGTGCATCCGGGGGTGGGGCGTGAGGGACGTACCTCGTCTTCACCGGCGCTGCATTACACCTTGCGGGAGCCGCGCAATGGCAAGGCGCCGCGGCATACGGTGGTGTTGTCGCATGCGCTGGGGACCGACCTGATGATGTGGGACGGACTGGCCAATCTGCTGGCGGCCGATTGCCGGGTGATCGCTTACGATCATCGCGGGCATGGCAGTTCGGAGAAGATCGACGGGCTCTATACCATGGCGGACCTGGCTGATGATGCGGCGCGCTTGCTGCGGGAGCTGGATACCGGGCCGGTCGTGTGGGTGGGCCTGTCCATGGGCGGCATGGTGGGGCAGGAGCTGACCTTGCGCCATCCGGGGCTGGTGCGGGCACTGGTGCTGGCCAACACCACCTCCGCCTATCCTGATGCGGCGCGCGAAGTTTGGCAGCAGCGGATTGCTACCGTGCGGGATCAAGGGATCGAGGTGATTGCGGATGCGGTCATGGGGCGGTATTTCCATGAAGGGTTCCGTTCGGCTCAGGCGGCTACCGTGGCGCGCTATCGTCATCGGCTGGTCACTACCGATGCGGTGGGATATGTGGGGTGCTGTCATGCTGTGGGGACTGTCGATACTTCTTCCCGGTTGGGGGCCATTCTTGTCCCTACGCTCGTGATAGCAGGGGAGCTGGATCAGGGGACGCCGGTTGCCATGGCTCAGGCATTGGTGGACGGTATCGCTGGCTCCCGGCTTGAGGTCATTGCCGATGCGTCTCATGTCAGTGCTGTTGAGCAGCCTGTTGTGTTTGCCGAGCTTGTTTGCGGGTTTATTGGCGGGCTTTGATGGCTTTAGGTTTAGGGCGTAGTCTGCACAGAATTCCTTCCTGCGCTCTAGCTTAATTCTTATCTCTCTCCGGTCGGGAGAACGCGCCGGGGGCGGCCCGGCAGCCGCTCACTTTTCTTGTCTCGCCAAGAAAAGTAAGCAAAAGAAGGCGACCGCAACTCCGCCGCCCTCCTTCGGAGGGTCCCCGCTTCAGTACCCAATAAAACGGGAAAAATAAAGTCGCTTCGCTCCGGTTATTTTTCTGATCCGTTTTATTGGGTACTGAAGCGGCGGCGCAGATGCGGACAGCCTGCCCGGCTCGCCTTCGGCATCGCGACGGACACTACTCGCCTTCGGCTTCGGACCTTCTCGCTATAGTCCTTCGAGCGCCCTCTCCAAATTCTTTCTCGCTGTTGCCTCATAGCGTTCGAAAAAGGTCTTCGTTCTGTATATCCTCGGACGATTCAAGAAACCTTGCAGAATCTTCTTCCGCTCTTGCATGAACAACGCTAACGGAACATAGTCGTATTCCGCACGAATCTGCCGTTCATATTCTTCGAAACGATCCGGCGGCGCGGCCAGGATCGACAAGTCCACATCCACCAATAACGACGCGTCACCCTCCACGCTGGGCTGATGGTGCCGGGTTGCCATCACCAGTGCATGCACGCGCTGCGCAATCTCTTCCGATGCGCCGGCATCCACCAGGCAACGCCGCGCCCAATCCGCGCTTTTCTCTTCGTTGTCATGACGTTTCACGTCGTAGATCACGTCATGAAACCAGAGAGCCAATTCGACTTCGCCAGGATGGGAGGATTCGGTGCGCAACTCTTCCCACTTTGCAAAGCATTCATGGAGGTGTTGCAGGGTGTGATAGTGACGATGGGGTTCGCGGTAGTGTGAGAGGACCGAGTCAAACAAGTGCGTATCGGGACAAACCAGACCCAATTTTTTCCAGGTGAGATCCCAGCGTTGGGTGGTCAGGGTCATGATCGGGTCTTTCGAAAAGAGGGGAGGAAAGATTATCTGTCGATATCCATCTCAATGCGAGAGAAGCGTACCAACCCGACCAAAGCCGAAGGCGAGTAGGAGACGAGGCGATGCCGCAGGCGAGCCCGTGGGGGTTGCCGTCCCCATAGAGCCAGCCGCCGCAGCGGAGCGAAAAGTGGATCAGAAGGATAGTGGGAGCGAAGCGACTCTATCCTTCCCACTTTTCGCTCTGCTGCGGCGGGGACCCTCCGAAGGAGGGCTGGCTCTTTGGGGTCGCCTTCTTTTGCTTACTTTTCTTGGCGAGACAAGAAAAGTGAGCGGCTGCCGGGCCGCCCCCGGCGCGTCCTCCCGACCGTAGAAAGAAAGTAATTAAGCTAGAGCGCAGGACAGATTTCTGTGCAGACTACCCCAAACAGCAAACCCAACCCCGCCGCCAAACAGAACACAAGAAGGCAAAAAAATCAAAAGCAATCAAGCCCCAGGATCCCGCACCTTCTCCACCTGATCAAACTCCACGTTATAGAACTCAGAGCCACGCAACTCAGCCTTGCGCATATAAACCGTCTGCACGATATCGCGAGTAGAAGCATCGATGGAAACCGGCCCCCGCACGCTCTCCCAGCTCATCCCTTTCATGGCAGCCAGCAGCTTCTCACCGTCCGCATCGCCCCCGGTTTTCTTGAGCGATTCGTAGAGCAGATGCATCCCGTCATAGGCCCCTACGGAATGGAAGTTGGCGCGCATTCCCTTGTTGGCCTTGGCCATGGCATCCACATATTCCTTGTTGGCCGCAGAGGGATGCGCCGCCGAATAATGATGACTGCTCACCACATCCTTGGCAGCTGCACCAATCCCCGCCATCAGGTCATCATCGAGCACATCGCCGGTGCAGATGAGACGAATCCCTGCCGCCGCCAATCCCCGCTCGGTGAACTGCTTCAACACGGCAGCGCCTTCCCCGGAAGGTACAAAAACGAACAAAGCCTGCGGCTTGGCGTCCTTCACCCGCTGCAGGAAGGGCGCGTAGTCCGGATTGCGCAAGGGCACACGCACGCTCTCCATGACCTTGCCACCGGCCTCGGAAAAAGTCTTCACGAATACTTTCTCAGCATCCAGCCCCGGCCCGTAATCGGAAACAAAGGTCACCACACTCTTGATCCCGTTCTTCGCAGCCCAAGAGGCCAGCGGTGAAGTCACCTGCGCCAGCGTAAAGCCAGTGCGCACGATATAAGGCGAGCGCTGCGGAATGATCGACGTTGCCGCTGCCGTCACGATCATCGGCACCTTGGCCTGCGTCGCAATGGGCGCGGCCGCCAGAGCAAGGGGCGTCAACCCGAAGCCCATCAGGACCTGCGCCTTGTCCCGCGCCACCAGCTCCTGCGCCAGCCGCTTGGTCACATCCGGAGAAACGCCGCCATCATCCTTCAACAGGATCTCCACCTTGCGCCCGGCCACGCTGTCGCCGAATTTCTGCTGATACAGTTTTACCGCTGCCTCGATCTGCCGCCCGGTCGAAGCAAACGGCCCCGACATCGGCACGATCAGCCCGACTTTCAGTGCATCAGCTGCCCGTGCCACCAGGGGCGCGCCCATCGCAGCCAGTGCGGTTCCGGCCAGCACCAGGTGGCGGCGCCGGGTATCGATCATCTCGCTCATCATGTCTCCTCAGGTTTTAATTTGTATAAATGATTTACGACGCAGGACAATACTGCTTCAGAACATTACAGATCCAGCACCAGCAACGAACTGCGAGCCCGGGAACAGCAAGGCGTGAACTGATCATTGGCAGCCCTTTCCTCATCGGTCAGGTACTGATCACGATGATCCGGCTCGCCCTCCAGCACACGCGTGAGACAGGTCCCGCAGATGCCCTGCTCGCAGGACACCGGCACATCCACACCGTGTTCGCACAAAACCTGGATCACCGTGCGGTCGGCGGGAATGGTGTAGACCTGCCCGCTGCTGGCCAGCTTCACGTCAAACGCGCCATTGCCATCGGCTGTTACCGGCGCCGCACCAAAGTATTCGAAATGAACCTGCGACTCCGGCCATCCGTGTGCACGGGCCGTCTCCACCACATGCGCGATGAAGCCGGCAGGACCGCAGACGTAAAGATGGGTAGCCGGATCAGCCTGTGACAGCAAGGCCTCCAGATCAAGCTTCTGCGCGGCATCACCATCGTCATAGTGATGCACCACGCGGTCCGCAAATCCTGACCCGGCAATGCGCTCGCGAAACGCCTGGCGTGCAGGCGAACGGGCGCAATAATGCATCTCAAAAGACGCCCCGGAAGCCGCCAGCGCCTCGGCCATGCACAGGATGGGCGTCACACCGATGCCACCCGCCAGCAGCAGGCTGTGCTGCGCCGGCACCAGCGCAAACTGGTTGCGTGGCACGCCGATGGTGAGCAGATCACCAACCTTCAGCGCCTCATGCACCGCCACCGATCCACCGCGCGAATTGGCATCGCGCAATACACCGATCTGGTAGCGATGCTGCTCATGTGGCGCATTGCACAGCGAATACTGGCGCAGCAAACCGCCCGGCAGATGCACGTCGATATGCGCACCGGCAGTGAAGCCCGGCAAGGGCGCACCATCCACCGAGACCAGCTCCAGTCCGACGATGCCGTCGGCTTCCTCGCGGCGCGCCGCGACCTTGACCTGCAATGTCGTCATCGTCACTCCTCAGGCCGCGGCAGCCTTG
>Ga0207694_10000108_pt1 | contig 87457 bp, 64 predicted proteins | sample KBSC34metaG_FD_184353 | JGI IMG/M metagenome (GOLD analysis project Ga0207694, IMG submission 184353) | Corn rhizosphere microbial communities from Kellogg Biological Station, Michigan, USA - KBS C3-4 metaG (SPAdes) (version 2) | ecosystem: Host-associated > Plants > Roots > Rhizosphere > Soil... | reverse complement strand
AGGCAAGCAGCACTCCCGCGAGATCCGGATCCAGCGGCAATTCGTCGTCGGAATAGTCGGTCTTCACCGGACCGACACGTCCGTGAACGACAGCCTCTTCCACTTTCACGCAGAGACGTTCGAAATCGATCTTCAGCCAATCAAGAGCCAGGATCTCCTCAACACGCATTCCCGTACACAGTGCGTTAGTAGACATTGTGCGGTAGGGATCCGGCAGCAAGTTGATGACTAGAAAGCATTGCTCAATAGTCAAGTCGTGACCCGTCTGCTTCATCACCACGTACTCAGGTCCGCCGTTCCGCACTGCCTGGCTCACATGACCGGCACGAAAACTGTGTCCGCTCACGTCACGGACTTTCCTCCCGCCGGCACGGCGCGCGGCCTGCTTCACGATATACGCAACTGGAGCCGGATCAAAACTGCGACGGCGAGAGACAAATCCGTAACGATCGACACGTCGGAAGACCGGGGCGGTTTTTATCTTTGCCTGTTTGAGCCACATCTTCAATGCGCGGACAGAGCAGATGTTTTTGTCTTTGGCATACGGGATCCTGACCTCGCGTCCGGCGCCCTCCTGATCTGTCTTGCTCCCACGCAAAGTACAGACCACGCCCTCACGGCAGAACTGCAGGTCTTTAGGTTGAGACCAGAAGATTCCGACCGGCGGAAAGCACCAGCGAATGAGATCAGGAGCAGAGCTTTGTCACGGGTGCCCGCCAGATCCTTCGGGCAAGCAGCGACGAGATGGCGGATGTCTTTCGCGAGGAGCGCTTCTTTCTTGTGCTGCGCAGTGCCGAGTGTGCGCTTGATGCCGCGGAGCGTGTCGCCGACGACGAGGTTGCGCGTTGAAGCCGGAGAGGAATGGCTCGCGGCTGCGTGAGCTTTTGAGATGGCGGTGAGACGGCGAACGATGGTCGCTACGACGAGAGGTCTTGATGCGAGGTCAGTAATGTAGAGGGCGATGGTTTCCGGAGTGGAGGCAAGAACTGGAGACGGTGCGCGCTTCGCACCAGCGGGTGAAGTCAGCCCAATCGGAGCGATAGGCGCGCACGGTAGAAGCTGCGCGGGTACGGGAGATGAAGGTATTGGCGCGAGCAATCAGCTGCTCGAGCCCGCGCGAAGGCGATGAACGCAGCGGGACTAACTCCCAAGTAGTTGGTGGAGCAATGATCGGTCCTCAGAACGGAATGGTTAAGGCTGAACTCGGCACGCTTCTCAACGGCCTCGTGAATTATGAGTATTGGCTCCCGGTGCCGAGCCTGATGAATCTCCAAGTCCAGTCATTTATCGCAAAATACCAATCCCGAGCAGAAAAGGCGGGCGCAGATCCTCTTGGCTATTACGTTGCACCGCTGGCGTATGCCCAACTGCAGGTGATAGAACAAGCCGTCAAGGCAGTACGCAGTCTGGACGATGCCGCTCTGTCGGAGTACACGCGGATGGCGACATTCGAAACCGCAGTCGGCAAAGTGAAGTTCGGAGAAGGCGGTGGTTGGGCAGAGTCTCATGTGCTGACCGTGCAGTTTCAGAACATCAAAGGCAACCACATTTCTGAATTCAAAAAGCCCGACACTCAAGCGGTGGTGTACCCGCTTGAAACCGCCTCTGCAAGCGCGATCTATCCGTATGCGAAGGCACGACAATAACTCGAGTCTTCGTCAAGACGAGTGCATTTGACGAGGAGAATTGCAAAGCATTTTGGAGAAGTGTGTCGCTCTGGAGGCAATGCGGCACGCTTTCCGTAAGGAAGTGCGTTCTATTGATTGAAACCGTAAGGAGTTTGGGCTTCTGAGAAAACATGTCTCGATCCATCCGCTCGATCCCGAAGATGCAGAGATTACCGCAACCATGCGAGGTAAGCTTTTTCGTGGTGAGTTCATGGATTTCTTAATGATCGAAGAAGCGTGTTGGTTACCCTCGGTTCTTAATTGTCTGCAAGACAACGTACTGTTTGCGAAATTCGAGACCTCCCACCGGCCAAGTCCCGACATACTTTCGCAAGGCTTCAGCACCCTTCTCCCAATCGTCGCCGTTCACTCTGCAGTCGGCTTGAGGATTCCCAGACTGGTTTCGCATTGCAAAGAGACGCAGGCCGTAGAAGCTATCGCTTTCGATCAGTTCCTTGAACGCCTCGAAAGAACTGGTGAGAAGACAACAGGGACAGAACTCATGACCTTCGCAATGTTCCCCCTGATTTCCTCCTGCACTATGTGCGTTTGTCTGCTCTGGAATATCTCTCGGGTATTGTTGCAAATGTGTAACCGGTCCCAAGACGGCCCGTCGGCGATATGCTGGCCTTCCGTTCCTTTCCGGGATTTCCATATCGAGTACATTGCAGGTCGGGGGCTTTGGCTGTAACGCCTCGATCAAAGCAATTAAGTCTGTTTTCGCCCACTGAGTGAAGCCGTCGAGTAGCGACTCCTCTACATTTCTTCCGGCGGAATGCTGGTACTCAAACACGCCTTCAGGCGCAAGTGCGGGATGGTTCGTCTGTATTGTAGTGGTTGTTTGAACGCCTCCTCCGTTGGAGGGCTTGAACTCGACGATCTGTGGGAGGAAAGTGAAGGCGCTGTTTTCCAGTACAAGCCAAGATTCCTCCTCGTGCACCTGATGGTCTAGTTTTGCCAGCGACGAGGCGAGGAGGCCGACAAGATTGAAAGGCTCGACCCAACTCCTCTCACCGTTTGTGAACGCGATTGAACCTTTGAATCCCTTTCCGGGATTCGATGGCAAAGGCTTGGGAACTCCAGTTTTCTGAGAATTGGGCATGCTCACAACTTACTCGAAAAGATTTAGAAGTAGAAAACCCGCGACTGTGCTCGTTGGGATGGAAGCCACCAAAAGGCAGTGGCAGCTACGAGTGGAAAGCGCCTGGCGAACGTCTTTGGCCAGTTCGGGGCGTGTGGTGGATAACTCTTCCTTTTCCATCCCTCTCGCCCCCAGAGCGGCCAAGAACGGGATGTTCAACTAACGGCAGAGAATGCCGATCAGATAAGGATGAAGCATTCTAGAAGGATAGTCCGAGGCATTGCTCCGCTTGCCGTCGTTCTTCTGTTGTCGATGTCCTTTGGCACAGGTTGCAGCTCGCGCATGGCCCCAACCATTGCGCCTGTTCCTCTTATCAGTGTGGCGCACCCCGTCGACTGGTGGTTCGTCTTCAAGTTCAATGCAGCTAACTTTCCTGGCTGCAAAGCCAAAGCCTCGCGGTCATGCCGGTTCGGCGGACAGGCGCAGCAATATTCATCGTTCGGGCAGCAGTTCGTCTACGCCAGCAGCGAAAACCCGGCACTCCAGAACGGCGGCGACAATTGCCTGGAAGACACGACCACGGACCCGGTAGGCGCCACCTTTGATCAGATCTACAACGGAGATTTCAACTACGTTGTGTGGAACGACCAGTTCTATGACGATCCGGTGATTGAAGGCTGCACAACATACTGCGATACTCCCTGGGGCCACTCGAAAGGCATGCTGACCTGGGACGCCGACGGCAATGGCCTCGTCCTGCAAGTCACAACGCCGTCCTGGCCCGCCTCCGGCAACAAGCTCTTCCCGCGAACGACCGATGGCAACACGCTCGGCTGCGTCAAGGACAATAACGTACAGGTGAGTCAGCATTTCTTCGCGCTACGGCTTACCCGGCAGGATGTCATCAAGGTGCTCGCGGCTCTCAGAAACGCCAGCGTCGTCACCGATCCCGCCAATTCGCAAGTGGTCCGCAACCGAGGTTCCATTGAGATCCAGGAACTCGTGTCTTTGCTGGGCAAACAATCCACCAGCCGCGCCTATACAGACGTGATGCTTTCTACCGGTATTCGTCTCATCTCAAAACCCTCGGACCTTCAGGTTCCACCTTGGCAGATGGTATCTTCCATTCTCGGTGGTCATGCTCTGCGGACCGCAACCTGGTGGACCAGTCCGGCGATTGATTCCACGTCGGCATCCACGCCCATTGGCTGCTGGGACACGTCGCTCAAGAAGCCGGGTGCGGTCGAAATTGCTACTACCGGGAAGTGGAATGAAAAGACGCTCGGCTTACAGGGAGGACTCGGTAGCGACTTCAACCATGCGAAGATCGGCGTCTCTATTTCCGGGACTGACTCCATTTTCGGCGACATGAATCAGCAAGGCACGCTTTCCGGTCCGCAATGCGGCATCAGCCAGAACGGACGGGGCGGTCTGTTCTATGTCCTGGAGGACCAGGTGCTCCATGACTCGATCGCGCACTTGATCTCCGGGGCTACGGCGCCCGTAGCGGCGCAGTAGCCGGTATGTTGAAGTGTGCCTCCGGAGCGGATATTCAATTCCATTTGGCTTAATAAGCAATCGGGGCAGATGGAGTGGTGCAGTTTCAGGCCCCGGGGGCAAGACCGTCGATCACCTGAGAGTGACCGGCAACCAACAGAATTCCACCGTCGCGCTTCCTCGTGTCGAACAATGAGGGACGCCTTGACCTTACTCCAGAGACGGAAGAGCACTCCCGGCGCCGGAGGGTGCAGGCAAGAGCCTGCCTAGTTTGCATTCATCTATAAGAGTTCACCGCATTGGTCAGATCCTGAGCCCACATCTTTCCGATCCCGCCCCAATAAACCGGCCAGTTCGTGTCATTGATCGGACACGCGGCGTTGTTTCCGGAGTAATAGTACCCCCGGTAAAGCGCCTGCAATGCGCTGCTCGTTACAAGTTTCGGATTCAGCTGCTCCAGGGAACTCCCCAGCGACCCGCTCAGGGCATACTTTTCAGAGTATTTGTAGTAGGCGTTGAACTGGGACTGCGGTTTTGAGAGGTCGCAGTTGAAGGAGCTATAGTCGGTGGGCGCCAAAGTATTCTGGTTCACCGTGAAGATCTTGAACGCCGGGTCGTTGCCAAAGACAGGGCTTATTCCCGGAACAATCTCCACGACATTTCCTGCGGACATGATGCGGTATTCATCCATGTGCGTGTGACCGGCAAGCGTCATCGCGATCACTTCCGGATACTTCGAGACGACGCCCATGAAGGCTGCCTGGTAATTCGGCTCCCACATCATCGTGGAACTGGCAAGATGGCCGGAACTGTCGACGGATTTGGCGGTCGTACCTTCATCCGCCCCGGGAGGGGCATGCATCAGGAGCCACACTTTCTTGCCGGCCGCCTTGGCCGCGGCCAGCTTGGCATCGAACCAGGCAAGCTGGGCATCCACAGCACCCGCATTGTTCTCGCTGCCGTCTTTGTTTTGGACCAAAGGGGAAAACGCTATGGTATTGAGGCCGATCACCATCAGATTCGTTCCTGCAGGTTCCGCGGAGTAGTAGCCTCCCGCGGTGAAGGAAGCGAGGAATTCCTGACGATCGGTCGAACTATTCAGCAATTCCGCGTAGTATGACGCCGCCGTGCTGGCAAGGAAGGTGCTGTCCGGTCCGTAACCAGTGTAGGAATCGCAGTTACCGACCGCGAACATCACGGGAATATTATCCGCAGCCGACCGAATCTGCCGGGTAACGAATGTCAGCGCCTTATTCGAGAAATCCTGAATAACCGTGGGATCGGTAATTCCGACATATAGGCTGAGATTTGTGGAAATCTGGTGCCCCAGCAGGTCGCCAGTGTAGAGAAGAATCGGACTCGCGCCCCGGAGTTGCTTGATGCCGGCGAGGGTAAGAGCAAGCAACGGATAATTCGTATCCGCGCCCGCCGGCGAGAGGGTTGTGATCGGGGATGACTGAAAGAGGGATGCCCACTCGCTGACGTCGGCCGCAACCAGGTTGTTAATCAGCTTGGTATTTGTAGAGTCATACAGGGGATTGAAATGCAGGTCGGAGAAAGCCAGGACGGGATAGTCAACACCGTCACTAAGACTCGTGGAAGCGCTGCACCCGCAGACAAGGCTGGCGCCTGCCAACTCAAGAAAAGTGCGCCGTGATAGGTTGTTCATTGGTTGATTCTCCTTCTGCCGCATCATGGACGACCGTCTCTTCGAAGACGATCAGAATTCTGGCGCCGCGACCGGCAGCCTGGCGGAGTCGATACCCTCGCAAAGTGAGTTATTCACGGTCAGGTTGCCGCTTGAGTCGATTCTCACGGTCCAAATCGAGTCATAGTCGCCCGCAGCCCATGCGGGCGCTTTTTGGCTGCTGCCGTAACTCTTGAGCAGGAAGCTCACCAGGGGTGGGAAGTGCTCATGTTCCCAGGCCAGCAATATCTTGTGATTGGAAAATTGCGGATCGTTGAAAAAGAAGTTTACGGTATTTTGATTCACGAAGGATTCGTTGATCAACTCGAAATTGGCGACCAGATGATAGGGCAGGTTGTTGGCGATTGCGTAGGGCTCGACGGTCAGGGATGGCCGGACATAGGACCAGTCAAAATAGCCCGACGGGGTGGATTGTGCGGGATCGATCGAATAGACCTGGTCAGGACTGATCTTGCCCTCGAGTGCGAAAGACAGAGCCAGCGCACGCCATTGTCCTTGCGCGACGTAGTTGCCGTTTTCCCACGACGACACCGGATGCGCCTCGGCGTGGCGGATCAGATAGAGTATCTCGTTTCTATTAGGGCGTGTTAACACTATCTGAGGGCTTCGACGATGAGGGCAAAGGAGACGAAGGCCAGAAACACGCAGTCGAGTTTCTCGAAGCGGGAGAAGATGCGGCGGAAACCCTTCAGCCTGCGGAACAGGCGTTCGATTTCATTGCGTTTTCTGTATAGTGCCCGGTCGTAACGCCAAGGATTGACACGATTGGATTTGGGCGGAACCACAGGAACCATCTCCAACGCGAGCACGAGCTGACGGGTTTCATTGCCTTCGTAAGCGCGATCCATGATCACAGGCATACCTGGGAAAGATCCCAGGTCGCGAAGCAATTCTCGGCCCTCCGGTGCATCATGGGCATTGCCTGGAGAGAGGGCAAACGTTATTGCGGTCCGAGCATCCGCGGCAACCATATGAATCTTGGTGGTCCATCCGCCGCGGGACTTACCGATTGACTGCGGTCCGTTTTTTTTAATGCTCCAGTGCCGTCCGGGTGTACCTTCACCGAAGTTGAGTCCAGACTGAAGGCTTCGATACGAATGCTAACGATCTGTTCTAGCTGCAATTTCTCAAACACGCGATCCATGGCTCCACTCTTGGACCAGCGGTTCATCCGTGTGTAAATGGTGTGCCAATTGCCAAAGCGTTTCGGAAGCCCGCGCCACTTGCATCCATGTTCGGCCACGTACAAAACAGCATTCAGGAACTGCAGGTTGGATAAGCTCACATTGCCGCGCTGCACCGGCAGGCTGTCCTTGATTCGCGCATACTGCTTTTCGGTGATCTCCATCTATATCTAACCTATCGCAGTTAGATGACATTAGTGTTAACACGCCCTAGTTAAGGGACAGGCGCGGCGGGAAGCCGGAATGCATTCTCGGACTATTTATGTCTGCCGCATCATAACGTGGAGTTCGCTGCCACCGAATCACTTCACTTTCTGGAAATAGTTATTCGCAACGTTATGTGCGACTTTGTGCCCTAGCACAAATCCCTGAACCAGCGAGTGGTGGTAGTGGAAGCCGGCATACATACGGGCGTATTCGACCTCTTTCTGCAGATCCTGAATGCCCGAAAAGTGACGAGTGGTGCCAGTGATTGAACTGAAGACGGAAAGCTGGATCCGAGGTGTGCCAAAGTAGGCCTGAAGCGCGTCTGAAAGTCCGCCGGTTACGCAACCGTGGGCCGCGGGATATTCGGGATGGCCCGGGGTCGTTCCCAAGGGAGTCCATGCCGGATCGGCAACTGTGTTCGGGTTTCCATCGATGTCGCCGTTGCGAATCGCCGTAACCGGGCGCCAGAAGCTGAAGTGGTATTTGGCATTGAAGCAACCGATATAGCTATCAGCCATCGACGTATAGCTCATCGCCATCAAGCGCGCGCTCTCGAGCAGGCTGAGGTTTTCCTGCATCGCGAGAAGCCGGAGCAGGGCGCCATATTGCGCTCCCGGGTGTTCAGTCCAGAAGCGTCCGATCTCAGTCTGTGCAGGGGTGCGCACGGTGCTGTTGATTGAACCCAGGGCTTTCACCTGGTTGTAATCGTCTGCCCATGTCTGGCTGGTGAGAGCGGGAGGAGGCTCGTCCGGCATGAACTCCGAGGGGTCGTCGAACGTGAATGGCCTCATCTGACCTACCCACGGAGTGGCCGGAGCCGTTGAACCTGGGGTAAGAATCCAGACGCCGGGGACTGGACTCGATGGGAAGCTATATGGCCAGGGACCTCCGAGACCGTCGCCGGCTCGCAAGGCAATGAGATCGTTGGCTGAGGCAAGCCCAACTGCTTGGCCGTCCAGCTTTGCAGCTCCGTCGGGAATGGTCGCCAGCGAAGCGGTGTAGGAAGTGGTAAGGGCTGCAAATCTGTCAGGGAGCAGATAGACAAGCATCCGGTATGCAGCCTCGATGGCCGCGGCGTCAGCCGATGCGCCCGCTGGAGCGGTTACGTTGTACTTATAAGGTTCGTATCCGCCCTGGATAGCAACCACCGCGTTATAAACAGCTAACTCTGCATATGTGACGTAGAGGTTGGTGCCACCGGGCGTGGCTGCTCCGGGAGCTGTGCTGGCGCGGGCATTTGTGATGGCGATCAAATTCCAGTCGGTGACGACATTTTGCGCTGCCGCGCCGGTTGAGATGAGCGATGCGACTGCGAGGACAAGAACTCCGGCTACGGTTTTGGGGAAGCTCTTCATGGGTCTGCTCCTTTGATGGCATCCACCATGCAGGGTTCGGTCGCTGCGGTCAATCCACAGGCCACTCCAATTCCTCTCTAACTTCTCCTTCTGAAAGTGGTCTTGAAGTCAATGACTTGGATAAATGATTGGAGAGTTGATCTCAGCGAGAGATATACTCGTTCCCCCGGAGAAGACAGAAAAAGAATTGAGCAGCCCCACTCAGTCGCGCGGAATCGCACGTTTCGGACCCTTCGAGTTGGATCTGCAGACGGGAACATTAATGCGTGACGGCCGCTACGAGCGCCTTCCGGTGCAGCCTGCACGTCTTCTCCTGGTTCTCGTGAACAGCCGTGGCAAGTTAGTCACACGGGAAGAACTTCGTGTGCAGCTATGGCCAGAAGACACTTTTGTGGATTTCGATCACGGGCTCAATAACGCCGTAAATCGTATCCGGGAGGTCCTCCGGGATTCCGCCGCCTCTCCTCGCTATATTCAAACGGTTCCGCGGCGCGGCTATCGGTTCATCGGTGAATTGGAAGAAGAGGAAGCTGCAGCGCCTCAAGAAATGGTCGAGGCTTCTGTTCTGAAGCCATCACCGCAACTTCCCGAATTCGAGACTCGGGGTCGCCTTATCTTCCGGCCGAAATGGTCCGCCGCCATCCTGGCGATTGCACTTTGCATACTCATCACCATAGTTGGCTTGAAATGGCGCGCACAGAGGCCGGTGTTACCGAATCCTCCTCCGATTACTTCTCTTGCGGTGTTGCCTCTGAAGAATCTCTCCGGCGACCCTGCGCAGGAATACCTTGCCGACGGCATGACTGAAGCGGTGATCGGTCGCCTGTCCATGATCCATGGCCTTCGTGTCATTTCCCGTACATCCGTGATGCATTTCAAAGACACCCAGCTTTCTGTGCCGGAGATTGCTCGGACTCTGCACGTCGACGCCATTGTCGAAGGCTCGGTAATACGAGAGGGCAGCCATGTCCGCATCAACGCACAGCTGATTCGCGGATCAACCGATGAGCACTTTTGGTCCGAGGCTTACGACCACGAACTGGGGGACGCGCTCACCCTTGAGAGTGACGTGGCACAATCCATCTCCAGAAAAGTAGAGGTTACGGTCACTGGCGAGGAGCATGCCAGGCTTGTTGCTGCACGTCCTGTCTCGCCTGAAGTCTATGAGAGCTATCTCAGAGGCCGGTTCGCCAATGGAAACAACCGGGCTGACATGGAAAAGAGGGTCGCCTACTTTGAGGACTCGATCAGGAAGGACGCGACCTTTGCGCCTGCTTACGTTGGCTTGGCAGCAGCTTATCAGGAGCTTGGCACAATTTTTGTCGGCGTTCCTCCAGGTGAGGTGCGTCCCAAAGTAATCAGCGCAGCCCGAAAGGCGCTGGAACTGGATCCTGAACTTGCCGAGGCCCACACCTTGCTGGCAAGCATGTACATGAGACAGTGGCATTGGGCCGAGGCCGAAACTGAATACAGGCGGGCAGTCGAATTGAACCCGAACGATGCTGTGGCGCACCTCGGTCTCTCTGACTGGATGTTGTGCCAGGGGCGCACGGAGGAGGCGCTGGCGTGGGCTCGGCGTGGCCGCGAACTTGACCCTCTTGGAAATTCCGGCACGAATCTCGCGTGGACTCTATTCAACGCGCGCCGCTACGATGATGCCATACACGAGTTACGCAGCGTGTTGGCTGTACGAACGCACGACGCATATACCCTTTGGTATCTCGGACTGGTGCTCATCTCCAATGGCCAAGCCGAAGAGGCCATTCCCGTGCTGGAAAAAGCGGTTTCCATTTCTAACCGCAGCCCAGGGGTGATCGGTGTGCTCGTCAGAGCGTATGCGCAGGTCGGACGACGCAATGATGCACTTCGGCTACTCGGAGAATTGAAAAGGCGCCAGCAGACCGGTTACGTCCCCGCAGGCGCCTTTGTGAACGCTTACTTGGGACTCGGTGACAGCGACCAGGTATTTATCTGGCTCCAGCGCGCCTATGAGGAACAGTCCAACATTCTGATTTACCTCAAAGTACTTCCCTTCTTTGATCCCCTGCGCGACGACCAGCGTTTTAAGAGTTTAGTCCATCGCGTCGGACTTGACCGACAGTATCCGTAATCGTTTTAGACGACACCAATCTCATGACGAATTGAGCGACTGCCGCTAAAAGGTCATCCGGTCGTTCGACGCTCTCTGGGCTTAATTGGCGAGTTCAAGGCCAATGCACTCATTGAGATATCTGGAGCAACTATGCTGCCTCAACCGGATTGGTAACGACAAACGTTAGTTTCCAATCGGAACTGCCAGCGCGTACAGGGCTGGTTTTGCCTTCCTCAGTGCAGGCAGGTAGTTTCGATTGGATCAATTGAAGTGAGCCGGTGCGGTTCTCGGGGGCCGCGGTGATCTACCGGGTATGGGAATTCAGTGGTCTCTGGATTTCGGTTGGTGGTTGTCAGCAAGACCGCAAAGATGGCTGATCCGCGCGTATCGATCGATGCCTTGGAGTGAACAGCTACAACTTGCCACCAAGGATCAGCCGGAATATGTCGACGCCTGCCTGGAATCAGCCACCAAGCACCAGATGGTCGGCCAGCCGCTCTTGATGGGCCGTTACTTTCTGCCGGAAGAAGGTGTGGCCGGGCGCGACCACGTTGTCATCCTCACTTACAAACTGTGGCGGAAGCTGGGGGCGAATCCCCACATCGTCGGAACCACCCTGTCCGAGAAGCCGGTTTTTCGTCCAGGTACCGAACGCGAATCAATGTGAATTACTCGATGAGTGCATTGCCCTGTTGGCAGCAATTGAAAGCGACCAGAGTCCAATTGGCTACCGAGAAGTCGATAGAGCTCCGCCTGTTCGCAAGAGATGGCTATCAATCTGAGGAAGTCCCAGGCTCGTCTAGGCGAACCACAGTCGCTCATTCAGTAACGTCAGCCGCTTCGCATGACAGGCCCGATTCGGGCAAGTTAGCCGGTCGAAAGTTTCTGTAGCTGAAGACCATGGTGCGATTCAGAGCGTTGACGGGCCAGGTTGATTTCCATTGGACCCCAAACTCCAGGAGTAGCATGACACTGCCAATCATTAGAGCCGCGAAGCAGAGCAGTCCGGTTCCATAGCTTCCCGATATATCCTTGAGCGCTCCAAGTGCGGATGGGAGAAAGAAGCCACCCAGGCCGCCGGCCGCACCTACGATCCCTGTGATGAGTTCAATGTCCGCTGAGAAGCGCTGTGGCGCCATCTGAAAGATCGCTCCGTTGCCCATGCCGAGCATACCCATCAGTAGAAACAAGACACACACAACGACAGCAATCGTCGGAAGAGTGCTCGCCGTTATAAGGCATATAGCAACACCAGAAAAAATCGCGAGTAAGAGTCGGTATCCTCCGATCTTGTCCGCGAGCCAGCCACCGACCGGACGCAAAAAGCTGCCGGCTAACACCACTACTGTCGTAAAGTCTCCTGCTTGCACTTTTGTCAGGTGGTATTGGTCGTGAAAGAAGACCGATAGAAAACTTGCCAAACCAACAAACCCACCAAAGGTAAGGCTGTAAAGAAAGCAGAGCTTCCAAGTGTCCGCCTGAGTGAACAGCTGCGCATACTTGCCCCATGGCTTCGGGGCCGACTTGGAAGGACTGTTCTTTGCCAGGAAGAAGAATGCTGCAAGCACGATTGCGATGGGAACCAACGCGAGACCAAACACAAAATGCCAGCCGTAGTGTTGTGCGATCCGGGGGCCAAAGAAAGTTGCGATCAGAGTTCCTGAGTTGCCAGCGCCGGCGATTCCCATGGCCAATCCCTGATGCTCGGCGGGATACCAGCGACCTGCGAGCGGCAACGCAACCGCGAAACTCGCGCCGGCGATGCCCAAAAGAAATCCGATCAGATAGAAATGCCAAAGCGCGCTGGCGTAGCGCCATCCCAAAATCAAAGGAATCAATGTGAGCGTGAGGCCGGTGAGTCCTGCACGGCGTCCGCCAATGCGGTCTGCGAGCAGGCCCAGGATCGGCCGAAAGAACGAGCCGCCAAGCAGCGGAATCGCTGTCAGCAAACCCTTTTGTGTTGCCGACAGGTGCATCTGATCAGCGATGAAAGGCGTCATTGGTCCGAAGAGTACCCACACCATGAAGCTGACATCAAAATATAGAAATGCGGAAAACAGGGTGGGAAGGTGGCCGCTCTTCATAAAGGACTTCTTGTCCATGTGAACCTCCAGCAGGAATTGATTTGGGAATGTGCTTATCAGGAGCCGGATTTTGCATTCAGCAGGCTGCGTTCAACACGTACTGAACACTGTTTGTAGTTGGGTTCGCGCGAGATGGGATCGAATGCACTCTGGGTTAATTGATTAGCATTGCTCTCGACGAAGTGAAAAGGAAGAAAGACTTGTCCCGGCGCAACAATTTCTGTAATGCGCAATTCAACTTTGCTGACACGACCCCGAGGCGAAATCACTTCAACGCGGTCGTGAGGTCTCAGCTTCAGATTTTCCGCATCGACTGGATTCATCTCGAGCCAGGCGCGAGGCGACATGCGTTGCAGAATTGAGATTCCCCCGGTTTTGGTGCGCGTGTGCCAGTGCTCCACCGTGCGACCTGTATTCAACACCAGGGGGAATTGTTTGCTCGGCTGTTCTGGAAAGGGAGCCCACTCTGTCGGCAACAGTTTGGCGCGACCATCGTGGGTCTGGAATTCTCCATCCGAGTAGAGTCTGCGCGATGCGGCCGGTTCCGGAGTACCTTCAGGGAATGGCCATTGAATTCCGCCATTTTTCTCTAATGCGGAATAGGTGATGCCGGAGTAATCGCAGAGTCGCCCTTGTGAAACGCGGCGCCATTCAGCGAATGCATCTCCAGGACCTTTCCAACCAGGAAAGATTTCCTCACGACAACCCAGACGCTCGGCGACATCCAGAAAAATATGGAAGTCGCTTCGTGCTTCTCCCGGTGGTGCCGTTGCGGAATTCACTTTGCTCACACGTCGTTCGGAGTTTGTGTAGGTGCCTTCCTTCTCGCCCCAAATTGCCGCCGGCAATACGAGGTCCGCTAATTCGGTCGTGGGAGTGGGGTGGAATCCATCCTGCACGACCAGAAACTCTAAGTTCCCCAGCGCATGTTTAAGAATGTCGATATTGGGAAACGAGACCAGCGGATTCGTTCCGATAATCCAAAGCGCGCGAATCTTTCCGGCGACGGCGGCTTCGATGATGTCGGGATAAGCGAGGCCGCGTTTTGTGGGAATGCGCTCGACCGGTATATTCCACAACCGGGCCAGTTGTTGGCGGTCTTCTTCGGACTCGAATTTGCGATAGCCGGGCAGGCTTGATGAAAAGCCGGCCTCGCGTGTGCCCATGGCGTTGCACTGGCCTGTAATTGAGAAAGGAGATGCTCCCGCGCGCCCTACATTTCCTGTGAGAAGCGCAAGATTATTGATGGCGTTCACCGTCTCAGTGCCCTTGGTACTGTGGTTAACGCCCATCGTCCAACCAATAAATGCGGCTTTTGCGTTGCCGTAGAGATGCGCGGTCTTGTGGATCACCTCGGGAGATAGCCCCGTGATCTGCGACGCATATTCCAGGGTGTAGGGTTCCAGCGATTGGCGAAGCTCTGCAAAGCCGGTTGTATGATGCTCGACGTATTCCTTGTTGTAGAGTCCCTCGTCGATCAGAATGCGGGCGATTGCGTTGATCAAAGCCAGGTCGGAACGGGGCTTCAAAGGAAGATAGACGTCGGCCATCATCGCGGTCTTGGTCACCCGTGGATCTGCAACAATGAGCGTCTTCGCGGTGTTGGCCTCGAAACGCGCACAGAGGATGGGATGATTCTCGGCGACATTGGCTCCGATGAGCAGGATGACGTCGGCCACCTCAAGATCTTCATATGCGCCCGGAGGACCATCGCTACCGAAGGATCGCTTATAGCCAGCCACTGCGGTTGACATGCAGAGAGTGGTGTTGCCGTCATAGTTGCGCGTGCCGAAGCCAAGCTGCACAAGTTTGCCTAGTGCATAAAATTCTTCCGTGACCAATTGCCCCGTGCTGATGATTCCCAGGGACTCTGGCCCGTGTTTGCTCTGGACCGAGCGAAACTTCTCGACGAGAGTGCCGAGAGCTTCATCCCAACCCACGCACGCTAGTTCGCCATTCTTGCGGAGTAATGGGTACTTCGCGCGATCTTCGGCTTCGATCGCGTAGTGCTCCGCCAGACCTTTCGGGCAGAGCTTGCCGAGGTTGACAGGATGATCGGGATTGCCGCGTACGCTGACAACTTTGCCTTCGCGCACCCCAAGTTGCATTCCGCAGCCAACTGAACAATATCCGCAAGTACTGTTGACCCAGCGTTCGGCGTGTTTCGCAGTCGCGGAGTATCCGAGGACTGGATCCTCGCCGAAACTGTATTTCGCAGAACGGATGTCGATTCCGCTTTTCCGTTCCAGCCATTCGCGCAGGCTCATGCGGCCTCCGCGACCAGGTATTCGGTGGCCATATTCGTCGGAACGACACTGACGAAGAAGAGATAGCGGCCAAGGAATTCGCCGGCAATCAGAGCGATGGCGACTGGAATGGCGGTCCAGCGGTTGTGCGCAAATTGCAGCAGGAACAGGCCGGTGACCAGCGCCAGAATGCGCCACGAAAGAAGGCCAGAAAGAACCGTGGTGAGAAGGCGGAAAGCTCCGCGCAGTTCATGAACGCTCGATCGTTCGAGCCAGAGCAGCTTGGAGCCGGCAGCCAGGAGCGTAGCAAGCCCGGAGACAAGTGTCGCCGATCGCGTGAAAGAGGAAGCGTTATTCAGAATGTTTGCGCCCGCAGAGCCAAGCAGTACGGCGGTAAGAAGAAACTCCGCGACCGTGAAGGGAGAGTTCCATGCCGGGCGGCCGGGAACGAGGTACAGGCGAGCGCTTGCGTAAACTCCGGCCAGTCCGAACAAAGATGTTACTCCACCGAGAAGGACGCTTGCGCTCAAGCCGGGCCCTAACGCCAGTGAGTATGCGGTTGCGGCGCCTGCGAAGAGCGTGAACATCAGCACTTCGCGGCTGAGCCACGAGCGACGCCACATCTTCAATGCGCGCAGTGCATGGATGGGTCGGCCCAGATGAAGAGTGGATGCACACAAGGCCAGGACCGCCACGAACAGTGCGACCAAAGAGGCAGAGCGATGGATGCGCGCGCTCAGAATTTCCAGAAGCCAGATGGAAGTGAACGCGCCGGCAGAGAGTTGGGTTAGCACGGTCATTACAATCAAAGGCCAGTGCGGTTGCTCAGTTCGCAAGCGATACTGATCGACCTTGCGCACATCTCGGGGCATGCGCGCCGGCAGGGTAATGCGGGTTGTTGAAAGGCTGTCATCGGCGGAGGGCATTCCGGGAGCGTTGGCGCCAGATCGATATTCTTCGCGCCACTCCGCAGTGCGAACGGTCTCAATGCGAATAGCGTCCTCAGGACAAGCGAACGCGCACGCCGGCTGTTGCCCTTGAGTCAGCCTTCCGTAACACATATCGCATTTGCCAACGACGCCGCGTTCAGGGTTGTACTGCGGAACGCCATAGGAACAATTCCAAGTGCAGTACTGACATCCGATGCAGGCGTCTGGATTGTGGCGCACGATGCCGGTGATTGGGTCCTTTGAATACGCATCCACCGGGCATCCCGTCATGCACGTTGGTTCAAGGCAGTGATTGCAACCCATCGAGAGATAGTGCCGAAGTGTGTCGGGATAGACTCCTCCCTCGATTTCACCGACGCGACGCCAGAGAATATCCGCAGGGTTTCCATTTTGCTCATTGCATGCTACGACGCAACATTTGCACCCAATGCACTTAGTCATGTCGAAGTGGAAACGATATTGTTCCCCAGGGCCCGGCGGCGGTGGCAGTTGGAGATTGGACCCCACACCGCACAATGAAGCCACTAACCCCTCGGCAGTTTCCACCGCCGTGGTCAGACAAAAAGCCGCATCGCCTTCCTGTGCCCGTTCGAGTAGGGGTAGCTCCACTGATGGCTCCATTGATGCGCAGGTTTAGCGCAATTGCGAAGAGATGTGATTGCGGGATTTCGCCATAGGCGACGGCATCGAAACGCAAAGAAACCGCAACTATTCGATTTCTGTTTTTAGGCGATTAAGCCAGGCTCTTCGCGGAGCCGACAAGAGATCACTCAACTGGGTGGAGAGACCAGCACACGGAGCTGATCGATTCGAGCAGAGCGTTGTAAGAACCTCGCTCCGCGGAGAGTGATTGCGTTTGAGCATAACGGCAAACAAGATTGAGCGCAAGAGGAAAAGGTTGGCAAGGTTTCATGCGATCTAATGTGCACAAATCTCTAAATCCTCACGGCTCCTTTATTACTTTGTTGTTCAAATAATGTTAATCAGGGTTTCAGGCAATCCTCTCTCCCTTCCGGCACCCTGACGTGCTGAAGGCGTCGACAAAGTGGAATCGCGGCAAAAGGTAGTCAACCGTGGTTCCTGCTTCGGCTTACAGCGCACCCCGATGCTGCGCCTCATAATCCCATTCTCATTTCTCTAGTGCCGCGGCCTTCGTGCATCGCGCACCGATTGCGCCAGCATGATGTCTCAACCGCATCTATGCAATTCATCCTATGAATCGGGGTCTAAGACCATGCGTAATTTCCTTTTTTCTTTTATGTTTCTGTCCGTTCTGAGCGCTCAACCGTCGTCCGGTCAAAGCAATTTCTTTTCTTCATGGGAAAATCGTGTGCGCGTCACATCGGCGAAGCAGCCGTCCTGGGCTGTTCCGGTCTTCACGCCGACTTCAGGACTTGTACAGCTGGCGCGAGCAGACGTCGTTCGCCAATACACGAGCACGCACACCACGACTTGGAACTACGGGGGAAGCAAGGGGTTCAATCTCATTCCGTGGTACAGAACAGAGGTAGATATTAATCTGCCCTCTTACATTCAGCACAACACCCCCAAGGCGCTCGACGGTGCCGGTGATCTTTCTGTACTGCTGAAGTATCGCGTTCTGGCTGCGAACGAACAGCATGGATCATATTCGATCAGTGCGGGAATAGCGGCCACTGCTCCAACAGGAAGCTACAAGAATGGAGCGTCGGATGGAACGATTTCACCCACGATCTATCTGGGCAAAGGCTTCGGCAGGTTCGACATCCAGACCGCCGCTTCCGAGTCATTGCCTACGGGCCACACGCGGACGTTGGGGCGGCCGGTGAGTTGGAACTCAGTCGTTCAGCGGAAGGTGGGGAAGATCTTCTGGCCGGAGATCGAGTGTAATTCGACCTTCTTCCGTGGAGGTGCAAACGACGGCAAGGTGCAGGCTTTTGTATCGCCCGGCCTGATGGTCAGCAAAATCAAATTCAGGACGGAGTCGAATAACAGGCTTGCGTTAGTATTCGGCGCGGGCGAGCAGATTGCTGTTTCGCATTACCATTCCTACAACCACGGCCTCTCGTTTACTTCGCGCATTGTCTTCTAAGCCCTACGATGGCGGGTGTTAACATAGGCTCAATTCGGCGAAGGATTTCAGGTGCATGCGTCGAAGTGTTCATGTGAACACCTGCTTTGATTTTCCTCAAGCCACCCGTCGGCTTCACTTTTCCAGTTTGGCCAGTTTGCAATTGCTAGTCGGAGAGACAAAATGCCAGGGGCGAACTTTGGCGGTTTGCGGGTTCTTTCCCTCGAATCGCGGCGGTCGGTCGAAGTCGCGAAGCTAATCCGCACTTACGGCGGCGAACCGCTGACTGCTCCCGCCATGCGTGAGATTCCGCTCGATTCAAATCATCCAATTCTCGAATTTGCTGAAGCATTGATGCGTGGCGCCTTCGACCTGGTCATCTTCACCACCGGAGTGGGCGTGCGGTCCCTGGTCAAGATCGTCTCTGAACATTACGATCGCGAAGCATTTCTAACTGCATTGCGTTCGGTGAAGATCGCAGCACGCGGACCAAAGTCATCCGCGGCTCTACGTGAGCTGCAAATTCCAATCGCGGCAGTCGCCCCCGAGCCTTTTACCTGGCGCTCTTTGATGGTTGCCCTGGAAGCAAAGATTGGCCCCGCACTGCAAGGCATGAATATAGCGGTGCAGGAGTATGGCACCTCCAATCCTGAACTGCTTACGGCGCTCGCGGAGAAGAGTATCTCCATTACTCGCCTGCTTGTCTATCAATGGGCACTGCCGGAAGACGTTCAGCCTTTGCGGGAGGCTGTTCTCGCGCTTGCTCATGGACACATCGACGTAGTGTTGTTTATGAATGCCGCGCAGGTTACGCATCTCTTTCTCATTGCGGAGCGCATGGGATACACCGATGCACTCCACGAAGGCTTTCGTTCTACGGTTATCGGCTCCATCGGACCCAGCACGACCGAAGGGCTCGCCGCGTATGGGTTGCAGCCGGATTATGAGCCGACGCAATCTAAAATGGGCTTTCTGATCAATGAAATGGCGCTGAACGCCGCCGCTCTACTAGAGCAAAAGCGCTCCGCCGCCGCTTTGCATGTGTCTCCGACCCCGGCACCGCCGGTCAGCCCGCTGCTGAAAAGCGAAAAGCCTTCCGCCACTGCCGGACAGGCGCTATCCCCCGTTGACCTGCTCCACCAACTCGGGAACCAGATGGCGGCGTCGGACTCACTCCATACGGTGCTAAATCGTATTGTCGACTTTGCTTGTTCGGTGATCAGTTGCGACTCATGTTTTGTTTACGTGCTCGAGAACGATCAACTCGTCCTTCGAGCTTCCAAGAATCCTCATGCCGACGTCGTTGATCATCTCGGCATCTGGCTGGGGCAGGGAATCACCGGATGGGTTGGATGGCATCGTGAGCCCGTTGCCATTCCTGCCAAGGCCCTGCAGGATCCGCGCTTCAAGCGATTCCCTGACTTGCCTGAAGACACCTTCGAGGCGTTTCTTTCTGTACCTATTCTGTGCCGCAGCAAGCTCGTCGGGGTCATCAACCTGCAGCATAGAAAGGCTTACCATCACTCGGAGAGTGAAGTCCGCTTGCTCACGACGGCCGGTCATCTCGTGGGAGCCGAACTGGAGAGAGCCCGGCTTGAAACAGAGAACCTGCAACTTTCTGATCGTCTTGAATCACGCAAGCACATCGAACGAGCCAAAGGTGTTTTACAGCGCGATTTCGGCCTTGATGAAGAGTCGGCTTACAAGGCCATGCAGCGTGAAAGCCGGCAGCGACGCAAATCCATGCGCGAGATCGCCGAAGCAATTATCCTCAACGAGGATCTTCGCAAGAGCCGCCTTGGCGACCCTGGCAAAGCGCCGGCTCGCGAAACCCCGCCACAAAAGGCAAATGGTTCTTCCAAGGTTTGAACCGCGCTGAGGAGATCCACCGAATCAACTTTCTTGTATGCGACAGAGAGTTGAGGTAGCATAAGCCTACGAGTGAGACAGTGCTGTCTCCTCCCCATGTCCTCCCGGCACCAAGCCGTGTTCGGGTCTGCTCCAAGCAAATTCCAGCACTCCCATGCTCCGCGATGAGCCTTGAATTCTCCGCACTGTATGCGGCATTCAATGTCTGCGGTGGTTTTGCGCTTCTATGCGCGACTTCGCAGCAAAAGAGCGACTCGATGGTTTCTCTGACCGCGAGCTCACGGAAGGACATGCGCTATGGAACTCCTGGAACCCCTCAAGTCGCAGGAATTTACCGATGAGCAAAAGCAATATCTCGTGGGTTTTTTCAGCGCCGCCGCCGAGCGGGTGAAACCGTTTGTTGGTCATACCGCCGCAGGGCTCATTACAGCTGATCCCACCCTTACTTCGGTGAACCAAGCGGGCAAAGAGGAGGAGACGTACTTCGGCACCCCGGTTTCCGATCTTTGTAGAGAGGAGATCTGGAAGCATGAGGAAAATCCGCTCGACATCTGGGACAAACTGATCGCGCATGCCAATGAAGATCGCTCACCCGCTCCGGATGATCTCTTCCGCTTCAAATTCCATGGCCTCTTTTATGTTGCTCCGGCACAGGATTCCTTTATGCTGCGGCTCCGGGTCCCGGGAGGAATCCTCGCCGCACACCAGATGCGCGGATTGGCGGCGATGGCGGCAGACTGGGGTTCTGCGCGAGCAGATATCACGACCCGTGCCAACCTGCAGATCCGTGAATTCCAGCCCAAAAATATAGTTCGAGTTCTCAACAAGCTGCAATCGCTGGGATTGACCTCGCGCGGATCCGGCGCCGACAACATTCGCAACATAACTGCCTCGCCAATCGCCGGCATCGATCCGACCGAACTGTACGACGTTGCGCCACTCGCAGATGCACTCCATCACTACATTCTCAATTCACGGGACATGTACGGCCTTCCGCGCAAATTCAACGTGGCCTTCGATAGCGGCGGCGCAATCAGCGTTGTTGCAGATACAAACGACATAGGATTTATCGCCACCCGTGTAGCGGAAGGGCGCGACGTACCAGCCGGCATCTATTTCCGGGTCTTGCTTTGCGGAATCACGGGACATAAACAGTTCGCGACCGACTGCGGCCTGTTGTTGGCTCCGGAACAGACAGTGGCCGTTGCCGCTGCGATGATCCGTGTCTTCTCTGAGAATGGCGATCGAACGGATCGCAAGAAGGCACGGTTAAAGTACCTCGTCGATCGCTGGGGTGTGGAGCGATTCCTTGCGGAGACCGAGAAACGGCTGGCGTTTCCTTTGATGCGCTATCCAACTGAATGCTGTGAGCCGCGCAATCCGATCGACCGCGCAGGTCACATTGGTGTCCACCCTCAGAAGCAGGCAGGTCTGCATTACATCGGCGTCTCGGTCCCGGTTGGCCGTCTCCCAGTAGCACAAATGCTTGCGCTCGCCGATGTCGCCGACAAATTCGGCACCGGCGAATTGCGGCTTACCGTGTGGCAAAACTTGCTGATTCCCAATATTCCCGAAAACCGTCTGGAAGAGGCTCTTGCAGACATCCGTGCAGCAGGTCTGGACTGGACAGCGGGAACTGTACTGCGCGGGACTGTGGCTTGCACGGGCAATCGCGGCTGCAAATATGCGGCCACGGATACAAAGGCACACGCCGTCCAACTTGCGGATTTTCTGGATGCCCGGTTCAAGATCGACCAGTCTGTGAATCTGCATGTAACCGGCTGTCCTCACTCGTGCGCACAGCATTACATCGGCGATATCGGCCTTCTTGGCACAAAGGTGAATGGTGCCGAAGGCTATCAGGTTGTTGTTGGCGGCGGTTCTGACCAGGACAGGGAACTCGCGCGTGAGTTGATCGCGTCTGTTCCATTCAGTGAGCTGCCGCCAATACTGGAGAGGCTGTTCGCAGCGTACACCGAGCGCCGCGATGCGCAGGAATCCTTTCTTGAGTTCAGCCGCAGACACAGCATCGAGGAGCTTCGATCACTCTGTGCTGCAAGGGAGCAGGTGTAGCCATGGCCGTCGATATTCCGTTCATTCCAGATAGTGCACCTTTCACGCTCGAGCAGCGAGCCTGGCTCAATGGCATGCTTGCGGGAATGTTTTCCGCAACACTCGCGCCATTGAATGTGCCGACCAAGCCATCGCATCGGATCGCTGTGCTCTATGCCTCGCAATCCGGCACCGCAGAGGGACTGGCGCGCAAACTTGCCAAGGAACTGAAGGCTCAGGGTCACGTGCCGGCAGTTTCAACGCTGGTAGGTTACACTTCGGCAGCCCTGGCTGCGGAGAAATACGCTCTGCTCATAGCCAGTACTTACGGCGACGGCGATGCCCCTGAGGGTGTACAGCCGTTTTACGAACAACTTTGTCTTGAGCACTTTCCTCGTTTCGAAAACCTATCTTATGCCGTACTAGCGCTTGGCGATCGTCATTATGAGCACTTCTGCAAGTTTGGAAGCGAGCTTGATACGAAGCTTGCTGCGTTAGGAGCGAACCGCCTCTGCAGTCGGGCTGATTGCGATGTTGACGTGAATGAACCTTTTGAGCGTTGGAAATCTGCGTTGATGCCCTTGCTGAGCGAGAGCGCCACAAAGCGTGAGGCCCATTCACGGGTACCAAGTCCCGCTGAAACAAGCTCCCTTCAAGCATCAGTCTTAGAGCTTGTGGCGGATGACTCCTCACGAGCTATGCCGCATTTTGTTCAAATTCCTTCGCGCGAAAATCCCGCACTGGCCCCGATTGTGGACAAGAAGAACCTTGCTCACAGAGATTCGACAAAGGCAACGCTGCATCTTGCATTTTCGATTGAAGGTACGGGCATTCAATACGAAGCCGGCGACTCCTGCGGGGTCATCCCTCACAACGACGCAAGGCTGGTCACTGAGATCCTGCAGTCACTACGATTCAATGGCAACGAGCAGGTACTGTGCGGCAAGGCAGGCACCACCACTCTGTACGATGCGTTGACGAACCATCTGCAGATCACGCGCCTCAATCGAAAAACAGTAAGTGAATATGCCGTTCTTGGAAAGTGCGCGCGCCTACTTGATTTGATAGCACCGGATCACCGTGCACAGCTTGACGCATACGTCTTCGATCGCGGACTCGTCGATCTGTTGCTGGAGTTTCCCGGTGTAATTGAGGATCCCGCAGAGCTGGTCGCCATGCTTCCGAAACTTACCCCGCGGCTCTATTCAATTTCGTCAAGCCCAGTGGCGCATGCAGGCGAGATTCATACAACGGTAGCCGTGGTTCGATACAGCTCGCACAACCGTGACCGCGGCGGAGTTTGCTCAACGCTGTTCGCCGATCGTGCTGCGATCGCCGATAGCTTGCCCATCTACATCCAACCAAACAAGAGATTCAGATTGCCCAAGCCCGACGCCCCTATGATTATGATCGGTCCCGGCACAGGCATCGCTCCGTTTCGCGCATTTCTCCACGAGCGTCGGGCTCTTGGTGCGAAAGGCAAAAATTGGCTGTTCTTTGGCGAACGCAGCGAGAAAACTGACTTTCTATATCGTGAAGAACTCGAGGCCATGCGTGCAGACGGTCACCTGACGCGACTTGACACCGCGTTTTCTCGCGATCAGGCGGATAAAGTGTATGTGCAAGACAGAATGATGGAGCAGGCATCGCAGTTTTGGAGCTGGTTGCAGGATGGCGCCAACGTCTTCGTGTGTGGCGATGCGTCCCGCATGGCCAAGGACGTGCATGCGGCACTGCATGCGATCGTCGAGAAGCACGGTGGAATGTCATCGAACGCAGCCGAAGAGTATGTTCATGGGATGAAAGAAGATCACCGCTATCACAGGGACGTGTATTGAGGCGGACTTAACTCGGAAATGGTCTATCGGCAGATCTCCCGGGGACTTCCAGCTGATGGTTAATCCCGGAGCACTCGGTGAGGAGCTAGATCCGAAAGGTTCATCGTCGTGCACTAAGGGGCGCCTGCTGCTCAGAGAATGGCGGACGCCGGCCGGCGGATTCTCAAAGAGTTCCGTCGGGGTTTCACGATGACCTCGGACGTAGTTCTCTAGTGAGGAAGACGGCGAGGAGATGGGACCTGCTGTTGGACATATATATGGAGGAGTACCGGGCGAGGGGAGCTGAGTTCGGCCTTTTGCAACACCTCGTGCTCCTCGCTGACTTAGGATTCAAACAACATTCCCCGAAACTTCATGAAACCGATTCCATTCCAGCTCAATGAACCCACCGGCCTGACGTGAAAAAATTGAGATTCACAGCGGGTGGCAGTAATGCAGCCAATCGTCTTCAATTTGTACAAAATGGCCATTCACGTCGCCTATATTTCCACGCGGTGCTGTTCTTGGGGCATTTTCACGGCGATATCGAGAACGAGTGCTGGATTCACCTCGCTATCGCCTTCGGATTCCCTACGGCTTCGTATCGGCGCGTGTCCGCAGCTGCGATAGAAGGCATCACTTAACCGTCAATGTCACAGAGGTTGTCGCGCTAACTCCGCCCCCAGCTCCGGTGACGGTGAACGTGTAGGTTCCCACGGCCGCCTTACCGACCGCCTTTGCTGTCAGCTGCGAAGTAGTGGTCGTCGTAATGGATGTAGGACTGAAGCTGACGGTCACGTTCTTCGGGAAACCTGAAGCAGAAAGTGCAATTGTCGGTGTTCCCTGCAGGACGGTTGCACTAATCGTGCTGATGCCGCTCACTCCCTTTACGGTTGCGATTATGATGCTTGGATTGGCGCCGATCGTAAAGTTCGTCGCAGATGCGGTGATCGTGAGTGTTAGGGAGGCGGTCTTCGTTACTCCGCCTCCCGTTCCGGTAACCGTCAGGGTGTAGTTGCCCGCCGCAACGCCTGCTCCCACTGCAAAGGCAAAGGTGGAACTACCTGTTCCCGGGGCGGCAATGGATGCCGGTGTAAATGTCGGCGTTACATTTGCAGGCAGCCCACCGATCGACAGCGCGACTGCGCTGTTGAACCCATTCAAGGCAGAGGTGCTAATACTCACCGAGCCGTTGTTCCCCTGCAGGATCGAAACCGAGTTTGGCGAGACGGAGATACTGAAGCTCGGCAATGCCAGCAGAGGCGCATTGGCTTCGGCTGAGTCGACACTCTCTCCACCTGCATCCGGATTCGAGGTATACGCTGCCGAGACCACGTAGTAATAAGTCACTCCGTTTGCCAGGCCTGAATCGGTATAGCTAGTGCTGCTCGTGCACCCCACTGTGACATATGGCCCGCCGCTAACAAGGGAGCGCTTCACGTGATAGCTCGTGGCAGAAACCGAGGCCGGCCAGGCGAGGGCAATCTGTCCGCTGCTATTTGGTGTGGCTGTCAAGCTTGCCGGCGCTGCAAGATTCACAAGCAACGTAGTTGAGCCAGTGTGCGTAATTGATCCTGACGTGCCGGTCACCGTCAGGGAGACGGCATAAGGCACAGTACTTGTTGTCGTGTTCATCGTCAGTGTCGACGAACCGCTTCCGGTGATCGTAGACGGGCTGAAGCCACCGCTCGGTGATCCCGGTGTGAACCCTGATTCGCTCCCGACGCTGAGTGCTACTGGACCGCTAAATCCACTGAGCGGTGTGACGGTGACGTTGAATGTGGTGGACTGGCCGGGGAGAACCGTCTTCGACGAGGGGCTGATCGCTATATCAAAATCAGGGTTCACGGGCAAAACTTTGATGGTGCGTGTCGGTGGTGTCGGGTCTGAGTTGCCAACGCCATCAATCAGGGTGAGCGAGACAGTGTATTCTCCCGGCGAGCTGAATGTGACGTTGCCGGGATTCTTTGCAGTCGAGGTTGCGGGCGACCCGCCCGGGAAGACCCACGAATACTTTGCCGACGTCGATGCCGTTCCGAAAGAGACCGACCCTCCCGCCACAATCGTTGTGTCCGCAGCCGGCGCCGAAATCAAGCCCGTTGGTGGAGCTGCCGCGTATGGCGAGATCTGAATGAATTTCGCAACTGACGGCACGCCTGCACTATCAAGCAGGAACAGCATGTAGTAGCCAGGCGGGGCAATATTCCCGTTGGGCGGGGTCGTCAGATTTAGTGAACCCAAGCCGATGCACGCTGGCTGCGGTGATGCACCGCATAGACCAATCAGGCGCTGGTCCATGTCATAAGCATGCGTGGACGAGCCCGGACGAATCAGCACGGCGGAACTGATCGCAGAGGCGCTCGTATAGTTTACGTAGAACGTTGCGTTGTAGCCGATAACGCCAGGCGTGACGCTCGTGATGACTGGCCGATTTGCAGTGATCAGATTGTCGTTTGCGTCAAACAGGTACGGCGGCGTATAGATCTCGATCGCCGGCTCGTAGCTGCCACGCGAACTGGGGTTACTCCCCATGCTCATCACGGTAGCGTCGGGCAGTAGCAACGCTGTGGAGTGGTATAGCCGTGAATATGCCGCGGTGCCACCGGAACTCATCGTTCCTGCAACCGGGTCATATATGTCCGCTCGTTTGCCCGGTGTATCGGGACTTTCGTTGTTTAACGAGCCTCCCTCGGCCAGGATCTTCCCGTTCGGCAAGATGACCGCATTCATCTGAATGCGTCCCGTTGACATGCTCGGACCCGGCTTCCAGCTTGGTGTGGCGGCGGAAAGATCAATGATCTCTGTCGTTGCCGTTGCCGGATTGCCACCTCCAAAATTCATTACCTTCGGCGTGTAGTTAGGCGAGAAAAGAGGAAGAAGAACCGTTGAGCCGTAATTCCGGGTCCTTGTGCTTGTCGCCGACTGCGCCCATGACCCGGCACCGGGATCGAATATCCATGCAGAAGGAGACTCCGTACCCGCATAAAACATTTTTCCATTCGGCAGCAAGAACATTCGCGGATACAGGGGAGGAGAAAACGGAGCGGTAACCGGGCTCGTCCAACCTGCTCCAGCGTTCTGAAGGTCATAGATCTCGGTCGTGTTATTGGTTCCTCCGCTAAGACTGAGGCCGGAGAAAGCCATGACGCGCCCGTCGCCCAGCGTAGTGGCCGAACCGTACCACCGGCCGTTCACCATGTTCTGAGACTGCGCGAACTCGGTCGTGACTGGATCGAAAATTGACGCGCGGTTGTCGCCCTTGAACGAATAATCCGATGTTCCGCCAATTACCAGCGCTCGACCATCCGGTAAAGCAGCCGTGCCGCTGCAGAACACATCGTATTCAATTTCCCGGACCGTGATCCCGTTTGCCGTCGGATCCGCTGGATCCCAAATAGCATTTCGATAGCTCTCGGATCCTTTGGAATTGTTCGAAGCATCGTTCTCTGAACCGGCAACGATCAGCACCTTTCCCGTGTGCAGCAGAGTCGCGGAAATCGGGTTGATCGGCATCAGATATGGCAGCGTCCTCCACACTCCCTGAATATGAGGAGTGTTCACAGGGCAGGATTGTGCGATGCCGGAAGGGCTGAAAACGTTAAGAGTGGATAGTGCCAGAACCGCCGTGCCCGCTAGTACGGAAGCCGGCAATGAGTTTTGGCTTTTGCGGCCTTGAACTTGGACGAGCGCTTGGCGGAAGAATCTTTGAACGCGAGCGAACGGACCCATGTGGCGACCTCTCGAGTCCCTAACGTTTGGAATACAGCAAATGGAAAGGGGTGTTCGTGATAGTTACGCCCATGCGAAGTGAGCTGTCAAGGAGTCTTTCGCTTTCTTTAGAGCCGCATGCGTCGTGGACAATTTATTGACGCGAAGTGTAATCCAGGCGCCAAAAATTCCTTCACTGTCCAAGAAACGCTGGCGTTCAACGACTCGTAATCGAGTCAATCATTGGCAACCTCGTCGAACTCTTACCAATCCGGATTGAGCCTGGGGCCGATGGAGAACGGCTACATCGAAAGCTTCCACGGCAAGTTCCGGAGGAATGCCTGAACGAACACTGATTTCTCGCGCTGGACGATGCACGGAAAACCATCGAAAGCTGGCGAATCGATTACAACCAGGTGCGCCCACACAGTGCGCTGGGCTGCCTGACGGCGGAAGAATTTGCAACAGGCTATAAAAATGTGGAAAGCACAAAACGCTCCCACATTGACGCAGCCTCGACGACTGCTGCGGAATGAATTTGCAGCTAAACTCAAACCCGAGTGCTCTCACTTACCTGGACTAACCTAAAGGGGGCAGCCAGTGTTTTTTAACAGCGCCATAGATGGTTTGTTCAAAGACCTGTTCAGGAGTCAAAGGATTCAGCGCGCCCTGAGCCCTAAGTTTCTGTGATGATGGAACGCATTGCACGTTCCTCGCGTACTCAGCTAAAAGAGGTCATAATGCGCCGGCTTGCGATTTACGTTTCCTTCTTCGCGTTGACCCTGCCTCCTGCGTTCGCGGCTGAGGATTGGCAGAAGTCTTATCCGGTCTCAGGAAAGCCATCTCTCACCATCGGCACGGGCGATGCTTCGACCGAGACGCAGCCCTGCGCCGCGTGCCGCGAAGTCAAGATTCGGGTGCAATGGAACGATCGTCGTCCCGAAGACTACACGATCACCGAATCCCAGTCGGGAGATCACATGAACTTTGAACTGAAGGAAAAGCAACGCTTTCACGTGAGCATCGGCAGCCGTCATGAGCCGCGCGTGCTGGTCGAGGCACCGAGGGAAATGGATCTCGAGGCGCGTACATCCGACGGCGGTCTGAAGGTCTATGGCATCGAGGGCACGGTCTCGCTGCACACCAGCGACGGAGGGGTGGACGTTGCAGATGTATCGGGAGCGATCAGACTGGTTGCGAGCGACGGTCCTATCCGGATGCACAACCTGACGGGAACGCTGGAATCGAGATCGTCGGATGGAAACGTCACAATTGATGGAAAATTGAGCGGAGTCCAAGTTCATATCAGCGATGGCGGCCTCGACCTGACTCTTGCGGAGGGCTCGCAGTTGACAACTGCTTCGCGGGTAGATGCCACTGATGGAAATGTAAAGATACGCCTGCCGAAGACTCTGGCCGCTGACATCGACCTGCACACGGGCGACGGCCACATCGACTGCCAATTGCCGCTGAAGATGAACGGCTACAACTCCGGCGGCGGACACACCATTAGCGGCAAGCTGAATGCCGGCGGAACACCGCTCACCATCCACACCAGGGATGGGAATCTCACTGTCGGAACGCTGTGATAGCTGCGATTGCAAATCGCGTCGACATGGCAGCGTGGGCTAGCATTCAATGAAAGCGGAGATCGGACCTAAAGCCAGATAGCCACGGCCTTCATTAGATTCAGCAACGACCTTCACAGCTCCACCCACTGCCGTTTTGATGGCTCCGGCAACATCTGACGCCGCTCTGATGGTAGTGTTTTTTTGGATTTACTTGACAACTTGGTGCCGAAGAAGGGACTCGAACCCCCACACCCTTGCGAGTACGTGGACCTGAACCACGCGCGTCTGCCAATTCCGCCACTTCGGCACGGGACACGTATCTGACGCTATCCGTCAGACCGGCAGCAACTTTGAGTCTCGCAAAACGGCCGGGTCATGTCAAATCAGCAGCACGATCCGCAGTGGCTCGCCGATCCGTAATCCCCGGAACGTAAATTCCTGCAGGAACAGACGGTTAACTTCTCGAGACTTCTATTTCCGTTTCAACGCTTCCAACTCATCCAGGGTTCGCGGCCAGTCGGAGCCAAGCAGGCGCGACAGGCTGCGATCCGCCAGAACCTTGCCTCCAGTCTGACATTTCGCGCAATAGTTCGTCTCGTTGTCCGCATAGCGGATCCGCTGCACCTTTTCACCGCATCGCGGACAGGGAAGATTGAAACGTCCATGCACGGCCATCTCCGGTCGGAACGCGGTCACCTTTTCCGGAAAGCTCTTCTTCGCATCGTTCCCGAGCCGGTCCATCCATTCCATGAGCACGCGACGAGTCTCGGTGAAGAGCCGCCGCCACTCTTCCGGTTTGAGTTTCTGAGTCAGTGTGACCGGCGATAGCTGTGCCGCGTGCAGGATTTCGTCGGAATAAGCGTTTCCCACGCCGCTGATCAGACGAGGATCGGTCAACGCACGCTTCAGGGTCCGGTTCTCGGCGGTAAGCGCCGCGCGAAATCCATCCAGGTCTGTCTCGAAGACTTCGACGCCGCCGGGGTCCATTGCGCGGAGCGCCTCCTCGCCGCGAACCACATATAAGGATGCGCGCCGCTTCGACCCAGCCTCGGTCAGCACCAGCGATCCGTTCGGAAAATCGAATGCGGCAAGCGCGTTTCGTCCGGCCAGCTTTGCCCCGGCTGGCTTCCAGTGCAGGCGCCCGGCGATCATCAGGTGCAGGACAAGCCAGATATATCCGGGGTCTCCGGTGACGGGTTCATGTCGTTCGGTTGAAATGTCGCTATCAACGCCGATCGCGATACGTTTCCCGATGCGCCGGAGTTCGCGGACGGTTTTGCCCTCCGCGGCGTTCAGCGGCGGATCAACACTGCGCAGCAGAAAGATCGAGCCGAGGCGCACGCGCTCCAGTGTTTGCCCGACAATGCGCTCATCAAGAGCCGTGATGTAGGCGGAGATGTCAGGCAGTTCGGGCATTGCATCCAGAGTGCAATGTAACCAGTTCTGTTTGCAACCAAGATCGCTGCATTACGCAATGACCGTGTTTTACTGAATGACGGTGTTGTCGATCAGTCGCGTATTCCCCACCCGGGCAGCGACCGCAAACAACGTTCCTGGCACAGCCGTGTTCGTCGGCAGCAGAGTCTCCCAGTTCACCAGTTCAACGTAGTCCACCCCGACCATCGGCTCTTTCGCAAAAACATTTCGAGCAGCCTCAATCAACGCGCTCGAACTGCGCTCACCCTCGTTTACCAGTCGCTCAATACGCCGGATCGCCCTGCTCAACACGAGTGCTTGCCTGCGTTCCTCGGGGCTGAGGTAAACGTTGCGCGAGCTTAGCGCAAGACCGTCTGGTTCGCGGATGATCGGGCAGACCACCAAGTTGGTGCTCAGCCGCAGATCGGCAACCATCCTCCGCAACACCGAAACCTGCGCCGCATCTTTCTGTCCGAAGAAAGCCAGATCAGGTTCGGCCGCGATGAACAGCTTGGAGACGATTGTGGCAACACCGCGAAAGTGACCTTGTCGGGACTTTCCATCGAGGCGTTCACTCAGGCCTTCAACGTCGATGAACGTTGCTCCGCCAGCCGGATACATCTCTTCCACGCTGGGCGCGAAAATCACTCTTGCACCCTCGCGCTCCGCAATATCGCAATCCGCTCCAAACGTACGCGGATAGCGCGCGAAATCCTCGTTTGGCCCGAACTGGGTCGGATTTACAAAGATACTCACAGCAACCCGGTCGGGGCATTGATGCGCGGCTGCGCGAATCAGAGACGCGTGGCCGGCGTGCAGCGCGCCCATGGTAGGGACAAGGCCAATCAGGCCTTTGCCACTGCATCGCAGGCCGCGGCTCCAGGCCCGCAGTTCTTCAACTGTGTGCAGGATCTGCATTACGCCTTGCGTAGTTGTTTAATCGATTCGACCGGGGAGCGCTCCCCTTGCAATTCCTTCTTCACTGCGGAAGGCAGATGGTAGCTCTCTTCATCGGACGGGAAAGCGCGGTGCTCGACGTCTTCGCGATAGTGCTCGATCGCTGCGCGGAACAAAGCCGATGCATCGGCATAGCGACGCGCGAATTTCGCCTTCGGCGCGAAGCTCAGGTTGACCATGTCGTGGAAGACGAGAATCTGCCCGTCGCACTCCGGTCCGGCGCCAATTCCGATCGTCGGAATCGTTAATTCTGCCGTGATCTGTGAGGCGACCTCGCGTGGAATCCCCTCCAGCACCAGCACGCCTGCTCCGGCCTCTGCCAGAGCCTTCGCATCAGCCTTGATCTGCTGGACGGCATCCAGAGTCCTCGCTTGCACGCGATATCCGCCCATGCGATTGACGCTCTGCGGCGTCAGGCCGAGGTGCCCAATAACCGGGATCTCAGCATCGCTGAGTGCCTGTACCAGCGCGACGCGCGGACCTTCAACCTTCACCGCTTCCGCGCCAGCTTCTTTCACGAAGCGCACCGCATTTGCCACGCCATCGGTGACGGTTCCGTGATAGCTGCCGAACGGCATATCTGCAACCACCAGGGCGCGACGCACGGCGCGCCGCACGGCCCGCGTGTGGTGCAGCATCTCGTCCACGGTGACTGCCAGTGTATTGTCGTGACCCATGACGACCATCGCGAGAGAGTCGCCCACCAGCACCAGGTCAATTCCGGATTCATCCACCAAGCGTGCAGTGGCGTAGTCGTACGCTGTGAGCGCAGAGATTGGTTTGCCCTGGCGCTTCATTTCTGCAAGCGCAGGAATTGTCACTTTGGTGATGGAGGGATCCAGCGGCGAGGAATTCGCGCTTCCGGGGAAGTTGGTAAGGCTCATGTAGTCTCCAGTGCCGCTCCGAAGTACACAGGATGCGGCCCGAACACCTAAAGTATACGCCGCTCCAGATAGCGGCATCTGTTACAGCTCGTCACAGTTCGCTTGCCGTCCTGCCGGTCCCCGCCGCACACTATCAGCAGCAATGCTTTCTCATTTGGCAGCGGGTGTTTACAGCGCCATCGGTCTTGCTGGCGCAGCGGGATTGAGCATTGGCGGATATACATACGCCTCGCGCTGGCCGGGCTCGCAGCTCTTCGGCCGGACGCTTGTTGCGCCGCGCCGTCCGCGAGAACTTGCCCTCACTTACGACGATGGCCCAAATCCGAACTGGACGCCACGCCTGCTCGATGTGCTTGCTGAACACCATGTGCGCGCGACGTTCTTTATGGTGGGGAGATTTGTGAAGGCCGAGGGCGACCTGGCCCGGCGCGTTTTTGAAGCCGGTCACCTGATCGGCAATCACTCCTGGAGCCATCCCAAGCTCTCAGCTGCCTCCGATGCACAGGTGCTCGAAGAACTGACAAGGACCAACGACATCCTCGCGCAAATCATCGGCGCGCCGATTCGCTTTTTCCGCCCGCCATTTGGAGCGCGCCGGCCTTATGTTCTTAAGCTTGCGCGCCAGCTTGGCCTCGTTCCGGTAACGTGGAACGCCATGACCAGCGACTGGAGCGAACCCTCCGCCGACAAGATCGCAACAAACCTGATGAACAAGATCGACCGCAACCAGCGCCGCGGCTACGCCAGCAACATCGTCCTGCACGATGGCAATCACCGCAGCCAGGGCGCAGACCGCGGGCCATCAATTGCCGCTACAGATCAGCTTCTCGAGCGCTACGACCGCACCCACAAATTTGTCACGCTCGATGCCTGGCAGCAGTGAGCGCGCCTGCGATCACTCCATAATGTGCCGCACGAATCCTGCAGCCTGCAGTGCGATCGCTGCGCCCACACATATCGCAACCGTGATCACCCACTGCACCTTCTGCGTCTCCACCCCCTGAAACGCGAACGAGTGCACTGCAACCAGCACGAAGACCGCGTAGTTCCATCGCTGCAGTTGTTTCCATTTGTTTGTTCCAAATCTGCGCAGAGAGAAGTCATTCGACGTTGCCAGAAGCAGAATCAACAGCAGGGTTCCAAGCGCGCCCGTGTAATTCGCCAGTCCGAACAGATCGTGCCGCATGCCATGATGATGCTCCGTCGGCCCATAGATGTAGTAGAGCCACGGCCGTCCGCGCAGATGAACAAACTGACCCACGCCAGCATGCAGAGTTCCTAGCAGCCCTGCCCAGATTCCGATGTCGCGTCGAAGATCGCTCGACACCGGATTAGGCTTCCGTACCAGCAGATTCCATGGCCCTATCAACAGCGTGATCGCCAGCAGCGCCAGCGCCGGATACGCCGTCGCAAAACTCGCCCGGCTCAGGACATCCGGGTAAGGACGCGTCTGATACAGCACCGCCACACAGACGAATGACACGAAGAATAGAGGCACATGATGCCGCCATATGCGGGGCAGCAGGCGCCCACGCCACCTCGGCGCTGAACTAACAGAATTCAACTTCGGTAGACTCCCCGTTGCAACCACAACGCGTCAGCCGAGAAACGCCTCGCGCGCCGCTTCGATCGTCGCCTGCACCTCGGCTTCGCCGTGTGCGGTCCCTAGAAACGCCGCCTCGAATTGCGACGGCGGCAGCCAGACCCCGCGATCCAGCAAGGCGCGATGGAATCTTCCGAACGCCGCCGTGTCCGACTTCGCCGCGTCATCATAATCGCGCACCGGCCCGTCCGTGAAGAACCATGTCCACATGGCGCCCACGCGATTTGTTGTCAAAGCCAAGCCGGCCTTTTGGGCCTCCGCCGCAACCCCATCCACCAGCGCCTTCGCCGTCTTCTCCAGCTGCGGATAAACCTCGTCCTGGTGCTGCAGCAGATACCCGACCGTCGCAAGTCCCGCCGCCATCGCCAGCGGATTCCCGCTCAGCGTTCCTGCCTGGTACACCGGCCCCAGCGGCGCCAGCATATCCATATACTTTTGCTTGCCGCCGAATACTCCAACCGGCAATCCACCACCCACAATTTTCCCCAGCGTGATCAGATCCGGATCAAGCGAGTACCGCTCGCATGCCCCGCCCAGCGCCACGCGAAAACCCGTCATCACCTCATCCACAATCATCAGTGCGCCTTCGCGCCGCGTGAGCTCTCTCACCCCAGACAAGAACCCCGGAGCGGGCGGAATGCACCCTGCGTTTCCAACTACCGGTTCCAGGATCACCGCCGCAATCTCATCCGGGTGCGCGTCGAAGGCCGCCTCGAGCTCCGCCAGATCGTTGTACGGCAGAGGATGAGTTAGCCCCGCAATCTCCTCCGGCACCCCGGCTGATCCCGGAATTCCCAACGTCGCCACACCAGATCCCGCCTTCACCAGCAGTCCGTCTGCATGCCCGTGATAGCAGCCTTCAAACTTAACGATGATCTTGCGCCCGGTCGCCGCGCGCGCCAGCCGAATCGCCGACATAGTCGCCTCAGTCCCCGAGCTTACAAATCGCATCTTCTCGATCGCCGGGTAGCACGCCACGATGCGCTCTGCCAGCTCCGCCTCACTCGCGGTCGATGCTCCGAAGCTCGCGGAACTCCGCGCTGCCCGTTCAATGGCCTCGACGACCGGAGGAAACGCGTGCCCCAGGATCATCGGTCCCCACGAGCCCACGTAGTCGATGTAGCGATTTCCGTCCGCATCCACCACATAGGCGCCCTCTGCCCGCTCCACAAACGGCGGAGCTCCGCCCACAGCGAGAAAGGCCCTCACCGGCGAATTCACCCCTCCAGGGAAGAAGCGCTCGGCGCGCCGCTGCAACTCTTGCGACTGCGTATGTACTCGAATTGGCGACGGGTTCGTGGTCTTCGTGCTCATGATGCCCTCAGTATAGAAGTCCCTTGACACGCACGAACGTCGCACATCAACCAAGCCCTCTCGTTCTCCACATTTTGAACACTCCTTGGAGGGCGTGCCTCACATTTCCTGCCACGCACGCCCTGTTAGAATCGACCTTTCCGACGCTGATTGTTTTCGGAAGCAAATCTCAACCCCGGACCATGCGCAGTCACCGGCGCCAGCCGAAATCGTCTTGGGGAGCGAAGAGGCCCTGAAGTGCCCGAAGAATCTAAAACCAAAGCCGTTTCCGGCAAACCCGCGACGCAGTCCATCACCTACGCGGATGCCGGGGTCGACATTTCACGTGGCGACCGGGCCAAAGATCGCATCAAGTACCTGGCGCAAAAGACCTTTACCCGCAATGTTTTAGGTGGCATCGGCGGCTTCGGGGCCCTCTACCGGTTGGATCTCCAGAAGTTCAAGAGCCCTATCCTTGTCAGCTCGGCAGATGGCGTGGGAACGAAGCTCAAAATTGCCTTCGAAATGGGACTGCACTCCAGTGTTGGCACCGATCTCGTCAACCACTGCGTCAACGACATCGCCGTCCAAGGTGCAACTCCGCTCTTCTTTCTCGACTACTTCGCCAGCGGCAAGCTCGATCCTGAAGTCACCGAGACCGTTGTCTCCGGCCTCGCCGACGCCTGCCGAGCCAACGGCTGCGCTCTCATTGGTGGCGAAACCGCCCAGATGCCCGGCTTCTACGCCGATGGCGAATACGATCTCGCCGGATTCATCGTGGGCGCCGTCGATCGCGACAAACTCGTTACCGGCGCCGACATCAAAGCCGGCGATGTCCTCATCGGATTCCCCTCCACCGGACTCCACACCAACGGCTACTCGCTCGCCCGCAAGCTCCTCTTCGAAGTAGCAGGCTACAAAGCCTCGCAGTACGTTACGGCTATCAAGGAGAAGGCCGGCGCCGCGCTGATGAAGACGCATCGCAGTTATCTTCACGTCATTCAGAAGCTCGTTGCCGCTGGGCTCACCAACGGTATGGCACACATCACCGGCGGCGGCATTACTGAAAACCTGCCCCGCATTCTTCCCAAGGGAATTGCTGCCCAGGTCGAACTCGGCTCATGGCCGGTACTGCCCATCTTCGAGCATCTTCGCGAGCTCGGCCAGGTGTCGCAGGACGAGATGATGCGCACCTTCAATATGGGTGTCGGCCTCATCGCCGTCATCCCCGCAGCCAAATTCACTCGAGCTAAGACCCTCCTCGACCGCGCCGAGGAGAAGTTCTTCGTCATCGGGCGAATCGTCAAAGGCGAGAAGCGAGTTCAGTACACATGAGAAATTGCGGAATCTGTGGAAGAAAACTCAATCAGCCCTTGGTTCCAGAAACAAGGGATTGCGGTGGCGATTGCGCTCGCTGCATGGCAGATTTCGGTGACCGAGAATGTGTTGAATTGCTCAAGAAGCTTGGCGATCCGTCGAAGAGAGCTGCCGAAGTAGCCAGCTACGAAGTTTGGCGAGCCAAGCAAGTCTGACTGCGGAGAGACCATTGGAAGGCTCGAAACCCATAGCGCCCCTCCGAATCGGCATTCTCCTCTCCGGTCGCGGATCCAACTTCCTCGCCATAGCGCGCAACATCCGCGAGGGCCAACTTGCCAACGCTGAGATCGCGGTCGTTATCTCCAACGTTGCGGACGCTCCCGGCCTCTCCGCCGCAAAGAACCTCGGCTTTCCCACTGCCCTCCATATCTCCAAAGGCCGCCTCCGCGCCGAGCACGATTCGGACCTCATCACTTCCCTTCGTAACCACAACGTCACTCTCGTTTGCCTCGCCGGCTACATGCGACTGCTCTCGCCCGCCTTCATCGCCGCATTTCCCAACCGCATTCTGAACATTCATCCCTCACTGCTTCCGGCTTTCCCCGGGCTTGATGCTCAGCAGCAGGCATTCGCCTACGGTGCGAAGATTGCGGGCTGCACCGTCCACTTTGTCGACGAGCATCTCGACCACGGCGCGATTATCCTTCAGCGCTCGATTCCGGTGCTGGAAACCGATAGCGCCCACGAACTTGCTGAACGCATTCTCGCCGAAGAGCACATCGCTTACAGCGAAGCCATTGTCAGGGTGGCGAGTGGGGACTACGAGATCCACGGCCGGCGCTTCGTGAAGCGCACAAAGGCTTAATCCTTCTTCCTGCCCAGGCCGAGCTACGGCACCGGGTGAATCACCGTATTAAACAGAAACGGATCCTGATACTCCGTCATATCTCCAGCCTTCTTCCCCGGCACCGGCTGCAGTCGAGCTGACAGAGGCTTGTTCCACTTCACGGCAAGCGAAGCCACATCGCCGTAGATTCGCTCCATTTGCTCGAGGCTGATGTCGCCCGGCAGTGGGATGGTGTCCAGGCCCGTTCCGCACACGGCGGAGTAAGCAAGCAGCGAGTCAACATTGAAGCTGCCATCGGCCCAGCGCTGGGCCATCACCTTGTCTTCCATCACCGGCACCATCAGCCCCGAGTAGCCAATCTGCTTCACCGGTACTGACTTCACGGCGGCCGTGATGATGCGAGCCGCGGTAAGTGTTCCGCTCGAGCCGAACTTCGCACCTGTGAAGTTCTCGATAGCCGTCGCAATCGAAACGTCGCCCAGCGGCGCAGGCGTCGGATCCACGCCCACATATTCCCATCCGGTTTGTGCCGCAATTCTGTTACCGACGCCATCTGCCACGCGCGCATGTTTGGTCAGCGCAGCGGTCAGATCAGTTGTCGCAACGTCGCCATCGCCCTTGTCGCGCGCAAATACCTCCGCCACCACTCCGGCCCCTTCGTATCCAATGGCAAACTGCCTGCCCGCGCCGGTGTGATACGAACCCGGATAAAAAGGCCCAAGCGGTTTCAGCATAGCCGTTGCCGCGAAGTTGAATGTTCCCTGCGCGCGCACACTGTGCTCCGCGACAAACTTCACCAACTCCGCGGTCCGGTGGATCGTCTTCCAGTGAATTCCTGAGTCGTCTGCAATGATCGCACTCGCCTCGATGTTCGGCAGTGTCGAGAGCACGCGTTCCAGCACGCGCATCGGCGCGGGGTCGTCTGTGTCCTGCAACATCCCCGGCCCGACATTCGGCAGGAAGTTCTCCTTTGCGGACAGCTCATCGATCCGCTTCAGCAACGCGACTGCGTCGTCCTCGGACAGACCGGCGATCAGTTCGCCTACCGGCTGCGTGGTGATCCGGATGCTTTCCACCTGGTAGCCCGCCGACTCAAATTCCTTTTGCGCCTTGCGTAACACCACCAGCGCCTCAGCAATCTGCTTCTCCCATGTCGCCCGATCCAGGCGAACAAATGCGGTGATAGCTCGTACTTTCGGCTTTACGGACCCGTTTGAAGGAGCGGATTTCTGCGCTGCAATGGGCAACGACAGAAGCAGGACGACGGCAATGGCGAAGATTCGCCTCACTCGTAACCTCCAGTTTGCTGGTTTCAGACCCATCTTATGGCATAATTCCCTCAAATTCATGCAGATCACCTGTCCCTCCTGCCGCGCCAAAATCGCGACAGACGATATCAACGTCGCCACCGATGCAGTGCTCTGCCGCGCCTGCGGCAATTCGTTCCATCTCTCTGAGGTCCTGGGCGGATCCAGCAGCATCTTGTCCTCGCTCGTTTCTTCGATTGTCCCGCCGTCTGGTCCGGTCGATCTGAACTCGCCGCCCTCCGGCGCCTGGTATACGCCCACGGGAGATGGATTCACCGCCGGCGCCAGCACCCGCAGCTGGATGGCGCTCTTCATCGTGCCATTTACCTGTGTCTGGTCTGGTGGATCGATGACCGGAATTTACGGCACACAAATTATGAAGGGCCACTTCAATCTGGGAATGTCGCTTTTCGGCCTCCCGTTTCTCATCGGCTCCATCTTCCTCGTCTCCTGGTGCGTGATGAGCGTTGCCGGCAAGGTCACCGTCTCCGTTCACGGCGATCGGCTGGCCATCTTTACCGGAGTCGGCCCGTTTGGCGTCACGCGTACCGCAACCCTTTCCGATTTCAAATCGGTTCGCGAGGACTTCGGCTATGGCTCGATGAACTCCAACCGGGCTTCCCGGGTGATCCGTTTGGAAGGAAATCGTGCCATGGCATTCGGCTCCATGCTCTCGAATGAGAGACGTTATTTCCTCGTTGGTGCACTCAAGACCGCTCTCAGCGGGTCGACGCCTTCGCCGATCTTCGTCCGGAACTGAGCTCTCCTCGTCAACACTTTTTTCCGCCGTAAGGGCGCAAGTGCTTTCTCGCGTTGCGTATACGGCTCCCTCCGCTTTGCATTCCATTCCCTATTCATCGGCCATAATGGGTTCATAGCAGGGTGCTGCATCCAGCTCGCAACGAGCAAACTCCACAAGCCGCGGCTTCGTAGCATCTACAACTAAGTTGTTTATGGAGAGGAATATGGCGAAATCGCACTGCAGATCGGCGCCTTGCCCGACGATACCGCCCGATCCAGGGCAATTCGACATGTTCGCTCGATCTTTCAAAAGCGGCGAAGCGCATTTCATGAGCCGCACATAAGTTCCGTGTTTTCTATGAAGTACAAGATAAGCCCTTTGGAATCTATTAATTGCAGAAAACCGGGGCGGAGGGGCAGGCAGGGTGTTGGCGATACAGACCGGGCACAAACCTGGCAAGATTTGGGCCAACGCGTCCTGAAGTAGCTCGTAAGTCGACTAGATTCTATTGCGTAAAGATAAGTGCTTTGGAGTCTATTAAGTGCAAAACATGGGGGGGGATGGGGGTAGACAATGCTGGAGTGTCGACTGGGCACAAGCCTGGCAATTTCAAATCAATGCGTTTGAAGAGGCTCGTAAGTCAAACAAATTCTATTATGTACAGGTAAGTCATTTGGAATCTATTAAGTGCCAAAAGTGGGGGAGGGGAAGCAGGTGCTGGCAATGCAGACCGGGCACAATCCTAGCAAGTAGCGAATCAATGCCTCCCAAGCGGACCGTAAGTCCAACAGATTCTATTATGTACAGATAAGTGCTTTGGAATCTATTAACTGCCAAAAACAGCGCAAAAAGTTTAGCCTGAGTCTCTCCCGGCGGGGTAGCGTGAAACGCTGGGAAAGGACGCCGATTTCCCGCGCCCAAGCGGGCGAGATCAAATTATCCAAGCCGAAAACATCCCCAGTTAAGCCAGAATCCGGGGTAAAGAAGCGATCTTTCAAGTAAGCACGCCGTCGTCCACATAGCACTCCCAGAGACTCAGTCAAGGTATCCGGGCTTGGAAACCCTGTAAACCATTGATTCTGCAATGAAAATCCTTTACGGCCGTTTGCAGTTTGTTTGCACGATTCCTCTAAGCTCAGAACCATAGCCCAGACATCTTCCAGCGCACGCATCCGTGTGCAGCACTCCGGCGCAAACCAGCGCGGGTTTGCAGGGTGCTGTCTGCGCTGCCGCACTGCGATCGCGAACCACACTGCAACTCCAGATGGCTCTTCGCCTTCTCCGTGCGAACTTGTGCCGGCACATCGCCGGCCGGAAAAGGAACCATTGCAATGGCAAACATACTCGTCAATATCGAAAAAGGAATCGAAATCGCTGCTGAGGACGTGCTCAAGTGGCTCGGCGGCGCTAACAAGGCGCTCAAGGCTGCACCGCAGGTGATCGCCGCTCTTGCTACGCTCATCGCTGCCGTTGAAAAGCCGATGGCCGAGCTCGCCGGAGTCGCATCCAACCCGCTCAACATCGCCCTCGACATCCAGACCGCCAAGGACCTCAAAGCCGTATTGCCCGAGGTCAAGGCATTTCTCGCCACTCTCGGCGTGAAGTTCTAAAGCAGTCGAGAAATCAGCAACAATGAACTGGGAGCAACGATGAATGGTGCCCCATCCATCGAGCGTACTTTGCTCGATGGGTGGGGCACCATGAACGTCGAGCCGGTGTTCTTCTGGGCGGTTTGCGGCAGCACTCAAAATTCAGAGCCATAGAACATTGAGCGTTGGTGGGGAAAAGCAGATAGAGAGCATTTCGTGAGTAAGCATCCGAATGTGGAGAAATGAGAAACATTCCCAATTGTTCACCACACGAGATTTACACTCGACTCGGATCAAATCCGACCAATTGACCAACGCAGGTTTCTATCCATCGGGCGGAAGTGAAAGCAGAATGAGCGAAACGATTCTCGAATCCGTGCTGACCTGCCCGCACTGCGGCTTCGCCACGCAGGAAACCATGCCCACCAATGCATGCCAGTTTTACTATGAGTGCGCCAACTGCAAGACGGTTCTGCGCCCCCATCAGGGAGACTGCTGTGTGTTCTGCTCGTTCGGCTCGGTTAAATGCCCACCGGTGCAACAGAAACATGGGGGCTGCGGAGGAGCGTCAACCTCTTCCTGACGATCACTTGCCATTCCTGGAGAATCACCGCCCCAAATTTGGTTGTGTCCGGACGGTCCACGACCCAACTGCAATACGCGCTTTCGTCCTCTCGGCACTGGCCGACAGTACACCAAATCGCGATGTGAACCGAGCACCTGTTTCATTCTCAGTCCGATTCTGACTATCGCGTTGCTTCGCAATCCGCATCGAACCAGTTGATCCATCGCGGGAGGCGAGTGATGCTTTTTCATCCGTCCAAAGTTGACAAAACCGCGATATTGGCGCTCTGCATGACAACAGCGCTTCAAATGCAGTCCGCGGTTAGCCAGGTCATTGCGGCAAAAAGCCGCGCCGACAAGCTTGCATTTGACGCTGCGTCCGTCCGATCCAGCACTCAGGAATTGTCTCTCAAAGGAGCGGATTTCCTGAATCCGGCTGGTAATGTAGCGCCTCCACAAGGTGGTCTGTTTTCTTGGAATGTGCAGCTCCCATGGTTGATCAACTTCGCGTACGACCTTCGCAGTTCACAAACGAGGCGTCAAGCACGGGAGGCGCTGCCAAAGTGGGCCCAAGAAAGCTGGTTTACCGTCGATGCCCGTGCCGAAGGCAATCCGAGCCGCGACGATGTACGCCAAATGGTGCGTTCGATGCTCGAAGATCGTTTTCAGCTCGCTGCTCACATACAGAAACGCGAGGGGCAGGTATACGCGCTTGTGATGGCGAGGCAAGAATTGGGACTTAAGCCGCATCGTGAAGGCGTGTCCTGCACGCTTTCCTCTTACCAGATAGACGAGAAAAAGTTTCCGAATATGAATCCAACGTAATGAGGCCGTCCCTGCACGCTGTGGCGTTTTTGTCGTGAGCTGAGCAATGGTGGCGAGCACCGTCTAGAGCTGCTCAATGTGACGATGCAGCAGATCGCGGACGCATTGGGTTTGGGGCTGCCACTGTCCGTAGTTAATAAGACCGGGCTTGCAGGGCGCTACGATGCAGTGCTCGACTTCGGACCCGACAGTGCCGAACCGAACGCTGATTCCTCAGAGACAATTGGTCTACCGCCGCTAGCTGGCGCTCTTGAGAAGCAGGTCGGCCTAAAGCTGGTGAAGCAGAATGCTCCGGTTGATACCTTCGTGATCGATCACATCGAAAAACTATCGAACAACTGATGAGATGCCTCAACGAACTCATTGAGATAAAGCACGAGAAGTTTCGCGTTCCGGTCCAATCACCGTCAACCAGGAAGTTATGCATTAGTGAGTCATCGAACCTTCAGCCGCCTTTTCCTACCTTGCGAATAAGGTCGCGGACTGTCTTACATCGATTCTGCCCGAGATCACATTCGACCAAATGAATAAGGGCCACCCCCTCGACCGGAGCGGCCCTCGCAGTCTCCAGCACTAGTGTTTACGTATTCACCTGCGTCCGCGCCTCGCCCAGCGTCACCTTCACGGTCATCTGCCTGCGCCCGCGCATCACCGTCACGGTCACCGTATCGCCTGCCTGGTGCTTGTCCAGAACCACGCTAACATCCTGCGGATCGGTAATTTGCTGACCATCGATGGCCACGATCAAATCGCCGCCCAGCATCACAGGTTCGTTGCCCACGTAAGCTTTCTCATTCCCGCCGTGCAGCCCTGCGCGTTCGGCCGCGCCTCCCGGTACCACCTGTTGGATCAGTACACCATACTGGGCCGAGAGCCCCATTTGCTCCGCCAGGTCTGGCCCAATTGCGTAGGAGACGATACCGAGTGAAGGCCGACGTACCTGCCCATAGCGGGTCAGGTCTGAGAGAACCGCTTTGGCGGTGTTGATCGGAATCGCAAAGCCGATGCCCGAGCTCTGTTCCGCTCCGTTCGAAGCGATCATGGTGTTGATGCCGATCACCTCACCATGCGAGTTCAACAGCGGACCACCGGAGTTGCCGGGATTGATGGCCGCGTCCGTCTGGATCGCATCCTCGATTGGAGCGCCGTCGCCGTTCCGGATTGAACGGATGGAGCTGATGATGCCCTGCGTCATGGTGCCGCTTAGGCCGAAGGGGTTGCCGATAGCGTAGACCTTCTCGCCTACGGCTATCTGGCTCGAATCCGCCAGCGTTACCGGCTGAAGGTCTGGCGCGTCGATCTGCAGCAGTGCCAGGTCGTGCACCTTATCTGTTCCGATGACCTTGGCCTTGAAGCTCCGCTTGTTGCTCAGCTTCACCTCGATGCCGCGGTTCGCACCCTCAACCACGTGGAAGTTCGTGAGCACGTGCCCCGCCTTATCAAGAATGAACCCGGAGCCTTGCCCCTCCTGCGGAACGGCTCCGTAGAAGAAATTCATGACAACCGCCCGCGACGTGATGTTCACCACGGCTGGAAGCACACGCTTGTAGACGGAAATATTGTTCTGCTCTTCGCTGTCGAAAGCAGGCGCGGCATGGGCCTCAGTCAGCTCGAGTGGCGAGTTTGAGCCCCCGGCGCTGGTCAATGCCAACCGATTCAAGCCGGAGGGGAAATGGGTGGTAGCGAACCAGAATCCACCCACCAGCGCAATGATCAAGACGAACTGGCGCAGTTTCATAGCCTTCTTCTGAAACCTGATTCCCTTTCAATACAGTTACGATGCCGCCGCCAAACAGTTCCTGAGGAAAACGGACCAACGACTACCCAGCTGATTTGATGCTGACTCTATTTTAATGACTCGCCGTCAAGGTTTAAGTTGCTCTCCTGCTTCAACCTCGTCCAAAGCGCTTCCACCTGTGAGCGTAGGGACTCGAGATCGCCAATGTTTTCAAGCACGAAATCAGCGCGACCGACCTTGTCCCGGTCCGAGATCTGATGCGCAAGCCTTGCCCGTGCGTCGGCCTCCGCCTTCTCCATGCCCATTCCGCAGGAGCAGACGCGGGCGACGTACCGGGCGACCTTTTCCTCGTCGGATGCCGTGACCAGGATGATTCTGTCAATGCGCTTCCGCAGGTCGGCGTATGCCGCCGTTGCCGCACCGCCCTCCTGCGCGTCGCGCTCAACTTCGAAAATCAAAGCCGAGACGACAACAGCAAGTGCTGCCGGATCCCGTGCGAAGATCTGCTTCATCCACTCTGCCTGGGCCTCAATCACCGCCGGATGAACGATCGCGTTCAGCTCTTTCACCCGATTGGCCTTGAACGCGAGATCCGCCAATCGAGGTCGGTTGAGGCGGCCATCGGCGCCGACGACCTCCTGTCCGAAAGCACGTACTATTTCGTCGTAGGCGGGGTTTCCGGGCTCCATCAGGGCCCGCCCCAGTTCGTCTGACTCAATCACCTCGGCGCCAAGCTGCCTCAGCATCTGCGCAACGGTGCTCTTGCCGCTGCCGAGACCGCCGGTAAGTCCGACTCGCAGCATCGGCTAAAGCCCTCTCCGCATCCTGGCAGCACGCACGGTATTTGCCATCAGCATGGCGATCGTCAACGGCCCAACTCCCCCCGGCACCGGGGTATACGCGCCGGCGAGTTCGAAGGCCTTGGGGTGCACATCACCGACAATCGTCGAACCGCGCTTGGCGAAGGCGGCTTCTCGCTTCGGGTCACCTGCGAAGAACCGGTCGACCTCCCCGCGCGTCGTGAGCCGGTTGATGCCGACATCAATCACCGTCGCTCCGGGCTTGACCATCTCCGGCGTGATGAACCCTGGCCTGCCGATCGCGGCGACGAGGATGTCGGCTTCGCGCGTTATCGCACCCAGGTCGCGCGTCTTCGAGTGGCAGATCGTAACCGTTGCATTCTCGTGCAGCAGCAGCATGGCGACAGGCTTGCCCACGATGTCGCTGCGTCCGACCACGACCGCATGCTGCCCGCTGATCGGCAGGTTGCTGCGCTTGAGAATCTCAATGACGCCAGCCGGTGTGCACGGAGCTAGGGCAGGTCGTCCGGCCTGCAGCTTGCCGGCATTCACTGGATGGAAGCCGTCTACGTCTTTGTCTGGAGAAACAGAGTCGAGGAGGAACTTGGCGTCCACTTGCTTGGGCAGCGGCAGCTGGATCAGGATGCCGTCAATGTCCTCGCGGGCGTTGAGGCTGCGAACGAGGTCCAGCATCTCGTCAGTGGTGACGGTGTCCGGCGGAGTGACCAGATCGCTGTAAAGGCCGAGTTCGCCACAAGTCTTCACTTTGCTGGCGACGTAGATCTCCGATGCCGGCACGTGGCCGACGAGCACAGCAGCCAGTCCCGGCCGGATTCCTTGGGCCGCCAGCGCTTTCACCTCTTCCGCTATTTCCGTCTTAATTGCTGACGCAATCGCAGCCCCGTCGAGGACTCTCGCCATTCATTGATCTCCACTTCAATCGTATCGCCTCGGCGTGCGGTGGTTCAGAGGGATGGGAAGTGGCATCTGGTCAGCGAAGTATCGCGGATGCGTTGCGATGCGATTCTCCTCGGAGCTTGAGCTTGCTGAGATGTACGTCATAGCCCGTTCCAGGGAGGAGGGACTCGAGGACGAAGGTTTCGGTTCCTCCCGACCGGAGTTCGAGATAGCGATAGACGCCGACATCTCCAATGCTGGTCTCGGTTCCACCGTTCGGCGCGTCGAGGAAGTGTTGGGCGTCAGCGATGGAGGGATTCGCGTGGTTCCGACCATCGAGCAGGCTTTCGGCTGCATAGGAGCGGACGAGCTTGGTCCAGTAGCGGGCGAGGAGGTCGGAATCAGAGAAGATGTCGGCCCACACGATCTCACCCCGGATTGCGACAACGACACCGACGGCGTGTTCCTGCCGGAGCTTGCTGAGAATCTGCTCACGCGACTTCGAAACTGGCGCGGAGGCCTCATCAACCTTGGCGCTCACTGAGCTGTTCTGCATCGCCCGCGCATAGCTGGTCGTTCCGAGGGTGGCGGCATCAGTTGTGACCTGTACAGTTGCGGTTGAGGATGCCGGTGCCGGCGCCGTGAGAGCACCACCGATGGCGCCATGGACGGAGTCCCAGACTTCGTGCTGGTCTTTGGCGACCATGGCTTTTTCGCGGACCATGGGCTGAACCATGATGCTCTGGGTTGAGGCTTTGGCAGAAGCACGGAAATTGGCGGTGTCTTCGGTCCAGCGACCCGGTTCAATGCAAAAGACACCTAGATCGATGGGATCACCGCCGGCGGGTACGATTCGGTCTTTGGCGATCACGCGATCCTGCTTGCCGCCGGTGACGATTTCGCCGGCGAGGAGGAGCAATGGCTTCGTCGAGTTGTTGACGAGGACAAGGGTGTTGACCTGGTCACCTCGGTATTCGGGCGCGGGCCGTGGGATGCCGCCGTTTGGAGAGTGGTTCTGGGCAGGGCGAGGCCGCACGAGGCCACGAACCCTGCCGGCTTCTGTGACCTCGACTTCTCCGGTCTTGAGGCCTTCATCAAGGGTGAGGAATGTTGATCCAGGCTCTTTTCCCGTTTGGACAACCGGGAAGAGCATCAGGTTGCCGCTCTCAATGGGTGCGAGGACGCGATAGGAGGCGCTTTGCGGGTTGACCGGACCAGCGGCCCCGAAGGCGGTGCGTTGGTGGTGGAATGTCAGGAATGCGGCTATGGTTGCGGCGACTATCGAAGAGTGGAAAAGCATTGATCTCATCGAAATTCTCATTGCGTTCCTCCGCCAATCAGGTTTCGGTCCTATATCGGAACGGAGTCGCCCGGGTTTCTTGCAAGGAATTTTTGGCGTATCTTCGTGACGTGGACGACTTGGCGCCCTCCGAACCTGTCGATGAGCCGCTGAGGCTTGATTTTTCTGCGGCAGCGATCGCACTGGAACCTGCACTGCTGGATCAGCTTTGGGGTGAAAGCGAGGCGGCATCGTGGGGACTGGTCCGGAGCGATTTCGATCGCATCATTCTGATGGCGGCGCTGCGACAGAACTTCGGACTCGCGCCCGGAGTGATCGCGAGCAGGGACGAACAGGCAGCATTCTTCCGAGGGATAAGGCTTGCGGAACTGGTACTGGCGAGCGCGTGCGCGGAAGGCAATGAGCGCGCATGGGAACAGTTCATGGCTGTCTATGGTTCGCAGTTGACGCGTGCGGCTATTGCGATCAGCGGGAATGAGACGGTTGGGCGCGACCTTGCCGATGCGTTCTATGCGGAGCTTTACGGCTTGAATACGCGGGAAGGCAAGCGCAAGTGCCCGCTGGAGTCGTATCGAGGACGCGGGTCGCTGATCGGCTGGCTGCGAACGACCCTGTCGCAGAGGTTCGTTGATCACTATCGCCGCACATATCGTGAAAAGGCGCTTGATGATGACACGCATGATTTGGCTGCGCCTTTGAGTTCACCGGAGCCGGATGGTGCTATTCAGGTGACGCTGCGAAATGCGATTGGAGACACCTTGAGCAGCCAACCGGCTGAAGAACGATTTGTGCTCGCGGCCTATTATCTCGATGGGAGGACATTGGCGGAAATTGGCAATTTACTGGACGTCCATGAGGCCACGATAAGCAGGAAGCTGAAGCGGGCGACGGAAGCCGTTCGTAAGGATCTTCTGAAGAAGCTGGAAAAGGCTGGACTGAGCCGCAGAGGAGCACAAGAAGCGCTTGGAACAGACCCACGGGATCTTGAACTCGGAATCGACTTGAAAAAACTTCTGCAACATTCGGCTTCAGATCCGTTCAGGGAACAGATGTCTTCTGAGCCGGCGACCAAGGACCGAAATCTGACGGGAGCATTGCTGCCGGATACAACAGGTCCGCGAGCAAGCGAGGCAGGCAGCGAGAGATGAACCCAACGATCCAACACGGGATGCATCCCGATGCTGAGGTTTTGACTGCCTTTGCAGAGCGATTACTCTCGGACACCGAGCGGAACGATGTCCTCGCGCACATGGCTACCTGCGGCAGGTGCAGGGAAGTGGTTTTTCTCGCACAGAGCTCGATGGAAGCGGAGGAGCCGGCTCCCTCGGTGACAACAGTTCCAGAACGCAAGAGTAGCGGAGGGTGGCTCACAGGCTGGAGGTGGTCCTGGATTCCGGTAGCTGCGCTGGCCGGAGTCGTCGGTTTTGCAGTGATACGACACGTGGACCGTGCAACGGATTCCGAGACGCGGATGGCGCAAAACCTTTCTCCTTCCGAGATGGTCCAGAGTACGCCGACAACGAATACAGCTGCGACTCAGCCGCCGGGACCGCGACCGTCGCCGCCGTCGCGCGCGGAGTCCAAGGAGAAGCCGGCAGCCCATGAGCGCTTGGACCGGGACGCGGAGCTGGATCGAAAGTCTCTTGATGAGAGGGATAGGTTCGTCGCGCAGAAGAAGGATGAATTGGCGAAGGAGACACTGAGCGCGGCTGCTCTCAAGGACTCGGGTGGTTCGGTCCATGGAACTCTCCGGGCTCGTGCCAAATCATCGAACGTTGGCGGCCCGATGGCGCAGAACCAGGTTCAACAGCAGAACAATGTGCAGTTGCAGCAGAACTATGCAAATGAGGATCGGCAAGTGAGCGCCTCACCCGATTCCGCGAACAAACCGGTGTCGTCTCCAATCCGATCCGGAGCGGCATCCGAGACTGTGACCGTTGAAGCGGCTGATAAAGCAATTCCGGTATCTCCTGCACCATCGGCTGCACCGGCCATGACCGCGATGCAGACCGAGAGCGCAGATATATCCGGAAGGAATTTTGAGAAGCGCAAAGCCGGGAATCCGGTTTTGCCCAGCAAACTCGCGGTGAGTTCGGAGGCAACATCCGGGAAGAGAATTGTTGCCATTGATACGGCTGGATCGCTTTTTTGTAGCGAGGATGCAGGCAAGCACTGGGCACCCGTGAAAGCACAATGGAGCGGGCGCGCTGTTCTCGTGAAGACTGGGCCGAGCATGGGGGCAGTGGGAGGCTTGTTGACGCAGACGATCGCGCGATTTGAGTTGACGACCGACAAGCAGGAGACCTGGGTGAGTGACGACGGAAAAACTTGGACTCTGAAAGCGGAGGCAGGCAAGTAGGTATTGCCTTAAAGTGCCCGGTGTCAGGTAGGAATTTTGATGTCTTCCGGTGTAAGCGGCATATGCCTCAGACGAGTTCCCGTGGCCGCGAAGATGGCATTTCCAATGGCTGGAGCAATACCGACGATGCCTGTCTCTCCTGCACCTGCCGAGGGCAGGTCCTTTCGATCGAGCAGGACGATTTCGATCTGCGGTGTGTCGCTGAAGCGGGGAACGCGGTACTTCGAGAGGCGCGGATTTTCGATACGACCGTTGGAGAAGAGGATGCGCTCGAAGAGCGCGCCGCCTATGCCTTGAACCATGGCGCCCTCAACCTGATTCCGAAGTCCGTCGGGGTTGATGATAGCGCCGCATTCCCATGCCTGCACGGCACGGCGGATCTTCACCCTCTTTGTTGATGGATCGATGGAAACTTCAGCGCAGGTGGCAACGTAACCGCCCTTGTCGGTCCCGCAGGCGATTCCGAAACCATGCTCCGCAGAAGATTTCGCCGAGTCCCAGCCGAATTTTTCGGCGGCGGCCTGCAGCACGGCTTTCAATCGGGGGTTTGTGATGTTCTTGAGACGAAACAAGACGGGATCCATGTTCAACGCGTGCGCCATCTCGTCCATCTGCGACTCGCGGGCGAAGTGATTGAAGGTGGCAGCGAGTCCGCGATAAGAGCCCTGGCGCAACGGAGATTTGGATGGATGGAATTGAATGAGCTGGTTCTGTACTTCGTAAGGCGTTCCGATCGCAGCGGGCCCCGAGTTGTAGTTGTGGAACTCCCATGAAACAAGGGTTCCATCGCTGCGCGCAGCCGACTTGATCTCGACAAGCCCCGCGGGACGGAAATAAGCCCACGTGAATTCCTCTTCACGGGTCCACACGACTTTGACTGGTTTGCCGGCCGAACGAGCGAGACGCGCGGCTTCGATTGCAGCTTCACCGGTATGTTTGCCGCCATATCCACTGCCCATATCGGGCTGGATCACGCGGACCTGTTTGGGTGTTAGCTGGAATGCTTGCATCAGCTCTTCATGAACACCGAATGGCCGCTGGGTGCCAGTCCAGACGGTGAGTTTGCCATCAGTCCACTCAGCTACGGCGGCGCGAGGTTCAAGCGGAGTGTGCGCGATGTACTCGATGGTGTAGCGCGACTCGAGTTTCACATCGGCAGAGGAGAAGGCCGCGGCAACGGTGCCGGATTGGTGTTCAGGGTTACTCTGGCCTTCGGGATTGGTCTTGAGGAAATCAAAGAGTCCTTGGTTGGAAGGCTGATCTGGGACCGTCCACTTGGCCCTGACTGTGCCAAGCGCCTGGTGAGCTGCAAAAGCGTCGTCAGCTACCACGCCGATGAAATCGCCATCACGAACAACTTTCACTCCTGGCATTTTTTCGGCGACGCTGGCGTCAACGGACTGCAACTTTGCGTTGTAACCCTCGGGACGAAGGACCGCACCGAAGATCATGCCGGGGCGAACGACGTCGGAAGGAAACTGGTGTTTTCCCGTAACGAAGTCGCGACCATTTGCCTTGTGGACAGCAGTCCCGGCGATCTTCCATTCGATTGCGGGCGTGAGCGGAGGGTCGCCCGGGACAGACTTGACGAGGTTTTCGCCGCGGGTCAGGTTGCCGTAAGTAATGAATTTTTTGCCGTCGGGCATGGTGATTCTGCCGGAGTTGACGACAAGGTTGGAGCGGTCAATATTCCAGCGCTGGGCAGCAGTTTCCACGAGCAACTCTCGAGCGGCAGCGGCCATTCTCCTGAGTTGGCGAGACATGGTGGGTGTGGTGCGGCTTCCGAAGGTGCCCATATCCCATGGAACGAGATCCGTGTCGCCCATGATCATGGTGATGGAGTCGAAGGGAACGCGCAGTTCTTCCGCGACGGCCTGCGCGAGGGAAGTACGGATGTTCTGGCCCACTTCGACTTTGCCGGTAAAGACCTTCACATGGCCATCGGCATCAATATGGATCCAAGCGCCAATTTCAGTTGGGAGTTCATGACCGCGGATGCCTCGACCCGATTCCTGTGCCAGCGTGGAGACAGGAGATAGGAAAACTAGTAGCCCGCCGCCCAGGGCTTTCAGAAAATCGCGGCGGTTAACTTCGTTTTTGAGAGGCTGAAGTGCACGAGTCGTCATCGGGCACCTCCGGCCGGCTGAGACGAGGCGCGTTTGATGGCAGCGAGAATACGCGGATACGTGCCGCACCGGCAGACATTGCCATTCATAGCGGTGACGATTTGCTCATCACCTGGCGCGTGGTTGTCTCGCAGCAGAGCTGTGGCGCTCATGATCATGCCGGAAGTACAGTAGCCACATTGATAAGCACCCTCTTCGAGAAAGGCCTCCTGAACTGGTGTCAGCCGGCCATTTTCTTCGAGTCCCTCAATCGTTGTGATCTTCGTGTCAGCAGCTGCGGCAGCGGGGATTTGGCATGAGCGGGTCGGTGCGCCGTCCATCAAAACCGTGCAGGCACCGCACTGACCTTCGCCGCAACCGTACTTGGTTCCGGTGAGATTGAGATGATTGCGCAGAACGGAAAGAAGCGTTTCATCTGGAGCAGCTTCGACGGGGTAGTTCCTAGCATTGATGTGGAGAGAGAATTTGCTCATAGCGAGCGCACCTCAGCGCCGGGCGGGCTGGCACGGATAAAGCATAACGCAAGAGCATAGGGCTGTTCAGCGGGTGCGTCGTTTGCGAGACTTGCCAGTTCGTTTTCCTTCTGCGGCGGCGGAGTGATACTTGCGACGGATTTCCGCAATGTCGACTGTGGGTTGCGGTAGCTGGAAGTTCATTCGTTCCATGGTGGATACGATGATTTCGGAAATAGCCAGGTCACGAAACCACTTGTGGTCGGCGGGGATTACGAACCATGGAGCGTCCTCGGTGTTACACCGTGCGAAAGCATCTTCATAGGCGCGGAGATAGTCATCCCAGCGCTCGCGTTCGCTGTAGTCAGCCTCGCTGATCTTCCATCGTTTGGCCGGATCGTCGAGGCGCTGGTCGAACCGCTGTAGTTGTTCTTCTTTGCTGATGTGCAGGAAGAATTTGAGGATGTGTGTACCGTTCTGGATGAGACGACGCTCAAAGTCGTTGATCAGATCATAGCGTTGAGACCACACTGCCTTGGGCACCAGGCTGTGAACGCGGACGACGAGAACGTCTTCGTAATGGGAACGATTGAAGATCGCGATCTCGCCCTTCGCTGGAGTCTGAGCCTCAATGCGCCATAGAAAATCATGGGCGAGCTCCTGCTGGGTAGGCTCCTTGAAGTTAGCGACATGGCAGCCATCAGGATTCATCGACCCAATGACATGCTTGATGACTCCATCCTTGCCGCCAGCATCGAGGGCTTGGAGGACGACGAGCAACGAACGTTTTCGTTCGGCGAAGAGGTGTTGCTGGAGATCGCTCATCTTCTGGCGCAGTTCTTCGACCTTTTCCAGCGCTTCATGCTTCTGGTATTTGCCTTTGTAGCTTGGATTGAAGTCGCGAAGGCGGATGCTTTCGCCTGGAGAGATCCTAAAATCCTTTACGAAACGTTTGCCGGTCATCCCTGGTTCCCCATGGCAGGAGTGTACTCGTCTTGATCGGGCGCACCGGAGCCGGTTGACGAGGCACATTGGTTTCATGCGGTGCCGTCGGCATATTTTTGCCCGAAAATTGGAGCGTGAGAACAACTTACGGCGTCAAAGCCATATAGAGGAGCGAGCCAATATGCGGGTGTTTGTCAACCTGGTGGTCGGGATAGGGTTGGGAGTTATCGGTCAGATGGCCGCGGCCGGGCAGCAGACGCCCGTTCCCCCGCCTTCGACTGCCACGCCCGCACATCCGTTCTTCATTACGAAGACATGGATTATCGGGGGTGTGGGAGATTGGGATTACCTCACGATGGATCCGGCCACAAGAGAGTTGTTTATTGCTCATGGCCCCATGGTCCAAGTCGTAGATGTCGATTCCGGCACGGTCGCGGGAAGTGTGAAGGGGTTCCGGCAGGCGCATGCTGTGGTGCTCGATGGCCAGGGCGTATATGGCTATGTGAGTGATGGCCAAGCCGACGTGGTGCGAGTATTTGATCGGCGGTCGTTCCAGGTCATTGCGAGTATCCCAACGGGACCTGCACCCCGATCGATGGCCCTGGATGCGCCGAGCGGACTGCTGTTCGTAATCGGCGGACAGCCGTCCATTGCGAATCCGACGACAAGGGTAGCGCAAGGTGGGCCAGGGGTCTCGCGAGCGACCGCCGCCAGGCCTTCCAGGGCGACACCGCACGGGACAGAATCTTCGGTTACGGTGATCGACGTGGGGCGGCGACAGCAGCTGGCGCAGCTCGTAATTTTGGGCGAACTTGGATTCGCGCAGAGCGATGGTGACGGACATGTGTACGCGACGGTCAGGGATAGCAATCAGATCATGCGTCTTGATGCACAAGCTATTGGAAATGCGCTGCACAGAATTATTGATGCGACCAGCAAGGTGAGCCGCGGAGGGACGCCAACGCAAACAGCAGTATCTGAGAACGCTGGCGGCCAAAAAGATCGGCTTCTTGTTCTGGATTGGTACAGTGGAGCAGCGTCGAATCCCCCGCCGGAGGCGCTCCCGCATTCCGTCACACTCGGCTCGGCATGCGAAGGACCAAGAGCTCTGGCGATCGATCAGAATCATGCGCGGTTGTTCGCTGCTTGCAGCAATTTCACAATGGAAGTTATTGATCCACAAAGCGCGAGTGTAATCGCTGCGTTGCCAATCGGGCCGGGTCCGGACGCGATCGGGTACGACGCCAATCGAGGCTTGATCTTTACGGCGAATGGCGGAGGAGATGGAAGCCTGACGATCATTCGTCAGGACGTGACGGATACCTACTCTGTTATTCAAACTGTGCCGACTCGCCAGCATGCGAGGACGCTGGCGATTGATCCCTCGAGCGGTAACGTATACCTGACGAGCGTGCTGTATGGAGCGGCTATGAACACCCCGATGACGAATGGAAGACCAGCGCCATTGAAGGTCTCTCGCGTTGACAGCAGCTTCCAGGTGCTGGTGGTCGGTAACTGAGAAGCCACTTCATTCGAACCAATCGTATGTACCTGATCTAACCCGCGTTTTGCCGTCTCTGAATCGTGTCACTCAGGCAGTTTCGGAGGCTAATGTCATCGCTCTCGATAGCAAGCTCATTGATTTCATCCGCTTACCCCTCGCTTCAGTTCAGGTCCGATGTATGGCAGCGTCTGGCGAATGGCGCGTGCGCTGCCAGGCAGAGCCGGCGCTTCGTCGCCTTCAGTGTGAACTAGATCACATCGCATCGTTCTGATCCGCGCTTAGAATCGCGGAGGTGGCGGGCAGATCATTGGCATTTATTCGGTAGAGCCAGATCGTCCGCGCCGTTCCGGGAAGACGCCTCAGGCGGCCGGATTCGGGAGCGCGATGGCGAAGTCGCAAGAACGCCCAATAACGAAGACTATGCAGGAGCGGATTCTCGAGCTTCGCGCCCGGCGTGCAGCATTGGAGCTAGGAGGCGGCAAGGATCGCATCGAGAAGCAGCATGCTTCCGGCAAGCTTACGGCCCGCGAGCGCGTCAATGTCCTTGTCGACAAAGGGAGCTTCGAGGAGGTTGGCCTCTACGCTCTACATCGGGCGACACTCTTCGGCATGGCAGGGAAGGAAACGCCGGCTGACGGAGTTCTGACCGGTGCCGGAACGATTGATGGACGCCTGGTGCACCTGGCTAGTCAGGACTTCACCGTTCTCGGCGGGGCTGCAGGTGAAGTGCACTGCAGCAAGATCGTCGAAATGATGATCATGTCGCTGAAGACTGGAACACCGTTCGTTTTCGTGAATGATTCGGGCGGCGCGCGCGTGCAGGAAGGGATCGACAGCCTGGATGGGTATGCGCGGGTTTTCTATCGCAACGTGCAGCTTTCAGGCACAGTTCCGCAAATTGCAGTAATTTGCGGTCCTTGCGCAGGCGGAGCCGCCTATAGTCCTGCCCTTACCGATTTTGTGATCCAGACGCGGCAGGCCCGGATGTTCATTACAGGTCCCCAGGTGATCAAGCAGGTCACTGGCGAAGACGTGAGCGCAGAAGATCTGGGTGGGCCGCAATCGCAGATGAATCGGTCCGGCGTGGTACATCTGATTGCGCAAGACGACAGGGAAGCTCTTCAACTCTGCAGGAAACTGCTTAGCTTTATGCCGCCGAACAATCTCGAAGATCCGCCACGGATGCCGTTCAACTCGCGAATCAAGTCGGACTCCGATATGAACTCTGTCGTGCCTGTCGATCCGAAGATTGCATATGACGTGCGATCGATCGTAACGCGGGTAGTGGACTACAACGACTTTCTCGAGATTCAATCCGGTTTTGCTCCGAACATTGTGATCGGTTTCGGCCGGCTTCAAGGTCGGCCGGTAGGAATAGTTGCAAATCAGCCTATTGTGATGGCGGGTGTTTTGGACATCAACGCTTCCGATAAAGCAGCTCGATTTGTGCGGTTCTGTAACGCATTCAATATTCCACTTCTCACCTTTGTGGATGTTCCCGGGTTTCTGCCGGGAGTCGAGCAGGAGCGGGGAGGGATCATTCGGCATGGTGCGAAGCTGCTGTTTGCGTATGCGGCCGCAACGGTTCCGAAGATCACGGTTGTGCTGCGGAAGGCATATGGCGGAGCCTACATTGCCATGTGTTCGAAGGGGCTTGGTGCAGACCGCGTCGTAGCATGGCCCACGGCGGAGATCGCAGTGATGGGTGCAGAGGGTGCCGCCGAGATTGTGTTCCGGCATGAGATCGAAGCGTCTCATGATCAGGCCACGCGGAGGCAGGAACTTGTCGAGGAGTATCGGGAGACTTTTGCGAATCCGTATGTCGCAGCAGCACGGAGACTGGTAGACGAGATTATCGAGCCTGCTGAGACGCGCAGATACCTCGCGCTCGCGCTCGAATCGCTGCATGGCAAAAGGGAACTGCGGCCAGCCAAGAAACACGGACTGATTCCGCTTTGAGGAGCCTAAGTTGACTTTGCACGGACTGGATCTGATTGCAATCACGGCGATGGTTTTTTTGAGCGTCGCAGCATGCTACTTCCTATTGATACGAAACCTGGATGCGATTGTGGCGGATCGCCTGATGAAGGTTGCTGATCAGATCGGGACGCTTGACGATGCCGTTCGAGCGGTGGAGACACGACTTCGCGAGCATCAGATTCAGGCGCCTTTAGCGCACCAACGAGGAGTTCTTCAGGCTGCGGGTAGTTCAATTGATGCAGACGAATCGGGTGAGATAGCTCCGGAGATCCAGGCAGCAATCGCAGCGGCCGCAGTAGCGACTCTGGGACCGAACGCTGTTGTGCACTCCTTGAGACCGGTTCCGAGTCCCTGGACACAGCAGGGTCGGGTGCTGGTTCAGGGTGGGCACAATCTGCGTTTGCGGCGATAAACAGGAGGAAGGTTGAGGCTTCGAATCAGGATTGACGGCAAGACATACGAAGCCGAGGTCGAGATTCTCGATTCGGAGGAGAGCGCACCGGAGTACCCGCCCTATCCGCCGGCACAGCCGACATTCATTCCGGCAACGCTACCCGAGCCAGCGATCCACAATCGGGCAGAACGGGACGACGATAGAGAATGCCGCAGTCCAGTTAGCGGAGTGATTACGCAGGTGAATGTTGAGCCCGGGCAATCGGTGCAACCCAATGAGGTCGTGGTCGTGCTCGAGTCGATGAAGATGGAGATGCAAATCACAGCAAAGCGTGGCGGTCTGGTGAAACGAGTGTTGGTGTCGCCAGGAGCGACGGTAAGAGTGGATGAGCTGATGGTGGAGTTTGCATGACAGGAAGCATGGAATTGGAAGTAAGCGCGTTGGAGGGTTGTGCGGAAATCGGTGGCATTCCCGGCATTCAGTTTATTGATCATGTAGCGATTGCGGTTCGTCCAGGAGAACTGGATGGCCAGGTAAAGGCATACGAGATGATCGGGTTTCGCGAGGTTCATCGCGAAGAGGTTTTGGGTTCGGATCAAGTACGTGAGGTTCTATTGCAAGTAGGCGATGGTCCGAATTTGATTCAACTACTCGAACCGCTTAACACAGACTCGCCTGTTGCGAAGATGATCACAAAGAACGGCGAACGCGGGGGATTGGCGCACATTGCGTTCCGGGTCGAGGATGCGCGAGTTGCGTTCGATTCAATGCAAAGCAAAGGATTCAGGATCATCGACGACTCACCGCGACTAGGGTCAAGGGGAACAACCGTCTTCTTTGTTCATCCGAAGTCAAAAGGGGAGAGCCCATTTGGAGTTCTGATCGAGATTGTGGAAGATCCGGCGGGTAAGTAGAGATGGCAAGCACAGGTTTTCTGTCAGCTTTCCCGCCTGTTCCAACCGAAGAGTGGGATTCCGCTATTCGGGCGAGTGTGGCGGGGCGGGACTATCCAGCAAAGTTGATCTGGCATCCGGAGGAAGGACTTGCCGTTAGGCCCTACTACAGGGCCGAAGACATTCGAGACCTGGGATTTTTAGAGTCTGCACCCGGAGAGTTCCCTTACGTGCGCGGGGCTCACGCCACGGGCGACTGGCGTATACGCGAAGAGATTGAGGCTGCAAACCCGGAGGAGGCCAATCGGCTCGCGATCGAAGCGATAGCCGCAGGTACGGGGGAGATTGCATTTTGCGGCGCCCGTATCGAAAGCCCATCAGATGTGGCGCTAATGGTCGCAAATCTCAGCGGGGTTCCCGTGCGTTTCCACGGAATGAGTCATCAATCGACTCGCATGGCTGCCGATTGGTTTAGCGCACTTCAGAAGGGAGGAGAGGTTTCGGCTGATGTCGACCCCTTAGCGCATCCAGAATTCTCTGCTGAATTGCTTTGCGCTTCGATGCCGGGCCTCCGCATGTTCACAATTTCCGCTGAGAACTACGAGGAGAAAGGTTTTGGGGCGATCGAGCAGATTGCGTTCACGCTTTCAGCCGCCGTTGAGTTTCTGGATTCAATGCTGGAGCGAGGTGTGAGCATCCCTCGCGCGACGGGAGGTCTATGTTTCTCGTTCGCCATTGGGCCAGGATTTTTCGTGGAGATTGCTAAGTTGCGAGCCTTCCGGTTGGCCTGGGCCCGAGTTGTGGAGAGCTTCAAGGGAGATGCCCTGGACGCTAAGGCCACGATCTACGCCCGAACGGCACACTGGAACGAGACGGTGTACGATCCCCATGTCAATATTCTTCGCACGACGATGGAGGCGATGTCCGCCATTCTTGGAGGGGCGGAATCACTCTCTGTGAATCCATTTGACAACTGTTATCGAAGACCGGATGAGGCAAGCCGGAGGCTTGCGCGTAACGTGCAGTTGATTTTGAAGCGCGAGGCTTGTCTCGCGCGTGTGGCCGATCCTCTAGGCGGAGCGTATGTCATCGAAGCGATGACCAATACCATCGCTATCCAGGCTTGGAAGTTATTTCAGGAAATTGAGGCGGCGGGGGGATATCACAAAACCAAAGCTGATGGCGTCATCCAGACAGCCCTCGACCGTAGAGCAGCAGAACGAGATAAGTCGGCAAGTCATCGGCGACTTGTGCTGACAGGTACGAGCCACTTTGCAAATCCAAGTGAGAAAGCTCTCAGTCCAATTGATATCCATTGCGTCGATCGGGGAGAGAGGGTTGCACGCAGTTTTGAGGAGATGCGATTTCGCACCGAACGAAAGGCGATAAGCGGCAACCTGCCCAAGATAGTTCTCGCGGAGTTTGGGGACGCGAAGATGCGCGGTGCGCGCGCGCAGTTTACCGCAGACTTTCTCGCCTGCGTGGGCCTCCCTGCCCAGATCCGATGCGTCGAGAGCCCAATCGACCTGACCGCAACCGATGCTGACCTGATCGTGCTGTGCAGTTCGGATTCAGAGTATCTGCCATTCGCGGAGGCGCTGATGCTCATGCTGAAGAAGGACGGCCCCGGTCCAATAGTGGCGGTTGCCGGAAGCCCCGACAATCGCGAGGAGCTGGAGAGCCTTGGAATCGCGGAGTTCATTCATCTACGGAGCGACGCCATCGAGGTTCTCACGAGACTTCAGCGGAAGCTCGGAATCGAGGACTGATCATGAGGCCGGATTTTGCGAAGATAGCCTTTAGCTCTCGATCTGCAGCGCATCAAGAGCAGCCTCAAGGCGAGAATTGGATGTCGCCGGAACATATTTGCGTTAAGCCGGCCTACTCAGCAGAGGATCTTGCAGGGCTCGAGCATCTCGCTGGTGCCGCTGGTATTCCGCCCTATCTTCGTGGGCCATATAGCTCCATGTATGTTTTACGTCCCTGGACGATCAGGCAATATGCGGGATTCTCGACGGCGGAAGAATCCAACGCGTTTTATCGAAGGAATCTCGCTGCCGGACAAAAGGGGCTCTCAGTGGCCTTCGATCTGCCCACGCATCGGGGGTACGACTCGGATCACGAGAGAGTACGGGGCGATGTCGGCAAGGCCGGTGTAGCTGTCGACTCTGTCCTCGACATGAAGATCCTCTTCGACAAGATCCCGCTGGACCAGATGTCGGTCTCGATGACGATGAATGGGGCGGTCTTGCCGATTATGGCCTTCTATATCGTTACCGCAGAAGAGCAGGGTGTTGGCCTGGAAAGGCTGAGCGGGACCATCCAGAACGACATCTTGAAGGAGTTCATGGTCCGCAATACCTATATCTACCCGCCGGCCCAATCGATGCGGATCGTCGGAGACATTTTTCGATATTGCGCGGGAAAAATGCCGAAGTTCAACTGCATCAGTGTGAGCGGATATCACATGCAAGAGGCAGGAGCGACGGCCGATCTGGAACTGGCATACACGCTCGCTGATGGATTGGAGTATCTACGAACAGGCATCAAGGCAGGGCTGACGGTGGATGAGTTTGCACCGCGGATCTCGTTTTTCTGGGGAATTGGCATGAACCACTTCATGGAGATTGCCAAACTGCGCGCTGCTCGAGTGTTGTGGGCCAAGATTGTCCAGCAGTTCAGTCCTCAGAATCCGAAGTCGCTCGCATTGAGAGCGCATTGCCAGACATCAGGATGGAGCCTTGCAGCTCAAGATCCTTACAACAATGTTGCACGCACGTGCGTTGAAGGTTTGGCAGCCGCGCTGGGAGGTACGCAGTCACTCCACACAAACGCATTGGACGAGGCATTAGCATTGCCAACGGAATTTTCTGCGCGCATCGCTCGTAACACCCAAATTCATCTGCAACAGGAGACGGGGATCACGAGAGTGATCGATCCGTGGGGCGGGTCCTACTACGTGGAGCAGCTGACGCACGAACTGATGCACTCTGCCTGGGATTTGATTGAAGAAGTGGAGCGCCTCGGCGGAATGACGAAAGCGATCGAAGCCGGCATTCCGAAAATGAGAATTGAAGAAGCTGCGGCCCGCAGGCAAGCGGACATCGATTCTGGCAAAGAGGTAATCGTTGGAGTGAATGCCTACCGAATCGAAGAAGCTTTGACCATACCGGTATTTGCGATCGATGACGCGCAGGTTCGCAATGCGCAGATCGCACGCCTGGGAAAGTTGAGACGTGATCGCAATTCCACTGCGGTGAAGCAGGCGCTAGCGCGTATCGGGGAGTGTGCCGCCTCCGGAGATGGGAACCTGCTGGAACTATCGGTGGTTGCCGCGCGAGCGCGTGCGACACTTGGCGAAATCTCAGCAGCACTGGAGAAACCTTGGGGACGATACGAGTCGGTCACGCGAGTGATCTCCGGCGTCTACGCAGCTGGAGCAGGGAACGCAGGAGAATTTGGAGCAGCCCGCGCGATGGTGATTGATTTCGAAAGGGAAGAGGGCAGGAGGCCGCGGATCCTTGTCGCCAAAATGGGACAAGATGGCCACGATCGAGGAGCAAAGGTTATTGCCACCGCCCTGGCCGACATCGGATTCGATGTGGATATTGGGCCGCTCTTTCAGACTCCGAGAGAGGTGGCGCGTTTTGCGGTGGAGAGCGACGTTCACATAGTCGGCGTTTCTTCGCTGGCGGCAGGGCATATGACTCTCTTGCCAGAGCTGATCAAGGAACTGCGCCAAATGGGCCACGAGGATATTGCAGTGGTGGCGGGGGGCGTAATTCCGCCACAGGATTACGAGTTCCTCTACACCGCGGGAGTCTCGGAGATATTCGGTCCGGGGACGGTGATTTCAGCTGCAGCACAGCGGATCATGCGGGTGATCAGTACCCGGTGCGTGGGAGGGCACGCCTGATTGAATGCTGGCGATGCGAATGCGGGTCTCGATGAGCTGCCGAAGGAATCGAGCGTGGAGAGTAGGCTGCGCAGAGAATTACATCGGGCCCATCTTTCGGTATCGCAATACATCGACGGCATCCTGAGTGGCAACCGCTCGATCCTAGCAAAAGCCATCACTCTCGTCGAGAGTACGCACCCGGCCGACTCCGAAATGGCGGCCGATATCGTGGAGACGTGCCTGCGGCAAGCAGTTGATCCGATCATCGTTGGCGTAAGTGGAGTGCCGGGCGCTGGCAAGAGCAGTCTTATCGAGGTTATTGGGAAGCACATCATCGAGACCCGAGGCGAAAAGGTCGCGGTCCTTGCGATTGATCCAAGTAGCCGCCTCAGTGGAGGAAGCATTCTTGGCGACAAGACGCGAATGCCGTTCCTGGCGTCCAGCGAGATGGCATTCATTCGGCCATCCCCGAGTCGAGGAAGGCTAGGCGGAGTTGCCGACCATACCCGTGACGCGATTGTGTTGTGCGAAGCTGCAGGGTATCGCAACGTGCTGATCGAGACCGTTGGTGTTGGACAATCGGAGACGACCGTGCGGGACATGGTGGACTTTTTTCTGTTAATGGCAATTGCTGGTGCGGGTGATGAACTGCAGGGGATCAAGCGCGGTGTAATGGAAATGGCTGACGCCGTAGTCCTGAACAAGGCAGATGAAGATAACATTCGCCGGGCAGAGAGGGCGCGCGCAGAGGCTGAGAGTGCATTGCATCTTCTTTCTCCGTCCGTATCAGGTTGGACGCCGCGGGCTATTGCTTGTTCGGCTCGTTCGGGTCTTGGCGTGGCTGAGATCTGGGCAATGATTCTCGAGCACCACAGAATGATTTGCGAGAACGGATATCTGAAGCGAATGCGACGCGAGCAGACCCTTCGCTGGCTCCATGAGAGCGTGGAACGGGGCCTGATGCAGATGTTTCTTTCGAGCGCGACCGTACAGCAACGATTTGCAGAGGTCGAGGAGGAAGTTGCGGCGGGTCAAATGAGTGCGGTTGCAGCCGCGCGCCGACTGCTCTCGATGTGGCAATCAGATAGAGCGCAGCGATCCCCCTAGATGAAAAACGAATATGGGTCGGGCTTTGCGTGGACCAGCAGATTGACCCGTCTCCTCGATCATCGTTATCTTTGCGCCACAAGGCGATAACCATCTCGAGTTCGAAGGCGGTATTTCTGCAAGTCCTTCCCGACAAGTCTTACTTTGATCGACCGCCAGCCTTTGTTGGAGTTCGCCTGGGGATAATAGCTCAAAGTGTAAAGGTGCACCAGGTCCTCGCGAATCGAAGAAAAAGCCTTCTTCTCGTCGAGCCAGTTCTTTGCGAAATATGCCTTTCCGCCAGACACCTTGCTCATCCGCTCGAAGGCGGCGGCAGAGGCGGGATCGTCCTCAGCCTGTCGGGTGCTGATGATGTAGATGATTGTCCCGGTGGATTGCGCCAGTTCGGCCACGTCTTCCGGTGGTACGGAACTTGCATTGTCTGGGCCGTTTGAAAACACCACAATCGCTTTACGACCTTTTAGGGGTGCTGCGTCCTTCACTGTTAACAGAAGGCTGTTATAGAGTGCGGCATCGTCTCCAGCCACCGTGCTGCGGACAGCATTGACGATGCGGAAGTGATCTGAGGTTAACTGCATCGCGCGGGAAAGGTCTCGACAATAGGAGTAGAAAGCGATTCTGCTGGCATTATCCATCGATCGGATGAAATCCGTGATGGCGTCCTGGGCGAAGACGAAGCTTCGATACATGTAGTTGCTGGTATCGAAGAGGACAAATACGCTTGCCTGGTTTCCGTGTGGCTCTGTCAGCGCGGTGGATGAGGTCTGCAGGTGAGAGTCAGCCGGTTGCGCATCTCGGGATACAGTGGCCTGCAAGATTTGATCCGGTGGACCAGCCTCATTCGGGTCGGCGTCAGTACCAGAACCACTTCCTTCCTCGAAACTGGAAATCTTCTGCGATATCTTGTCTTCGGTCACCTCGAAATTCTCAGGGCGGAGTCCATTGACATAGTTTCCTTTCCCGTCAGTGACCGCGATACTAAGCTGAACCAGAACGACATTCATACGCAGATGCGTCGGGTCTTCCTGGGCTTGGAACTGATTGTTGGCAGGCTGAAGGAGAATACCCAATACAAAGACGGCCAAGACTGTTTTTCGCATGTTTTCCAACCCATCGATTTGGTGACTTATTTGCGTTTATTCTGCTGACTTTGCAATTTCTGCGTTGCGTATGATTTTGCCCTTGCGGAACTCTTCACCGGTTTGCCTCATCGCGCGCTGCAGTGCGGGCCAATCATCAGTATTGCTGGCGAAAATGTTCGTGATCATACTGCGAGTCAATTCCGGAACGAGAAGATTCAACTCAACGGGTGGATACCCCATTTCGTCGGCAAGTCTAGCCCAATAGAGATTGTTAGAATCCCAGGATTCTGCGAAGATCCTTCCCGCATTCCCGCCGTAGCTGGAGGTCGTTTTGATATTGAGCAGGGCTGATGAGTTGGTAACCATGAACGAGGGATGGGGAACGCCGAAGTCTGCCGAGAGGCGCTGCCAACTCGAGTCGGACGGGGCTTTAGTGCAGAGTGCGTTCAGCTCCCGACTTGCTGGTCCCGACTGCTCCGCCAAGTCTGGATATTTTCCCCGGAATGCGAATGCGAGATAGAAGAGATCGGCAGGCGGAATCGCAGAGACGAGTTCCTTCGCATCACTGTTCGGTTGCAGACCTGTTGAGATCTGCTCCAGCCGGACCGGAGTGAGGCGCTCTGAAAGGATTTCGACGACTTTCGCGCGCAATTCAGGATTGTGCGCAGAAGTACTGACGAGTTCCTCGCCAGCTTTTTGAAAGAGTGCGGCGAGATGCAATTCGTTCGGGGTTACATCCCACCAGCGTGGAAGGGTCGCGCCGACAAGCAGATTGGGGACCACTTCGCGCCAGATCAATGCCTGAACATTTCTGGGTACGATGAAGTCCTGTTCTGTCATCGCCAGGGCATAGGGCAGATCTGCAAGAGAACCTAGCAAGTACGCACCGCCACCTGCAGTAACTCCCACACCCACCAGACGGGGAACGTCCCATATTTCGGTTACACCCTGAACAGACACTGAGGAGAAGTCGTGGGATCGAACGAACAACGGATTGTTGTGAATGACCTCGGCACCTGGCGGTTCGTAGTAGGCATAGTTAAGACCGACGAGAGTGTCGCGCAAGAAGGGGGTCAGTTGTCCGCGAGCGGCCTCAAGCTGGGATGGTGCCGCAGGAGACTTCAGAATCCTGGTCAAATCTGTTCTAACCTGCAACTCCGCATGTCTGCTTGTGTAAATGATCGGTGCCCAGGAACTCCGTTCGTTGCCGCTGAAGATCGGTCGAGGCATCTCGAACTCTCGAAGGGATTCGGCAAGTGGAAGCAAGGAACTTGCAACAACCGCTCCGTGAGCGATTTCGGTCAGTCCGTCATAGAGTCCGAACAGGGAATCGAGCGATGCAAGTCGCTGGTCCTCCAGTACGGCGCGAATCCTGTTCGCCATGTCTTGATGAACGCGAAGACTAGCCCGATCCGGATGAACTGGCCCGGCAAGCAAGTCAACGATCTGATCCTGAGATAGATTGCCGTCTCCAGAAGCCGCTCGTAAGCTAGCCTGCAGTCCACTCCGTGCGGCTTCGAAGAGTTGGGCGGAAGAAGTCACGGCCGAGAAAGGTTGCACTACGTTGAGCCATGAAGAATCAAGCTGACCCTCTGGAATTTGGTGCTGCCGGGCGAGGATCTGCCAGAGCCCGATGTCAGCTTGAAACGCTCCGAGCGCATTTGCCCGCAGGGTTGTATTCGAAATGGCGTCTATTTTGTCGGCTGAATGAACGAATTGGGTAATGGCAGAATCACTGAGGGTGGGGAACTCAGCGAAGGTTCGGAACCAGTGGCTAAACTGGGGATATCTGTGGGCAACCAGTTTCTCAGTCTCTGCCGATAACTGGCGGTCCGGTGATCTTGCAGAATCGATCGCACTCAGCATCTGGAAGATCTGAATGGGACTATCTTCAGAGCGAAAATTCGATGAGCCGATCAGGGTCTCGAGTAGTCGTCCAGAGGTGTTCCACTCGTGACTCCGTCCAAGCCAGGGACGAACTTCCCGGGATTTGGCCATTTGGGTGAGAATGGCATCCCACACCGCGACATCTCCCGGAACCGCAACATCACCGTCTGGCTGCCAATGCAGCGAAGCGAGGAGGACGAGGAGGTCACCATTTCTTGGATAGACACCCTTGGACGCGTCTGAGCGAGAGGCTGTCGATCGGTAGACGCTATAGAAACGCTTGAGCCGGTTTCCTTCTGTAAGATGAAGCTGCTGCGATTGATTAAGCCGACTCAGTGCATCGAAATACGCCGCCAGCCATCCGCCGTCCTTGGAGAGCAGGCCAACGACGAAAGGCCCGGGTGAACGGGGACTCTCTCCTACAAGTTCCTCCCACGGTTTTCCGACATCTCCTGGAACAATGACCTGTCCGGACTTAACGCAGATCTGGCCGCCATATAAATCCAAGACAGCTGCGAGCGGCATCAACCTCTTCAGCCCTGGCGATCCGTTCAGGACAACGCGTGTTTCAATGTCGTATTTCCCCATGGCTGAGTAGAGGCGATCCAGGTCCTGATCGTGCAGAAGTACATCCAGTAAAGAGTCGTCACCAGAGCGCCGCCATTTCGCTGCGGAGACCCAGTCCTTTTCGGGCAAAAGAACGGACACTCTCGTGCCAGCGAATGGGTACTCGAACGGTGCGTCCTTCTGCAGGGCTTGCTCTAACGCAGAGAGAGGAAATCCCGAGTCGATGGTGAGAAATGCGCGCTCGGCACTTGCGGTCATCAGTGCGGTGTCCCTGCGTCCACAGGCCTTCTCAAGCTTGTAACCCAAGGCGTTCAGCAGTTCAGATGCATCCTTGCAGCCGCTAATGCGAATGGCGCCATCGGGACCCGCAAGGCGCTGGATATCTCGCGCTTGATGAACATAGCGGTCAAGAAGCACGAGGTATTCCTTCTGGCTTCCACCGCTGTAGCCGTAGAGTGAGACGTTCCGGGCAAGCATCGGGAGTACCCGATCCGGACTTACCTCCTGGCTGATGCCGGCCATGCGCAAGAAGGAACGCAGAGGACCGGGAATCACAATGGAATCGGTAGAGCCACTCAGAGTGTCTGTGTTTGCGGATCTCGAGCCGGACTCAGCAAGAGAAGACAAGCAAAAGCAGCCGATGCAGAGACAAAGATTCGCTATGCGGAAGATGTGGTGACCAGGGAACCTCATTTGGATACCCCTTTTTGGGACCAAGCGGCAGAACCAGTCGAAAGTCTCAACCCTCGCGGGCAAGCGAATGTCAAAGTTTGAGTCGGGCTGGAGCCGAACTCCTGATTTGCCTGCGTCGCACTGAATGAGGAAGAGAGTTGATGGCCTCCGTTCGGGATGCGCTGCCGAGCTACTTGTTGACCGAGAATCGCTATTGACTTCCGCCGCGTCTCCGAGAGCTGTGGGGGTGGAGGCGTGCGTAGGTCAACCATCATCGCAAAACAATCGTGATCCCGCAAGTTGAATTGAAACTTGATCTTGACGAGGCTGAATTTCCTGAGAGCCATCCACGATCATCTGCACTCTAAGCCAGGCTAGAAACACAATTTGTTGTCAGAGGATGCGAGCCGGAAGATCTCATGTGATGATGAGCTGATGTGAGTGCCGTGAAAAGTGTTTGCCGGAAGTGCTTTTCAATCGCGACGGGCACGTGGAAGAATGACTGCAATGATGCGGATGTCGTTGAGCAATTTAGAGATCAGGCGCAGGGATAATGATGAGGGCACCCGCAGCTGCACGATGCGGAAGTCCCCTTTGTCCTGGGACATTCGAACATGAAGGTCGATTTTCATCTGGTCGGGGTTCTTTTCAGTTCGATTGCAGTCCTATCTTGTGCTGGACACGCCCAAGTTCAGATCAAGGCAACGGCCGCGATCACTGGCACAGTTCACGATGGCTCCGGAAACGGGGTCAATGAAGCGAGTGTTCGTCTGCAGGGACAGGGCAGCGGCCGTGCCGATGAGCGCAAGACCGACGCGTCGGGCAGTTTCGGGTTTTCAGGGCTGAGTTTAGGAACTTATTTTTTGAGCGCCTCAAAAGGCGAACGACACAGTTCCGAAGTGACGGTCAGCCTGACTAAGGATGGGGCGGTTCAGCATGTCGATCTGACACTGCTCTCCTCGAATGAAGGCGGTCAAAAGCTGCAGATGGAGTACTCGGATGTGCAAAGCTTTTCGGTTGCTGCTGTTACCGACTGGACGGCTGCGGGGGGGCATGGGTCAGACTCCAGTCTGCGGACGAGCGAAGCATTGAATCGACAGACACTGCGGCTGAAAACGGATGTCGGACATGCATCGTCCGCAGACCCAGGTGAGAGCGAGCAGACTCTCCGTTCAGCTCTCGAGAAGTCGCCGCGGGACTTGAAGGCGAATGAGGATCTGGGCCGCCTTTATTTGGCTCTGGAACGCTACTCCGATGCGGTTCAGCCGCTGCAAACCGCTGTTGAAATCGATAAAAATAACGAGAAGAATGAGATTGACCTGACTGTGGCTCTCGTTCGAAGCGGGAGTCTTACGAGCGCACGTGAGCACATAATGCGACGGCTTTCCAAAGGGGCCGGGCCAGAATGGCACAGGATAGCTGGAGAGATAGCCGAGAAATCCGGCGATCCTCTCAATGCGGTTCGTGAGTTCGAGCTAGCAGCGAAGGCAGAGCCGAGCGAAGAGAATTACTTTGCGTGGGGTTCTGAACTGCTTGAACATCGCGCAATCTGGCAAGCGAAGGATGTCTTTGAGTCCGGCGCGAAGGCTTTCCCGAATTCCGCGCGCATGTTGACTGCCTTAGGAGCGGCGCTATTTGGTGGAGCTCGGTATGAAGAATCTGCGCGTCGATTGTGCGAGGCTTCAGATTTGAAGCCTACAGATCCCGAGCCGTATCTTTTTATGGGAAAGGTGGAGGTCGCAGCGCCGAACCCCCTGCCCTGCATCGAGACTAAGCTGCAGCGGTTTGTGCAAATGCAGCCAACGAATCCTACTGCCAACCTCTACTACGCGACATCGTATTGGAAGGAGCATGGAAGGAGGATTGACGCTGAAACAGTCAGTATCGTTGAGACATATCTGAACAGGGCTGTGAAAGCTGATCCCAAGTGCAGTGAAGCCCATCTGCAGCTGGGAAAGCTGAAGGCATCGCGCGGAGATTTTGCGTCAGCGTCCGAGTCTTATCGAAGAGCAATCGATTCTGACCCGCAGTCAACCGAGGCCCATTACCGGTTGGGGGTTGCCTATGATCGACTTGGACAAAAGGATCACGCTGCTGAGGAATTCAGGCTTCATGATGAACTAGAAAAGGAGCACGCAGCAGCAGTCGATCGACAGAGAAAAGAAGTGAAACAGTTCTTAGTCCAGGTGAGAGAGAACGTACCGGAACGATCCGCGCGGCCATAGCTTACGCAGACGGATGCGAAGCTATGATCCCGTCGCCTTCCCGAATCGTAAGGATCTGGTTGGGTTTCAGTTTTTCGAAGCGCTCCGTCTTTTGAGTCGTGGGCCACTTGACTTCAACCGCATCCACGATCTTGGATGTGCCCAATCCAAAATGAAGCCGCAGATCGTTCTGGGACATGACGCTTGCGCCGCTTTGGACTTCTGCCATCTGAATGTGTTTGCTCGTGATGACACGAGCTCGCGCCCCAATCGCCGTTCGATTGCACTTGGTGCCGATTAGTTTCAGCTTGATCCAGTTTTGCTTGCTTCCACCGACGTTGTGGAGAAGTGATGGCAGGTCGTTCATGTTGAGAATTAGGATGTCCATGCCACCGTCATTGTCGTAGTCGCCAAATGCTGCACCACGGCTCGAATAGGGTGTGGTGATTCCAGAACCCATCGTCGCTGATACGTCTTTGAAGTTGCCGTTTCCAAGATTTCTGTAAACGAGGCGCGGGTTCTTGAACGTTTCGCCGAAGTTGAATTTGTCGATTTCCGGATAGACGTGTCCGTTAATTTGTACGATGTCAGACCATCCATCGTTGTCGTAGTCGATAAATCCGCAGCCCCAGCCGACGTAGGTATTGTTAATCCCCAAGCCTGAATTGAAAGAGAAATCGCTGAAGGTGCCGTCTCCATTGTTGTGATAGAGATTGCTTGTGTCATCCGCGAAGTTCGTTTTGAAGATGTCGAACCATCCATCGCAGTCGTAATCTGCGACGCCGAGGCCCATGCCCGCCTGCTCGTGGCCATCGGCGTTGTAGGCGCTTCCAGAAATGACTGCGATATCGGTGAAGGTGCCGTCGTGATTGTTCTGGTACAAGATGCTGGGCATGGAATCGACTGCAACGTAGATGTCAGGCCATCCATCGTTGTCGAAATCGCAGCAAACGGACGTGATGGAATATCGCGGGCCCGGTTTCAGAATTCCGGCTTTTTCTGAAACGTCTATGAAGGTTCCATCGCCATTGTTGTGATAGAGGATATTCGTGTCGCCGGGAAGTCCTCGAGGCCCACACATGGTCGGCACGCCTTTCCATTGGCAAAAGCTTGCGTTGTCGACCGAGGGAGGATTGTCGGGATCAAGATGCACGAAGTTGCAGACGAAAAGGTCGAGATGACCGTCGCGATCGTAGTCGACGAAGCTGCAGCCGGTACCCCAGCGTCCCCTTTCCTGAGCCAGGCCAGCTTTCTTCGTCACGTCAGAGAACGTGCCATTCCCGTTATTGTGGAACAGGATATTGTGTCCCCAGAAGGTGCAGAAAAGGTCATCCCAGCCGTCGTTATCGTAGTCGCCTACGCAGACGCCTGTTTGCCATCCACTGCGGCCAATCCCTGATTTCTCGGTTACATCGGTGAACGTTCCGTCGCGGTTATTTTTAAACAGATGCGTTGTTGGCGCAGCTCCTGCGGGCCATTTTGCATCGAGCCTGCTGCCATTTGTGATATAGATGTCGAGCCACCCGTCGTTGTCATAATCGAAAAATGCGATCCCGCTGCCCTTGGTCTCGATGATGAGGCGTTTATGTTCGGTGCCACCCCAAACATTTGGTACCTTCAGCCCAGCGCGCTCTGCGACATCAATAAACTGCACAGGAGACGATGGAGTGGATGCGACCGCGGTCTTTACCTGCGTGGTGGCAGACGCCCATAGAGGTGTTGCAAGGCGGTCGAGGAGCGAGTTGCCCAGAACAAAAGCGGTTGATCCGAGAAAGCGACGACGGGGGATGATCATGCGATTCCGTGATTATAGAAAACCGGGGAATGGTAAGGGAATCCGAATTATCTTGGTTTCAGTTTTGGGAATGGATGAGGAACGATGCCGACCCCTTCTTTCACCGCGACGATGGTATCCACGGGAACGTTGACAAGCTTGTCGATCTGACCGCTGGGCCACATGATCTGAAGGGAGTCGATCCTGTTTCGTTTGCCGAGGCCGAAATGGATGCGCGGATCGCTGGCAGACATGTAGCTTGTTCCGCCCTTGGATTGGTCTACCTGCACCACGCCACCAGAAGAGAGCTTCAGGAGAGATCCAATTCCATCGCGATTGGATTTGGTGCCGATGAGAAGAACCTCAAGCCAGTGGTTTGAGGTGCCTTCATTTCGAAGTAGGAGCGGAGATTCGCCTCGGCAGTTGACTGCGATTCCGACCTGCCCGTCATTGAAGAAATCGGCAGTGGCCAGTCCGCGTCCAGCCATTGGACGATTGAAGTCGGGGCCCAGCGACTCAGAAACCTTTTCAAATTTTCCATGGCCGAGGTTGCGAAACATGAGCAAAGGCTCTTTGTAACTTACGAGGCTGTGGTAGAGCTGCACATTGTCCAGCATTGCTCCGTTGGCCTGAAGGATGTCGGGCCAGCCATCGTTATCGTAGTCCATGAATTTGGCAGCGACGCCGCTGAGCAAAATAGCCTTGTTACCAATGCCTGAGCTGTAAGTGGCGTCAGTGAAGGTTCCATCGCCATTGTTGTGATAGAGGCGATTGAGTTCGAAGTCAAGATGGGTAATGTAGATATCGAGATTCCCGTCTCCGTCGACATCGGCTGCATCGATGCCCATGCCGGCTTCATAGCGGCCGTCTTCGCTCGCCGCGAGTCCGGAGATCAGCGAGACGTCGTTGAATGTTCCGTCGTGATTGTTTTCGAACAGGAAATTGGGCCAGGTGTCATTGGCTACGGCAACGTCAGGCCAGCCGTCGTTGTTCAGGTCTGCGAGGACCATGCTCATCCCTTTTGACTCAGGTTTTCCGACTCCAGACTTTTCGCTGACGTCAGTGAACGTGCCGTCGTGATTGTTATGGAGGAGCGTTGTCTTCTGTCCGCGATAGTTGTTGGGGTTGCAGTAGGAGCGATAACCGGGTTTGTGTTCTCCGCACCAGAGATTATTCTTGGGTGACCAGTCAATGTAATTAGTGACGAGGAGATCGAGCCAGCCATCCTTGTCGAAGTCGAACCAACCTGCGCTCGAGGACCAGGCACCTTCGTCCGCTACACCCGCCTTCGCGGTTACATCTGTGAATGTGCCATCGCCATTATTCCGGTACAGGATGGCACGATCGTAGCCGGTCACGTAGATGTCGGGATACCCGTCATTGTCGAAGTCACCCACTGCTACACCCTGACCATAGTGGCCTTCGCCACCCACGCGCGCTTTCTCAGTCACATCTGTGAACGTGCCGTCGCCATTGTTGTGATAGAGCACCGAACGCAGTGGATGTGAGGGTTTGTAGGCGTCTGTTGCGGCGGATTGCAGAAAGTAAATGTCCATCAATCCGTCCTGGTCGTAGTCGATCCAGGCCACGCCTGTGCCCATCGTTTCGAGGTAGTACTTCTCCTCCGTCTGCGTCGAGTCCTGAACGAATTCAATGCCCGCCGCCTTACGAATATCCGTGAAACGCACGCCAGAGGGGCTAGGTGCCACCTGCGGCTTCGCAGGTCTAGCCGCCTGTTGCCCGGGAATAATGCGGCCTGGAGGTGAGAATGTTGTGATGGCTACGAGGGCCAGAGTGGCCGCCGTGCAACGCAGCGTCATAGGGTCCGATCCGCTAAAGAAAGGGCGAACTGCAGCAATTGCTGTTTGTTCTCAGCACTTAGCGTGCCTGTCGTGTCAGTTGCCGGGGCAGGGGCGCGGTCTAGAACTTGTTCGATCCGGCTGATATCGAGACTTGGTCCGACACTACTCTCTTTGAAGCGATTCAGCACATCCCTCGCCTTCTCAATTTTGCCGATCTGGAAATAGAAGACACCTAATGTCGAATAGGCACCGGACCATTCGGGCAGCAGCTCTATCGCACGCTCAAATCGAGAAGCGGCCTCGTCTGTGTTGCCTGCGATTGCTGATGTGAGCCCCAGCCCCCAGGCGATCTTACCCGAACCAGGGATGCGCGATCGTCCTTTGGCCAGAGCCTGCTGTGCCGCAAGAACGTTGTTAGAGCGTAGGTCGATCAGCGCGAGCGATAGGTAGTTTTGATCATTGTCCGGGTTACGCGCGATCGCATCGCGGAAGATTTCTGCCGCATGTGTGCTGTCGCCGAGATGTGCATAGATGTCTCCCATTAGAGTGAGATACCCATCGTCCGTTCGGCTTGATTCGGAAATTTGGTTCGCAACCTCAAGCGCCTGGGGATACATGTGTTTCTGGAAGTAGGCATTGGCAAGATTGAATCTCACCTCGTCGGATGTAGGGTTTGCCTCCATCGCCGATTTGAAATGTTCGATTGCCCCATCATAGATATGATAGCGAGCCAGCAGAACACCGGTCCCGTTGAGCGTTCGAAAGTCGCTTGCGCTGAGCTTATCTAGTTCCTGAATTGCTTTACCGGCGTCTTCCGTCTTGCCCGCTTTCAAATAAGCTTCAGCAAGCATGTAGAGGTTTTGCGGTTGATTCGGATGCCGCTGGATCTCGGCTTGAAGTTCGGTGATATCAAGTTGAGTACGAGCGCCGGCGTCGAGTTCGGACCGATTGTTGAGATAGTCGAACAGGTGCTCGAAAGGGTACGGTCCGGCCTGAGCATTTTTAGACATTGTCTTGAAGACATTCAAATCACGGTTCGCAGCTTCGGTCTCATGCAAGCTCCTCTCAACCATAGCGAGCTTGTAGTATCCATTAGCAGGATCAGGTGCGACCTTGACGTAGCGACGCAGAAGCTCCTCGGCCTCTCGCAGCCTTTTGGCGGCGCTGTGGAGATTTGCGAGCTCGAGAAGCGCATCAGAGTACTTCGGGTTATATTTCAGGGTGTCCTGAAAGTAGCGCTCGGCTGCTACAGCATCCCCCTGGCGCTCTGCGATAAATCCAAGATTGAAAAGGCAAGTGGAACTATGCGGATCGAGCGCAATACCGCGCTGGAAGTAGGTCTTGGCTTCATCGAATCGTCCGAGATTACGGTAAGACAGCCCGAGGAATGCGTATGAGCGCGCCGATTTCTCAAGCTCGAGGAGCAGGCTAAATTCTTCGATTGCCTTCTCCGTCTTTCCAGCCATGAAGTAACTTTGCCCAAGCGCTGCAAGAAGGTCGGGACGCTTGGAAGCAATCTTGAGCCCCGATTCAAGGAGGGGGATTGCGTCTTCAAAGTAGTTCTGCGACATCGTGATTTGCGCCATGAGCGAGATGATGTCGACGTTATCAGGGGCGATTTTGTGTGCCCGGACAAGAGCGTCGAGCGCATCCAGAGGACGCGATTGGCCCGAGTAGCTCTGAGCCAACAAGTAGAGCGCTTCTGCATTTTCCGGCTGCAGTTTGGTGACCCGGTTCAGGATCAGTTCGGCTTTCGCGTTCTCGCCAGTACGAAGAAGCGCCTGTGCGAGGTTGTAAAGAATTTCGACGCTTTCTGGCTGAAGGGCGGCGGCCTGGTCGAGAACACGTCCAGCGATCTTGTACTGGTGCTCGGAGGCCATCAGCACTCCGAGCGAAAACTGGACCTGAACGTCGCTTTTGTTGCGTTTCGCAACGTCGTCGGCCGTCTGCAATGCATCGGCGGTGCGCTTTGCCTGAAAGTACGCCCGGACCAGATTCAGCTGAGCCTGCGGAGTGTGGACGCGTTGCAGGTGAGGGATTGCTTCAGCTGAAGCGCCCTTCATCATGAGCAAGACGCCCAAGTTGTAGTTGGCGTCAGCGTTTTCTGGATCAATGCGAAGTGCAGAGCGAAACTGGCGCTCGGCAAGATCAAGCTGATGCTGGGCAGCATAGGCATTGCCGAGATTATTGAGCGTATTGGGAAAGCCCGGCTTGAGTTGAAGGGCGTGCTGAAACGATTCGATTGCGCCGGCAAAATCCTGCTGGTTCGATTCGATGATTCCAAGCAGGTTGTAGCCCTCCACTGTCGGGTGGTTTTTGAGCTGCTCGAGAGTTTCTATTCGAGCTTCCGCAAGCCGGTGCTGCGCAACTAGGTTCGCTCCTTCGCGAAAGGGTGAATTGGCGGTATTCTGCTGCGCGAATGCCGCCCCGCAGAGCAATAGAATGGCGCTCGAACGACGAGCAGATGCTCGGCTGCATGCGAGCGCTGCCTTCAGTGACACGCGGGGATTCACCTCCTGGACACCGATGGATAACGTGCTTATGGCGGAGATTGTAGCACCGTCATTGCCTGTTGTGCGCTCGCGTTGTCGGGCTGCTGTTGCAGTAGCTGCTGAAGTACGTCGCGCGCCTTCTGCCGATCGTTCTGCATGGCATAGAGGCGAGCGAGATTGAGATAGGACTGGTCAAAAGCAGGGGCGACCCTGATCGCTGTTCTGAATTCCTCCTCGGCTTTGGGCAGGTTGTTTTGCCTGACATGGAGAACGCCAAGATTGTTGAGAGCTTCAGGATAGCCGGGGCGCAAGGCGATCGCTTGCTCCAGATATTGAGCGGCCTGGTCGAGTTCGTCCTGTTGAGCGAAGAGCATGCCCAGGCTGTATTGGATATCAGGGTCATCCGGGCGCAGGGACAGCGCGCGCGAAAGGGAATCCTTCGCGTTGCCGAACGCTCGTTGGCGCCGATACAGGTTCCCGAGATTCATGTGGGCCGTGAAGTAATTCGGCTGGATGCTGATGGATTTCCGGAAGTCTCCAATTGCCTCATCTGCGTTTCCCTGCTGGGCTGCCAGCATTCCCAGGTTGTTCCATGCCTCCGCGAAATTTGGCCGGAGTTCGACTGTTTTCTCCAGAAATCGCTTTGCCTCCTCCGAACGATTTCGATGGAGGCTCAAGGTGCCGAGATTGTAGTAGGCATTTGCATTGTCGGGCTTGGCAGCGATGACCTGATGAAAAGCGTCCGATGCCTGATCGAGAAACCCATGCTGATACAGAGCGACACCATATGAAAAATCATTTCGTTGGAAGGTGTCCTGGACAAGCAGGCCCGGAAATGGCAAAGCATGGCGCATCCGCGTCTGGTGATCAGTAGGAATCGAAGTGCTGTCGGATGCGAAACGAGCACTGTCATTCCTCCCCTGATAGACCTTAACGATCATGCCCTCGCCATCGATCAAGAGAGACATTGGTATCGGCAGATCGCGCTGGCGATCGAACATATGGCGGTAGAGAATGTTGTAGATGCCCGCGATTTCTTCTGTCGCGAACACAACAGTGGCGGCCGATCGGTAGCGATCGGCGAGCCTCCGTGCATCCGAGCGCCGGCTGGGATCGTCGAGGTTGACAGCTATGATCTTCAGCCGGCTGCGCTTCAGAGACGAATCTGCAGATTGGAATTGATTCAGCTGGCGTGCGCTCTCCTCAGAGGCGGTTGACCAGAAGGTAAGTAGCACCGGGCCACCGCGCCAGGACTCCAGGGTATGCTCCATGCCATCAAGATCCGGCAGTTTGAACGCAGGCGCTTTCAGCGGCTGAATCAGCCACGTCTCCGAGTTCCGCGGAAGGTTCTCATCCGAAGCCACAGTATCGGATGGGTTGGAATGAGTTTGAGCTACGAATGGTTCAGCATGGAAATTGGCGACGCCCTCTTCGACGTGGATTCGGTTGGAAGTCGGAAGATCCGCGACCGTCTGCACGAGTCCCGAGGGCCAACGGATTGTTCCCTGCACTGCACCGTGATGAGAACCGAGACCGAAGAAGAGCTCTTTCGTGTGTTGGGAAAGGAAGCCTGAACCAGCCTGAAGATACTTTGTCTGGGACAGGTTTCCCGCTGTGACAGTGATCGACGCGCCAACTGCATCCCGGTTGCTTTTTGTACCGCGAAGCCGAAAAGAGATAGCGATGCCAATGTTCGCTAGAGCGTTGTGAAGTACTCGAACCTGAGGCGAATTCCGATTTTTCAAGATGACTTCGAGACGGCCATCATGATCGAGATCGGCGAGCGCGAAAGCGCGGGAGTCCTCACGGAAATCCAGAAGCAGGGCTCCGGATGCCTGTGTGAAGGTGCCATCGCGATTGTTGGCGAATGCCACGTTGCGAGCGTGACCGTGCCAGGTGTGATCGGCGCGTATTAGCTCGTTGATCGCATTCCACCCTCGCTCGTATGCAATCAGGGGAGTAGCGTCCTCTGGTGATTTGGCCACGACTTGACGCCAGAAGAAACCGGCGAGTTCATCGCTCTGGGGACTGGTCAGGTATCCATTCGTGACGTAAAGGTCGCTGTAGCCATCGTGATCCCAATCCCAGAAATCAGACGACCAAGACCAACGACCCATCTCAACCGAAGCTGAGTTCCCGGCATTCTCAAACAATCCGCCGCCTTGGTTGCGGTAAAGGGCGTTGCCTCGAGCGTGACGTCGGTAGAGTTCACGAATGTTGTCAGGGGCGACGCGATGGAACTGGGGTTGTTCTGAGACACGCTGGCCAGCAGATTCCCACATGCTTGGGACGTAGATGTCCTGGTGACCGTCGTTATCGAAGTCGGCCCAGCAGCAGCCCATACCGGCTCCGACGCTTTCGATGTGTGCTTCCTTTGAGACATCCTTAAAGGTTCCGTCCCCATTATTTCGGTAAAGTTGTGAACTGCCGAAGTCATTGGCGACGAAGAGATCCGGTACCCCATTGCCGTTTGAGTCTCCCCAGGCGCACGCGAAGCTGTAGCGGTTATTGTTGAGGTTCAATCCGGAAGCGTCGGTAACCTCAACGAATGTGCCATCGCCCTGATTGCGGAAGAGACAATTGGGCGGCCCGTTGCGCGCATCGTAGTAGGGCACCGGGTAGTTGTACTGCTCTAATCCGAGGTAATACATGTACAGGCAGAAGTACACATCGAGGCGCCCATCGTTGTCGTAGTCGGCAAGTGCCGCATGTGTGAAAGAGCCCTGAGGCTCTTGCACAAACTTGAATGCATCGCCCTTAAGGGAGAAAGTTCCATTACCGTTGTTCAGAAACAAGAGTGGACCTGTGCCGCATACAACGAGTAGATCCTGTCGTCCGCGGTTCAGGAAGTCGGCGAAAAGTGCACAAGAGGTGCGATCGAGAACGCCTACACCGGCCTTTTCCGTCACGTCCTCGAACGTGCCGTCACCACGATTGCGGTAGAGGCGGTTGGGAAGGCCGGGGGGCTGGCAGATGTAAAGGTCATCGAATCCATCGCCGTCGAAATCGCCTGACGCCACGCCGTTGTTTCCGTAGATGTCTACTCCAACCGCACCGTCAAGGACGGTTCGCCAGTAGTCAGCACCGTGTAGAAGCTGGGAATGGTATGAGTCCACGGCGCCGAGAGCACTGGAAGTGATGTCGACGAAGGCCGGACTTTGCGCTGTGCAGAGTGTCTCGCCAGCGAAGTCCCAGGCTTGGACTTTCCAGGTGTGGGAGCTGCTTTGAAACCACTCCATTTTCCAGGTCCCGACACGCTCTTCATGCTTCTGATCGCGCAGATTCGAAACGATGTCATAGCGGAGTTCGATCTGGAGGGTGAGGGGAGCAGCATCGGTTTGCTTGATGCTGAAGATTTCGAACTCGGCAGTTTCGATTGAGGTGGCGGGTCCGAGCCACTGGGCGAGGCTGTGAAGGAACTGCTCGCGGGAGATCTTCGATTTTCGTGCGAAGGTGCGCTTAACTGCATCGACGCCGAATCCTGATCGGAGGGTGATCTGAGTCGCGGAGTCAAGGTCTGAAACGTCGATGTGATCGTCGAGAAGTGTAGCGATCGCAGGGGATTTAGCAATTTCTTGTTTGAGCGACCCACCCCATTGATCGAGCAAGGATTCAATCTCGACTGCAAACTTCTCAAGCGGGAATTCATCCGAACCGGGAGGAATGGTGCGAAAGATGTCGGACAGGGGGGGCTGCACCGGGTAGTGAGGCGAGAGCCTGACGTCCGCCATGGAGAAGTCGCCGCCGGCACTGGAGCCGACTGAATCGGGCGAGGCGCAAAAAGGAAAAATGGGTGCGGGCCTAAGCAAGAGGGGGGAGACAGTCAGCGATTTGATCATCGAGCGTCTAGAGATGATCGGGCGTTCTGCTTTAGGGGAAGACTTCATTCGGGATCGGGTGTGGGTGGGATGCTGGGAATCATAGCATTTGGGTGGTGGAGTAACGAATGGGTTCAAGCGCGGACTCTTAATGCTGCTCTTCATGGCCCCGGATTGTGGGTTGGTTTTCGATCTGGTCAAAGTTAGTGTTTGCTTATGCGTTATGGATCAAAGAAGGCTAGCCGTGAGCCGGGTTCGAAGATGACTTTTGTTAAGATAAATAAATAGAACAAGTTACAAACAATTGACGGTCAGTGCTTTCAAAAAAATGCCATTTTTCAGCGGCTTGCATTTGCTCGAATTAGAGCGAAGTACAACTTTTGGTTGACAAATGTTGTGAGAATCGCATAATTTTCTCCCCTAGCAATGAAACCGTTTACAGGAAAACGTTTCATTTCTCTCCCTGTATCCGTAACAACCCTGCTTCACCGATAAGAAGTGTGTCTCAGACAAGAGGAAACAGAGGATTGGAGGTCGTTCTCATGGGCCGTGACTTCAGTGAGCTTCAGGTGGTGAGAGCACTACGGTGCGCAGTTCTGGCGATCGTGTGCGTTCTCCTCGTTCAAAGCCAACCCGCCTTTGGCCAGGTGGACGAAGGGGCCATCACCGGGACGGTTCAGGATCCCAGCGGTGCGGTGATCCCCAACGCAGAAGTGGTTCTGCTGAACACCGACCAGGGCCGTACTCTTCAGACCAAATCGGATGCCAGTGGTGCGTATACGTTTTCTCCTGTGCGCGCTGGCCACTACACGGTGACAGTCTCCGCGCAGGGCTTTGCCAAGACGACCCAGAAGAACATCACGGTTAATGTGGCCCAAGCTCTTCAGTTGAATGTATCGCTGAAGCCTGGTGGAACAACGGAGACTGTGGAGGTAAACACGGCGCCTCCTGTGCTGCAGACTGAAGAAGCCTCTGTGGGTCAGGTGATCGGAGAGACTCAGGTCCACGATCTGCCGCTGAACGGCCGTAATTTCACTTTCCTGGCGCAACTTGGCGCTGGCATGCAGACGCCTCAGGCTGATGGTCGCGGTAATGCCGCGAACGGCGCTTTTTCGGCGAACGGATTGCGTCCATCTCAGAACAACTATTTGATAGATGGAATCGACAACAACTCGAATACCGTAGATTTCCTCAATGGAACGAACTTTGTAATTCTGCCGCCCGTCGATGCTATTCAGGAGTTCAAGGTGCAAACTGCGGACTTTAGTGCTGAACTTGGCCGTTCAGCGGGCGCTGTTCTGAATGCCACGATCAAATCCGGCACTAATAGCCTTCATGGCGCTGCCTGGGAGTTTTTGAGGAACGACAAATTGGACGCGGCCGACTGGTTCGAGGACAACACTGGCCAGCCGAAGGGCAAACTACGCCAGAACCAGTTTGGTGTATCGGCCGGCGGACCGATCATCAAGAACAAGATGTTTTTCTTCGGTGATTACGAAGGCTTCCGGCGCGTCCAGGGTCAGCCGAAGAGTAACAACGTGCCGACGAAGAAAGAGCGCGACAGCGGGTACACCGATCTCTCGGATATTCTTTCCTTCAACTCGGGATCAAGAACAGATGCCATTGGACGTAGCATTCCGAAGGGCACGATACTTGATCCCGCCACCACGCGCTTCGTCGCCAAAGGAGCGACCGACCCGGTTTCCGGCCTGGTGAACAGCAGCGGTGGTGATGCCTATGTTCGCGATCCATTCGGCACCTGCGGACCTAACACCACGACTTTCTCTGCTGGAGCCTGCGGCTTGAACCAACTGCCTGCTAGCCGGATCGATCCGAACGCAGTTAAAGTTCTCAATCTGTTTCCAGAACCGAATTCGGGTATCCAGACGTATAGTGCGAGCCCTGCATTGTTTCAGCACAGGAACCAATTCGACATTCGAGGCGATCTCAACCCGAACGATAAGAACCAGATCTTTGCCCGCTACAGCTTCTCAGACGATCCGGTCTTTATCCCTGGCATCTTCGGAGGGGTAGCGGATGGCGGAGCATTCAACGAAGGCCTGCAAACCGCCCGGTCCCACCAGATGGTCGCTGGTTATACAAAGGTATTCTCGCCCAATGTCGTCAACCAGGTGCGTGCAGGGTTTGCCCATCTGCACACGACACGTTTCGGACCGGAAGGCACGACTGACGGCATTCCCGAGCAATTCGGGATTCAAGGAATCCCCCAAGGACAGGAGAATGGCGGACTTCCCGCCTTTGGTATCGGCGGCCTGGCCCAGTTGGGAAGCAATGCATTCCTTCCCTCCGACGAGGTCAGCCAGACCCTGCAGGTCTCGGATGACTTCACTCGCATTTACGGGAAGCATGGCTTCAAGATGGGAATTGAGTATCAGAATGTGAAGTTCTCTACTCTCCAACCCGCCTGGTCACACGGCCAATTCAACTATGGCGGCGGATTCACTGATATTCCCAACGTTTCAAACACCACAGGCGGCATCGCTCAGTTTGTGCTGCCTCCGGCCGCCGCTCCAGCGACGATCGCGGGCAATCCAAACCCGAACGGGTTCAGCTACTCGGGCGGTTCCGACGGCGTCTTTGCTTCCAACATCGCTACCACGCATGACCAGAGAATCTACTTCGCGAGCTACTTCCAGGACGATTGGAAGATGACTCCAAAGCTGACTTTGAATCTCGGGTTGCGCTGGGACTACTTCGGTCCAATCAATGAAGTAGGTGGCGCGCAAGCGAACTTTGTACCGTATCCGGTGCCGGGAAGGAATCTCGGATCGCCAACGTTCATCGTTCCCAAAACAGGCAGCGCAAACCGTGTCTTGTCCACGAACTCGACGTGCTTCGGCGTCGGCTGCTGGGGATTCGCAGATCTTCTCGCTAAAGACGGAATTACCCTGATGCAGACTGACCGCTACGGCAAAGGCCTGGTAGAGACGGAAAAGGACAACCTGTCGCCACGAATTGGTTTTGCATATCAGGTAGATCCGAAGTTGGTAGTGCGGGGCGGGTTCGGAGTGTTCTTCAATTCCTTCGAGAACCAGGGATACTCGCCAAACATCGGCGAGAACTATCCGTTTGTGTACAACCTTTCGTACTTCAACGGCAAGGCGATTCCGGGCTTGCCAGGCATTTCCTCCCAAGTGTCGCCGATCAGCTATAACTCGCCATTCGCTAATTGTGCAACCGCGGGCGGAAATCCAGGGACAGGGCAGGGAACAGCAAACTTCGAATCCGGTTTCTCATGCATTCCGCTGACGTCGGCGGCGGTCGACGCGCGCGGAGTTGGGCTGGAGGGAATGCAGTTCGATTATCAAACGCCACGCACCTACAGCAGCAACTTGACCTTGCAGTATTCGGTCACCCGATCGCTGGCAGCCCAGGCTGGATATGTGTTCACTCACGGGTCGAACCTCCAATCCAACGTCGGGAACCAGAATGTTACGCAGATCCTTCCGGCAGGTATCAGCACCACCGATTGCGGCCCATTCGCCGTATTCCCAGCTGGAGTAGGCGGAGGAACCGGCAGTTGCGTCCCCTTCCCCGACTTTGGAGGAGGGTCTTTCGCAGAAACCTTCGGCAAAAGCACTTACCATGCATTGCAGACGAAATTGGAGGATCAGTTCTCCAATGGTCTGACCTTCCTGTTGACCTACACCTGGTCAAAGACGATGTCGGATGCGGGAGACTTGTTGAACGGTGGCTCATCGCAAGCGGGTGGCTATCGCGCGCTTCGGATTCCTGGTCTCGGTCCGGAATTCGATTGGGGGCCGGCAAACTTCGATGTGCGCCACGTTATCCACTTCAGCGGCGGATACCAATTGCCCTTCGGCAAAGGGATGAAGTACATGAATGGCGGCGGGATTGGAAACATGATCCTTGGCGGCTGGGCAACGAACTGGATCGTCACGGCGCAGGGCGGCCAACCGCTCGACTTCAGCTGTCCCTCTTCGACCGCCTCCGGGGCGAGCTGTCGCGAAGTGCTCGTTCCTGGGCAGGATCAAAAGCTGGGCGTCAAGTCGAGGGTTATCGACGGCGCACTGCGTCCGGTCTGGCTGAACAATGCGGCTGCATTCAACCAACCATGCCAACTTGGGTGGAACGGAACAGATCCGAGCACCCTTGCTCCGATTCCTGATTCGCCAAAGGGCTGCATCCCCCTCAGTGGTGCAGCGGCACTGGGATCGAAGCCGGGAACTACAGTAGGACCGGGTGTGCATCGTTTCGACTTCTCGGTATTCAAGAAGTTCCCGATCAAGGAGCGGTTCTCAACCGAGTTCCGGGCCGAATTCTTCAACGTTCTCAACCATCCGAACTTCAGCCCGCTGGGGATCAGCAGCGATCCCAGCAATCCGACGCAATTCGGAAAGCTCAGTGCTACTCGGTTCAATCCGTACGATCCACGGCAGATCCAGCTTGCTTTGAAGTTGTATTACTAGGCTAAGATTGATAACACCCCGGCTCGGAACTCTCCGGCCGGGGTGTTTCAATCTGGCGACGCCGCTCACGCGGAGGCGAACTGTGAGCAAGAAGTTCCGGCTGAAGGTATCGGTCACGGTCCCTCTGGTGATCTTCGCTTTCTGCATCTTCGGCCAAAAGAAAGACACCCAGAAACTGGATCAGGAATATCAATCAGCAATCGCTGACTATGAAGCGGGGCGCTTCCCGCAGGCTGCATCTCGTCTCGAGGCACTCATTCCATTTGCACCGAGAAGCTTTGAAATGCATGAGTTGCTTGGAATGGTGTATGCCTCAGTTCCCAAGCCTGAAAAAGCAATTGAACAATTGAAGATCGCGGTTGAGGTTAATCCCGATTCCGGCGAAGCACGAACAAATCTCGGAGCAACGCTGCTGCGGTTTGGGAAGGCTGAACTCGCAGGTGAGCAATTCAGAAAGGCGCTTGCGCTCGAGCCGACTAATTACGATGCGAACCACAACCTGGGGGAATTCTACCTTCAGACAGGGAAGCTGACTGAAGCCTTGCCCCTGTTGAAGCAAGCTAATCAGATTAAGCCGGGCGCCTATGACAATGCATATGATCTTGCCATGGCGGAGTTTCTGCTGGGCCAACTCGACGATGCGCGGGCGGCGATACAGGCCCTCATGAAGCAAAGGGACACAGGAGAACTACACAATCTGCTCGGCCAGATCGACGAAAAAGATGGGAAGTTCGTTGCGGCGGCGAACGACTATGAGGCTGCAGCTCATCTCGATCCGAGTGAGGACAATCTCTTTGCGTGGGGAAGTGAGATGCTACTGCACCGCACATACGAGCCGGCCATCTCGATCTTTCAGAAGGCTTCAGAGATGTATCCGAAGTCGCCAAGGATTTTGATCGGGCTCGGGTTGGCGCTGTATTCTCGCGGAATCTACGACAAGGCAGTTCAGGCTCTGATCGGGGCGGCGGATTTGAGTCCCAAAGACGAACGGTGCTATCTCTTTCTTTCGAAGGCTTACAACAGCTCACCATTGCAAGCAGATGAGGTTGTGGATCGGTTCAAACGGTATGCCGATCTAAGGCCAGACAATGCTCTGGCGCAGTACTACTATGCCGTGAGCCTTTGGAAAGGAAAACGTGTTGGTAGTTCAACGGTGGATCTGGGATTGATCGAAACGTTGCTAAAGAAGTCCATTGCGCTGGACAATTCAGTGGCGGATGCTCACGTGCAGTTGGGAAATCTGTATGCGGACCAACATGAGTATGAGAAATCCATCCCGGAATATGAGCGTGCGCTTGAGCTGGACCCGAACTTGCCGGATGCACATTACAGGCTTGGAACGGACCTGGTTCACGCGGGACAGAAGGAGAAGGCGCAGAAGGAATTTGCTGTCTATCAAACCCTTCGTGCGGAGCACCTGGCCGAAGTTCAGAAGGAGCACGACGAAGTAAGGCAATTCGTGTATTCAGAGAAAGCGATGAACATAGAGAGACCATGAACGTGAGCCGATTATCGTGGCGTGAAACCGCCGGCCAAGTCAGTAGAAGCCGGAGGGAGTTTCTGCGAGATGCGGCCGGCTTGGCGCTTGGCACTGCGGTTATCCAGGCCAGCCCATTCGTTCGCGCGGAGTCGGTTCGCAAGAAGCGCAAGGTAGTTGTCGTTACCTTCGGCGGCGGTGCGCGAGATCAGGAGACGTTTGCTCCTGAGGGTCAGGAAAACATTCCCCACATGTTGAGTGAAATGGCTCCGCAGTCGAGCTTTTTCACTCATGTAACGAATCAAGGGATCCTCGGGCACTATGTGGCAACAGCGAGTCTGGCTACGGGCGTTTATGAAACGCTCAATAATTTCGCTTCGGTCGCTCCTGAACATCCGACCATCTTTGAGTACTTCAGAAAAGAGTTGAAGAGGCCATCATCGGATGCATGGGTGGTGGCTCCCAGCAATGGCTTTCACAGGATTGGCGAAAGCGAAGTGCGTGGGTTCGGACCAGGTCAGGGAGCGCGCGTCATTCTGCCGAAAAGGCTGCTTGGGCTCGCCAGCGGCGGCACCGCAGCGGATTTCGAGCATCTGCTGCACGACAGTTATGAGACTCCGCTTTATACACCCGCTCTTGCGGGTGGAGATGTTGAACTACATCAGCTTGAAATGATTCTGAAGCTCTCCGTCGGGGACTTTACTTCCCATGCGCGCACGCTCTCGAGCCCAGACGAGCTCTCTCTGTATATCGCGAAACGCCTGATGCGCGAAGAGGCGCCAAGTTTACTCTGGATCACGATGCATGACATCGATGTGGCGCACTCGGGTGCCTATTCGCTGTACATCGACGGTATCCGAAGAACCGATCGGCTTTGTGCCGAACTTTGGAAGACGATTCAAGCAGAGCCGGAGTATGCGGGCAATACGACAATGTTTGTGCTCCCCGATTTCGGCCGTGATTCGGACTTCGACGCTGGAGGGAATGGCTTTCAACATCATCGGACGGGCGATCCAGCAAGCAGGACAACATGGATGATGGTACTTGGCGCAGGAACGCGGCAGGGCGTTGTCTACGATACGCCGGTGCAATCGATTGACCTTGTGCCGAGTATCGGGGCGATGATGGGCTTCTCACCATTGCAATCCAGCGGCAAGCCTATTCAGGAGTTGGTCTAGCCATGCGTCCCCGCGATTTGAAGGCAGAGAACTTTGCGGCGTATCCGCCGGAGGCGCGTGCAATCGCTGTTCGGCACCTTGGAGCATTACGGCAATTACCGACAGCATTCTTGCCCAGCCTGCTTCGAGAGGTTATCGATTACGACTATAAGTTTCCGGTCGAGCGTTACACGATTGAGAAAGAGCTCTCCGTTCTCGAAGAACTTTCAGATAATGAGCGGCAAGAATGGTTCGCTGGATTTGCAGGACTCTCGCTGTCACCCAATCTAGAGAGCTTCAATTGGGTGAATCTCCCTGCTCAGTTCGTAGAGCAAGAGGCTGCATACCTCTGGTCGACACATCAGCTTGATGCGTTTCGAAAAGCTGCTACAGACTATGGCGATCGCCTAGACCGATTCATCAAGACCGAGCCGCCAGGATTGAGCAGGATTGGCATCGCCGTGGTGGGGCAAGGTGTAGCGACTTATACTGCAAGGCTGTTCAAAAATCTCCGCAAGCACGGCACCTATTTCACTAACGTGAATCCAAAAGGCGGACTCGAGTCACTTCTGGCTGCGATCGAGAAGCGTGCAGAAACGCATCCGATTCAATACGCGCATTGGTATGTGGACGGAGGAACTCCGGCTGAGCACAGCCAGCGGATCACTACAGTCTCTTATGACGCGCTATCTCCGTTGCGCAGTTCCTTGCTGAAGCGAATGCGAGCAGAGGTAGACCGGCCCGGGATGGGGCCGGAGGAGCTTCGAACCATGCTGGCGCGGCTAAGTCCGACCGATCTGGGAATGGAAATGACCTCAGATCGCGTACTGAGCCGGTTCAAGTTGAAGTTATTGACGGAAGGTTCGGGAACGCAAATCTATAGCACGACGTTTGCACAATGGACCGCTCGTGAAGTGTTGCGCCGGGCCCAGGCTGTGACTTTGCTTGTACGGTATGCCCCGCGCCAGAGGCAACGCCCGATGAACGAGCTGCTCGCAGGGGGGCACGGGGAAACCGAGGTTGATGCGCTCGGCTCGCTTGTCGATGCGGAGATGGGCGCTTACTACCAGTGGATCGACCAACAACGCCTACCTGATTCGGAGCGATCGGGCTTTATCGCATGGTTCGAGGGGCACAGAGATGCAGTCGCAGTCGGGCCTTCGATGCCTCGAGGCACCGAATCGAATTCCACAATCGAC
>Ga0207694_10000104_pt1 | contig 91561 bp, 66 predicted proteins | sample KBSC34metaG_FD_184353 | JGI IMG/M metagenome (GOLD analysis project Ga0207694, IMG submission 184353) | Corn rhizosphere microbial communities from Kellogg Biological Station, Michigan, USA - KBS C3-4 metaG (SPAdes) (version 2) | ecosystem: Host-associated > Plants > Roots > Rhizosphere > Soil... | reverse complement strand
TTGGTCAGGACAGGCTTGGGGTCACTCGGCGGAGGAGGAGCATGGCGAGGATGGCTCCGGCGAGGACGTCGAAGGACATGCAGAAGGCGGGCCACCAAATGGGGACGCCGGGATCCTGAATGATGAGGTGGTGCAAGAAGTCGTAGATGCCGTGACCGGCGAGAGCGGCGGCGGTGATCCACTGGCTTGTCTTGAAGCCGATGACGGCGAGGGCGATGAAGGCGGCAGCGCCGAGGCACTCGGCTAGCAGAACGTGTGCTGTTGCTCCCATTACGGCGAAGAGGATGTAGTAGTGGGCGACGACGATGACGACGGTGGAATAGAAGGCGCGGTCGCGATCGAATCCGGTGAGAAGGGCGAAGAGGCAGACGGCGATTGCGAGGATGAGTCCGATCAGGTACGGCATGTCTTGCTCCTGAGTCGTGGTGGAGAGGGTTTGATTCTATCGGTCCTGAGCGGATTCTGAAAACGAACGCGCAGACTTTAAGGGCGGAAGAAGTCCCGTATCAGAACCGGACTCTCCGAATTCGCTCAGCCAGACTGTGGAACCGGTCGAGGGTGCGTCTACACTGTGCGCAAGTAGCACACCTTTGTCGCGCAAAAAGGGCAGTCCGCCTCGCATAGCTGTTCGTCGGATACGTCCGGTGGAACGGAGAATGACCTCAGGCAGTCTGTGCACGTGAGTACCAGATAGCCTTTGTCATTTACCGGAACCCATACGGGCGCCCTGTCGGGCTTAATGATTTGCGGGCGCATGGGGGCGCGCTGGATCAGTTCAGCGATTTTTTCGACGAGGGCTTCGGGACGGTAGGATCCCTTGGTGAGGAAGGCATCGGCGATGAGACCTGTCGGTCCGGAACCGACGAACTCGCCGCTTATAGCGATGACGGGAATGTGAGGGAAGCGCCGCCGGATGATCGATAACAATTCGAAGCCGCTCATGTTGGGCATCCGCAAGTCGCAAATGACCAAGTCGGGCAAGGCGGAGCGGAGGTCAACGAGCGCGGCGAAGCCGTCTTCGCTGGTGCGAACTTCGAAGCCCTTCTTGGTCAGGATGAGAGCGGATGTTTCGCGAACTACCGGGTCGTCATCTACGAAAAGAATTCGATATTTGAAACCGCGATCCGCCATCCTGGCCTGCCTCGACACCTCTTCAGAATTCGAGAGACCAGCGTAACACTTCCGGCCTTTGTGGTGACGCTCGATAGCGTGTAAGCTCGGGTCCCATTTTGCTGCTATATGTGTGTAGTCAGGTACTGTATGTGCCGCCTGTCACCTGATTCGAAATTGAAGAAGCGCTAGAATTCGCGCAAATGCTGTTACCACCTGTTCGGTTCTCAGGTGATCCAGATCTGGATTGGATCATCACTGTTATTGTTATCTGGATTGGCATCTATTCGCTTCGGGCAGCATTTCTTGCACGCGAAGGCATCGGATTCTTCAAGAAGCAACTCTCACACGCCGCGCTTCTCTTCATCGCGATTGTCTTAATCTTCGCTGCTCTTGGACAGTCAATCATGGAACCTGCTCAACGGGTACCGTTCGCCGGCTTAGTCGCAGGTATCTTCGTTATCGTGCAATTAGCTAAGAAGAGATCACGATACATTCCGAAGTCAATTCGCAACGCCGTGATTGCGAGAGACCTGAAAGGCGCGAAATTCGATTCGCGAAAACATCATATTGATCATCGTTGGCCATTCTCGTTGGGCGGAAGCCACACTCTAGATAACCTCAGAGTTATAGATAAGAATGAAAACCTAAAGAAAGGCGCCAAACGTCCTCGCTTTAGGGACATGTGGTGATCCAGCACTTCGCGGGAATGGTTGAGCTAGTTCTAAATTATTGCTATGTGGCTGGAGGAGTGAGCATGAGGGATCAAGCCCTTTTTAGTGAATACGAGGTCTTTTCGGTCATTGAAGCCCGCAAACAAACGATAAAGAACAAAATGCAAGAGATAGACCCTAACACCTTGCTGGCAGCCAGCGAACAGGATGTCATTCGAGCGCTCATTGAGGACCTGCGGCTAAGCGTCCCGACGGTGAGTGAGGAAAAGATCTATATTGCCTGGGAGAGCGTCAGACCTACTGGGGTGCCGCTCCGTAGCGCATGTATTGCGGGAGTTGGTTTCCGCGCCGGAATGCCGTCCAGTTGGACTCTATCTCGACTGCGCCAACTTCTCCCGTGGCGTAGTGATTGAAGCTTGACCAGCGCCATTTGCCGGGCTCGGAGACGAGTCCGCGCACGACGGGGTTGCGGTGGATATAGCGGAGCTTTTCAATGCGTTTCTTCTCGTTGTGCACATTGAAGTCGTAATAGCGAGTTTGCCAGAAGGGCCGTTCCTCCCGACGTTGGGCGACCGAGAGTTTGAGCGCATGAACCGCGTCGGCAATCGTTCCTCTGCGGGGCTCTCCCAGGAGCAGATGTACGTGTTCAGGCATCACGACATATCCAGCTACGACGAAGCCGTAACGGACTCTGATTCGTTCGAGAGAATCGAGGACGATGTCGCGAGCAGAGGCGGTTCGCAGATATTGTGAGCGGTGGAAACAGCTGAAGGTGAGGAAGTGGAAATCTCCTGTGTGGTGATATCGAACTAGTCCGCGCGGCATTGGGCAGAGGATACGTTGGTTGGCGGGTCGATGGATGTGATGAGGGCCATCGGGGTTCCTGGTCTCCCAGGTCCGAACACACGGACCTGGGGCACCCATCAGTTCCGGTGATGCGAACTGTTCAGAGGACTGTTGGTCAGTGGCCCATGGGGGCGGCGGCCAGTTTCTTGGGGCGGTTCATTAGGAACGGTAAGGGGACGAGGACTGCTGTTACGGCGACCATGACCCAGATGACGTCGACGTAGGCGAGGAGGCGGGCCTGGAGCTGGGCCATGCCGTAGATCTGGGCGCCGGCGTGGTACATGGAGTCAGGCATGGATGACCCGAGGTGACGCCAAGCTCCGGCTAATCCGTTGCGCATGTCTTCATAAGCCGGGTTGCCGGGCGAGGTGTTGTGCACGAGCAGTGCGAGATGGCGCTGGCTTTGTCGCGCCAGGAGCGTGGTGATGAAGCTGATACCGACGGAGCCGCCAAGATTGCGCATGAGCGCGGTGAGTCCGCTGACCTCGTTGTATTTTTCCTGCGGGATGCCGGAGTAGCAGAGGGTGTTGATGGGGATGAAGAGGAAGGGGAGTCCGAGGACGATGTAGACGCGCCAGCTTACGGCGTGGCCGAAGCTGATGTTCTGATTGATGGTGGACATGCGCCATAGGCCGAAGGTGGTGATGACGAATCCGATGGAGACGAGCTTGCGCGGATCGAATTTGGGCGCGAGCGCTCCGGCGACGGGGAAGAGGAACATGAGCACGAGTCCACCAGAGGAGACGGCCATTCCTGCAAGGCGCGCGGAGTAGCCCATGACCTCCTGGAGAAATTGCGGGATGAGCACGGTGGAGGAGTAGAGAGCGACGCCGACCATGAACATGACGAGTTGCGTCATTCCGACGTTGCGTTGCGCGAAGAGGCGCAGGTCGAGGACGGGGTGCTCGATGGTGAGCTCGCGCCAGAAAAAGAGGGTAAGTCCGATGATGGCGACGATGAAGAGCGTGACGATGAAGCGCGAGCCGAACCAGTCGTCTTCCTGTCCCTTGTCGAGCATGATCTGAATGGCGCCGATGGAAATGATGAGAAGGCCGAGGCCCCAGTAGTCGATGCCTTCTTTGCGTTTGCGGATTTCCGCGAGGTAGGGCGGATCTTCGACAAGACGGTTGGAGAGAATGAGCGAGATGATGCCGACGGGGATGTTGAGGAAGAAGATCCAGCGCCAGGAGTAGTTGTCGACGATCCAGCCGCCGACGGTGGGGCCGAGAACAGGGGCGGTGACGACTGCGACTCCGTACATGGCGAAGGCCATGCTGCGTTTTTCCGGCGGAAAGGTGTCGGCGAGGATGGATTGCTCGCTGGGCTGGAGGCCTCCGCCGGCTGCTCCCTGGAGGACACGGAAGAAAACGAGCATGGGGAGCGAGAGGGCCATCCCGCAGAGGAGCGAGGTGAGCGTGAAGAGGAAGACGCAGGACATGTAAAAGCGCTTGCGCCCGATGCGATTGGCGATCCAGCCGGAGATGGGCAGGACCATGGCGTTAGCGACCAGATAGCTGGTGAGGACCCAGGTAGCTTCTTCAACGCTGGCGGAGAGGTTGCCGCCGATGTGGGGCATGGCGACGTTGGCGATGGAGGTATCGAGCGACTCCATGAAGGTGGCCAGCGTGACGGTAATGGCAATGGCCCACGGGTTGGCCTTGGGGCGCCATGTCTTGTGGAAGTCGGCTGTGGCGGTGGTTGCGGCGGCGGCCACGCGGGATTCTCCTGATGACGTTTGTGCCGCCGTGGGGAGCGGGTTGGTGCTGGGTGCTGATATCAGATTAACGGAATTCGGGGTGCAATAGGGCACCGGAGCTGTGTGTCATGCTGGTTGGGAGATGACGGGGAGTCAATCAGTTGCGGGAAGTGGAGCTGGCGAGGGGATGCTGGTTCTGGGGGTGGATACGTGCGGGGCTTCAGGGACGGTGGCGCTGGCGCGGGTTGGTTTCCCACCCTTGCCGCAAGAGCGCGGCAAGAATGGGGCACCCGGACTGATTTCGAGCGACGAGCAGGTGTTGGGGCAGATGGAATTGGCGGGGAAGACGTATTCGGCGACGCTGATTTCGGCGGTGGAGGGGTTGCTGACGGGGCATGGGGTCCGGCTGCGGGATGTTGGGGCCATTGTGGTGGTGCATGGGCCGGGGAGTTTTACAGGTGTTCGGGTCGGGCTGAGCGCGGTGAAGGGGCTGGCGGAACCGGGGCAGATTCCGGTGGTAGCGGTGTCGCGGCTGGCGGTGCTGGCGGCGAAGGCGGGAGTAGGATCGGCGGCGCTGGATGCGCATCGGCATGAGGTGTTTTTGCGGGTGGAGTTGGACGGAGGGGTGAAGGAGTTGCTGGTGGGGGCAGAGGAGATATCCCAGGTCTCAAGATCGAGACCTGGGGCACCCAGTGTTATCGCGGTTTGTGATGATGCGGCGGCGGAGATGGTAGGGGCGGCCTGGGACGGCGCGGAATTGCGGAGAGTAGAGGCGCCGACGGCGGCGGATGCGATACGACTTTGTGTGCCTGAGATTGTGGCCGGCGAATTCGTGGACCTGGCATTGCTGGACGGGCATTATCTGCGGCGGTCGGATGCGGAGATTTTTGGGGAGGCGGCGAGGGGGAAGGGCGAGAAGGGTGGCGGGATTCGGGTTCGGCGGATGGGAGCTGCTGATATCGATGCGGTGATGGAGATTGCGGCGAAGACGGACCACGCGCCGCGGTGGGGGCGGCAGGCATATGCTGACGCGATTGATCCGGCGAATCAGCCGAGGCGGTTGGCTTTGGTGGCGGAGCGGGACGGAGCGGGGCTTGCGGGGTTTGTAGTTGCTGCGGTGTTGCCAGGAGATGAAGCGGAGCTGGAGAGCATTGTTACTGCACTGCCGCATCAGAGGCGCGGGGTGGCGCGGGAGCTGTTTTCCGCGTTGAAGATCGAGTTGCGGAGGCAAGGGGTTCGCGAAGTGATGCTTGAGGTCCGCGAGGCAAATCGTTCTGCGCAGGCGTTCTACCGGTTTCTGGGGTTCAGTGAAGAGGGGCGGAGACCGGGGTACTACTCGAATCCGGTGGAGGATGCGGTGCTGATGAGGCTTGGGCTCCGCTGACGCTGCGCCAGTGGTCAGAGATCAGTGGTCAGAGATCAGGGGTCAGAGATCAGGGATAAGGGGTCAGTCATTCCACCCATTTGGCGAAAGGCGCCCGAATGGATGGGCAGAGCGGGTTCGGTAGAGTTTGTATCCCATGTCTGCAAAAAACGGAAGGCCCTTCGACAGGCTCAGGGCGGGCTATCGGGCACCGAGAGTGATGGATGTCACGCGTGTTGAGTCAAGGTTAGAAAATCCACAATAACTTGGAAAATCTGTTGCGTTGGTGCTTGCGGAGGAAGCAGGCGGAGGACTATATGTAGTTGCTAAAGAAACACGGAGGTGCTGGATGGATGAGATAAATGCCGCCACGCTGAGCGAAGAAATAGGGCGTCTGCACGCCGAACATCGTCGCTACGCTCAGCGGTTAGAAGAACTGGTTCAGAAGCCTTATCTCTCCGCAGATGAGCAGCTCGAAGAAGTTCGCCTGAAGAAGCTGAAACTGCATGCCAAGGACCTGATTGTTGCTCTTGAGCACCGGGTTCCTGTGACTGCTTAGTTTTCAGGTTTTCGGCTAGTGGGACGATGATTTGAATGGCCTTACGGTGGGTGTGTCCCTAAAGAGGCCATGCTGAGGGCAGCACTCTGCTGCGATCACCCCGGTGTTGAAATCGACCGTATAATCGTTAGGGACAATGGTTCGTGACGGTTACATCTACGGTTTGAGTCTGCTGGCGGTGGCTGCGGTGCTGGCGTGGGCCACGGGTACGTGGTACTGGAGCATCGTGCCGGTGCTGCTGGCGGCGTTTTTTCTCTGGTTCTTTCGCGACCCACAACGCAATATTCCGAAGGGCGAGGGGCTGATTGTTTCGCCTGCGGATGGGGTGGTGACGGAGACGGCGAGGATCGACACGCCGGAGGGGCAGCGGCAGCGGATCAGCATCTTCCTCAATGTGTTTGATGTGCACGTGAATCGATCGCCGATTGCGGGCGAGATTACGGCTGTGCGCTACCAGACAGGAAAATTCCTGAATGCGATGAACCAGGAGTGCGCAGAACGCAACGAACAAAATATCGTGACGGTGCGCGGCGAAGGAATCGAGATCGTCTTCAAGCAGATCGCGGGGCTGATCGCGCGAAGGATCGTGTTCAATTATCGCGAAGGCGACAAGATTGAGCGTGGCCAGCGCGTGGGGCTGATCAAGTTTGGCTCGAGGACGGATGTGATTCTGCCCGCCGATGCTGATATCCGGGTGAAGACGGGACAGCGCGTGAAGGGCGGCGCGTCGATTGTTGCGGAGATGCCGCGGATGAATCGTGGGGCGATCTCGTGAATCACGCGGATGCGGCGCTGGCGAAGACCAGGAATCGCGCGCGCATCCGGCGCGGGATGTTCATCCTGCCGTCTTTCTTCACGGCTCTGAATATTGGCGCGGGCTACTTTGCGATTACGCAGACGCTGGATGCAATCACAAACAATCTGAACGCGATTGGTTCGCTGACTCATCTGGATGTGGCGGCGATTGCGATTCTGCTGGCGATTCCATTTGATTCGCTCGATGGGCGGATCGCGCGCATGACAAACACGGCGAGCGATTTTGGGCGCGAGCTTGATTCGCTTGCGGATGTGATCACGTTTGGTGTGGCTCCGAGTTTGCTGGCGTGGGTGTGGGGTTTCCGGTCATTGTCGGACACGATGAATCCTGATCTGCGGCATCATCTGATGCAGGCGGGATCGTTCCTGTGTTTTCTTTTCGTGATTGGCGGAGCGTCGCGACTGGCGCGGTTCAATATCAGCCATGATCCAAAGCCGCGGAATCCGGGAAGACCGGATCGGAAGTACTTTGTGGGGATGCCGATTCCGGCGGCGGCGGCGCTGCTGGCGAGCACTGTCCATTTCTTTGGCGGGTATCCCGTGACTGAGTGGTGGGTTGCGATTCCGTGGATGATCCTGGTAGGGCTGGCCGGATTTTTGATGGTGAGCACGTGGCGGTTCTGGTCGGGCAAGGAGATCGACCTGAGCAAGGCACATCCCTTCCGGTTGTTGCTGGTGATGGCGATCGTGCTGTACATCATGATTCGGTATTCGCAGGGAGTTCTGTTTCCGATAGCGCTGGCTTATATGTTTTCGGGCATCTGGGCGCGCGCGGCTTATGGGTGGTCGCGGAGAAGGCGGAGAGGTATGTTGTCAGAGCAGTTGCAGGAGAGCCCGGCTTCGGAACCAGATCCGCTGCACCATGGTTGAACTCGCATCCCACCCTAAATTGGTCTGACGACCAATTTAGGGTGGGGCACCCGGATGCTTACGGGTGGTCGCGGAGAAGGCGAAGAGGTATGTTGTCAGAGCAGTTGCAGGAGAGCCCGGCTTCGGAACCAGATCCGCTGCATCATGGTTGAACTCGCATCCCACCCTAAATTGGTCTGACGACCAATTTAGAATGGGGCACCCGGCAGGTAGACAAACGTTTCGGAAGCGCCGAGTGAATGGCGCTTGACTCAAGAAAAAGGAATTCTGTGTACAAGATTGCGATTGTTGGAGCATCGACGCTACTGGGTAAAGAATTGAAAGATGCGCTTTCAGAGTCGTCGCTGTCGGCGTCCGATGTTTCGTTGCTGGATGAAGATGAAGGGCTGGGACAGCTGGACCAGGTTGGCGACGAGATCACGTTTGTGCAGGCGATCGGACCGGATGCATTTGAGCACATTGACTTCACGTTCTTCTGCGGTCCGGAGAAGCTGACGCAGAAATACTGGCGCGAGGCGCTGCGAGCGGGATCGACGGTGCTGGATCTCTCAGGCGCGCTCGATGCGGAGACCGGTGTGCTGGTGCGGTCGCCGTGGGTGGTCGCGCAGGAAGTCATGGCGGACTTGTTTACTCCAGCGGTTGAGCCTGCGCATCCGGCGGCGCTGGCGCTGGCGTTGCTGATGGAGCGCGTGCAGCAGGCAGGGCCTGTGCGGCAGGCGGCAGCGACTATTCTGCTGCCCGCGAGTGAATTTGGCCGCGCGGCGATGGACGAGCTGCACCAGCAGACGGTGAACCTGCTGAGTTTTCAATCGCTGCCGAAGGCGACATTCGACGCGCAATCCGCTTATAACCTGTTGAGCGGGTTTGGAGAGAATGCGAAGCCGACGATTGGGAAGCTGGATGCGCGGATTCGACGGCAGTACAGCGCGCTGGCGGGAAGAAGACTTCCTTCGCTGTCGATCCAGACGATCAGCGCTCCGGTATTTCATGGGCACACGTTCTCGATCTTTGTCGAACTGGAGCGGCCCGTGGATCTGACGGCCATGGAAGAGGCGCTGAGCGGCGAGCATGTTGACCTGGTGCTCGAGGAGACGGATTCGCCATCGAACCTTGCGGCCACGGGACAGAATGATGTGCTGGTGCGGTTGAGGCTGGAACAGGGAGCGCGGAATGCGAATGAGTCGACGCGGCTGTGGCTGTGGGCGGCTTCAGACAATTTGAGACTCCAGGCACAGAACGCCGTGGACTGCGCGATTGATTTGCGCAGACTGAGGCCGCAGGGGACGGTGCAGTAAGGCAGGGAACAGGGAACAGGGATCAGGGATCAGGGAATAGGGAATAGGGAATAGGGACTAAGAAACTCTCCCCGCGAGCTTGGCTTGCGGGGAGAATTTTTTGAGCTGGAGTTATTCCTTGCTGCTGACGAGGGAGAACATGGCGCCTTGTGGATCCTGGGCGTTGATGATCCAGCTGCCGCCGGGGACTTGCATGGGGCCGTTCAGGACGGTACCGCCGCCGGCTTTGACGCGTTCGACGGCTGCCTTGATGGAATCGACGTTGAAGTAGAAGTTCCAACACGCCACGGGGATGTGCGGAGCTTTGGTCATCATGCCGCCGTCGCCCATCTCCTTGTGTTCGCCTTCATCGAAAAGGCGATAGATGCCCATGGGGCCCATGTCCATATCGCTGATCTTGGTCCAGCCGAAGAGCTTGTTGTAGAAGCTGTATCCGGCCTCGACGTCGGTGGTGTAGAGCTCGTGCCAGCCGACGGTGCCGGGCGCGGGCGGTTCGGGGCGCTTGGGAGAAGGCATGGCGGGATTGGGAGTGAAAACGACGATGGCTGCACCCTGCGGATCGGACATGACCGCAAAACGGAGCATGCCAGGAACATCGGTGGCGGGCTTCCAGAGCTTGCCGCCGGCTTCGACGATCTTCTCAATGTGTGCGTCGACGTCATCGACGGAGATGTAGCCGATCCACGCGGTGTGGCCGGGAATGTTCAACATACCGGCAAGGCCTGCATCACCGATGTTGAAGGTGGTGTAGGTCGAGCCATTGCCGCTGGGCATCTCTTTCGTGGTCCAGCCGACAACGTCGGAATAGAACTTTCCGGCTGCTTTCGTATCGCTGGTCATGAGCTCGTACCAGCCGAATTTGCCTTTGGGGGAAAACATAGGAATTCTCCTTTGTGTTGGGGGTTCTGTTGGTGCGCGTTCTGAGCCTGCAAGAGGGAGCAGATTCGTTGATATCAACGTAAGAGGGACGGTGTCAACGGATGCAATGAGAAATGTTGTGAAGCGGACTAGCGAGGGTGTTCACTTGCGGTCCCTTGCGAGGCTGGCGCTGGTGGCTGGAAATCGTTCAGGTCGAATATCGACCACTTGGTTGCGCCGGGCGGCTTTACCCAGAGTTCCAGAGCTACGGAAGTGACGGCTCCCTGGTAGTAGGGCACGTGAATGGTGTGGAGACCTGCGTCGAGCTGTACACGGGCTGCTGCTGAATCGACCGAATGTAAGCCATCGAGGTTAATGATTTCTCTGTCATCGATCTGAAGTACAGCGCCGTCGTCCGCGGCCAGACGGAAGCGGTACTCGCCGGGAGAGTGGATCCAGAAGGAGGCGTGATAGTCGATGCCGAAGAGGTTGGTGCGGGGAGTGACACCAGGTATGCCGGAACTGTTCGAGAAGAACTGATTTGGAACATCGAGAGAGGGCGCATACACGGAGCCTATCGGATCGAGTTCGCGAAAGTTGGGCAATCGGGTCGATGCTACCGGGAGTTCGTACACGTCGCCGCAGAAGGAACGTGGCGCAGGGACGATGGAGCCGAAGGAGCCAATGGGGCCGGGCGAGGGCCTTATCCATGCGCGAGGCTGCCGGTTGCCGTTGTGGTCAGGGTCGGGGTTCAGCAGATCTTCATAGATCTTGAGATCGTTCGCCGCTTGCGCAGTAGCGGGCGATGCATCCCCTGCTTGTGAAACGGGGCTGGTCTGCTGGAGTGTTACGTCTGCTGCGCCGAGATTGCCGGTGGCGCGATCGCGGAGGACAATGCGGGACACTGCAACGTGGCCGGATGCGGGGAACTCGAGGATGTGCGGAAAGCCGCGATCGAGGGCGCGGGCGTAATCGGCTGAGTTCAAAGCCTGATCGAGCGGCGCATGGTAGTAGCTTGCCGGCTTTCCGCTTTCGTCGAAGTTGCAAGTGCCATAGTCGAGTTCAATGCGGCGGTCGGTTCCTGCGAGACTTCTGCCGCTAGAATCGCTGCTCATCGTGAGGAAAGAAAGCGAACTGGCGTCGACGGTGACGAGATAGCGGATTACATCTGTTCGTCCGGTGTCGATGAGGCGTGCCTGCAACGATATGGAGAGTGGGGTTACAGGGTAGTAGCAGGCGGACTGCTGCAGTACCTGGTCGATTTCTTTTCGCTTAACCTGCGGGTTGTCTGAGGCGCCTGCGACCAGGCCAACGTAGTACTGGTGACGATAGACGAGCTTGGTGTTGGTCCGGGTAGTTGTTATTGCAATATGGTGATTGCCGCTGGTCCAGCCTGATGGTCCGGGATGGAATGCCAGCAGGTAGTGAACGCTAGAGCGCTCAAGGCAACTTGCCAGGATACGGAAGGCGGTGGGCAACTCATGCTGAGCGGCTGAGGGATTGTTTGGATCAAAGACGGAAAGACTTGTGATTGGAGCGATAGAGGCGGGTGCGATTTCGTCGAGCGCGCGCTTCTTGTGTTTCTTCTTTTTCTCCGGTTCTTGTTCGATTGCCTCCGATACCTGGAGTTCGTCGGGCTTGAGATCAAGGACGGCTTGATTGTGACGATCGAGAACGATGAGATCGACGAGAACCTCGCGGGTAGTCACGCGCAACGTTGCGAGCGGTGAATCCTGCCGGAGGTCCTGAACTGGTGCTGCGCTGTTGGAGCGAGCTTGTCCAGCTAGAGGAATCGCAACCTGTGGCCAGAGGACGAGAACGAGATTCGCGACCAGGATCAGGCGTGTGCGCATATGAGTGCGGAGTGTCGAGCACCATCATATGCGAACGAGAAGGGGCGGCGCTGCGGATCGATGTGCCTATCGTCGGCAATGACGGAGCCATAGCTGCTCGATGTAGCTGTCGGTCATCCCGGCGATGTAGTCGGCTACGGTGCGGGCGAGGCCTTCAGTGGGTACCTGGACCTGATGGTCTGGAGGGAGCAAGCGGGGATCTGCCATGAGAGCAGAGAAGATTTCGTTAACCACGCGAGCGGCGCGCTCGTGTTCTTCTTCCATTCCTGGCGAGTTATAGAAATTCTGATAGAGAAAGTTTTTGGCTGCGGCGCGGTCGGCTTCCATTTCCGGGCTTAGCGCCGCGATGCGCAGTGGCGCTCGGCGAACGTCAGGCAGGGCGGTCGCTCCGGATTCGGTTACGCGGCGATGGATTTCCTTAATCAGGTCGGTGACGAGGGCGTTCAGAATGCGATTGAGGGTTTCATAGATGGCCTGCTTGGCGGGCGCATTGGGGTATTGATTCGTGACTTCGCTGTGAAATCGGCGAAAGAGAGGAACGTGATCGCAGACTTCGTCAATCTTAAGAATGCCGGAGTCGAGTCCGTCATCGAAGTCGGCGGTGAGGTAAGCGATCTCGTCGGCGAGGTCGATGAGCTGCGCTTCGAGCGGCGGGCGTAGGTCGAGAAAATAGGCGGCAAGCTCAGGATGTGTTGCGGCGGTGTAGTCACGTGAGTGCTTGATGATGCCTTCGCGCATTGCGAGCGTGAGATTGAGCCCGCGGAAGGCAGGATAACGCTCCTCAAACCAGGTGACGATGCGGAGGGCGTGCAGGTTGTGATCGAAGCGGAGGCCGTGCTCGCGGAGCGCTTCGTCGAGCGCCTTCTCGCCTGCGTGACCGAAGGGCGGGTGGCCGATGTCGTGGGCGAGGGCGAGCGCCTCGGCGAGTTCGGAGTTGAGGCCGAGTGCGTTGGCGACGGTGCGGGAGATTTGGGCGACTTCGAGCGTGTGGGTGAGGCGGCTGCGGAAGTGATCGCCGGGAGGTTCGCCGGCAAGACGCGAGAAGACCTGCGTTTTTCCTGCCAGGCGGCGGAAGGAGCGTGCGTGCAGAATGCGGGCGCGGTCTCGTGCGAAGGAGGAACGATAGGGATGGTCAGGATCGGGGTACTGCCGGGACGTGAGTTCTCCCTCGTCTTTCACAGCGATTGCAGGCGGAAGGCTGAAGGTCTGGTTCGCTGGCTGGCTCATCCGATTCGAGAGGTCCCTCAGGTGTGGTTATAACGCACTGGAATGCTGGAGCGCACACCAAGAGCGCGGAAGAATTTGTGCAGTAAGGTTCCCTGAACGTGTCGCGAATCACCAATGTGCCTAGTGTGAGGTGCTATAAATTCTTGGTGCGACAGAATGGACAATTGCCCGCATCCGGGAGTACCATCCTGCCGTTTTTATCAGGTGCGCGGGCTTTGCGTTGAATTTCGCGCGCATTCCGAAGGATGTGTTCAGGTTCGGACCGGAGGCAAGAAATGAAGACGATGAAATCTGTTGGACTGGCGTTGTTGCTCATCGGAGTTGCGTTCACAACGGGATGCGAGAGGCATTCTAAGAAAGAAGTGTTCTACCTGGTTGGGGTGAACATGTCGCTGCCGTACTGGCAGACGGTGGCGAAGGGATTCAACCAGGCCGCGGCGCAGTACATGGTGACCGCGAAGGTGGCGGGGCCTGAGAACTACGATCCGCAGGCGGAACTGGCGGAAATGCAGAAGGCTGTCGCCGCGAAGCCGGCCGGAATTCTGATTTCGGTCGCCGACGTTTCCGTGCTCGGTTCGGCGATTGATTCGGCGATTGCTGCGGGAGTGCCGGTGATCACGATCGACTCGGACGCGCCCGGAACCAAGAGACTGTTCTTTATCGGAACCAACAACCTGGAGGCGGGCCGGATGGGCGGTCACCGGGTGGTGGAGCAACTGGGCGGGTCAGGGAATGTGGTTTTCTTCTCGCTTTCAGGGCAGCCAAATATGGAAGATCGGCTGAAGGGTTTCAAGGACGTGCTGGATAGCCGTCCGAATATTCATATTGTGGATGTGATCGACATCAAGAGCGATGCTCGCGCCGCTTTTGACAAAACACAAGAGCTGCTGGCGCAGACTGGACCGAAGAAGATCAATGCGTTCGTATGTCTCGAATCCGCATCGGGCAAGATGGTGTCCGATGCAGTGAAGCGGGCGAACGGGACCGATCGGATGGTCGTTGCGTGGGATGTGAACCAGGACACACTCGACGGCATCAAGGGCGGATCGATTAATTCTACGATCGCGCAAAAGCCGTTCACGATGGGGTATGTGGGGTTGAAGCAACTGGACGGAATCTTCCACAATCCGCCGTCGAACCTCGCCAAGGATTACAGCCAGGACGCATTTTCGCCGTTCCCGGTGTTCATCGATACGGGCACATCACTTGTAGACAAGCGCAACGTGGATGCGTTTATCGAGTCCGCACAGGCGCACCAGTAAGCGGTTCTCGACACGGTTCGACAGTATCAATTGAAGCGCGGAAGCGGCAGCTCTCGGAAGAGATGCTGCCGTTTCTTTTTGGAAGGAAAAGATGAACTTCACATTCTTCGGCGACGTAAATTGATTTGGTAAATCGATTCCGAGGGAGTTCCTCAGGTTTGTTTTCTTTCGCCCCTTGACGCTGTGCAAAAACGGGTACAACATTAGCAGCATAAGAGCTGTTCAAGCAGGCGACGAGCCGAGGGATACGTTGTGAGCAGCATCATGCGATTCGACTCGACGAACTGAATTCTTCAAGGTGATTCAGGGGCGAGAGCGATGGTGGTGAAAACGCAGCTCAAAGGTGGCGAGGTCACCGGACTGCATATCGGCGCGAAGAACGTGCGTCGTTATTTCCCAAAGGGAATTCGCGTCATTGAACTGCAACTGGATCATTTGCAGATTCAATGCGGCTTGTCTCCGGAGTTCTGGAGTGGACGGCCGGAAATTCATGATCCACGGCTTTGTGAGTGGCTGGACTTCAAGGTGATTCACCGGACAGGTGAACGGAAGCAAGTGAAGCTGGCAATGACGCCTGCGGGCGAAAGCGTCTTTCGACTTCGGTCAGAGGTTCCGAAGGAGGACCCGTTCGCAGGAATGGAAGCCATAACCGCGGCTTGAATGCGATTCCGAGGGACGGATTCGCTGAGGTGTTGCGAGAGGCGCGGGATTTCGATATTGCGGTGCGACCGCTTTCAGTTGCCTATAAAACTGCATTCCTGAGCCATGTGGGCGACGTGCGAGCGAGGCGGATTTATGCAAAAGCATCTCGAATGTGAAGCGATTGAAGCTCTGCGTGAGACGTTACAACAGATATCGGTGATCAAGGTGAAGGACATCTCCGTGGACCGGCATGGTCATCGCGGGGAAAAGACGCTCCTTGGCCATATCGAGATTTATCGTCACGCGCACGTGCTGGCCTGCAAGGTGGTAAACGCATGCGACGCTCCGCACTTGAAGCGCGCTGTTCAGGAATTATTGGAGTTGCAGAAATCGTTCGGGATCGTGGTGATGCCGATTCTGATTGCCCCGACGATGTCAGAGGAAGCGCAGACGATCTGCCGGAACAACAATATTGGATTTCTGGATCTCGATGGGAATGCGCGTCTTTATCTTGATGAAGTGTTCATTGTGAAGCGGTCGTTGCATCACAAAACGATCCCGCCACCGGCTGAATCATTGCCCACCAGCGAAACGGCCCACTTTGCGCAAGTCGCGTAGTGCGTGCCGGCATTCCTCAGCCTAAGGCGGCGAAAACATCAAGGGCGGCCATGCATTGGCCGCCCTTGATGTTTCGGATTGATTGTGGACCTATTGAGGTTTGCTGGTGCCGGTGGCATTGTCCTGTCTGGCCAGGCGAACGCGTGCAGTATCGAGCTTCTTCTGCACTTTTGCGACTTCTGCGGGTTCGATGTCTGCGGAGGCGGACTTGGCAAATTCGTTGACTGAAATCTCCCACTGCGCGGCGGCGAGCCGGATACGTCCAGTCTTCTCGTAGAGATCGCCGAGGTGATCGTGGACGGTGGGATCGGTCTGGCTGCGTTCGACGGCCTGGCGGAGATTGGTTTCCGCAAGTTCGTACTGGCCTAGTTTGAAGTAGGCCCAGCCTAGCGAGTCGAGATAGGCGCCGTTCATCGGTTCGGTCTCGACTGCCTTCCGGATCATCTTCAGTGCTTCGGTGAGGCGCGATCCCTTATCAGCGAGCATATAGCCCAGGTAGTTGAGAACCATTGCGTTGTTGGGGTCAAGCTGGAGCGCCTGGCGGAAAAACTGCTCGGCAGGTTCATAGTGCTTCTGGCGTTCAGCGAGGCTGCCCTTCAGGAAGAGGAGGTAGAGATTATCCTCCTTTTTGCTGGTGAGCGAGGTGGCCTTATTCAGAGCCTCTTCCGCGTCCTTCCAGCGATGCAGCCTGGTGTAGATCTGGCCGAGTGCGATCCATACTTCACGATCCTGGTTGGAGTTCGTGAGCATGCCTTTCGCCATGTTGATGCCGTCTTCGTCTTTGCCCTCGTCGACGAGCTCGCCGGCGAGCATCAGCTTGAGTTCGCGGTTTTTGGGGTCAGCTTCAACGGCCTTACGAGAGACTGCGATGGCCTTGTCGTACATGCGGGCATCGCGGTAGACATCGACTTCACTCTGATAGCCGCGAAGAGCGTTCTCTCCGCCGAGATCGATCAGCTTCTGATAGGTTGCGATAGCTTCGTCGACCTTGTTCTGCTCGTGGTAAACGGATCCCAGCCGCTCGAGGAAGATGGCGCGATTGTTTTTTTCGTCGGAGGTGTAAGCGCCGTTGGCATGCGATGTGAGGTCGACCATGTGCTCGTATACCTGTGCGGACTCGTCGTAGCGTCCGAGAACATCGAGCAGCAGGCCCTGGTTGTACCCGGCTTCGAGCGAGTCAGGGTCTTTCTTTACCGCTTTTTTGACGGTCGTAAGAGCTTCTTCATATTTACCCTGACGGCGGAGGATTTCGCCCATGTGAACCAGTGTGCCTGCGTCCTCAGGATCGGATGAGGACATCTGCTTATAGACTTTCAGCGCTTCATCGAGCTGGTTGTCGTTGAGCAGCGCCTGGGCTAGCGCGCCAAGTGTGCGCGCATCTTCCGGATCCATATCGGTCGCGCGCTTGTAGGCGGCGATGGCATCCTTGGGACGCTTCATCTGGTCGTAGACTGCGCCAAGAGCAAACTCCATTTTTGGAGTGCGTTCAGATTCAGGCACGTTCTCGATGACTTTGGAGGCGTGCGCCATATCGCCGTTTTCAGCGTATAGGCGGGAGAGATTGAGAACGACCTCTTCGGAATCAGGATCAATTGCCTGCGCAGCTTTGAATTGTTCTTCGGCCTTCTCGGTTTGGTGTTTCACGGTGAAGAGCTGGCCGAGCACCATGCGATCTTCCACGCTCTTAGGATCGAGGGTGACGATCTTCTGGAATTCGCCAATTGCCTGGTCGAGTGTGTTGCCGGTGGGCGACGAGGAGGAGACGGCGTTCTGAGCTTCGCTGAGCTGGCGGAGATAGAGGCGGCCGAGCAGGCGATGGGCGTCGATGTCGTTGGGCGAAGTCTTGAGCAATCCGCGAGCTGTTGCTTCTGCTTCGCGAATCTGCCCGGTGCGGAAGTAGAGATCGGCGAGCTCGTCGTTGAGCTGCGGCGACGTGGGATCGGCGCTGAGCGCGGTTTTGTATTCCTCGACTGCGTGCCGCATGAACTCGGGGCGGCCAGTGGCGATGGCCTGCTCCTCGTAGATTTCTGCCAGCGCGGCGTGATAGTAGGACTGGGCGCGAGCGGGACCGTCATTCGCAGCATTCGGCGCCGCTGCGGGCGACGTGGGAGCAACTGCTCCCGAGGGGCTGGCCGACGGGGCAGCCGCGGGCGCGGTAGGGGTGCTTTGCGACTGGGCATGCAGCGCTGGTGCCGCAAGGAGCGAGGCGGCAAAGGACAACCACAATGATGATGCTAATGTCTTTATTCTCATGATCCTCGGGGATCCAGTGGCTTTCATCTGCGACGGACGAAAATTTTCTCGCCAGCCCGGTTGAAAGCTTTGATGCGGACGGTGCGCGGGCGCAGCCTGCCTAATCTTAGAGACGATTTTACCCGGGTTTAGTCGCAAAGAGGCAGGGGTGTCAAGCGATTTGAGCCGGTGCAGGTAACAGGACTGTTGCCGCACCAACCCGTTCACATCCTTTTTGAATGAGTTGGAGGGAAGCTTTGGCTTGCGCGGCACTTCAATGGCGGAAGTGGCGGATTCCAGTGAATACCATGGCGAGGCCGAGGCGATCGGCGGCGGCGATTACATCGTCGTCTTTGACTGAGCCTCCGGGCTGGATGACAGCGGTTGCACCAGCTGCGGCGACCGCTTCAAGTCCGTCTGGGAATGGAAAGAAGGCATCTGAGGCGGCCACGGTTCCCTTGAGCGGGAGCACGGCTTTCTGCGCCCCAAACTTTGCTGCATCGACGCGGCTCATCTGGCCGGCACCGATGCCGACGGTCTGGCCGTCGCGGGCGTAGACGATCGCGTTAGATTTGACGTGCTTGCAGACACGCCAGGCGAAGATGAGTGAGCGGAGTTCTTCGGGTGACGGCGGACGCCAGGTGACCACTTTCAGTTCGTCTTCGGTGACCCGGCCAGTGTCGGCATCCTGGAGAAGCAAACCACCGGAGACGTTTTTGACGACGGGACGCTGGGGTGCGGTGCGGACTTCGACGAGGCGGAGATTCTTCTTAGCGGAGAATCGTTCGCGGGCTTCGGGGGTGAAGGATGGGGCGGCGATGGCTTCGACGAAGAGTTTCGCGATTTCGGCGGCAGCTTCGGCATCGACAGGGCGATTGATACCGATGACGCCTCCAAAGGCAGAGACGGGATCGCAGGCCAGGGCTTTCTGGTACGCGTCGAGGACGGATGTGCCTGTCGCAGCCCCGCAGGGGTTCGTGTGCTTGACGATGATGACGGCAGGCGAGTCGAACTCCTGCACGAGTTCCCAGCATGCATCGAGATCGACCAGATTGTTGTAGCTGAGTTCTTTGCCCTGGAGCTGCGTCGCGCCCGCGATGCCCAGGCCTGAGCCGTCGGAGTAGAGAGCGGCGCGCTGATGGGGGTTTTCGCCGTAACGGAGGGACTGGGCGAGAGGCATGTTGATGCGCAGGGTAGCCGGAAGCACCTGCGGTGCGGCTGATTGCTTTTCCGACGCGACGGGCTGAGCGGGTTCGGGAGCTTCGGCAATCTTGTCGAGTGTGTTGGCGATTGCGGAGTCGTAGGCGGAGGTGGTGGCAAAGGCCTGCTTGGCAAGACGCCAGCGGGTTTCGCGAGAAAGGGCGCCGTCAGTGGACTTCAGCTCTTCCGCGAGGGCGGGGTAATCGGAGACGCGAGTGACGATGGCGACATCTTCGAAGTTTTTGGCCGCGGAGCGGACCATGGAGGGGCCGCCGATGTCGATGTTCTCGATAAGGTGGCCGAAGGCGACTCCGGGCTGGGCAGCGGTCTTCTCGAAGGCGTACAGGTTCACGACGACCATATCGATGGGCTGGATGTCGTGAGCGGCTACGGCGGACTCGTGTTCTGCATTGCCACGAATGTAGAGCAGGCCGCCGTGGACGCGAGGGTGGAGAGTCTTGACGCGGCCGTCGAGCATTTCAGGAAAGCCGGTGAGATCACTGATGTCCTTAACGACCAAGCCGGCGTCGCGGAGAGCACGTGCGGTGCCACCGGTGGAGATGAGCTCGATGCCGAAGCCGGCGAGTGCCCTGGCGAAGTCGACGAGGCCGGTCTTGTCGGTCACACTGAGCAGCGCGCGGCGGATAGGCTTGAGGCCTGCGGTGGGTGTCGTGCTCACGGTCTATCTCCTTTTGCGGCTCGCTTATGTTTGGCTGGTTTTATTGTTCGCATCCTTGCTTCGCAAGAATGGGCACCCGGCCGTGTTCGGTTGGATGGAATGAAAAAGAGGACCAAAGAATAGGCTACATCGTCGGATTCGCCCTATATGTGCGGGGATTTGCACCGTTTGCGTGACGGTGTGAGAGAAACAAGCGAAGAGTGAGGATGAATTAAAGTTGGAGTATGAGCAGCGTTCTGCCGCCGTCTGATCGCGATGGACTGGGTCCTGAGCCGGAGATCCTGCGGCCTGCTCCGGATTACGTCCCGGCACCGCAGCCGGTGGTGAGAAGACAGCGATCGTTCTGGGCAACTGCTCCGGCGACTTACGTGCTGGTGGGAATCAATGTCGCTGTGTTTCTTCTGATGCTGCTGAAGCATGTAAGCGGCATAAGTCCCACGCCGGAACAGCTGATGCAGTGGGGGGCGAACAACGCCGGGTCAGTGCTGGTGCAGGGCGAGTGGTGGCGGATTGTGACGGCGATGTTTGTTCACGTCGGCATTATTCATCTTGCAACCAACATGTGGTGTCTTTGGAACCTCGGGTTGCTGGCTGAGCCGCTGATGGGCTCGTTTGGCGTGGTGGCGGTTTATGTGCTGACGGGAGCGGCGGGGAATCTGCTTTCGGTGGTCCGGAATGGATGGCACATTTCGTCGATTCTGCCGCAGCTGCCTGCCGGCATGGATGCTGCCGCATATTTTCCGCCCGGAGCGGGAGCATCGGGCGCGGTATTCGGGATCGCGGGAGCGCTGATCGTGCTGCTGAAGTCGCAGCGTCTGCCTGTGCCACCGGACGAACTGAAGAAGCTGCGAAAGTCGGTGATCTACTTCGCCGCGATCAATCTGGTGATTGGGCTGACGATCAGTCTCGACGTAGTTTCATCGAGGACAGGCATCAGTATCGACAATTCGGCGCACCTGGGCGGAGTCCTGTGCGGGCTGCTGTTTGCGACGCCGATGGTGCCTCGGATCGGAAATCCGAAGCCGGTGTTCCAGACGCGCTTGCAGATCGCGGTGTGGATGATTGTGGGGATTCTGGTGCTGTTCGGGTTTTATATCTCTCGGGTTCTTGGCTGAGACCGCGCGAACAACGCGCAAAATTGGCCGGAATGATCGACAATTGAATTGAACGCGGATCGTCATTCCACTTCTCTGAAGGAGTTTGACCATGGAGCGTCGTGAATTTCTGAGGCAGGCAGCGGTGACGGCCGCGGCCCTGGCGGCTTCGAGCCAAGTGCAAGCGAAGACACCGAACAATCCAATTCCGAAGCGGACACTGGGGCGCACCGGCGAGCAGCTTTCGATCATCGCGTTCGGCGGGATCGTGGTGATGGACGAGAGCGCGGGGAACTCGAAGAACATCGTGGCGGAAGCCGTGGATCGCGGGATCAACTACTTTGATGTGGCGCCGAGCTACGGAAATGCGCAGGAGATGCTGGGGCCGGCGCTGGCACCGTACAGGAAGAATTGTTTTCTGGCATGCAAGACGGAAGGCCGGATGAAGGATGACTCGCGGAAGCAGCTTGAGGAGTCGCTGAGGCTTCTGAAGACGGATCACGTGGACCTGTACCAGTTTCACGCGTTGACGAAGATGACGGATCTGGACAGGGTGCTTGGCCCGGGCGGCGCGATGGAGACGATGGAGGCCGCGAAGAAGGAAGGGAAGATTCGGTACATCGGTTTCTCGGTGCACTCGGCGGAGACTGCGGTGGCGGCGATGGACCGGTACAACTTCGATACGATTCTGTTTCCGCTGAATTTTGTTCTGTACACGCAGGCGGGGTTCGGGCCGCAAATCCTGAAGAAGGCTCAGGAGAAGAAGATGGGCATCCTGGCGCTGAAGGGAATGGCCAAAACGGTGTGGCCGGAGAACGAGAAGAAAGATCATCCCGAGCCGAAGTGCTGGTACAAGCCGGCGGCGTTTCCGGATGAAGCGTCCATGGGGTTGAGATGGACGCTGAGCCATCCGATTACGGCGGCAATTCCGCCGGGAGATGAGCGGTATTTCAGGCTGGCGATGGATGTGGCGCAGAACTACAAGCCGCTGGAGTCGCACGAAGAGCAGGCGCTATTGGCGGGCGCGCACGGGGCTGAGCCGATTTTTCATCTGGGGAATGATGTGTAGGTCTTGGTCAGGGAACACGGAGAGGATTGTCGTTCCCACCCTTGCGCGAAGAACGTAGCAAGAATGGGGCACCCGCCTTTGACCAATATTGAAGCGGGATACTTTGTCACTGGCCTCCAATGACCAAGCCCCCGCTCAGGCCTGAAAAGATTCTTATCTGGCCACGGCTGTTGATGCGAATTTTTTGACCATGGCAAGCAGCAGTTTGCGATCGCTGTCGTTGAGGTTGGTGGAGTAGCGGCGAATCTGCGTGAGGAACCGGAGTTCTTCGTCGCTGAGGTGATGGCCGTTCATGTTGCCGTTGAGAGTGTCCTCGGCAAAGAACTGAGCGATGGGCAGATCGAGCGCGAGAGCGATTTTGGAAAGAGTGTCGAGCGAGGGAACGGTGTGTCCGTTCTCAACGCGCGAGAGATAGCACCTGAGCAGCCCCGTCTTCTTTTCGATATCGCCTTGGGAAAGCCCCTTTTGCAGGCGGTGCGCACGGATAGTGGTGCCGATCTTCATCACGCTAAAGCCTTTCTGCTTCCCGTGCTCAGAACAGCCCCCACGGTAGCTACCACTGAGGTATTGGCGTAAGAGTAAACATGGCAAGATTCCGGGCGCAAGCGGAAAACCAGGTACGCGGCATCGGGAGTAACCATGATGTAAACCAAGTGGTAAACAGTTGAGGCAGTCCTTCGGATTACCGATGCGGGGCGTAAACCTTGGCATGACGCTATCCGTCTGTTTGAGTACTGGCTCGGTTCGGGAGCGTGGATGGTCGTACAGAGAATCCTTGGAGCCGTTTTTTCGGCGGCGTTGGTGTTGGCGTGTGCGAGCGGCTGGTCGCAGGCAACGGCACCTGCTACGCCGGAAACAGGTACGCCAACAACGGATGCTTCGGCGACCATGTCCGGCGGCACGCTTCGCGGACACGTAAAGAGCGGGACGGTTCCACTGCCGGGAGTTACCGTTACGGCGCAAAACACGCTTACCGGCAAGCGATATTCGACGACGACCGATGTGACTGGCGCGTGGGTGCTGACGATTCCGACGAACGGGCGCTACGTGGTTCGGACGCAGTTTGCTGCGTTCGCACCGGGTGCGCAGGAGGCGGTGCTGAATGCGACGAGCCATGAACAGATGATGGAATTTCAGTTGGTCCTTGCTTCGAGGGCTGCCCAGCAACAGCAAAAGGAAGACGCGCAGGCCGGGCAGTTGCCTCAGGCGATCCGGCAGATGGCGGCGAACGGAGCGCAGAGTCTGAATCTGATCAGTGCGTTGGCGGGAGATGCCGAAGCGCAAGGCGGCACTGGCGGACAGACCGGGGCCGCGCTGCCCTCGATTGCGGGGAATTCGGATTTCAGCGAACAGTCGGTGGCGATCAGCGGGCAGTCGGGTTCGGTGAGCCCACTGGCGGGCGTTGATATGGACCGGCTGCGGGATGCGATGGAGACGTTCCGTGCGCAGGGCGGATTCGGTGGCGGCGATGGACCGGGAGGCGGGTTGTTTGGCGGCGGCAGCCCTGGCGGATTTGGCGGAGGGTTTGGAGGCGGTGGTCGCGGCGGTTTTGGAGGGATGCGGAATTTTCGGAACTTCAAGCCGGGGCAACCGCACGGAGCTATTTTCTGGATGGGCAGCAATTCGGCGCTGAATGCGGAGCCGTTCAGTCTGCGTGGGCAGCCGCAGTTTCAGCCTGCATCGGGAACGAACAGGTTTGGGCTGACGTTTATCAGCGCGCCGTACATTCCGGGGCTGACGAAGCCGAGCGGCAAGGACACGGTGTTTCTGACGCTGTCGGGATCGCGGAATTCGAATCCGCTGGATGAGTATGCGACGGTGCCGACGGATGCGCAGCGGGCGGGAGATTTCTCGGCGGCGGGGCTGGCGGCGATATTCGATCCGGTGACGAAGCAGCAGTTTTCGGGCAATGTGATTCCGGGGGATCGGATATCGCCACAGGCGAAGGCGCTGCTGACGTACTTCCCCGAGCCGAACATTGCCGGAGCGATTCAGAATTACCACCTGCTCTCGACGGAACAGTCGAATTCGACGCAGGCGGGAGTGCGCTACATGCGGAGCTTCGGCGCGAATGGCTCGCCCTTCGGATTGGGAGGACGCGGAGGAGGTGGCGGTGGGCGCAGGGCGGCGGCTCGAGCGAACCAGGGGTTGCGGCAGAGCATGAATGCCAACTGGAACTGGAGCCACTCGGCGAGCGACAACGTAAATCTGTTTCCGCAGCTGGGAGGGAAGACGGCGTCGGATTCGCAATCGATTCAGGCCGGCTACACGATCGGGTATCACCGGGTGACAAGCATCTCAAACGTGAACTGGAATCGATCGAACAATCACACGAGGAACTTCTTTACCGATGGGCCGGATGTGGAGACGCAGCTTGGAATTGTGGGGCCGGATGGATCGGCACTGAGCGCGAGTCCGTTGAACTACGGATTGCCGAGCGTGCAGCTGAGCGACATTGCGGGGCTGAACGAGCAGCAGCCACGGTTTGCGATTACCCAGACGATTTCGGTTTCGGAAACCCTGAGCTGGATACATGGGAAGCACAATTTGCGTTTTGGCGGCGATTACCGGCGCGTGCACAACGACTTTCTGTCGAGCTCGAATGCGACGGGGAGCTTCGCTTTCACGGGTCTGTTTACACAGAATGCGGCGGGCGATGGAGGGACCGGATCGAGCTTCGCGGATTTTCTGCTGGGGCTGCCGCAACAGACCGCTCTGAATGCGACGGTGAACAAGAGCTATTTGCGCGACAACGTCTTCGACTGGTTTGCGATGGATGACTGGCGGTGGCTGCCGAGCCTGACAGTGAACGCGGGGCTGCGATACGAGTACTTCGCGCCGTATACGGAGAAGAACGGGCGATTGGGAGAGGTGCTGACGAGTCCCGCGGACGGATTTGCGACGCAGACACAGGTTCTGGCCGGACAGGCCGGATTGCCGGAAGCACTGGTGGAGCCTTTCCGCACGGGGTTTGCGCCGAGGGTTGGGCTTGCGTGGAGACCGCCGAAGCTGAAGCAGACGGTGGTGCGGGCCGGGTTCGGGATGAATTACACGACTGGAGCCTATGCGACCTTTGCGACAACAATGGCTCATCAGCCGCCGTTCACCAACGAGCAGACGAATCAGGAGATCGATGCGAGCGGGTCGCCGACGACGGCGTGCGCGGTGACAGGTACGTGCCTGACGCTGGCGAATGGGTTTCCAGCGCCGGCAGTGGTGGGGAACTTCGCGGTTGATCCGCACTTCAAGCTGCCCTATGTGCAGACGTGGAATATCGATATCCAGAAGACGCTGCCGTGGGGCGTAGTGATGAACGTGGGGTACAACGGTTCGAAGGGGAATCATCTCGACATCGTGTCGGCTCCGCGGGCGCTGGTGAGCAGTCCGCAGACCAATCCGGCGAATTTGATTTTCAGATATGAGCAGGGGGCGGCGTTCTACAAGTTTCATGCGGGGACGCTACGTGTGAACAAGCGGATGTCGAATGGGCTTGCGATGGGAGCTAATTACCAGTATTCGCACGCGATCGATAACGCAGGCGCGGTGGGTGGTGTTGGAGGAGTCGGCGCGCAGAACTGGGCTGATTTTTCGGACGAAGAAGGGAATTCGAGCCTCGATCAGCGGCATAAGGTGTCGGGGAACTATGTGTATGAGCTGCCGTTTGGGCAGGACAAGCACTGGTTGACGACGGGGCATGCTGCGCATGTGATGGAGGGATTCTCGGTTTCAGGCAATTTCACCCTTGCGAGCGGAATGCCGCTGACGCCGGTGTTCGCCGGATCGCAGCTGAGCGTGGCATGCGGGACGGGCGGGACCTTCAGGCCGAGCTTGACGGGAGCGCCGCTGCAGTTGAGTTCGGGGCGGCAGTGGTTCAGTACTTCAGCATTCAGCGAGCCGGCGTCTGATCCGCTGTATCCGTGCGGGACGTTTGGGAATGCTCCGCGTAACTTCATTACGGGTCCGGGCACGGTGCAGAACAGTATGGCGCTGTCGAAGACGGTTGGGCTGGGAGAGACGCGAAGCCTCGAGATTCGCGCCACCATCAACAACGTGTTCAATACGGTGCAGTACTCGGGCGTGGACATGAATGCCGCGTCGCCGACATTCGGGCAGGTGACGTCGACGGGGTCGATGCGGTCATTTCAATTCACGTCGAGGTTCCGGTTCTGATGGGAAGCTGGCTGCACAAGACGGTGGCTTTGGTCGCGGCGGGTGCCTTGGCGGCACCGGGCGGAGTTGTGTTTGCGGGTCAGGACGCCGCGGGAACGCAGCCTGGTCAGCAGGCTGATTATGTCTTCAAGGCGAATGCGGAACTCGTGCTGACGAATGTTGTGGTCCGGGATGCGAAGACGGGCGAACTGGTTCGCGGATTGAAGCAGGAAGACTTCACGATCCTGGAGAACGGGAAAAAGCAGCAGGTATCGACGTTCGATTTTCAGAGCGTGGAGATGGCGACGCCGCTGAATGAGGCGACGGTAAGCGGGCTGGCCGCGGGCGTGAATGGGCCGGGGGCGAAGGCCGCAGTTGTGGCTCGGCCCGAAGATCTGCGCAATCACCGCCTGATCGTAATGTTCTTCGATCTGACATCGATGCAGCCGGAGGATCTGGATCGATGCGTGAAAGCGGCGCGCGATTTCCTGACGAACAAGATGCAGCCGGCGGACTTGGTGGCGCTGGTTTCGCTGGGAGACACGCTCAAGGTGGATCAGGACTTTACGTCGGACAAAGCTGTGCTTGCGAATGAGGTCGGAATCTACAACGGGACGGAGGGGCAGGGATTTACGCCGGGAGCGACGGAGAATTCAAACCAGGCGGAGGATACGACTGGCTACACTCCGGACGAGAGCGAATACAACGATCTGAACACGGATCGGGAGCTGTTTGCGCTGCGGGCGATTGCGAAGTCGCTCGAAAAGATTTCGGTGAAGAAGTCGCTGCTGTATTTTTCAGGCGGGATTTCGCGCGATGGCATTGAGAACCAAGCTTCGCTGCGGGCGGCGACCAATGCGGCGGTGCGTGCGAATCTTTCAATCTACAGCGTGGACACGCAGGGACTGCAGGCTGTGTCGCCGCTCGGAGATGCATCTGTGGGAAGCACGCGCGGATCGGGCGCGTTCAACGGTGCGGCGCTGACCAACAACATGAATCAGAACTTTGAAAGCCAGGAAGTGATGGCAACGCTGAGTTCGGATACAGGCGGGAAGGCGTTCTTTGACTCGAATGATTTCGCGCCGGCGTTTGCGCAGGTGCAGAAGGATACGTCGGCGTACTACGCGATCGGGTTCCATTCGTCGAATCCGGCGCGGGACGGAAAGTATCGCAAGCTGACGATCAAGGTGAATCGGCCGGGGGTGAAGCTTGAATACCGGCAGGGCTACTATGCGCCGGCGGACTTCAAGCACTCGGGGCGCGAGGATCGGGAGCGCGAGCTGGAAGAGCAGCTGGCGAGCGATCTGCCGGCGACAGATATGGCGGTGTACCTGGATGCAATGTACTTCCGGCTGGATGAGAACCGGTTCTTCGTGCCGGTGTCGCTGATTGTGCCGGGATCGCAGATTCCGTTTGTGAAAGGCGGCGACAAGGACAAGGCGACGCTGGACGTGATCGGCGAGGTGATCGATGAGGTGAAGAGGCCGATCGGGAATGCGCGGGAGACGGTGAAACTGAATCTCGATCCGACGCTGCAGGCGCGGCAGAAGAATATTGAGTACACGACGAGCTTCAATCTGCCGCCGGGCAAGTATCACCTGAAGTTTGTGGTGCGGGAGAACCAGACGGGGAGGATGGGTTCGTTTGAGGCGGACATCACGCTGCCGGACATGAAGAAGCAGCCGCTGAAAATGAGTTCGATTGTGCTGGCGTCGGCGAAGCAGGCAAGCAAGAAGGAGTCGCCGCTGGTGCGTGGGGGCCAGGAGTACGTGCCGAACATCAGCCATGTATTTCGGCAGGATCAGCATCTGTACTTGCTCTACGAGGTGTATGGACCGGCGCGCGAGAAGCCAGCGGAGAACCAGCCGAAGGGGACCAAGCCGGGGGTCAACGTGCTGAGCAGTCTTGAGCTGCTGCAGGGGGCGACGAAGGTCTATGAGACTCCCATCGTTCAGGCGAGGAGGGTGAACGTGCAGGGGCGGGACGCGGTGGCGCTGGAACTGGATGTGCCATTGACGGGGCTGAAGCCGGGCTCCTACGTGTGCCAGCTGAACGTGATCGACGACGCCGGCGGGAGCTTCGCCTTTCCTCGTTTTGCGGTGCTGGTGCGAGAGCCCGTTGCGTCATCGCCTGCCACTACGGCGGTGGGCTCGGGCGCTGGCGGGCTGAACTAGACTCAAACTGCTCAACTCTGAACGACGCCAAATCCGCGTATTCTTAAGCGGGTGGGAAGAAATGAACGACGGGGACTCATCGCGGGTAGCGATCATCACAGGGGCGACGGGGGGCGTGGGAGCAGCGGTAGCAAGGGAGCTTTCGCGAGCCGGGTATTCGCTAGTGCTGACTGCGCCATCCATGGAGAAGCTGAGCGCACTGGCGGCGCAGCTGAAGGGCCCCTGCACAGTGATCGAGGGCAGCCTGGGCGACGAGAATCTTCCTGAGACACTGCTTTATGCCGCGCTGGATCGCTTCGGTCGGTGTGATATCTGCTTCAACAACGGGGCTCTCTACGAAGCGGGAATCATTGAGACTGTCGACATCGAACGCCTGACCAGCATGATCCGGGTCAATGTGGAGGGCTCGTTCCGAGTTGCCTATGTGTTTCTGAAGCACTTTGTTTCAGAAGGAGCGGGACACCTGGTGAACGTTTCGAGCACGGTGGGCAGCAGCTCGAGGCCAACTCCTTATGCAGCGACGCAGAGAGCTATCGAAGTACTGTCGGATGCGCTCGCGGCGGAGCTGGGTGATGGGAACGTGCTCGTGTCTTGCATTCAACCGGGGCTGGTGAAGACGGGATTACATCATCGCTGGGAGATTGAGCGGGAGGGTTCTGCGGGGTACCCGCTGGAGCCGGAAGACTTCGCGCGCATGGTGTTGTTCATCCTGGAGGAGCCGGGACGGAAGCACAGCGAAGATGCGCCAGTTGCAGTCGAGATAATTGGTGAACCAGCGATTACGGAGTTTCCGGCGGATGTGGCGAAGGAGCCTGTAACGGGTCCGGGAACGCCCGGTGGATGGGAGTTCGAAGATGAGGACGACCCAGAAGAAGGGTTCACCCAGGACGAGGTCTAAACGTCTTCGGCAGCAGGCTGATTGCGATCGCGATCGGTTCCGCGATATGGACAATGACGACATCCTGAGCCGCAGCAGGTACCACGCTTGAGCAGGTAGGCAGCGGTGAACACCATGTACGGTCCGTCGAAGTAATAGTCTTCCGGATCGAGTTTCGGTGTGGCTTGCGGCTTGGAGTCTTCGTCCACTCCCCAATTCTCGCAGACAGCCAGAGTGACGCAGAACTGACGCGATTCGCAATTTAGAATCGGAGCATGACACTGACCGCGCAAGACCGTGCACGCCGCATAAAAGTTATTCTCTTTGACGTCGATGGTGTTTTGACGGATGGGACAATCTGGCTGGTGCCTGCGCCGAATCCTGAATCGAGCAGCGCAGCCACGCAGGCCCATCTCTCTAAAGTTGAGGGTCAAATTGGGTTCGGGGTGCACTCGTCGACCATGATGGAGGCGAAGGGGTACAGCGCGCATGATGGCACTGCGATTTCATTGGCGCGCCTCGGCGGGATGAAGTGCGGAGTGATTACGAAGCGGATCAGCGAGACGGTGGCAACGCGCTCGCGGGATTTGAAGCTCGAGTTTGTCTACATGGGGCAGGCATTCAAGATGCAGGCCGTGCGCGAGATCATGGCGAAGGAGCGGCTGACCCTCGAGGAGATCTGCTACGTGGGCGACGACGTAATCGATCTGCCGGTGATGCGTGAATGCGGATTTGCCGTGGCTGTTGCAAATGCGCGGGCACAGGTGAAGGCCGAGGCGCACTACGTGACTCCGAATGCGGGCGGGTACGGCGCGGGCCGAGATGCGGTGGAATTCATCCTCGAGGCAAAGGGGATTCTCGAGAAGACGATCGAGGAGTATATCGACGAGCGCAATCCGATTTCGGCGGCGATGGATATCGGCAAGGGATCGATGTAGCTACTTGGCGGCCGGGAACACCTGTTTAATCAAGACATTTCGAAGCGTCTGGCGCAGATCGGTTTTTGCGTCGGGCTCGGTGTTGGACTGCGGGTGAAGTTCAGGTGTGGCGGGCGGCGTGCCGGTGTCCGTGGTGTTGACGACGAGAATCGACGCGCAGTGATCGGCTGGATCGATCAGAAGTTCTGATGAGAAGCCGCCCTGGTCACCATCGTGGTAGATGTAGCGATGATCGCCGCTGTTCAGCATGAAAAAGCCGAGCCCCATCCTGGGAGAGTTGCCGTGCGCGCCGGCCGTGTAAGCGGTGGGAGGCTGGCCTGGTTCGGCGACGAGCAGGATTCCGGTCCAGGCTTCTTCGAGGGAGCTGCGCTTCAGCACAACGTCGTATAGGGAATTGCCCGTGTCGCCGATGAGGAAGCGCAGATACTTCGCCATGTCGGTGACCGGGGCTTTGAGACCGCTGTTGGACGTGGTGATGCCGGTGTCGAAGTTGAAGGGCTGTGGCGTGAGTTTCGAGCCGGCGCGCAGGTAGCTGGCGGAGACGTGGCTTTCAAGGAAATACGGAGCGCGGTCGAAGTAGCTCTCTGTCATGCCGAGAGGCTTGAGGATGTTTTTGTCGATGTAGACCTCGAAGTCGTCGCCGGAGATGCGCTCGATGATCTGGCCGAGGAAGACGTAGCCGAGGTTGGAGTAGCTCCAGCGGCTGCCGGGCGCGAAAGCGACGTGGGTGTAGGGCAGCATGGCTGCGACCTGAGTCCATTTCGTCGGCTCGAAGGGCTGCCAATCGCAGTTGGCGTTGTCATCGCAATCCCATGGCCATGTGGGGTTGCGGAAACCGGCGCTGTGCGTGAGCAGATGGCGGATGGTGATGGCGTCGATGGGACCAAACTGGTCGTGGACCTGGCGGAGTTCGGGGACGTAGCGGACGGCTGGGTCATCGAGAGAAAGCTTGCCGCGATCGCGCAATTGAAGGATGGCAATAGCGGTCAGGGTCTTGGTGATGGAGGCCCAGTTGTAGGCTGTGGCGTCGTCGACGGCCTGGTGAGTCTGGTCGTTCGATTCTCCGAAGGTCAGAATTTCGGCTGGGGCATTGCCGCGGACTAGCGCAAATCCACCTCCGACAACGCCATGCTGCCAGAGAACGGACTGGAACTTTGGGCGGAATTCATCGATCCCGGGCCGGCTTGGAGCTGTTTGTGCGCTGGCTAGTCCCGCTGAAAAACAGAAGGCGGCTACCGCGGCGAAGTTCGCGCAGACCCTTAATTGGCTGGGCATGGGGCAATCATAATATGCGGCTTCTGTAGTGAGGCCGGAATGCCGGTGGCGGGGCTGGCGCTTGGATTGGCGGGGGTTGCGGGCATCCAGCAACAAACATTGTGCATCCGATTTTGCAAGTGGATCTTGCGCCCGGGTTCTTTCCGTTCCTCCTTTTCTGAATCACGATGTGCATATTCCAGGGCCATTTTCCAGGGGGCGAGGTCAAACGGATGAACAGCGAATCAAACTCTTCAACGGCGACGGTTCTGTTCGTAGACGACGACGCGGCGATGCGCGAAGTGATGGCGCTGATTCTCAATGAAGAAGGATTCGCGGCGATTACAGCGGAAGATGGGATTGAGGCGCTCGCCGAACTTCGCAGATCCACCCCTGACCTCATTATTTCTGACCTGCACATGCCACGGATGTCGGGGGTTGAGTTTCTCTCCGTGGTTCGGCGGCGTTTTCCGGCGATCCCGGTGATTGCGATAAGCGGCGCATACAGCCTGGGCGAGAGCTCGGCGGCGGGGGTGATGGCGGATGCCTTCTATCCCAAAGGGCAGTGCCATCCGGATGAACTGATGCGGATGATCCGTCAGCTCATGTATCAGCCGCTCAAGCGGCCCACCAACTATCATCCGTGCCAACCGCCTCGGGTTCAATCGGCTCGGTACGGCCTTGACGGGCGAGGCACAACGGCACTGTTGCTCACCTGCACGGATTGCCTGCGAGCTTTCTCAGTGGCGAATGTTTCGGGCACGGACGATGGGGAGCTTCATGCACACTGTCCCACTTGCAGGGCGCTGGTGCAATTCACGTGCGATGTGAAGCCGGGTGCTCCTGTGGCGGATATGATTCCGGCAGTGCAGCCGGGAATGCATCTCGGCCGAGTCGCTTAGTCCAGCTTTCATTTCATTTGAAGATCACGACCCCACGCATTCTGGATCGCTTGGAGTGAGGCGCGATCGCGGAATGCGGATGTGCCTCCGCTCATGGTGGCGGAAGCCGACCCGCATACGTTGCCAAATGCGAGGGCAGCGGGAATACTGCTGCCGCGAATCCATGCATGAAGAAATCCAGCATTGAAGCTGTCTCCCGCACCGACGGCATCGACGATTTGCACTGACTTGGCGGTCGCATGCCACTCTTCATCTCGCGTGTAAGCCGACGCGCCTTTTGAGCCGGATTTGATCACGACGAGCGGGACCATTGTGCGAAGTGCCGTAATGGAACGGTTTAGATCGGGCTCGCCTGCGATGAGACAGGCTTCGCGTTCGTTCGGCATGAGAACGTCGACATAAGGAAGCGCCTGGAGAATACAGCGGTCCCAGGTGCCGGCGGGGTCGTCGTTCGGGTCGAGGGAGATGGTGAGACCCTGAGCTTTGAGATACGCAAATAGCTCAGGGATGCGGGGGGTGAGCGCTTGTTGCAGATAGTAGGACGGAAGGTGGAGATGACGCGAGTCGGCAAGGTAGTTGATGTCGAGGTCGTCGAAGCCGAGGTCGAAGATGGAACCGGCGTAGGTGAACATGTGGCGCAGTTCGGCATGCTGCAGGTGGACGGTGACTCCCGTTCGCGCTGTGGGTGGTTGTGCGCAGCGGGAGAGATCGACTCCGGCGGAGCTAAGTTCGGTGCGGCTGATGCGGCCGAAGTCGTCTGCTGCAAGAGCGGTGATGAATCCTACTTTGCTGCCGAGGGCGGCGAGATTATGGGCTGTGATTGCGCCGGAGCCGCCGATGCGAATTGCCATGTCGCTGGCGAGCAGTTCGCGTTCGCAGGGCAGGTCCTCGGCGAGGCCATACATCAGGAGGTCGATGCAGTTGTCCCCAACGACGGTTATGTCGAAACGACGAGGCCGGTGGGAATCTGGATGATGGCTCATGCTGGTTCCTCGCCGGGGAGAACTGTGAAGCGGCGGCGTGCAAGCCAGAGAAGGATGCCGGCAACGGCCCAGCATGTTCCAACGAGCTTTGCTTTGTGGCTGAGATTCCACCAGAGAACAGCACAGGTGGTTGCGCCGGCAAGCGAGACAAGGATGGGAAACATCTGCGACCAGCGGCCGAATCGCCAACCGCGGAGAGCCGACGAGAGATTCACGCCGATGAAGGCGAGGAGGGCTCCGTAGTTGAGGAGTTCCGCGCCGAGGTCGTAATTGAATGCAAGAGCGCCCGCGAGGCAGACGGCTCCGATGAGGATGACGTTGTTGCGGGGGATGCGATTCCTGAGACTGACGGCTCCGAAGAAGCGGCGAGGGAGAGCGCCGTCTCGACCCATCGCATAGAGGAGGCGCGCCGCGCCGAGCTGAGAGGCCATGCCCGAACCCATATTGGCGAGAAGCAGAGCTGCATTGACGATGGCAAGGAGGATTGGACCGCCCATGCGGCCGGCGACGTGTACATAGGCCGTGGTGACGTCGGGGAATGCAGCGCCTCGCGGCCAAACCAGCTGCGCGAAGTAGACTTCGATGCTGGCGAGGATTCCGGTGATGAGGCAGGTGAAGACGATGGCGCGGGGGACGTTGCGAGCGGGGTCGTGAGCTTCGTCGGTGAGGGTGGAGATTCCGTCGAAGCCGATGTAGGTGAGGACGGCAATGGAGGTGCCGTGCAGAAGGGCGCCGGTGTTGAAGGTTGCGCGATTGTAAAGGGGATCGAAGAAGAGGCCGGCGGTGGGATGCGTGAGATGAAGGATCCAACGAACAGAGCCGATCAGGACAAGCACGATGACGATGCCAAGGGCAGCGGCCATTCCGGCGTTGATGCGCGCTGAGGTTTCTACGCCATTGCAGTTGAGGACAGTAAAGAGCAACGCGAAGAAGAGTGCCCACGCGATGTACGGGACTTCGGGAACGAAGTTGATGGCCGCGCGGCTGCACCAGATGACGCAGATGAGCGGGTTGATGACGTAGTCGAGGACGAGGCACCATCCCGTGATGTAGCCGAGGCTGGGGTGGATCTCCTTGCCGACATATAGGAACGCAGAGCCGCCGTGCGGGTAGACGCGTGCCATGCGCCCATAGCTTACAGACGTGAAGAGCATGGCGACCATTGCGAGCAGAATGATGGCGACAACGTGGCCGCGTGACTCCTGATAGAGCACGCCGAAGACGGGCATCGGTGCGGTGGGTTGAATGAGGATGATGCCGTAGAGAATGAGATCCCGAAAGCGCAGCGCGCGTTTCAGTCCGACGGTTTCGGATTGTGTTCGGGATTCTGTGGGCATGAGTGCCTAGCGCGCTGCGACAGCGGCGGTGGGAGTGAGAGAGATGGGCGCGACGTTCCAGCCGTCGATTTGCACGGTTGGTGTGTTGTTGCCGCTGTCGGGCAGTTGCGCGGTGAGGGTGGTGGATTCGCCGGGCTTGAGCTCGATCCAGTTGTCTGACCAGAGTACCGGAGCGATGAGACCGCCGGATGCGGTACGGGCGGCGGCACGAAGCTGGAATGCAAGGTTGTTCGATTTGTTGGCGAGATGGAGTTGGATTTCGCGGCCATGCGAAGAGCTGGCAATTTCGGCGTGAGCATCAATTTGAGCTGCCGGAAGGTGCGTGAGCGCGGTCAAGTCTTCGTGGTGGGAGGCCGGCGTGTGTGTGTAGTCGGTTGCCTCCCAGTCGAATGTGGTGAGGGTGGTGGGAATCCAGTAGAAGTTGTGGCTGAGGGCTTTGCCTGCAGAGTCGGAGAGAGACAGATCGACGAAGAGGATGCGCTCAGGGCCGGAGTAGAGATTGCCGGGAATGGTGAAGACGCGCTGGGAACTGTCTGAGCGCGAGGTAATCGTCGTCGCGGCCTTGTAGAGTTCGTTCCACGCGATGCCGTAGACGTGTACTTCGGCCCGCAGATCTTCTGCTTCAGCGTAGGTGCTGTTCACCACGTCGATGGCGTGATCGTCGTAGGCGTATTGAATGTGGAGCGGTTCGCAGGCCTTTTTGGTGCCGAAGTAGCCGCCGCCGGTGTCGAGGTAGTAGTCGTAGAGATGCCAGATCATCGAGGGCCATGCATTGTTGAGCATCCACTGGATGACGCCGGTTGAGGTGTACTTGTTTTTGCTGTAGGCCTCGTACATGGCGCGTTCGGAGTCGTATTCCATGGTGTTGGCCATGCGTTCGTAGTCGGCGGCGGAATTCGGTTTGGCATAAGCAGCTTCCATTGCGGCGTCGAAGACCTTGAGGTTTGCGAATTCTCCGCCGCCGTAGTGGAGGCTCCAGCCGGCGGTGGGCGGCCACGCTTCCGGATCGGAGAGGAAGAGCTTGCGGCTGGCGAGAGACGAGATTGCAGGGCCGGGGCTGGTTTCAGTGTTGTAGCCGATTGCGCCACCGTAGCGGGTGGCTACATACCAGTAGCTGGGCGCGACGTAGTCGTAAGGGCCAGTCATCTTGACACCGCTCTCGCCAGTGACGGTGGTGGGAGCCTGCGTGGCGGAAGAGAGGATGGGGTTGGGCCAGTGGGTGTCTGCCTCAACCTGAAGATAGGCCTTCTCGACTGGGGGGATGGGCGGATTGTCGCTGCCGTTGAGCCAGACGAGCAGGCTGGCGTGATGGCGCAGACGCAGCATCTGCGAGCGTAGAGATGCGGTGGCGATGGTGAGGTCCTGGGGTGTCCAGTCTTTCCAGTGCTCCCAGTGATCGCAGCAGCACCAGCCGAGCATTACGAGAATGCCGCGCTCATCGGCCAGGCGGAAGAAGTCTTCGGTTTCTAGTTTGCCTTCGAGGCGGATGGTGTTGAGGTTCATGTCCTCGACGAGATCGAACTGATCGCGCAGGCGCTTCTCGTCGGTACGGAGGAGCATGTCCTGCGACCAGCCGGCGCCGCGAATCAAGATGGGTTTGCCATTGATGCGGAAGAGACGGCTGCCATTGGCGGTGAGTTCTGAGGTGACTTCGCGGATGCCGAAGTCAACGCTTTGCTCATCGGTGGTGCGGCCCTGCGCGGAGAAGCTGATGGAGAGGTGCTCGAGGTGAGGGTCGCCCATCTGTCGCGGCCACCAGAGTTTCGGATTCTGGATGCGCAATACGGGGAACTGCTCGGGGCTGAAGGCGACAGTCTGATCTTCGTGCGCGGCGAGTTCTACAGACTTCTCGAACTTCACACCTGCTACGGTGCCGGAGACGATGCCCTTGAATGGATCCCCTGAGGCGTTGTGTAGCTCGGCATAGACGGTGAGGTCGGCTCGATTGAGGGAGCCATCAGGGAAGTGCGTGGTTGCGAGAGGAGAGCTCACAGTGACAGGGCCGGATTCGATGAGGTCGACTGCATCCCACAGGCCCATGTCCTTATCGGGAGGACAGGGATTCCAGTCGACCCAGTTGATGCCGAGGTCCTTCTCGGTGGGAGCGGTTGTTTTGATCGCGATGACGTTGGGTTTGCCCGGAGCGATCGCTTCGGTGATATCGAAGTCGTAGGTGCGATAGGCGCCGGCGATCTGGGTTGAGTCGGCGATTCTCTTACCATTGATCCAAAGCTCGCCGCGGTAGTTGATGCCGCCGAAGTGCAGCCAGAGACGGTTGTCTTTGGTGGAGAGCGCGGGTGCGGTGAATTGCTTGCGATACCACCACGCGCAGGCGTAAGGGCTGTCGGGAGACATGGCGATGTTGGCGAAGTTGTGGCCGACGGGGTAGGTGGTTCCAGGAATCTTGCGGAGATTGTCGCCGAAGTAGGGATCGGGAAGAACGCCGGCTTTGACTTGCGCGGCGAGGACCGTGCTGGGAACGGATATCTTGAGCCATCCGTCAGTGGCGAAACCGGAGGCGGAGATTGCACCTCCTTCAGCAGTTGCCTTGCACGCGGATTGAAGCTGCCAGTCATCGTGAAGAGGAGTGCGGGTTTCGGCGGGGGCAGAAAGGGGCAGCGAGATAAGGGCGAGAATAGCGAGGAGGGTAGATCTCATGATTCACCTGCGAGTCGGTTCAGAGGCGCGATGATTTTTCTGTCCGGTACGTGTGATTGTGATTCAATCGTTTGAATACGCACTATCACCTGAGGCGATGCTAATGTCAAGGTTTGGTTTTTCGTTGCGCAGGGACGCGTGCGGTAGACATGCGAACAATCAATTCAGGTGCGGCGTTGTGGAGTTGAACGGGTTTCTCTGATTGCTGTTCGCGTGCGTTGATGGCCTGGAGAGTCCACTCGGATGCGAGCAGGCCCATTTCCTTGAGGGGTTGATGCACGGTGGTGATGCCGGGAGTTGAGACGGCGGCGGGAAGAACATCGTCAAATCCAACGACGGAGCAATCGTCGGGAACCTTGAGGCCCGCGGCGTTCAACCCGCGCACCACACCAAGAGCGGTGAGGTCGTCGAATGCGAGCACCGCGGTGAAGGGTCGCTCGGAAGCAAGCATTTCGCCGGCGAACTGAAGACCTCCTTCGAAGCCGGATATCGCGTCGGTGATGTTGGGCAGCTGGTAGACGAGCTTCGAGTCGATCTTGATGCCCGCTTCGGCAGCGGCTCGCTGTACGCCCGCCCAACGCAGCTCGGTGTCAAACAGTTCTTCAGGGCCGCGAACGATGGCAATCTTGCGGTGACCGAGCTCAATGAGATGACGCATGGCTAGCGCTCCGCCGGCCTCGTTGTCGACCAGCAGGGAGCTGACGTTTCGGTTTGTGAGATCGCGGCCGACAATGACAATGGGAACCTGATTCTTCTCGATGTCGTCGAGGAGATTTGTTTCCTGAAAGATCCAGCTTGCGATGACGATGACGCCTTCAGCGCGGCGTTCGAGGATCATGCGCAGGTAATTGTCGAAGAGTTTGCGTTGTGTCTGCGCATCGACGAGGAGAGGCATGTAGCTGGCGGGCTGAAGTCCAGCCTGGATTCCGTGGACGATGGGAATGCAGAACGGGTCTGATAGATCGTAGGCGAGAACTGCGATGGTCTGGCTGCGACGGCGCCGTAGCGATCGCGCGTAGGCGTCGGGATGATAGCCGAGATGGCGAGCCATTTTGCGAATCTGCTCGCGTGTGGATGCGGCGACATTCTGTGAAAGGGGGGCTTCGCTGAGCACGATGGATACAGTGGAAACGGAGTATCCGCAAGCCTGCGCGATATCGAGCAGCGTGACGTGGCCAGACTTGCGTTGCACCATACTGTCTCCTGTACGCGGCCTACGGGGGATTCAGGGCCATTCTTCCACAGAGAACTTACCGGGCAAATCCATTTACTGCTTCAGGTTCTGCGGTCAAAAGCGAACTGCTCACTTTTGGCTTGACAGTGGAACGGAACAATCTTACATTCACTTGTCAAGAGATTCAAACGTTTGAATAACAGCGTTTGAGCCCCGGGAGATTACTATGACCTGCCCGCGCGCGCGATCGAGATTTGCGTTCTCGATTGCTCTTACCGTTTTTGTCCTCACCGCGTTTGCATCGCTGGTCTTTGCCCAGGCGGGCAGAGGATCGATCAGCGGGCTTGTGACCGATCAGTCAGGAGCCATCATTCCGGGAACCAAGGTGGTGGCAGAGAGCCAGGCCACAGGGCTGAAACTCTCAACCGTCTCGACGGATGCCGGCTTGTACTCGTTTGTATCGCTGGCGCCGGGCGTATATCGCGTGACAGCCACGGCGCAGGGCTTCGATACCCTGGTTGCAAACAACATCCGAGTCTCGGTCGATCAAGGGACGACTGCGAATCTGTCGCTCAAGATCGGCAGCGTGAGCGAAGTTGTGACTGTGAATGACTCGACTTCGCTGGTGGAGGCGACGAATTCGACTGTCGGACAGCTGATTGGGGCGGACACAATCGACCGCGTGCCTTTGCTCACGCGCAACGTGTTCGATCTGGTTCAGCTGAGCGCGGGTGTTACGCCTGCAAACGGCACGCCGAATTCTTCGACGTCGCAGCAGATTTCAAGCATCACGAGCGGCCGGCCGGGAGTGGATGTCTCTTCGTACACCATCAACGGGGCGATCATTGGTTCGGTTTATTACATGGTGGATGGCAGCCCGCTTGGCATTGCGGAGAACAATGCCGGCGCGATTATTCCCGCGCTGGAAGTTCCCGAAGATGGGGTGGAGGAGACTCGCGTAGAGACGCAAAACACGCCGGCTTCGTATCAGAGCGGCGGAGCGGGTGTGATCAGCCTGGTGACGAAGTCGGGGACGAACGCGTTTCATGGAGACGCTTTTGGCGTGTTTCGCCCGAACATTTTGGCCGCAAACGAGTACTTCAACAAGCGTAGCGGGTTCGGCACGCCGGATTATCACCGCTACCAAGAGGGTGGTGCGATCGGCGGTCCGATTGTCAAGGACAAGCTCTTCTTCTTCGGCGACTATGAGGACACGCAGCAGCAGCAGTTTGATGGTTCGAACTGGTTTACGGTGCCGACCACGGCGGAGCGTACGGGCGATTTCTCGGCTGACTCGTTCACCATCTACAACCCCCTGGTGCCCGAAGTTCAGGATGAAGATGGCAATTGGATTCGGCAGCCGTTCGCGAACAACACCATTCCAAATCCGAATCCGATCGCGGTCCAGATGCTCTCTCATTTTCCCAAGTGCAACTGGAATCCGGATACGAATCAGCCGGGCGACTCGTGCGACAGCTTGACCGACGGCGCGACGAGAAATCTCTACGTGCCCGGGCTCGATCCTTTGAAGGCACACAAGTTCGATGTGCGCATCGACTGGGTGCAAAGCGAGAAGCAGCGGATTTATGGGCGCTTCTCCTATGACAAGCTGTTCTTCTCGCTTGTGAATGCGTTCAACAGTATGTGGGACCCGTACTACGCACAGAACTCGACGAACGGACGCAATGTTCTTCTGGCTGATGATCTGACGTTGAGCCCCACTACGGTGCTGCAGCTGCGCTACTCGTTCACGCGGCACTATGAGAACCAGGGAGGCGATCCCCGCCAGAACGGATTTGACATTACAACTCTGGGATTCCCGGCTTCGCTGGCGGCTGAGCAGGTCTACAAGACTTTGCCATTGGCGGATTTCTGGGATGTGGGCGGCGGCATCGGCGGCACGTCGAACTGGAACACGTTTGTCTATGCCAGCGAGAACAGCGATGTCAATGTGTCACTGACGAAGACGCTGGGAAAACACGAGCTGAGCGCCGGATTTGAATACATGAAGCGGTTCCTGAATGTCGGGCAGCCGCCAGCCTCATCGGGTTGGTACAGCTTCGATACTTCGGCGACAGATAAATCCATAGACTCGGGCGAGGATGGCAGTGATTTTGCGTCGTTCCTGATCGGGATGGGTTCAGTGCCGGGCGCCGAGAGTTACAACTTCACGAAAGATCTCTTTGTGGCCGAGACGAATCCGTATTATGCAGCATTTATCGAGGATACGTTCCATCCGCACAAGTCGTTGACCCTGACGGCGGGCCTGCGCTGGGACATCTTTGGCGGAAAGACGGAGCGGCATAACCGGCTTGAATATTTCGATCCGAACGCTTCCAACACGGTGGCGGGCGTGCAGTACACGGGCGCCGAAGTGTACGTCGGCAAGGGAAGCCGATCTCCATTTGACGCAAACCTGAAAGACTTGGGCCCGAGGGTAGGATTTGCATGGCAGGTTGTGCCGAAGATGGTTGTGCGCGGTGGCGCGGGATTCTATTACGGCCCGAGCCCGCACATGGTGGGAGGCGCCTCGCAGAATAGTGACGGGTTTGCATCGGTCACGAACTGGGATGCTACTTGCTTTACGGCTGGCGGCAACACGACATACAACGGAACCTCTCTGTGCGCGGATGCTGCGCCGGGCAGCCCGGCGCCAAGCACAACGGGAATCTACTCGCTGAGCAATCCATTCCCGAATGGAGTTGTGGGCCTGCTCAACTCACCCAGTGGTTTGGGCAACAACCTGGGATCGACGCTTTACACGATGCTGCGTTCGCAGCGGACGCCCACCACGTACAACTTCAATTTCGGAATCGAGTATGAATTCCCGCACCAGGTGATCTTTAGTGCGGCATATGTCGGCAGCCGCGGGCTGTTCCTGCCGTTGGGTTCGCTCGACCTGAATCAACTTGACCTCAACACGATCGCCAGTCACGGCGCCGCACTTTGCGTGGACAACTCTGACGATGCGTGCGAAATGGTTCCGAACCAGTGGGCTTCGATCCTGCCCGCTACGAATTCAAACGCCGGAGCTGATGAAGTGCCGCTCTGGGTATCGCTACAGAAATACCCGCAGTTTGGGAATGGCAGCTACGGAGCCGGCAATGGTGTGAATGTCGCAGGCTACCCTGGTGGCGACTCAGACTACAGCTCTTTGCAAACGAAGCTGCAGAAGCGGCTCACGCACCACTTCACCTCGCTGGCAACATTTACCTGGGCGAAGCTGATGACCGATGACGGCCAGCCGCCGCTCGCATTCGTGGGATCGCACGGCGGTGGTGTGCAGGACGCGCGCAATCTGAGCCTGGAGCATTCGGTGAGTCCGCAGGACGTGAAATATCAGTTCACCGGGCAGGCTTCGTACGATCTGCCCATTGGTCCAGGCCGCGCGATCAACATGAATGGTTTTGGCAATGCCATCCTTGGCGGATGGACGATGAATGGAATCTTGTACCTGAGCACCGGCGTTCCAATCCCATCCCCTGGATCGGGAGTTGAGCCATCGTACTTCAACCAGCGCGCGGATCTGACATGCGACCCGAGCAAGGGCGCGCTGCACACAGCGGATGAGTGGTTCAAGATGGACTGCTTCTCGATTCCAGCCAGCCCGTTTGTTCCGGGCACTGCTCCGGCGTACCTCGATCACGTTCGCACGGCGGGTGCAAGAGACTTGGACCTGTCGCTTTATAAACACTTCACGTTCGGAAGAGAGAAGGACCTGCGATTTGAGATCTCTTCGTACAACGTGGGGAACTATGCGCAGCTCGGCATGCCGAATGTCCCGAGCCTGACGATTCCAACAGATTGGGGCCTGATTGGGAATACAGTGAACAGTCCGAGACAATTCCAGTTTGGCAGCCGGTTTACATTCTGATCGATCGCTGCTGCGCCTTAGCTGAATGAACGAGGAGCCAATCACAGACGTGATTGGCTCCTCTTGTTTTGGGACGGTCAAAGACCGGTGTAGATCTGCAACGGAGCCCAGTAGAAGGGCTTCCTGAATTCCTTGTGGGAGTGCAGCATGGTGAGCTTTGCCTGACGCAGGGCGGAGTTGGGCGGCAGTCCATGCTCGAGGCCTTGATAGAGGTCGCCCATCAGCTGCGGAGTGGATTCATCACTGACCTCCCATAACGCACCGATGACATTGTGTGCACCGGCCCTGAGGAACGCCCATGCGAGACCGATCGAACCCTCGCCTGCGTAGGAGCGGGTTCCGCTACCATAGCATGCCGACACCGTTACAAGGTTCGCGTGAATAGGATGTTTGATGATATCGCGGGCGTGAAGCTTGAATGAGTCTTCTGCTGAGGAGGAGCGCGAAAGGATGATCGCGGAATCGAGAGGATCGGTGCGGCTGGCGACCCCGTGAGCGACGAAGTGAATATAGGCAAATTGTTGCGGATTGGCCGTGAGATAGGTCGTGGGCGTGGCGCGTTCGCGAGCGAATAAGGCCTGATCAGCTGAATCGAAATGCTGGGATATCTGGTTCATCTCCGCGGAAGCCATCGGAAGTTTCGGATAATCGGGGTTGGGCGAGATTGCATCGCCGATGAGCAGGAGTTTGCGTCCAGAAGAAGAAGCGGTATGAGTTGCGGCAAGCATTTGCAGCGATGGAGCGGAAGTGATGGTTGTGTCTTCGATCCAGTAGTGCGGATGCGGTGTCGGCAGGATCAGGGTCTCGAAATTGAGCTGGCTGAGGGGGCCATCGCTGAGAATGATCACATTGGGGTTCGAACCAAGCGCCGAAGATGCCGGAGCAATCAGCTTCGTATACAAGTCGCGACCGTCGGCATCGGAGTTCTCGAGCGGATCGCCAAAGCCAAGCAGGCTTCTGCGATAGCGGTCGACTGAGTCCTTGATCTCGTGCTGAGGGGGAAGTGTGTAGACCGAGGTGTTCTTTGCGGTGATTGCCCACATGTAGGACTGCTTTGGGCCTAGCCAGTAGAAAAGAAGCGTTGCACCAGCTCTTCGAGCGATCGCAACCGGTTTGAGTTCGGAGAGGGTGCTGGAGGATTTGTTCGATAGGATCCCAAGCCCCTGCGCGAGAGTCCTGGCACGACTCTGGTCGGCCACTCGCAGGGCTTCATCATGTTTTCTCTGTACGACGAGAAAGTGGATGAAATCGTCGTAGATGCCGGTGGCATTGGCGAGGAATGGAAGCTTTGAAGCTTCATTCTTCAGCTCATCCCGTGCCGATTCGAAGGTGGTGAGCGCGTTGCGGTAGGTGTGATCTGCGGAAGCGCTGTTGCCCTGCCGCTCGTAAAGGAGTGCAAGCTGATGTTCGGCGCCCAGCTTCATTGAAATCTGGGCAGAGCGATCATTTTCGACAGCGCGGAAGATCTCTTCGGCTCGATTGTCGTAGTGGCGCCCGGCGGCGATTGCTCCCTTGGCAAGCATCACGTCGAGCTGGTCGAGACGGTTGCCACTGGCCTGGATCATGGGAGCCACCTGACTGATGTAGTCTTCGGCCTTGTCAAACTCGCCCTTTTGAATGGCAATGTGCGCGAGGTCTTCCAGGCAATTGGCGATGTCGTCTTTGCTATTTATCCGCTGCGCTCGTTTGAGAGCTTCGTCGTAGGATTCCGAGGCTCGATCCAGACTCCCGTTGTCCTGATAGATATATGCGGCGGTGGTGAGCCATTTAATCTCATCTTCGGTATCTCCCAACTTGGTAGCATTCTTCTCAGCTTCCAAAAGAAGGTCGAGAGCTTTCTCCGCGTCGCCTAGCTTGAAATATGACCATCCAAGGTTGGCGGAGGCGTTCTGCGCGAGGTCTTCTGCTCCGAGAGCGACGGCTTCCTGATATGCCGCATTCGACCAGTCGACGGCATCATCGTAGTGATCGCTCTGAATCGAGACGACGCCCAGGTTCAGAAACGCGGTCGCTTCGGCGAACCGATCTCCATATCGGCGGCCGATCGAAAGACTTTCCAGTAACTGAACCCGCGCAAGGGCGAGCTCGCCGCGAGAGATAGATGAGACGCCTTCTGCGCGCAACAATCCTCCGCAAGAGGGAGAGAGCGCTTTCGAACAGAGCCTGTCCGCCTCTGCAAAACGCTGACTCGCTTCACGGTAGCGCTGGAGATGATTTAGCGCCACGCCTTCAAGAGTCCTCTCGTGGACTAGTTCGTCTGGTCCGGGGGCGGATGGCGACCACGCAGAAATGATGCGTAATGCATCCTCATTCAGGCCACGCCAAAGCATGCTCTCCGCTTCGAGCAGTAGAAATCTTCTGGAGAGTTCTGGATCCAAAATGCGGGATCGCAGGTATCCCCTCTCGGCTTCCAATTGGCTCTTTTCCAGATAACCGTGTACGAAGAGCTGGTGGATATTCTCATACTGATGGAGCGTACTGCCAGGTCTGACCTCGTTTAGCGGAAGGAGTAGCAGAAAAAGAAGCGCCCATCTCCAGTGAGATGAGCGCTTCGACTTATTGAAATTGGAAGGAAGGTTCTGCTTGATTCGCGCCGCGGGCTCTGCAGATGCGCTTTCAGCACTGGGAGCCAGCGCAAACGCTAGGGTTTGGTGCCGCCATTGGTGATCAAGCCACCACCGGTTCCCTCGCCGCTGATAACGCAACCCATCTTCAATTCGAGCATCTTTAGGTGGATCGTCGTGACCTTCGGGATGCCATCTTTGTACTCCGAGTGCCTCACGTGAAGCGTGCCAAGAGAGACCTTGCCAAAATCGGGGATATCCAACACGTGCCCATAAGAGGTCCCAGGAAACGAACCCGACACCTGGTTTACCAGCGAGCACTCAATCGACTCCCGATCTGTTGTAGCTGACGGAAGTTGATTGTAACGCTTGCCAATGTCATCAGGAAGGTTCTTGCAGCCCTGGATGCGCCGATACTGGCTCGTCAATTTCTCGATCAAGCGCGGATGGGTCGTATAAGGGGCATCTCCATCGGGTTTGGGCCCGAGTATGTTGTTGTCGATCTCGATTTCGATCGGGTGTCCTGCGACGCGGAGATTTTCAAATCGTGTGCCGAGGAAGGTGACTCTCGGAACGTAGCCGACTGGAGGATGATCGGTGGAGATCTGAGCGACAATCCGGTCGACGGTAACGATCTCCATGATGTTCAGGCCTTCGATGACCGCGGTAGCCAGGGTATTCCAGCCGTGATCAGGCTTATCAGAGCGATTGCCGGCAACGTGAGTGTGGGCAGATTTGAAGGAGATGGCGCCGCCGAGACGGATGTTCTGGGAGTGCTGTGTGACGTAGCCACCCTGTTCATTCAGCTTCGAGTAGGTGTGGGAGCCAATGTTCTGGGCGAAGGGAAGTTTCAAATTGCCTTCGAAGATGGCCGCTTCGGCATGATAGAGGTGATACCGGTATTCGTCGGGCATGTGGGATTTCACTTTCTCGAGACACGCTCTGTTTTTTTTAGTTTGGGAATTGGACCTCCAGAACGCGCCGGTCAATCTCAACCCGCTCGTTCTGCGGAGTCACACCGGAGATTGCGAGTGTGTACGAGCCCGGCCGGAGCCCAGAACCCGGAATGATAAGCGACGCAATGCCTTGGTCCCCTGTCCCTCGGCTTACAGAATGCGTCCAGAATTGCTCGTCATTTGGATCGTACAGCTCAAAAACATAGGAAGAGTACGTTGGCGACTGCGGAAGATCAAGGGAAAGTGACAGGCCGTCAGTGCGGTCGGCTTGTACAACAGTGTGTGCGGCGCCGCGAGTTCCGATGTGGATGGGATTGGAGTAGAGGACGCGCGGCTCTGTCGCTGACCTTCGCAAAGAAGGAATGGTTGAGACGTTCTGGAAGGCGATGACGGCGAGCAGCGCCGCGAAGGCGGGCATGGCGAAAGCCGGTTGCCAGAGGAATGACCACCGCTTCTTCTTCGGCTCGGGTTTTGCAGGCGCTGGTCTGGCGGAAGGGGAAGCCGAGACCTGGGTTTCCAGTTCGGTTAACTGGCTTTTTGCTTCTTGGATGAACGCCGCTCCGGCGCGGAGATCGAGAGCACAATCCTGACAACCGAACATGTGCAGTTCGAATGCGTCTCTCTCTTCCTGCGTAAGCTCATCGAGGAGGTAACGCTCTGCTGCCATCATTTGTAGTGCTTCTCCGTGATCCATCGCCTTTTCCTGGCCGATCCCATCGTTGGATGGTGATGCGGCATTCATACCCGTTTCATTTTTCCCCTAATAAACTTCTCCGCCAATTTTCTTGAGGTACTCGGCCTTGAAATCCTGTTTTGCGCGGTGGAGCAGAACCCTGAGGTATTCGCGATCGACTCCGAACTCGGTGCAGATTTCTTCGCGATCGCGTTCTTCGAAGAAGACGGCTTTGAGCAGGGATCGATCTCGAACGGAGAGACCGAGCAGGATCTGCTGGACTTTCACTTTGATCTGACTGGCAACTGCAATACTATGAGCGTCGGCGCCTTTGGATACAAGCTCTTGAGCGCCTTCTTCGTCGAGAGACTGGCTGCGCGAGGAAGCGCGATAGTGCTCGAAAAGCACGTTATTGCAGACGGTGTTGACGAAGGCTCCGAGGCTTTCGGGCTGGCGCAGGGCGCCGGGTTTTCTCAGGCCGGCGATAACTCTCGCAAATGTTTCCTGGCGCACGTCCTCGATTGCCTGGGGAGACTGCAGCCGCGAGCGAAGCTTCAGGTGGAGCAATTCGGTGAAGTAGCCAACGAAATGCTCCTGAGTGCGGTGGTCCCCGGCGCGGAGATTTTCGATGTAGTCCGCATCGAACGTATGAAACTGCAAGGTTTTCCCCGATAAGCCTGGAGGACGTAAGTATAACATCCCAAACGATTGACGGGGATTACGAGAGTCGCGGGTGCGACATTTCTCCTGGCGCGGCCTTCGGGCTTCAGCCGCAGGGGAGGGGGAGGGCTTCAACATGGGGATGACCACGACCTTCCTCTCCAGGCGGCAAGCCGCCTCGGGGAAAGCGGCTGCCACTGGAGAAGCTGGCCGATCTGGCTCCTTGCCAGGACCAGATCGACAAGATTGAAGAGAACCAAGACTTAACCAAGTACTGCAATCAAGCTGGAGAGGCTCGGCGTGGACTAATGCCCACAGGCCTGATATTTCTCCGCTTGAGAAAAAGTTTTTGAAGAGAGGCCAGCTGGCGAGAGTGCGCCAGCCGGCCCCGAGTCGGACAAATCAGAGGCACGTCCCACTCGCACCTCCGAATCGTTTTCGCCTGCTAAATCGACCCAGGACCCGGGTTGCAGGCGATCAGTCCGACAAGCGTCCGGTCTTACGGTGTGAATTTGAGTATCCAGGACATTTCCCCACAGGGGTGTCCAATCAGGAGTGTCCGGAGGCGGAGGTGAATTCCAGGAAAGAATGGCGCGAACAAACGGTGGCTGAGTGGCTGCCTGTAAGCGGTGGCCAAGTTCGACGCGCTTGGTTACCAGGCGGATGTGCAGCCTGGATCCGGGCTCATCGGAGACGTTAAAAGCGGTCAGGCCTTCGTTATGCCAGGTTGCGCCGCGATCGAAGGACAGATAAAACCGGACGTATTCGCGGGAGCTCGAGTTTCTGAGGGCGAGGGAGTAGCCCCAGTCCCGCCGGAGTTCGATAGACGCGTATAGCTGATCCAGGAGGGGGATGTAACTGACACAGCCGAGGCTCTCGAAGGTCGTGTCGCCTTTCGTGTTCAGGACGACTTTGATCGAGCTTTCGGGAAGGTTGTCGAAGTAATTTGGGTTCGCCAGCAACAGCTTGCGCATGGTCTGGCTTGCCAGTTCGGGCTGAAGTGTTGCCAGGTAAATCAGCTCCAGAGCCGGCTGCAACGCATTGGGAGAGGTCGTGCCATGGGGGGAGGGCATATCCATTCCTCAGTTGCAAGGGAAGGGGGCCAAGTGGTGCTTGGCACGTGGCAAGGAAATTCTCATCAGCGCAGAAGCGTCGAGAATAGGAGCGGCCATAGGGGCACTCCCTGACGGTTTGGGATCTTGCTGTCGAAGGATGGTGAAGGTGGCGGGAGGAGCGTTTCACCTATATTGAGAAATTTTTAAGGAGATCATCCGGGGCTGGATCCTGGTGTCTGGAAGGGGAAAGCGGCGGGACTGGGTGCCCGCCGCCGGAGTCTTACATTGGTTAGAAGTTGAAGGACAGTTGCAGGTCGATGCTGCGGTTCGAGGCCGGGGAGGAGAAGAAACCTCCGGCCAGCGAGTTTGACTTGCCGAACAGGGGTGACTGAAGTACACCCACGGGCTGGGCGAGATTCACATTGTTGAGGATGTTGCGCGCCATGGCTGCGAAGGTTAGCGAGTATTTGCGCGCACCCGCCTGGTCGATACGGGGAGGTCCGCCACTGCCGCTGAGGCCGCGCGGTCCGAGGCCACCTCCCATTGCTCCGCCGCCGCCAGGGCCACCGCCCGGAGGAGGTCCGCCGCCGGGGCCGCCGAAACCGCCGTTCATTCTTGAACCACCTTCGACTTTGGGGCCGATCCCGAAAGATTTGCTAATGCGGGCGTTCATGCTGAACTGTCCGGGGCCGGTTCCGAAGTTGTAGGGAATTCGCGCTGCATCGGCAGACGGGTTCAGGTCGAATTTTCCGTAGCTGGTTTGGAGAACATCGGTGCTGGCGCCGGTTGCGAATGCGGGGCGATCGTTGAACTGGTTGTCGCCGTTCAGGTCCTGGCCGGTGACGATGTTGAAAGGTGAACCGGAGTTTGCGACGAGCATGGGGCTGAAGGAGAACCCGTAAGGCCCTTGCAGGTTGCCGCCGAGGAGGAAGCGGTTGCGGACATCGAAGCTGGCACGGCCGTAGTCGGCTCCGGGATTGAACTGGTTCGACGGGAAGTAATTTGCGCCAGCGGTGTCCGACTTTGCGAACCCGAGCATGTAGAAGCCAAAGAGCGAAACGCGCTTGGCCCTGACCGTGTAATTCACCATCAACTGGTTCTGGTTGTATACGCCGCCGGACTGGAACTGGTAGATGTTTTCGTTGACTCCATTGGGGCGGACGCCGGTGCCCGTTGAGGCGTCATAGGTGCCGGGAAGGAAGGCATTCACGTTGTCCGTCAGGAACTGGTGAATCCCGCGGGAATTTACATAGGTGACTGATGTGGTGGCGATCTTGCCCCACTGATGCTCTACTCCGATCGCCGTCTGCATGTTGATGCCGGACCGCAGGTTCGGTGCAAGCTGATAAATCGTAGGAGCTACCGTGCTGAGCGATGCAAGCTCGCTGGCTGACGGGGCGTTCTGGTAGAAGGTGGGATTCTTAACGACGTACTGCTGCTGATTGACGCCGTTCTGACGCGTTGCATTGAGAACATTATTCGCGGCGAAGCGATCGAAGAACCAGCCATAGCCCGCGCGAATGACGGTCTTTGCCGGACCAGAGCCGCGCTTCGGAGCCCAGGCCAGACCGACGCGGGGAGCCCAGTCGTTGTGATCGCCGATTTGATTTTGCGCTTCGTAACGGAGGCCGTAGCTCAACGTCAGATTTGGGCGAAGTTTGTAATCGTCCTGGAAGAATAGACCCGTGTCGAAGACGGAGACTGTCGTGTTTGATTTTCCAACGGTGACGTCGTATTCGGACGGCGTGTTCGCGGCGTAGCTGGCAAGAGACGTGTAGATGTAGTTGCCGTTGAAGCCGGAGGTTGTGGAGTTGGCGTCGCGCGTGAGACGGAAGCGGCCGCCGAATTCAATCGCATGCGGTCCCTTCGCCATTGTGGTGTAGTTCTCAAGTTCGAAGCGGTCCTGGTTGTCGCGGATGACGCCCGCGTTGCTGCCACCTCCCGTGAACGCACCTGCGACCGTGATCGTGGGATCGGTGCTTCGCGGGGTCTGATTGTCGTGGGCGCGAATGTACTGGAATCGGGTTTCGTTGACGGCGTTGGGGCTGAGCACCTGGGTGTCGCTGATCTGGAGGCTGTTCTCGTAATTCGAGACGTCGTAGGCCTGCGACTGCAGGGCGAAGAGTGAGGCTCCGCTGTTGGTCTGCTTCTGCCGATCGAACATGTATCGGACAGTCAGCGTGTTCTTGTCGCTGAGCTGGAAGTCGAAGCGCGGGCTGATGTCGAGGCGCGATTGAGGATTCGGTACTGCAGCGGTGTAGTTCGTGATGTTGGAATTTGCGTCGAGGATTTCGGCGTTGATGATGGAGTTTGACGCGTTGTTGCGGTTGAAGACACTGCCGAACCATGAGGCTTTCTTACCGAGGGCGCCGCCGATGCTGCCGTTCATGAAAGTGGTGTAGTACGAAGGCTCCTCGCTGACGAAAGGGTTCAGCGAATTGAATGCCGAATCGTTGCCCATGATCATGAAGTTGCCATGCAGTTTGTCGGTGCCGGGCTTGGTGAGGATCTCGATGCGGCCGTAGCCGAGCTTGTCGTATTGCGCCGAGAACGGGTTCTGGTTGATGCGAATCTCGCGGATGGATGATTTGGGAGGAAGCTGTCCGCCGGTGAATCCATCGATGAAAATCTGTGCGCCGTTGGGGCCCGCAGCCGGACCGGCGAGGGCGGTGAGTTCGTTTTGCAATTCATCGGGATCGTCGGAGAGAGCGTCGAGGTCCTTGCCTTTGATGACCATTGCGCTCGCGTTGTTGTCGGCGCTGGTACTGACGCCAATCGAATCCTCTTTGACTTCAACCTGTTGCTGTTCGACGGGCAGCTCCATCTTGACGGATTGCTGTACGAGCTTGCCCGGTTCGACGTCGATGGCATTGAGCGTCGCGGTCGCGAATCCCTTTGCTTCGATCACAAGCGTATAGGAGCCGGGCTTCACGGCAGCGAAATGGAACGCGCCGTCGCGGCCGCTGGCCGTGGTGGTCGTTGCGCCGTTGCTGGATGCGAGGACCACGTTGGCGGAGGCGATGACTGCGCCGGAAGGGTCAGTGACTACGCCACGGATTTCACCGGTGGACGACTGCGCGATTGCCAAGGTTCCGACAAAGATAAAAGCTGCGGCACAGGCAAAAGACAGAGCGATTCGCTTGAGCATGATGGTTCACTCCAAATGGGCTGATACCAGAACAACTCAAGCTCGGTTGCGGCGCCGTCACGATGCGTAAAGCCCTGTAAAGATTTGTAACGGGCAGGTGACGATTTGTTACATTTCTCATGTGTTTGGGCACCGATATCGGCGTAGGCTGTTGAGCAGGCGAGAGTTCAATTGGAAGACATTCTTCTTATCGACGATGATGTAGAGCTTTGCTCGATGCTCACCGAGTACCTGGGAAAGAACGGCTATCGCGTGAAAACCGCGCACCGGGGTGACCTGGGATTGAGAGCCGCGCAGCAGCGGCCCTGGGCGATGATCCTGCTGGATGTGATGCTGCCGGGCATGGATGGCTTTGAAGTGCTGAAGCGGATTCGGGCAGAGTCATCGGTGAATGTTCTGTTGCTTACCGCTCGCGGAGAAGACGTGGATCGTATCGTGGGGCTGGAGATTGGCGCGGATGATTATTTGCCGAAGCCGTTCAATCCGCGTGAACTGCTGGCTCGCATGCGAGCGGTGCTTCGCCGGAATACGCTGACGTCAGCGGCAACTCCGGTTGTACTTCGCGTAGGAGATCTTGAACTGGATACGGCGGCGCGTAAGGTGCTGAAGTCTGGATCACGGGTCGACCTTACGGATGTGGAGTTCAGCCTACTTGAATCCCTGATGCAATCGCCGGGAAAGGTTGTGAGCCGCGAAGATTTGTCGCAGGATGTTCTGGGGCGAGCGTTCGATCCATTTGACCGTAGTCTCGATATGCATGTGAGCCGGCTGCGGAGAAAGCTCAGCAGCGCCGGAGCCGAGGAGAGCCTGGTGAAGACGATTCGCGGCGTTGGCTACCAACTCGCTCTCGATCGCGATGCAGTGGAGACAGGGAACTGACGAATGCGCAGCCTCTTCTTCAAGGTCTTCATCATCTTCTGGATTGCGCAGACGCTGATCTTTGTAATTTCGACGGCGCTGATTCTTGCGCGCCGGTTTCCGCGGCCGGCTTCGATGCTGGATCCTGCGTTCTCGAGCCTGCGGGCGGAAGCAGCAGAGGCGCTGCAGTCGTTCGATGCCGGTGGTTGTTCGGGATTCGACTCGTTTACGCAACAGCATCGAGGCGAGTTTGCCCTAGTGGATGAGACCGGCAAAACGGTGTGCGGAAATGGATCGCTTTCTGCTCAGGACCAGGTTCCTTCCACAACTGAGATATACGGAAGACAATTGGGCCAGGACACAGTCTGGACGCTACCAGTCGTGTCTGCGAAGGGGCGGCAATTCCGGTTTCTTGTTTCGGTGCATCGCGAGCGGCACACATGGTATGGCGACATGATGCACTTCGCCTTTCCGCAGCTGCTGGTGGCGGTTGCCGTAGGCGGGCTAACCACGTTCGTTCTGGTAATGATCTTCACGCGGCCCGTTATCAATCTGCGCGAGGCAGCACGTGAGCTTGCCCTCGGACGTCTGAGTGCGCGTGTGAAAGAGAGCCGAAAGCCCTCAGTCTTGCACGCTGATGAATTCGATGCACTGATGCACGATTTCAACCACATGGCTGAACGGCTTGAGTCGCTGGTGAATGCGCAGAAGTTGCTGCTGCGCGACGTCTCGCACGAATTGCGATCACCGTTGGCGCGGGCAAGTGTTGCACTCGAACTTGCGCGGGATGATGCCGATTCGACGATGACGACACATCTCGATCGTATTCAGCGGGAGACCGAACGGCTGAATCAACTCATCGGCCAACTGCTGGCACTGTCATCGCTCGAGGCAAACGAGGATGAAGTTGGATTCGAGCGTGTCTCCTTGAACGAGCTGCTGACGGAAATTGTGTCTGACGCGAATTATGAAGCGCACCAGAGAAACTGCGCCGTCATGTTCGATCCGGGCGGAGAACTCGAGATCGTGGGCCGCAGGGAATTGGTTTACCGCGCGGTCGAGAACGTAGTTCGCAACGCGATCCGATTTACGGAGGAGGGAAGCGCTGTCGAGATCCAGACAGCTTCTGTTCAGGATGGTGCGCGGAGGATGGCGAGCATTCAGGTGAGCGATCACGGCCCAGGCATTCCCGAGCAGGAGATCGAGTCGATTTTCAGACCGTTCTACAAGGTGGACCAGGCGCGGAGTCCGCAGAAGGGCGGATTCGGAGTGGGACTAGCGATCGCGGAGCGTTCAGTGAAGCTCCACAAAGGCGATGTAAAAGCCTTCAACCGCGCCACCGGGGGGCTGACCATCGAAATGCGGTTTCCACTCGGTTGAAAGTTCAATCTTCAGAGGTCGACTGCTGCAATGCGCGACCAATCGCAGCTACGACGGATGCGCGCAAGGCCCCTTCGTCCTTCGCGGGAACCTCACCTTGCGCAAGGTCCGGCGAGCCTCCGCCGCGAAGCCCGAGACTGGCGAGCGCTTCTTTGAGGATCTGACCGCAGTTGAACTTCAGATCGGGGCTTCGAGCGAGAAAAACACGAAATGGATCGACCTCTTCTGACCGAAAGAGTACTGCCGTCGATGTGCCGGCTGCTGCGGTACGGGAGGCGAGCAGTTTCACGAAGTCGCGATCGGCGTCCTTCCAGCCACGCACGATGAGCCGAATGCGGTTTTCGGTGGGCGCTCCCTTCACGATCTCTGCAGCCTGGTATGTGGCGAGTTCCTCGCGAAGCTTTTGCCGTTCTTTTGCGATTGTTTTGCCTTCGGCAACCATCTGTTTGATTAGCGCGGGCAGTTCGCGCGCGCCAGTCGAGAGCAGGCCGGCTGTCTCCGTCAGAACCGCGGCATCCGTGCGAGCGGCGCGAACGGCGCGTAAACCACAGACGAACTCGACACGGACGCCGCGACTGACCTTTTCGAGGCGCCGGATCAACAGGCCGCCAATTTGGCCAGTAGCGCGAACGTGTGTTCCTCCACAGGCGTTGCGATCGAAATCCGCAATGTCGATCACACGGATCGTTCCTTCCCGATCCGGCAGCTTACGCAGTTCTCCTCTGGCCAACATTGCTTCTGCTTCTGCTCGCGAAGCGTAAGAAATGGTGACTGGGCGATCTTCGCCAATGATTTCGTTCGCGATTCTCTCGACTCTCTCAATGGAGTGATGCGCAATCGTCGGGCTTGCCAGATCGATGGTCGAAGTCCCGTCGCCGAGGTGGAACGAAACGGTAGGCGCCTGAAGTTCGCGCACGAACACGGCAGAGAGCAGATGCTGGCCCGTGTGTTGCTGCATGTGATCGAAGCGGCGAGACCAATCGACTTGGCCCTCAACGTGGGCTCCTGCGGAAAGCGGCTGCGGAACGAAATGCCAGACCGTTCCGGATTCGTCCTCTTCGACCTGTTCCACTGGAACCTCGACATTCGAACCCGTCGGCGATGTCGTTCTGAGCGAGCCAGTATCGAAGGGCTGACCACCGCTGGTCGGATAGAATGCAGAACGGTTCAGAGCCACTTGCCATACGGAGCCTGCCTGTTCGCGGACGGCGGTGACCGCCGCGTTGAACGTTTTGAGGAACGGATCCGAATAATAGAGGCGATCAGAGTCAGTCAATTGTGAAACTCCAGAATGAGGATGACAGTGCGCGAGCGGCAGAATCTAGTTTAGTTCGGCTCGGGACCGGACATGCGAATCCGGGATTGCTGCTGTGTCTTGGGAGGTGACAGGGTTCGACGTCGGCGTGCGCTACGATACCGGCATGCGGCTTACACGTTTTGCGGTGATTGCTGGATTTGTCTGCGCCCTGGTGGGCGCTCGGGCTTCGCGAGGACAAGAAGCCTCCGCTCGAGAAAAGGTTGATGAGAAACCGAAGCCGCATATTCGTCCTAACGATGCCGGGGCGGCCATACCGACGCGTTTCGATATGCTTCGCGGAGCGTACGGGCCGTATCGCGCGAATAACGATCTGCTGTATTACCACCTGGATATCAGGGTTGATCCTGAGCAGCAGTCGATCCGCGGTAAGAATACGATTCGGTTTCGGATGTTGCAGGATGGCGCGCGGATTCAGCTCGATCTGAATGAGGCCTTGTATATCGACAGCATTCTTTTCGGCAAAGAGACGTTGAAATTTGAGCGGGATTCAGGCGCAGTATTCGTTGATTTTCCGCACACACTGCGAGCGGGGCAGGTGTATTCGATCGACTTCTTCTACTCCGGCCAGCCCAAGGAAACTGGCCGCTTCGGAGGAATCACGTTCAAGAAAGACCCCGCGGGGCGCACGTGGATCAACACAGCATGCGAAGAAACAGGCGCGAGCATCTGGTGGCCCAACAAAGACCAGTGGCGCGACGAAGTGGAAAGTATGGACATCAGTGTCGCTGTCCCTAACGGGCTGACCGATGTCTCCAACGGCCATCTTGCGGGCAAGACGGATCTGGGTGACGGCTACACGCGATGGGATTGGCACGTCAGCTATCCAATCAACAATTACGATGTCTCGCTGAACATCGGCGATTATGTCCACTATTCCGACAAGCTCGGCAAACTACCGCTGGACTTTTACGTGCTGCCCGAGGATCTGGAGCGTTCGAAGCCGCAGTTTGCGCAGGCGAAAGGAATGATTGAGGCGTATCAGCATTATTTCGGGCCGTATCCGTTTGCAAAGGATGGATACAAGCTGATCGAAGCTCCTTACTCCGGCATGGAGCATCAGAGCGCCGTCACCTACGGCAATCTGTTCAAGAACGGATATCTTGGGCGCGATTGGACCGGTGTTGGCATCAGTCCGCGATTTGACTTCATCATCATCCACGAGAGCGGGCACGAGTGGTTCGGCAACGCCCTCAGTGCGGCGGACCATGCGGATATGTGGATCCACGAAGGCTGGACGACCTATCTCGAGTGCCTCTATGTCGAGTACCGCTGGGGAAAGGAGGACGCGCTCAAGTATCTGAGCGGTTATCGCGCGAAGGTGCACAACCTGCGGCCGATTGTCGCGGAGAGGGAAGTGAATGCCGATCCAACGGAGGACCAGTATTTCAAAGGCGCTCTGATGTTAAATACACTGCGAAGTATTGTGAACGACGATAAGAAATGGTGGGTGCTTCTGCGCGGGTTCTACCAGCGCTTCAAATACAAGAACATTCTGACCGAGGACGTGATCGCGTATTTTAATTTGCACTCGGGCATGAATCTCACACCGATCTTCAATCAGTATCTGCGGCATGCCGCGATTCCTCGGCTGGAGATGTTGTTTGGCGAGGCGCCACGAACAGTGATGTACAAGTGGGAGGCGGACGAGCCGGGCTTTGCGATGCCGGTGCGCGTGAGTTCCGACGATAAGTGGCAGACGATTCACCCAACGACGAAATGGCAAACGATGAAGACGACCCTTACGAAGGATCAACTCGAGGTAGATCTCGATCACTTCTACGTTGACGTAAACGAGCAGTGATGTCTGTCCGATCGCGGGCGCAGCCGAGGCTCGGCCCTGCTTCGATCCCGGCGCCTGCAGCTAAACGCCCGGTACGGGCGGGCATCCTGAAAAGTGAGTCAAGTAGGTGTTGCCTTTGTAGCCCAGGTACTTGATTCCGATCTTGCTGGTGAAGAACCCGTCGGCAGTCATGTTTCTCAGTAGCGAGAAAAACTCTATCGCTTCTGTCAGGTCCGCGTCCTTTTCTGAATTCTTGCGATAGGCAATGAGATCGAGAATCCCTTTCTGTTGTTGCGGCGAGCACTCAAGGTAGGTCTTGCTGAACCGAGTGGTGCAAGCTGAGTCGAGCCATTTCAGACCTACTCCCAGCTTGGTCTGATACTCCGTGTTCTCGCTGGTCAGCAAGTCAATGAATTCCGGAGCGCCTGCCTCCATGGCTCCGCCGCCATCCGCATCGGCAGGAAGAATCGTCTCACAGAGTTCTTGAAGCATTTTGTAGGAAGGGCCTACGAAGAATTTGGGGGCGTACGCGCCTGCGCTCTTTTTTTCTGCGTCGATCATCTGATGGACTTGGTCGGCCGCTTCGAGCGGAATTACACGAGTTACGGAACCTACAACGGCCCCCAGCGTAAGCGACCTCAACACTTCGCGGCGTGTGACAGAGTCCAGAGACATGTTTGACTAAAGCTCCATCTTCTTCGCTTGTTCGAGCAGGTACTCCGATGTTCTCCAGGCCAGAGCCATGATCGTCAGAGTGGGGTTTTTGTCTGGATTTGTGACGAATGGCGCGGCATCGGCCACGAAGAGATTCTTCACATCGTGCGCCTGGCAGTGGCTGTTCAGCACTGACGTTCTCGGATCGCTGCCCATACGCACGGTGCCTAGTTCGTGGATGATTGCGCCGCCTACTGATATTGAGCTCGATTGTTGTTGGACGTCCGCGCTCGGTTTGGAATGGCGGCGGGCTCCGGCGGCGACTGTTCCGCCGGCAGCTTCGATGATGGACCGGAAGGTTTCCTGCATGTCCGCGGCCATCTTCAATTCGTTTTCGCCCCACTTCCAATGAAAGCGAAGCACAGGGATCCCCCACTTGTCTTTCACGCTGGGGTCGAGTTCGCAGAAGCAATTCTCGTTGGGAATCATCTCGCCTCGCCCGCTGAATCCGATGAAGGTGCCGTACGAACTTCTGCACTTCTGCTTGAGACTGACTCCGTATCCTTCATGCACTTCGCAAACGTAGTCGAATTCACCCACGCCGGGCATGTTGCGGCCACCGCCAAACTCGATGTGATAGCCGCGCAGGAATTCGTTCTTCTGTCCGAAGCGCCACCATGGCATGTAGAGGTGCATGCCGCCGACACCGTCGTGATTGTGCGCAGGGAGATTTTCGAGTTGCGGGAAATGTCCCACAAGATCGCTTCCGACCGAGTCCGTCAGATAGCGCCCGACGACCCCGGACGAATTTGCAATTCCGTTGGGGAAGTTGGCGGATTTTGAGTTCAACAGGATTCGAGCGGATTCGCACGCGCTGGCAGCGACAATCACAGCTCTCGCGTAAACGCGCTGGTCTGTTTTTGTGGTCTTGTCAACGTAGGACACCCCCTCGGCTTTTCCGCTGGATCCGACGATGATTTCGCGAGCCATCGCGTTGGCGATCATCGTGAGCCTTCCAGTTGCAGCGGCGGGCGGAATCATCACCTGGCTCGAACTGAAGTTGGAGGCTGTCCTGCATCCTCGACCGCACTGCGCGCAGTAGTGACAAGCGTCGCGGCCGTTGAGGGCTTTGGTCAAGATGGCGAGTCGAGAGGGAATGCAGGTAATGTGCAGCTGATCGCATGCCTTCTTGACAAGCGTTTCTGTGCAGCGAGGCCGCGGCGGTGGTTGGAAGATGCCATCAGGAGAATTGGGGACGTTTTCTTTCGTCCCAAAGACGCCGATGTAGGACTCGACCTTGTCGTAGTAGGGCGCGAGCTCTTCGTAGCTGATCGGCCAATCGTCGCCCATGCCGTCAGTGGAGTGCGCTCTGAAGTCCGCTGGGCCGAAGCGAAGAGCAATGCGACCCCAATGATTGGTTCGGCCGCCCTCAATGCGCGAACGGAACCAGCGGAACGATGAACCGTCTGCAATCGTGTATGGTTCGCCATCGATCTCCCAGAACCCATTGGGAGCCATGAACTCATCGCCGATTCCTCGCTGCCTGCCGCCTACGCCTACACCTCGGTGTGGCAACTGGTAGGGCCACATATGTTCTTTGAAGTCTTTATCAGGATCGAGCCTGGGACCGGCCTCGAGCATGACGACGCTGAGCCCACCCTCGGTAAGTACCTTTGCGACAGTTCCTCCGCCTGCGCCGGATCCGATGATGCAGACGTCATAGGTCTTTCTGGTCGGATTTAGTTGCAGCAAGCGTACCCTCCGGGGAAAGCGCTACGACGAAGAACCAGGGTGCTGGTTAATCGACAACCAATATATCCCAAAGGATGTTGCCTTCGACGAGACTCTGCCCTTTGTGGTGCTTCTATTGCTGTTCGGAGCCTGGGAGGCAGTCTTCCGCGATAAGCGACATCTAGCTTTCAGTGCACAGAAAAGGGGAGGTGGACTTGTTCATGGTACGGAAGGCCTACTGGCAGGAACCTTGGGTCCTCACATCGAATTGAGGAGTGACGATTCGAAGAAGAAAGACAATTGTGATAGGGGCGGGCCCCGGTGGGCTAGCCGCGGCTATGCTGCTGGCTCACCGCGGTTTTGATGTCGAAGTTTTTGAGAAGCAGCCGGTTGTTGGGGGACGTAATGCGGAGGTGCGGCTCGGCTCGTACCGCTTTGATCTTGGTCCTACCTTCCTGATGATGAAGTTCCTTCTGGATGAATTGTTCGAGGAGGCGGGTCGCAAGCTGAGCGATTACGTGCAATGCCGCGCTCTCGATCCCATGTACAAGCTGCAGTTCGCCGAGAAGTCGATGCACGTGCGATCGGACCCCGCAGCGATGCGGGCGGAGATCGACCGTGTATTTCCTGGCGAAGGCGGCGCGCTCGATCGTTTCCTTGCGCGCGAGAGTGTGCGCTTTCGCAAGCTCTACCCCTGTCTTCAAAAGGCATATGGAAGCCCACTGAGTTTGTTCAGTCCGACGCTCCTGGCCGCGCTACCTCACATTGCGCCGGGCCGCTCGCTGCACAACGTGCTCTCTTCGTACTTTCGTTCAGAGGAATTGCGGCTGGCGTTCACGTTCCAATCGAAGTACCTGGGCATGTCGCCATGGGATTGCCCCGGTCTCTTCACCATGATTCCTTACACGGAGCATGCACACGGCGTGTATCACGTTCAGGGCGGCCTCTGCCAAATCAGCCATGCCATGGCAGAGGCTGCCCGTGAATCCGGAGCCAACATCTACACATCGCAGCCGGTGCGGCGGGTGCTGACCAAGGGCCGGCGGACCGTAGGAGTGGAACTTGCGGATGGGGAAAAGGTCGAATGCGATGATGTGGTCATCAATGCGGATTTCGGCCATGCGGTCTCAACCCTGTTTGAGCCGGATCAACTGCGCCATTACAAACCAGATAAGTTACAGAAGAAGAACTGGTCCTGCTCGACCTTCATGATGTATCTCGGACTTGATCGCGAATATCCCGAATCCGACCACCACACGATTGTGTTCGCGAGAGACTACAAAGGAAACCTGGAAGACATCTCTCGCCGCAAGAAGACATCGGACGACATCTCTATCTATGTCCGCAATTCGGCTGTAAATGACCCCACCACCGCACCAAACGGGCATTCTGCTCTTTATATTCTCGTGCCAGTTCCGAACAACTTCAGCAACATTGACTGGTCGCAGGAGAAGCTACGCTACCGGGAGCGGATACTGCGTACCCTCGCTGATCGCACCTGCTACACCGATATCGAAGAGCACATCCAGGAGGAGCTAATCGTGACTCCAGAAGATTGGGAGAAGAGGTTTTCTGTTTATCAGGGAGCCACTTTCAACATGGGGCACAACTGGAGCCAGATGCTTTTTCTGCGTCCACACAACAAGTTCGAGGAATTCGATCACTGCTATCTGGTGGGCGGAGGAACACATCCCGGCAGCGGCTTGCCTACCATCTTTGAGTCGGCGCGTATTTCGTCGAACCTGATCTGCTCGCAATACCGCATTCCTTATCAATCACCGAAATCGTTCGACGCGTTAAGCCTGGAGCCGGCATGAGTGACTCTTCCGCCAGCGAGCTAATCAGGCGGGCGCGGGCCGCTCAAAGCAGATGGGCTGCCGTGGGAGTGGGCGAATGCGTTCAAGCGTTGACACGTTTGCGGAAGCAGATCGCGGCCGATCGCGAACTGCTCGTGGATGCGATCGTGTCCGACACGGGCAAACCGCCTCTGGATGCGCTGGGTGGGGATGTGCTGGTCACACTTGAATCGATGCGTTTCTACGAACGCCGAGCCGCGGCCATGCTCGCCCAACGGCGGGTTGGTCGCAGTCGGCTGTTCTATGCAGGCTGCCGGTTCACCGAGCATTTCGAGCCTCACGGCACTGTTCTGGTATTTGGTCCTGCGAATTACCCGGTTCAGCTTTGCCTCGTGCCAGCGGCGACCGCTCTCTTTGCGGGCAATGCAGTGGTATTGAAAGTATCGGAAAGAACTCCCGCAGTCGCAGATGCGATCCAGGAGGTGGTGCACAAATCGTCGCTGCCGGCAGATTTGCTGCAAGTCGTCTGCACGGATCCCCATGAGGCTGCCGGCCTTATCGACGCAAAGCCTGATCTTGTCTTCTTCACGGGGAGCAGCACAAACGGAAGAGCTGTAGCTGGGTATGCAGCAGCACTTGGCATCCCGACGCTTCTTGAGCTTGGCGGCAGCGATGCGGCTCTGGTCTTTGGTGACTGCAATTTTGAGCGAGCAGTGGAAGGCATTACGTATGGTGCGTTCAGCAATGCGGGGCAGGTGTGCGTGGGCGTCAGGCGGCTCTTTATCGAGCAACCGCTCTATGAAAGATTCGCCACTGCCCTTGTTCGCCGAGCTGCTGAGTTGCGTGTTGGTGAAACCCGAGAATGCGACCTGGGCAGACTGGGGACAGAATTTGCGCGTGATCGCTTTAATGCGCAGGTGCAGGATGCACTCAGCTGCGGAGCACGACTTGAGACAAGCGGATGCTGGAGAGAAGGAATGCCAGTCATTCTGAGCGACGTTCCCTCTCATGCCCGTCTTCTGCGGGAAGAGGCTTTTGGACCAGTGCTTTCTATTTTTCCCTTCGCGTCAGAAGAGGAGGGAATTGAGCTCGCAAACGCAAGCCCATTTGCTCTTGGAGCGAGCGTGTGGACAGGAGATCTCGAACGAGGCCGGCAAATCGCCAATCGTCTCAATGCTGGGAACTGCGCCATCAACGATGTGATCCGAAATATCGCGAATCCGCATGCAGCGTTTGGCGGAAATGCGGCGAGCGGTTACGGGCGCTATCACGGGGCACACGGGCTTCATGCCTTCAGCCGGATCAAGACGGTCATGGAGAATCACTCGACAAAGGAGAGCGAGATCAACTGGTTTCCCCTCACGCAGAAGAAGTACCAAGGTCTCAGCTCCCTCATTGAAATGCTTCACCGACCGCGTGGCCTGGTGCACGCGCTGCGTCGATCCATGTATCTGGCTGGGATCGCAGGCATGCTTGCGATTTCCGCAATGCAGGCGCAGGCGGCGCATTTGATTTTGCAGGTTCGTTTGCCGGCGAAGGCGCACGGACGCGTGGCTTACCTGATATTCAGTTCTCCAAGCGGATTCCCGAAGGACAAAACAAAAGCTTTGATACACGGCTTTTCCGGCTCAGTTGGGCCCGCCGGTGTTGAAGCGATCGATGTGGGAGAGCTTCAGCCCGGCCGTTACGCGGCGAGCGTGTATCTAGATGAAAACGACAATGGCAAACTCGATTCCGGACTGCTGGGAATACCGAAAGAGCCGGTTGGAGCCTCAAACAACCCACGCCGCAGGATGGGGCCGCCTCATTTCGACGACTGCATCTTCACAATGATCTCTTCGGATTTGCGGTTGCCGATCCAACTGGTGCGACCGTGATGAACAATCCCCGGTCCGTAGTGATTATTGGCGCAGGCTTGGGTGGAATGTCTGCCGCCATCATGCTGGCCAAAGCAGGCTTGAAGGTCATCTTGCTGGAGAAGAACGAGCGCCTTGGCGGGAAACTCAATCTGCTCGAGACGCGAGGTTTTCGATTCGATCTGGGGCCCTCGATCTTCACGCTCCCACAGGTGTTCCGGCCTCTATTCGAAGGCGATGGGCGAACGCTCGAAGATTACGTTACGCTTCGCCGCGTCGATCCGCAGTGGAGAAACTTCTTTGAAGATGGCACGGTCATCGACCTCTGGGAGCAGACAGAAGATATGCGGGCCGAACTCGCCAAACTGCACGATGGCGCTGCGGCTTTCGAGGATTACGCGGAATTCGTGGCTTACGCGCGCGCGCAGTATCAGGTTATCGAGCGAGGCTATCTTCGCGAAGGTCTTGATACCTTCTGGGAGCTTGTACGTTTCTATGGATTGCGGGGCGGCAGCGAAATCGACTGGTCGAGTTCCATGTCAGGCGCGATTCGCAAGCGCGTGCGTAATCCATATCTGCGCGACATTCTTGCTTACTTCATCAAGTACGTCGGTTCTTCTGCGAATGATTCTCCCGGCTTCATGAACCTGATGCCGAATATCCAACTGGAGTTCGGACTGTGGTATCTGGAAGGCGGCATGTATCAGTTAGCGAGAGCGTTCGAGCGGCGTCTTGCCGAACTCGGCGTGCACGTCTGTCTTCGAACCCAGGTGACTCGGATCGAACGCCAAGGTCGGCGAGCAAAGGGTGTCGCTTTGGTCGACCGCGCGGGGCAGAAGCGCACACTGGAAGCCGACTACGTGATCTCGAACATGGAAGTCATTCCGGCGGCGGAAGAACTTCTTCAGCAAACTCCTCGGCAACTGAAGAAGCTAAGCCGATTCGAGCCGTCGTGTTCGGGCATTGTGGTCCATCTCGGCCTCAATCGCATTTATCCGCAGCTCGCGCATCATAATTTCTTTTACTCACGCCAGCAGGACCATCACTTCGACCGAGTTTTTCGCGAGAAGAAGCTTCCGGATGATCCCACCATCTATCTGGTCGCGCCCACTCGCACCGATGCTTCGCAAGCTCCTCCGGGGTGCGACAACATCAAGATTCTCCCTCATATTCCGTATATCAACGACAAGAACCCATACACCTACGACGACTGCGTTGCGCTAAAGGAGCTCTGCCTAACCAAGCTCGAACGCATGGGCCTTACCGACCTGCGAAAGCACATCATTGTGGAAGATTTCTGGACGCCGTTTGACATTCAGAAGCGATACGGCTCGAACCGCGGCTCCATTTACGGCGTAGTTTGCGACCGCCGCAAGAACTTCGCATTCAAAGCGCCCAAGCGAAGCAATGCATGCGCAAACCTGTTTTTTGTAGGCGGCAGCGTGAATCCTGGTGGTGGGATGCCAATGGTGTCGCTCAGCGGCCAGCAGGTGGCGCGCATGATCCTCAGCGAGGCGGGATAGCAGTGTTTCCGATCGTGGTCGTACTCTGCTTTTTGGGTCTTGCCGGCGGCATGTTTCTGCTGCGCTCGATCCCGGTTTGTCCGCCCACTCTGCCCAGGTCTCGGCATCGGATTTCAGTCATCATCCCGGCTCGCAACGAAGAGAAGAATCTTCCTCGCCTGCTCGAGTCGATTCGAATGTCCTCTCAACTCCTGGAGTGGGCAGAGGTGATCGTAGTCGACGACGACTCAGCGGATGAGACTTCCGCAGTGGCAAACCGAGGCGGGGCCAGGGTTGTAGTTCCCGACAGCCCTCCTCTCGGCTGGACAGGCAAAACCTGGGCCTGTGCGCAGGGAGCAAAGGCAGCGCAGGGCGATCTGTTTCTGTTTCTTGATGCCGACACCTGGTTCGCGCCCGAAGGTCTGCCACGCCTCCTCTCCGCATGGGAACAGCACTCGGAAGAGCGTATCGCACTTTCCCTGCTGCCGTTCCATGCAACCAGCGCACCCTATGAGATGTTGTCGATCTTTTTCAACCTGCTCATGGCTTTTGGCGCCGGTGGGTTTGGTGGGCTGGGTAAGCCGAAGCTTTTCGGACAGTGCCTACTCATCTCCCGCGATCTCTACGAAGCTTGCGGAGGCCACACTGCGGTTCGTGGCCGCATTCTTGAGAACCTGGCCATGGCCGATCGTATCGAGGCCACGGGCGCGCGCTGCGTCTGTTTGGGAGGCCGCGGGACCATTCAGGTGCGCATGTTTCCCGAAGGTCTCGCGCAACTCTGCGAAAGCTGGAAGAAGGCCTTCGCGGACGGGGCAGCCGCCAGCGAAAGCGCCGTACTCACACTCTCTATTGTGTGGCTCTCTGCTCTCTGCACCATCTTCCTGCTGCTCGCCTTACCGTTGCCAATGCGTGGTTTTGCAGCGCTCCTTTACCTTGTGGCTGCATCGCAGGTGTATTGGTTCGCGCGCCAGACCGGCACTTTTGGGATTGTCACGGCTCTCTTCTATCCCATCCCGCTCGTGTTCTTCTTCGGGCTGTTTAGCTCCTCTCTGCTGGACCGTATGCTCCAGCGCCAGGTTACGTGGCGGGGTCGAAGAGTATGAAGTTACTGATTGTCACCCTGAATGTGCTCGGATGGCCGTTGATACAGCTCAGCCTGGCGCGCCTCTTCCTGCTTCTGCCTGATGCCCGTTTTGCGAAGGACTCTTGGCTTACGCGGGAGAGGCTGCTGGAGCAGAATGGTCGACTTTACCGGTTCCTGGCCATCCAGCGATGGAAAGAGCTGCTGCCCGATGGAGCCTCATGGCTTGGCGGAAGGCCGAAGAAGAGCCTTGCAAGCCGCTGCATGGCAGACCTGACCACCTCTGCCATTGAGACACGCAGGGCCGAGACAGCGCACTGGTGCATGCTCATGTGCACGCCGGTCTTCTTTTTATGGAATCCTGGATGGGCCTGCGTCGTCATGACTCTCTACGGGTTCGCGGCTAACGTGCCGTGCATTGTTGTTCAGCGTGCAAACCGAATCAAGATGGAGAGAATACTGCATCATCTAACGAACGTGGCTGGGCTTGCATCCGAAGCGGAGGCGCGGCCCTCGATTGGGAGTTCAGTGCGATTGACAGGTCTGGCGATCAACGATTAGTTCCGAATATTGAAGGAAAACGATTTCTGCAAGGGACATGCGATCTTCCCTGGATGGTGAAAGGCTCTCACAATGCCGAGGTAAATTGAATTTCTAGCCCAAAATGAGCGAAATTTACCCACTCGTCAAATTTGTAACTTTCTCGTTGACAACCCTATTCGCGCGGCGTGAGAATGACGCGCTAAGGAAACGATTGCTGTGACTCACCGGGCCAAACCCAGTCCGGTGAGCCGCTTCCCCCAGAGTTTGCAGCAACGAATTCGCGCAAGAGGAGAATGAGCACTTCCCCGATTATCCCCGAGGTTGAGTTTTCGGATCCCATTGATAGAGCAGTTTGTCTTGAGTAAGGCTGGCATGCTTCCGCCAATCTCGAGACTTCAGGGAGATTCCTTATAAGGAATCCGCATTCAGTAAGCGACCCATTGGATCCGGAGCCGGGCTGATTATTCCAGGGCAGTTGAAGAGATAACCAGATTCGCAGCCGGCTTCTCAAGTTGGTTTCAGCATCGATGAGAGGCAAAATCAAATCATCTCACGTCAGTAAGCGTTTACTTAGGAGTCCAGATATGAACCAAATTTCGAGGCAAATACCATCAAATGTGAGCGATAGACTCGGGACTTGGCGCTCTCGATCGTTCTATCTCACGTTTGTACTGTTGCTCTTGCTGTCTGCGATCCCGGCCTGGAGCCAGGACAATGCCACAATCACCGGCTTGGTTACCGACCCAAGTGGGGCCGTCGTTCCCAATGGATCGATCACCCTTACGAATAACGCGACCAATCAATCTCGCGAGACCGTATCGAACGCAGCGGGAAGTTACCGCTTTGCCAACGTTGGCGTCGGCACCTACACGATGACCGTGGTAGCCCAGGGTTTTCAGAAGTACTCGAAGACCGGCATCGTCGTAAACGTCGCCCAAACTCTCGAACAGGACGCCGTTCTCGCCGTGGGCAGCCAGGCGCAGACCGTGACTGTGACAGCGGATGCCTTGCAGGTGCAAACCGAAACAAGCGAGGTGAGCACCCTCATCAGCGGCACACAGGTTGAGCAACTCGCGACGAACGGTCGAAACATCACTTCATTGGCGGCACTCGGTCTGGGCGTTTCGAATACTCTTCCGGCCTTCGGCGGTGTAAATGCTCTGACTTCCGCAAACGGGATCAGCTTCAACGGAACCCGCTCCACCCACAACGTCTACATGATCGACGGCGGCGAGCAAAATGATCGCGGTTGCGGCGGTTGTTTTATGAATCTGCCTTCTCAGGACGCGATTGCTCAGTTCCAGACTCTGGACAGCAACTACAAGCCTGATTACGGAATCGGATCGGGCGGAACCATCCTGATGGTGCTCAAGTCCGGAACCAAGGACTACCACGGCGAAGTTTATGAGTTCAATCGCAACACCGCATACAACGCCAACGACTGGTTCCTCAATCAGGGTGGTAAACCCAGGTCGAAGTTCCAGTTGAATATTCCCGGCGGCAACATTGGCGGACCGTTGTGGATTCCTCACGTGTACAACGAAAACAGGAATCGCACGTTCTTCTTCTGGAACGAAGAATGGCGCCGGCTGATTCAGGGCAGTGCACCTTCAGCTCAGAATGCGATCCTCGCCAGCAACTTCCCGACGCCGGGTCAAGATTTGGCGTATACAGTTCCCAAGAAGTCAGATGGCACACCGTATGCTGCGCCGATTGTTCCGGTAACAGGCGACCCCGCTAAGCTGGCAATTTACGCCGCAGACGGTCTCGTTCCAAACACAGCATTTCCGACCAACATCGATGGGACTTACCGGATTCCAGCCAACCTGATCGATCAGAATGCCGCTCTCCAGTTGAATGCCGGCACGTTTCCGAAGCCGAACTTCAACAATGGCACGCAATACATCGCCTCGATTCCGCAGCCGACGCAGGTCCGCGAGGACATCGTGCGGATCGACCACGCCATCAGCAGCAAATATCAGTTGATGGGGCATTATCTCCACGACACATTGGCCCAGAACTACTTCCCGCCACTGTGGGGAAATAGCACCTATCCCACAGTTGGCACTGCGATGAACAATCCGTCATACTCGGCGGTCATCAAGCTCACGCAGACGTACTCGCCGAACCTCCTCAACGAGACTGCGTTCCTCTACAGCGGAAACAAGATTACGTTGACTCCGGTCAATGGGCCCGGTGGCGGCACATTCGTTAAGCCGAGCGGATGGAATGCAACCAGCTTCTTCCCCGATGAGAACAATCGGTTGAATCGCCTTCCGGAGGTTCAGCTCCAGGGTTCTCCATTGAACGTCACGTGGAGCCCGAGCTACTACCCCTGGAAAAACGGGTACGAAGGTTTCCAGTATCGCGACGACATCTCGTGGACAAAGGGTCGCCACCAGTTCAAGTTCGGTGCGGGCTGGCTGCACACCTACAAGAACCAGGAATTGCAGTACAACACCAACGGAGTCACCACATTCAACTCCAGTAACTTCTCTGGCGACTCCTACATTAACTACGTTCTTGGCATGGCCAGCACCTACTCGCAGTTGGAATATCTGGCGGGCAAACACTGGGTCAACAACAACTACGCCGGTTACGTAAACGATGATTGGCACGTCTCGCCGCGGCTGGTTCTGAACCTTGGACTGCGTTACGACGGCCTGCCGCACGCATTCGAGCGCTATGACAAGTTCTCGAACTTCGTCGCGGAAGATTACGACAGATCGCAAGGCAACCCAATGCTCTCAGATGGCACGTTGAAGCCTTCGGCGCTTTCAACCTTCGCTCAGACCGGGAACGAGCAGTTCTATCTGAACGGCATTCGGGAGGCGGGCGTAGACGGGTTCCCGCGCGGGAACGTTCGCAACCACTACTACACATTCCAGCCGCGTATCGGATGGGCGTGGGATGTGACCGGGAATGGCAAGACCGTGTTCCGAGGAGGATACGGACTGTTCTGGGAACGCATCCAGGGTAACGACGTTTATAACGCCGCTTTGAACCCGCCGTTTGCCTATATCCCGTCGGCCACGAACGTTTACTTCTCCAATCCCAACACCAGCGTTTTGACCGGCGCCACTACGCTGAATCATTTCCCATCGAACATCACGAACATACGGTACGACTACAACGCTCCTGGCACCGCAAACTACAGCATGGGCATCCAGCGCGAGCTCGCTCCGTCCGTTATTGCGGTTGTACAGTATGTCGGCTCCGATGGTTTTAGCCAGAACAACGATCGCCAGATCAATACACTCCCGTTGTTCAATTTTGATACCACAACTACGGGAACGGACCCCTTGAATCCCTACTGGGATCGACAGCAGGTAGCAAAAGGCAAATTGCTGGCTAATGTTTACCGGCAATATCCCGGATTTGCCAACATTAATCAGGAGGAGAACGAAACCAACTTCAACTACAACTCTCTGCAGGCCGGTTTCCGAATTGAGAATCGGCACGGTCTGACCACACAGTTTGCCTATACCTGGTCTCACCTCTTGAGCGTTGTTGCCAACGATCTCAATGGCCTTTCCAACCCATTCAATGCGCATTACGATTTCGGTTCGGATACCGGCTTCGATCGGCGCCATATCCTGAACGTCAGTTACGTCTACCAGCTTCCGTGGTACAGAAAGAGTTCGAATGCCTTTGCACGGACGTTGATCGGAGGCTGGTCTATTTCCGGCATAACGTTCATCGAGACAGGATTGCCGTTACGTCCTGCTTACTCTGGTAGTGACACTCTTGGCCTGGGCGGAGGCACGAGCAATCGACCAAACCAGGTCGCTCCGGTCACCTACCCCAAGAAGCTCACTCATGATGTTCAACGGTGGTTCGACAAGGCAGCATTTGCGAATCCTGTTGCTCCGTGGGATGGTGGGCCTAACCAGGGATTCGGCAATGCAGCAAAGGATGCGATCAAGGGACCTGGTATCCAGAATTGGAATATGTCCTTGTTCAAGTCCATTCCCTTCGGATCGAGCGAAAGAGTTCATATCGACCTGCGCTTCGAATCCTTCAATACCTTCAACCATGCCAACCCACAAGGCGTCAACTTGAACAGTACTGACTCGAACTTTGGTACGATCACGAGCGACTATGGCCCGCGTACGTTGCAACTGGGCGGCAAGTTCGTGTTCTGATTTGCGGCTCTCCGCTTCGGCGCGCCAGGCGATCCCTGGCGCGCCATTTCTTTGATCTTTGCGCCGGACTGCGATTATTGCCTGCCATGATCAAGACGAGCGAGAATGCAGTAGATGAAATGGGATAAGCCACTACGGTCGGGATTGATCATTGGTCTTCTGATTGCCGGACTGCCGGCTCGGCACACGGCTCAGACTGCCGGCAATGCAGATGATCAGCGCCCGGCGGCGATCCAGTTTGAGGAGAAGGGAGACCTGGCCAAAGCTCAGACAGCGTGGGAAGCTGTTCTGAAGCTTCATCCACAGGACGCGGAAGCGCACGCGCACCTCGGGCTTCTTGAGGCGCGTCAGGAGCACTACAGCGAAGCTATCAACCACTATCGAAAAGCGCTTGTGCTCAGTCCGGAGATGCCTGGATTGCGGCTGAATCTTGGCCTTGCACTTTTCAAAGCTGGAAAGATGAAGGACGCCGCAACGACGTTCTCGCCGATTCTTAAAGACCTGCCGCCGGACTCTCAAGAGGCATTACGCATAACTACGCTTGTCGGACTAGCTCGCTACGGAGCGGGCGATTACACCGGGGCCGTACCGTTTCTGAAGAAAGCTGTTGCTGCCGATGCTCAGAACTTGCCGTTTCGGCTCACGCTTGCCCAGAGTTGCCTCTGGTCGAAACAGTATCAGTGCGTCCTTGATGTCTATCGCGAGATTGTGAGTCTGAACGAGAACTCGGCCGAAGCCGATATGTTAGCGGGTCAGGCACTGGATGAAATGAAAGACAGGCCGGGAGCGATCGAGCAATTTCGCGCGGCAGTGCAAGCTGATCCGAAAATGCCGGATGTGCATTTCGGCCTGGGTTATTTATTGTGGGCTCAGCTGAAGTTCGACGAGGCGGCAAAAGAACTCGAGGCTGAACTGGCAAACAACCCCAATCACGCGCAAGCCTTGACGCATCTCGCTGACTGCCATATTCAAATGAACAATCCACAGGCAGCTCTTCCGCTGCTTGAGAAGGCGGTGGGCCTCGACCCAAAGATCGAACTGGCGCATCTCGATCTGGGTGTGTTGTATGCAAATGACGGAAAAAATGAAGACGCGCTTCGCGAATTGAAGAAGGCTGAACAACTGGATCCCAGCGATCAGAATGTTCACTGGCGTCTTGGTAGATTCTATAAATCGATTGGGAAGAAAGCGGAAGCTGAAGCCGAATTTCAAAAGACCCGCAACTTACAGAAAGCCTCAGATAAAAGCATCTTCGACAAGCTCCATTCGGCTCAGGAGAAACACGAGAACGCGACCCCGCCCCTGCCGACGGCGAATTAGTTGAATTTCGGCGCCTTCCGATTGATTCCTTCGGACCTGATCGCGCCCGCGCCCTCGCGCACGAAATAGAACTTATCGGCTGGCAGATTGGTCAGTTCCTCTTTTGCGCCACCCGGCCAGGTGATTTCAACTCTGTCTACGCGTTGGTGCGCGCCGAGGCCAAAGTGAAGGCGCAGGTCGTTCTGGGATAAATAGCTGCCTCCGCTTACCACCTCATCGAGCTGTACCAGTTCGCCGGCGAACACTCGAACGCGCGCATTCAGGGCCAGGCGGTTGCTCTTGGCTCCTTCCAAACGGAAAGCGATCCAGTGATTCGGTTGACCTCCGACCGGGCGAAGAATCATCGGTCCGCCCTTGAGGTTCTCGATGACTGCCTCCAGTGTGCCGTCGTTGAATAGATCGCCAATGGCCATGCCTCTGCTCACTTGAGGAACCTGAATGGCGGCACCTGCGAGTTTGCTGATGTCTTTAAATGTTCCATTTCTCTGATTGAGAAACAGCAGCTTCGGTTCGAGATATCGCAGGGATGAGCGGATCTTATCCACCTGTGGATACACGTGGCCATTCACGACGAGCAGATCCTGCCAGCCGTCGTTATCGAAATCAACAAACGCATCTCCCCAGCCGACATATCCAACCGTGCCGCGTCCCACTCCCGAGGAAAGAGATACATCAGTGAAGTCCATGGCACCATCGTTTCGATAGAAGGCCGCGAATTCATTGTCGAAATGAGAAATGACCAGAGATATTTTGCCGGTGTGCAGATAGTCGCCGAGTGCAATGCCCATGTTCGCCTGGCGCGCGCCGCTCTCGCTGAGCCCCACACCTGAAGAGAAGCCAACTTCCTCGAATACGCCTTTTCCATTTCCCTGATAGAGGTAATTAGGCTGCCCGTCGTTAGTGACGAAGAGGTCGAGCTTGCCATCCTGATCGAAGTCGGTCCAGACGGCAGTCAAGCCATAGCGATGCTCTTCATCGGCGACGCCGGCCTTCTTCGAAACATCTGTGAATGTTCCATTGCGATTGTTATGAAATAGCGTGTCGGGAGAACCCTTCATCCCGATCGGGCCGCATTGAACATCGATGCCGAGGTACTTGCAGATGTCGCTCGAACCAAGTGCCGCCATGTGGTTGAGATCGAATTCAACATAATGTGAGATGAACAGGTCGGCGAATCCGTCGTTGTCGTAGTCTCCAAATGTCGCTCCGGTAGCCCACAACTTGTCAGCGGCCAGTCCTGCTTTCTGGGTCACATCTGAAAACGTGCCGTCGCCGTTGTTGTGATACAGCACGACGCCGCCAAAACATGTCACCAACAAATCAGGCTTGCCGTCGTTGTCGTAATCTCCAACAACCGCACCCATCGCCCAGCATGGATAGCCAACGCCTGCCTTATCCGTCACATCCGTAAAGGTGCCGTCACCGTTGTTGTGGTAGAGCGCGCTGCGAGCCTTGTGCCCGTGAAGCGCCATCTCAGTATTCTGCGCATTGGTGAAGTAGATGTCGGGAAGCCCATCCGCGTCGTAGTCGATAAGCGTCACCCCAGCACTCATCGATTCAACAATGAACTTTTGTTCAGGGCTCGATACGTGATCGAAATGGATACCCGTGGATGCAATGATATCGGCGAGCTCCGGATAGCTGCCGATCACCCTCGCTTGAGGAGCGGTGGCCTTAGCTGAACGTGAAGGCGCTTCGCCGGATTGCCATGCGCCGGCACTAACAGCCACGCCAAACAAAAATCCGATGATTGTCACGTGCAAGCGCATCGGTAAGATTCAAAACTCCGGGAAGCTGGCAAGCCTTTGACCTGCAGAGATCGAGCAACTCGCACCTGCAACTGCAGGAGAGGGGACGCGGGTGCCTGAGTCGATTGTAAGAGACCTGCCAAGCGTTGATTTTCTGGCAGTCACTCGAATCGGTGTGATCGCTCGAGTGCCTATCTTTTGCTGGCGGTTTCGGTTTCGAGCCGCGCGCCACGAACCCACTCGAGAATCGTCTGGTACTCGCGGCTCTTCTCGTTGGATTGCCAGCGCTGTCCGCCGTTGTGGGTGGCCAGATAGTTGCCCACATCGGCAGCGCTGTCGGTGGGTCGGGTTGGCTTGATCAGTATCAGACTTTCGGTAGGATTCGCCACATTCACCACGCGCATCGCGTACTTGTAGTTTTCTTCGCTGTCCTGGTCAGAAAATACGCCTTGTGCGTTCGGCGGCTGAAGCTTGAAGATCACGTGACTCGAGTGGCAGAAAACGCAGGCTAGACCATCGGGCCCGCGCGCGGCCAGAATCGGCTCAACTTTGCTTTCGAAGAAACGGAAATCGAGCACCGAGCCCGGCTGGACGTCTCGGAGAGCATCGCCCAGGTTCTTGCCTTCGAGTACCCGTTCAGCAATCAACTTAAGCCGCGGGTTCTTCGATTGATCCAATGTGTCCATTGCAGAGCGGAATTCCGGACGTTTTTCTACGCCTTTGACTTTGCCCAGCGTGTCGAGCGCCGCAGCGTTCACGTTCGCATCCGGAGCTAGCAAACTGGCCATCACCGTATTAACGACAAGGGGGTACTCGAGCGGCGTTTTCAGCTTTTTGATCCCGGCATTGCGGTTCAAATAGTCCTGGTCCTGGGAGACCGCGCCGCCAGACAACCCAAGGCGCTTTTTCAGGAACTCCGGATTGGAGGCCTCCTCCATGAATGTGCGCTGGGCCAACGGACTTAGCTTCGAGAATGCCGTCTTGAGCGCGGGTTCGACGGCCGGATCATCGAGAAAATGTTCGAAAGCAATGTCTACAGCTGCGCGACGTACATCCGAGTCCGGTGAATTCAACGCGTCGAGTGCCTGCGCCTGCAACGCGGGTTGATGCATGAGTAGCGGGAATGAAGACGCGGCGAAGAGCACCTGCGCATAGTTTGCCGGTCGGGGCTGCTTCTTAAGCATTTCACCCAACGCCTTCTCCACATCGATCTCGCCGATCCACGCGGAGTCAGCCGGCAACGCGGCCAGAAGTGGAAGCACCACCGCCTGGCTTTCAGGATTTCCGTGTTCGAGGATGTTGATGACTTTGCGGACGAGCTTGGGATCTGGCGCCGATCCTGGCGAGTCAAGATTGAGGATGCCGCGCCGCCCGCCCTCGTAGACATATCGAACTGTCTCGCGCACGGCAGGGTTTGGATCCTCCGACAGGTTGAGCGCCGCCAGCGCAAACCGCGCATCGCCTGCCTCGCTGAGCGTGCTTCCGGCTTTGAGGACCTCCATCTTCATGGGGTCTTCGGCGTTCTCTAGACACTGAAGCAACGACTCTTCAAGCTCAGGCCCTGAACTCTTGAAGAAATGAATCAGGTCGCTGTCGTTGCCGATTCGCGTTTGATAGAAACCATTGTTCACGTCGTAGGTGAAATCGACGGCTTCGCGATACGGCGGATATTCGTAGCCCTCGCGGTGCAGATCGGGAACACCGGGGACGTATTTTGTAAGCACAGCGGGAAGTCCAATCGACACCGTGTCCGCTTTGAGCTTTGGCAATGCGTAGTGTCGAATGTGAAAATCCCAGAGCGCGTTCAGAATCCCTGCGCGGCCGAGTGGTGTAGCCTCACGCAACACCTTCGCGAGCACCTGGGACTGATCGCGGACAACTTCCTCGTAGCCGGCGTCGATGCGCTTTTTGTCCTCGTCTGCTCCGGCAGTGCGTACCCAGGCTGAAAGATAGCCGGTGTTCTCATCGAGCAGATCGTAGATGCTTTCCTTGAGCCCGCGTTGCACCATCGGGTCGGTCTCGGTGTTCATCCGAACTGCGAGCGCCTCCAGCGTGCTGCGCCGCATCTCTGGCTTGTCAATCTGCCAGTAGTACCAGCGCCACGTACCGGCAGCAGCCTCAAAGCGCACGTAGGGAACCGGATCGTCTAAATTCCTTTCGAGCGCATGCAGCAACTCGGAATCGCTGGTGAGGTCGCGGAAATGCTGGTTGAAAACACGTGTAGCTCCCCAGCGAATGCGTGCATCCGACGAACCAAGCGCAGCGATGAGCATCTTGCGACCTGCGGGCGCGACTTCTGTGCGGCGGGAGAGAATCATGCGGACCGCATACGCGGCGCTCGTCTGGACCATCTTCGTCGGGTCCCCAAGCGCTTGCATGAGGTCTGGAAGCGATCCCGGGTCCGCCATGTGACCCAGCGCTCGCGCCGCCGCTTCACGCGCCAGAGGCTGATCGCTGTGAACAAGCACATTCCTGATCTGGTGCAACGTCGGTTCAGGCGCGAGATCCCAGAACTGATCCAGCTCTTCCAACAGAAGCGGCAGGTCACTCGTGTCGAGGTTCGTGACAGGCGCTGGATAAGCCGCGTTCCAATTCTTCTCTTTGGTAGGTCCCGGATAGAGCGTGGATAACGCCATCACCGCAAATTGCGTGGCCCGGAACGGTGTGTTGAATCCCTGATAAACGGGGTCGCCCTCCCAACTGCCTTCGGGCCGTTGAGCGTTGATCATGGCCTTGACGGCAAGCGCCATGTGAGCATCGTTCTCGGGTCGGCGTCCGGCTTCAGCGAGCGCGAGCACGATGTTATACGAGATGAAGTCGGCAGGCTTTCCTTTCTTGTCAAACTGATACGGCCAACCTCCTTCGGCGTTTTCATATTCGTAGGCTTTGGTGATCAGCTTGTCGATCTGGGAGGAGTATTTGTCGCGGCCGATCTCGGAGAGCAGCATGATCTCCCACGCGACATCGATGAAGTTCTTCGGCTCATAGGCCAAAGCCAGACTCTCGACATGATCGCGCTCGCCGCGCCACGACTCATTGTGAGTTTGGTGGTAAACCATGTCGAAGGTATGCCAGCTCTGCTCGGCAATCTCGAATGGGCTCACGTCAGGCTCGCAGCCGTCGGGTTCATCGCCCGGCATCTTCGTCACGCCTTTGTAGTGAATCTTGAGGTACTCGGCGTAGGGCACGTCGAAGTTCTGACGCGGGGCGTCATGGGTTACGTTCTGCTCGAATGCATGCGTAATCATTGGCAAGCGGCTGGCAACGGTGCGTGCCGTGTAGATTACGCGTACCCAGTTTGTGCCCGGCTCGCCGTAGAGCGGCCGCGTGTTGTTGTAGATTCGATCGGTCAGGAATTCGAGCGCCGGACGCTGGGTAGGCGCGTAACCGTTTTCAACGGCTTTCAGATAACCGCGTGTCGTGAACTGCGAAGGATGGCAAGCGATGCAGAGCTGGGTTTCCGAGTGCTGCATCACCGTACGCAATGCAACTGCTCCGCGACGGGGCGTGTTTGAAAGCCACGTGTCGCCCATGTTGATGAGGAAGTCCATGCCGGAGCGAACTGCCTGGTGTGGATCGGTGTAAGGCGGCACTCCGTATTCATAAGTGTGCAGTTGAAATGCTGGATGATTGGCGGCCACGCGGACGTAGTATTCCTGGCCAGGCTCAAGAATGCGAGTACGAAACTTGTAGAGCCCTGGATAGTTCTGCGTAGCTTCGATGCGATAGACGAACTCGCCATTTGAGTAGGGCACAGCATCGGGCTTGTTGTCTTTACCTGTGCCCAGATGAAAAATGTCAACGTCGAGCGGTACGTCGCGGTCGGTTACATTCAGGACGAAGTAGACGAGGCGAGGGTCCTTCTCACGAAAAGTGAACTTGAACCACTGGAAGCCCTTGAGCATCGCCTTGTATCGGTCTTCGCTCTGAGATGGTGCGTAGGGCCTCTGGTCGTCGCTGCCGAAGATGGTTTCGCCAAGCTCGAACGGCTGGGCGCTCTGCCATGTGCCATCGGGTCCTGCTGCAACAACTCCGCGCCTCGAACCCGTTGGTGAGTTCGCGGCTTTCTCCGGAACTTCGGTGAACGAGGTAGCGATCTGCGGCAAATCTGATCCGGAGGAGGACGTCAGGCTTACGGTGACTGGCCCGGACTCGCGCGGCTTCAGAGTAAGGTAAAAATCAAGATCGGCTGCGTGCAGCCACTTCCGATCGATCTCCCCCCTGGCGTCTTTCACTGTCACGTCGACGGCCTCGCCTGCATGAAGCTGGGCAGGATCTTTGACAGCGACGGTGAGCGCATAAGAAGAGCCGGAGTGGGCGGCTCCGAGTTCGATGATGCGAGTCTTTCCAGGAGCCGATGCGCCAGCCTCTACTGAGCGTGCAACGTGGACGATCTCTCCAACAAAACAGCCCACAAGAATGACCGGGATGACTGACCAGAGTTCGACCAGGTGGTATTTGGGTATGATCCTCATAGAACGACCCCTCGGGAAGCCGCAGCTTATGGCTCGTGTTGCACCCTGAAGCTGGCGCGCATCGAGGATAACAGGGCGCCGACTATTAACGCCCATCAAGTTAATGAGGGATCGCCGCAGTAGAAAATCCGGTCCAATCCACCCGGGCTATTTGGATTTCTCTACGGTTTTCGATTTCGAGCCGGAACCATACATTCCGCTTTGTGAAGCATCCTAAGGTGGTTGTCCGCTGAATTTGACGCGAGGAGGGATGCAATGTCGAATGAGTCTACAGCAGTTGCGGTTGACCGGCGCCGATTCTCCGCTTTACTTGCTGCCGCAGGAATCTCCTCATCACGTTCGCTGCTCGCCAAACCTCGTACCGAGGAGCCGGAAATCATTCAGCTCTCGCGCAACGCCTGGGTTCCGAACAACGACCGTCTTCCCGTCCTTCTTTACCACGGAGTGCTCGACATTACCGGTCCCGATCCGGCTTTGGATTTCGAACAGGCTTTTGTTCGGAACGGCTGGCCACCGCAGTGGCGGAACGGCATTTACGATTTTCACCACTATCACTCCACAGCACACGAAGTTCTGGGCATTGCAGCCGGGAACGCGCGCGTAGTTCTCGGCGGGCCCGGCGGTCACGAGCTTACTCTCACCGCCGGTGACGTGGTCGTGCTTCCCACCGGTACTGGCCATTGCCGCCTGCACGCCTCGCCCGACTTTCTGGTCATCGGCGCTTACCCACCGAAGCAATCATGGGACATCTGCCGCAGCGCGCCTTCGCAAGCCGAACGCGACCGTATGCGCACGCTTCCATTCCCCGCATCCGATCCGGTTGCCGGCGATCAGGGGCCTCTCACGCGCCTGTGGCGGCCTGCTCCCATGGTGCCCGGGGAGTAGCTCGGTATCCTTGCTTATGCTTGAGCGCACCCCCGAGTTTCTTCCGGCGGGCCTCGATCGCCCTGGTAAAACCCCGGGCAACTTCATCCACTGGCTCTTTGGCTCTAGTCCAGGTGCACCGGGCCGGCTCATGCCGCGCTGGATCTTTCTGCGCGCTCTCGCGGCGATCTACTTCTCCGCATTTTATTCACTGCTGTTTCAAATCAAGGGCCTCGTCGGACCTCACGGCATTCTGCCGGCGAACCACTATCTTCCCGCTGTCGCCAGAGCCTATCCGCTCGCAAAATTCTGGTTCGCACCCACGCTCTTCTGGATTTCGTCAACCTCGCACGCGCTGATACTCGTCACCTGGATCGGTCTGCTGGTCTCGCTTGCCGCTTTCCTGAACCTGTGGCCACGTCTCACCTTCTTCATCTGCTTCGCTTGTTTCCTGTCATTCGTTTCCGCCGCACAGGACTTCTCGAATTACCAGTCTGACGGCATGCTGCTCGAAGCTGGTTTCATCGCGCTCTTTTTTGTCCCGCGAGGTCTGCGGCCTCGACTCGGAACAGAAACTCCACCGTCCAGGGCCAGCCTCTTCCTCCTCCAATGGGAGTGGTTTCGCATCTATTTCGAATCTGGCCTGGTCAAGCTCATCAGCGGCGATCGCCAGTGGCGGACGCTCACCGCAATGGACCACTACTACGAAACGGGCCCGCTCCCCACATGGATTGGCTGGTACACGCAGCATCTGCCACATTGGTTTCACGCGGCAAGCGCCGCTGGCACATTGGTTCTCGAACTGGGTGTGGTGTGGTTGCTCTTCCTGCCACGTCGCATTCGCATCATCTGCTTCTTCATCGTCACGCCGTGGGAGATGGGCGTCATCCTCACCGCGAACTACACCTTCCTCAACTATCTCGTTTTATCGCTCGGTTTGCTGCTGCTCGACGACAGGGTTTTGCAGCAACTCGTTCCCGACCGAACATCGAGGCTCCGGCCCCAACCCGCAGATCCGATCGTCGAAACTGCTGAGCTCTCCGATCGGAACCTAGAACTTGAAGTCACCGAAGCAGCAAAAACCCGCATCACGCACCGAATTCACTACCACCTCAGTGCACTCCGGCTCGCCATCTCCGTGGTCATGCTGCCGTGGATCTTCTACAACACAACCGCTGAGATGCTGCTCATCCCATTTCGAAGTTTGCCGCTGCCTACTAAGCCCATTGCACTCCTCGATCCTTTTCGTATCGCCAACCAGTACGGCCTTTTCGCAGTGATGACCAACGGCCGCTACGAGATCGAGTTCCAAGGCTCCAATGACGGTCAGAACTGGACACCATACCTGTTCCGCAACAAGCCCCAGCTGCTCAACGAAGCTCCGCGCATCTATGCGCCCTATCAGCCGCGCTTCGACTGGAACCTGTGGTTCGCTTCTCTCGGCGACTGGCATCAGAACGAAATCGTCCCACTCACGGAAGAGCGCCTTCTTGAAAACGATAAAGATGTCCTCGCGCTGTTCAGAAGCAACCCATTTCCGCAGGCCCCCCCTCGATACATACGCGCGATGCTGTGGCAATACTGGTTCACGACCCGCGAAGAGAAGCGCGCAACAGGGAACTGGTGGCGTCGTGAACTACTTGGACTGTATGCGCCTGAACTCACAAAAACTCCGGAAGGCCAGGCTGCCGTTGTGCAGTGGCCCGAAGAACTCCCCGTTCACGATTGAATCTCAATGCTTGCGCTCACCCAACGCGCACGTCGGCATTTCTGGGACAATGAAATCATGAAGCGCGCCTGCATCATCGGCTCCGGCCCCAACGGTCTCTCGGCCGCCATCGCCCTTGCGCAGGCTGGGGTTGAGACAGAAGTATTCGAAGCCGAAAACATCGCCGGCGGCGGCGCCCGCACTCTCCCGCTCACTCTTCCGGGTTTCATGCACGACTTCGGATCCGCCGTTCACCCCATGGCCGTCGGATCGCCGTTCTTTGCAACTCTCCCGCTGGGGGACTACGGCCTGGAGTGGATTCACGGCGATTATCCGCTCGCACATCCGCTCGATGATGGTTCCGCCGTCCTTCTTCATCGCGATCTCGCGGATCAGGACCGAGAACTCGGCCCCGACGCCAAGGCATGGCGCAAACTGGTTCAGCCCATCGTTGATAACTGGGACCTTTTCGCGCAGGAGGCTCTCGGTCCTGTTATCCGGGTTCCGCGTCACCCGTGGCTGATGGCGCGCTTCGGTGTCGCCGCGTTCCAGTCTGCGCGCCGGCTGGCGACACGCCATTTCAAGCAGGCGCGCACCCGCGCTCTCTTCGCAGGACTAGCCGCCCATTCCTTCCTCGATCTCGATGACGTGCTGACGTCAGCTATTGCGATCGTTTTCGGCGCGGTCACTCCCAAAGTTGGATGGCCTATTCCACGAGGCGGCTCACAGTCCATAACGAATGCCCTTATCGGAACCTTCGAGAGCCTGGGTGGCAAACTTCATACCGGCAACCGCATCGACACAGAGGCTTTCCGCGCCTGGAACGCTCCCGACGTCCTCACCCTATTCGATACCTCGCCTCGCCAACTCGTGGATATCGCTGGCGATTGTCTCACTTCGGGCTTTCGCGAATTGATGACGCGATTCAAGCGTGGCCCTGGCGCATTCAAAATCGACTACGCACTCTCCCGCCCCGTTCCCTGGCGCGCCCGCGAGTGCCGTCGTGCCATCAGCCTGCACCTTGGCGGAACTCTGGAAGAGATCGCCGAGTCAGAGCGCCTTGTGAACGAGGGCCGCAACCCCGAGCGGCCTTTCGTGCTCGTTGCGCAGCCATCCGTCTTCGACCCCTCGCGCGCGCCGGATGGAAAACACACTCTATGGGCCTACTGCCACGTTCCAAACGGCTCTACCGTAGACATGACGGATCGCATCGAAGCTCAGATCGAACGCTTCGCTCCCGGCTTCCGCGACTGCATCATGACGCGTTACGTCTCGACTCCCGCCATCCTCGAGCGCATGGACGCCAACTTGATCGGCGGCGACATCAGCGGCGGAGCAATGACGATGAAGCAGTTCCTTCTTCGCCCGAGCGCCCTTACCTACGAAACCAGCGCCCCGAATCTCTTCCTCTGTTCCTCGTCCACGCCGCCGGGCGGAGGCGTTCATGGGATGTGTGGCTATCGCGCGGCCAAAGTTGCATTGAACAGGAACAGATCGCGTTAGTCACGATCCGCTCCCGCCCTCAGCTATTTGATTTCGAATTCGTCGACCTCAAATTGAAACTTGCCTGGATCCTGCGCGCGGAGAAACCCAATCCCGCTCAGGTCGCTTCCATCCGTCTCAAACGTGGAGAACGGAAATGTAAACTGCTTCCACTCCGGTCCGGCGGTGAACGAAGTCATCGCGGGAGCCTCTCCGTTCTGCCCATTGCGAGCGGCGGTCAGGACTAGAAGCGTGTAAGTGCTTCCATCGCCCTTCGCCCAGAAGGTGATCGAACTTTTCTTGGAAAGGTTCGTCGGCTGCATCGGCCCGGCACCCGGTGAATACAGCGCGCCCGCAAAGATGAATGCTCCTCCGGGAATGACCTCGCCCGTCACCTGCATCGCCCCCTTCGTTCCTGCAGCGCCAGGTTCAACGACCGCAATCTTCGAGTTCGATTTGCCGCCGTTCATGGTGTCGTTTGCCGCCAGCCACATGCCGTAAGACGCCGATATCTTACCCGCATCGAAGTTGCTCACCACGCCTCCGTCAGAGCCCGCAGGCACCGGAGCTGTCGCAACTGGCTTGCCCGAATCACCGTTTAGCCCGGTCACCGTCAACTTCACCGTGCTTGTTTTGTTCGAACTCGCGCCGACCATCAGGTCGAACACGCCCGGCTCGACCACGTGATGCATGTCGATGTTCCAGATCGCCAGCATCTCCGGCGTAATGGTGAAGGCCACGGTCCTCTTCTCGCCCGGCTTCAGCGTAACTCGCTCAAATCCCTTCAGCGCCATGACGGGCTGTGTCACTGAAGCAACGCGTTGATGGATGTAAAGCTCAGCAACTTCATCTCCCTCGCGGGTTCCGGTATTCGTCACGTCCACCGACACCCTTGCTGTCCCTTCCTGCCGGATCTCCTGCGGCTCCACTTTCAGGTTCTCGAACTTGAAGGTCGTATAGCTCAGACCAAATCCGAAAGGAAACAGCGGCTGCCGCGTTGAAAACTCGTAGCTGCGATTCGCCGAGGGCTTTTGATTGTAGTAGTCCGGCAGCGCGCCAACCGTATGGGGAAACGTAATGGGCAATTTTCCGCCCGGGTTGTAATCGCCAAACACCACATCCGCAACCGCCGTTCCGCCCTCTTCGCCAAGGTAGAAGCCCTCGAGAATCGCGGGAACCTTCTCGGCAATGTAGTTCACAGACAAGGGCCGCCCGTTCAGCAGCAACACGATCACGGGTTTACCCGTGTCGACCACGGCCTTCACCAAATCATTCTGGGCGCCCAGCAGATCGAGCGAGTCGCGATCCCCGCGATGTCCCTCCGACCATGCCTCGCGATTCGTACTCTCGTTCTCGCCCACAACCACGATCGACACGTCGGCCTTCTTCGCCGCGTCCGCCGCCGCCTGAATAGACGCTGCCTGTGTTTTCGGGTCCACCAACTCGACGTTGTCCGCCCACCATCCGCGGAATCCCTGCGGTGCCGTCGTAATCTTGCATCCCTCGGCGTACAGCACCTTCACCTTGTCCCCGGCCTTTGCCTTGATGCCATCCAGCACACTCACACCATAACCGGGATCTCGGCTGTATCCACCCAGGTGCACATCCGCCGCATTCGGCCCGATCACCGCAATCGACTTCAGCTTGGTCATGTCCAGCGGCAGCAGGTTCTTCTCATTCTTAAGCAGTACGATCGCCTTGCGCGCCGTCTCCGCCGCAAGCTTTTTGTGCTCCGCGCTGTTGTTGATCTTCTCCGCGTAATCGGGATCGACATATGGATTGTCGAAAAGGCCCAGGCGAAACTTGGTCTTTAGGATTCGCGCCACCGCCCGATCCACCTCGCTCTCCGGCACTAGCCCCAGCTTCACCTGCTGAACCAGGTCTGGATAGATGGGAGCATCCGAGATATCGAAGTCCACTCCGGCCGCCAACCCCATCCGGGCCGCCTCGGCCATGTCATGCGCAACGTGATGCGTTCCCATCAGCATCTGCAGACCGTTATCGTCTGAGCTGATGTATCCATCGAAATGCCACTCCTGCCGCAGAACCTTGTCGAGCAGCCAGTGGTTCGCATGCGAGGGCACACCGTCGATCTCGTTGTACGAGGCCATCACGCTGCACACGCCTGCTTCCTCAACTGCAGCCTGGAATGGCGGAAGATAGTTGTCACGGATCACTCGCTCCGAGATATTTCCCGGCGCCGTGTTCGTTCCGCCTTCCGGCACCCCATGCACCGCGAAATGCTTCGCCGTCGCCATCACATGGTGTCGATCGATGAGATACGAATTGCCCTGCAGTCCCTCGATAGCCGCAACTCCCATGCGGCTCACCAGAAACGGATCCTCCCCATAGGTCTCCTCTGTCCGGCCCCACCGAGGATCGCGCGCCAGATCAAGCACCGGCGAGAACACCTGGCTAGCGCCGCGCGATCCCGCCTCATCACCGATCTCGGTGAAGATCTTCTTCACGAACCTGGGATCCCACGTTGCCGCTAACCCCAGCGCCTGCGGAAAGCTCGTGCTGCCGTACTCCATATATCCGTGTAGCGCCTCGCCTGGGAAGATGATCGGAATCCCCAATCTCGTCCTCTCTAGCTGATATCGTTGAACCGCATTGCGTAGGATTGCCGCATTGCGAGGCGTGAGCTTGAAGTCCGGACTCCATTCCGCAGCCACCGTCTGCCGCGCGGTCTCCGTAGTGAAGGTTCCGGTTGGATCCACGACCTGAACATTGTGCAGCCACGACCAGCTAAGCTGTTCCACCTTCTCTTCCAGCGTCATCCGCGACAGCAGATCCGAAACGCGATCGGCGATCGGAGCCCTGGCGTCCTTGTAACGGGCGGCCTCCATGTTCGCCTTTTCTTGAGCACTCGCGCAAACGCCGGACGCGCTCACACCCGCCAGCAAAGCCACGTACAACAACGCTGGTGAAACCAATCTGAGAACTTTCATTGCAATCTGCAGGAACCTGCAACCCTTTCTCGATTTAAGGCGTGGCAATTCTAAACCGGTTACACCGTTTGTGTATGTGCGGTTCACTCAAATGGGAGGCTGGTCAGCTGTTCACCAGCAGGACCGTGCAAAAGCCCTCTTGACATCCAAACAATGTCGTCCTACATTAAACCAGTCGGTTAATTAACCGGATGGTGCATTAAGATGCAGGATGTCCTGAGCAATACGTTCGCCGCCTTAGCCGATCCAACCCGCCGCGCTATCCTTGCCCGACTGGCCCGCGGTGAAACATCCGTTTCTGAACTGGCCGAGCCATTCGAGATGTCCATGCCTGCTGTCTCCAAGCACCTCAAAGTGCTGGAGCGTGCCGGGCTCATCGCACGCAGCCGCGAAGCGCAGTGGCGCCCCTGCCGCCTTAATGCGTCGCCCCTTAAAGAAGCCGCAAGCTGGATTGAAGAGTATCGCCGCTTCTGGACCCCCTACATCGATGCCCTCGAGCGGCACCTTGGCCGCATGAAGCTTGCCGAATCGACAAAGAACAACCGCATCACGGGCCGCAGCGCTGCAAAACGCAAGCGCACCCAGACCAGAAACAGAGGGAAGAAGAGGAGCTGATCATGGCAGTGCAATACACCCCCGGCCCCCCTATCGGCGCCCAGGTGCGCAAGGACGGAGACAATTGGACGCTGATTCTCGTGAGAGAGCTGAATCATCCTCGCGAGCGAGTGTGGGAGGCGCTGACGGATCCGCGACATCTGCGGGAGTGGGCCCCCTTTGATGTCGACGGCAGTCTCGGTAAGGCTGGATCGACGGTGAAACTATCCGTCGCCAATGCGCCGAAGCCGATGGTCTCCGAGACGACCGTGACCCGGGCTGACCGGCCCAGCCTGCTCGAGTACAACTGGGGCGACAAGAATCTGCGGTGGGAACTGGAGTCACTCAACGACGGCACGCGCCTGACGCTGTGGCATAACATCGATCGCGGCTTTATCGCCTGGGGTGCCGCCGGCTGGCAGATGTGCTTCGACGTACTGGATCGCTTGCTCGCCGGGAACCCCATCGGCCGGATCGTCGGGCCGGATGCTCTCAAGTACGACTGGCAGCGGCTCGTCGACCAATACGCGACACAGTTCGGCGTGACGGCACCCAAGTTTCCGAACAAATGAGACGGACGTTTTGGACCGTCCCCATGAAGGAGGCAGGACCAATGGAATCGACTCTGCAGAATTCGGCACTTGTTGCCGGTAGCACCAGCAGCAAAACGAGAACAGTCTTCTACTGGATCATGACGGTGCTGGTCGCGTTCCCCATAGGCAGCGGGGGCATTGTGCAAATGATGCAGTACTTCGGGAGTCCGCATGGAGTTGTGCCGGTGCTTGGCTATCCGATGTACTTTTTCCTTATTCTTGGTTTCTGGAAATTTTTCGGAGCGCTGACCATCCTGGTGCCGCGGTTTCCGCGGCTCAAGGAGTGGGCCTACGCCGGCATCTTTTTCGACCTGACCGGGGCGGCCGCGTCGAACGCGCTGAGCGGTGGTTATGGCGCGTACGGTTTCCACGTGATTGCACCGCTGATCATCACTGGATTCATGGTGGCATCGTGGGCGATGCGGCCGCCGAGCCGCACTCTCGGCGTAATCTTCCCGGCCAAAAACGAGACCACCGCATGACGAGGAGCTTGCGATGAAAAAGTCTACAGCGTCGAAAGCACCGTCGACGGCGTCTTCAAAAACATCGTCAAAAACATCGTCAAAAACATCCGCGGTCCTCGATGCCAGGATCGATGAGCTCAATGCCCATGGGGACTGGCGCGGCAAGACGCTCGCCCGGGTGCGCGCCCTCATCCACGAGGCGGACCCAGAGATGGTGGAAGAGCAGAAGTGGGCTAAAGCCACCAACCCTGGCGGCGTGCCCGTCTTCTCCCACAACGGCATCGTCTGCACGCTCGAGACCTATAAGAGCGCCGTTAAACTCACCTTCGCCAAGGGGGCTTCGATCGAGGACCCTGCCGGGCTCTTCAACTCCAGCCTCGAGGGGAACGCACGCCGGGCTATCGATGTACGGGAAGGCGACAAGATCAACGAGAAGGCTTTCAAGGAACTGGTCCGCGCCGCCGCAGGGTTGAACGCTCGGAGCAAGATTTGAAACCCGAGCCCCACCGGATCTTTAGTGTCCGCAAATGAACGGTACCCCTCCCCCCCACAAAATGAGATCAGGAACTCTGTTTTCAACGGTTTACAGAATGGGGTGTGGCACCAAATACTTCTCTCTATTCGACTTAATCACAACCTGTGTCATTCCAAAGGACTTAGCCGGCAACGCAACGGTTCGCGGCTATCGTCCGATGGAGTCCGCTGATTCAAGTATGACTAAACGGACGATATAACCTGCAAACCGGCGCGAGGAAATTCAAACCTCGATTGTGGATCAGCGAGGACGAGCCCCCGATCTTCCTCGTTGATCTCCGACTGAGCTGTGTCGTCAGGCTATTTTCCGGAAGGTCAGGTTGTACCGGTATGGCCCGGTGATGGGGTGATGTCCCGGCTTCACGGGCAGAACTCCGTGGAAGCGCATCCGCGAGGGCCCTCCCCACACGATGACGTCGCCATGTTCCAAAAGAATGCGCCTGGTTGGGTCGGTCCGCTGGAAGCCGCCCATCAAGAAGATGCACTCGAGGCCGAACGATACGGACACAATCGGGGCGAAGAGGTCGAACTCGGAGCGATCCTGGTGGATGCCCAGCTTTGTCCCGGCCTGGTAGCGATTGATGTGGCATGCATCGGGCCGGAACTGCGGGAAGCCGGCGCGCACGGCGCAGCGGATGGCGAAGTCCGCCAGCACCCGCGGCATGGGAGGCCAGATTCTTTTGTCCGCGGGTGCCTGTGGCGCTGGGGGAGAAGTGGTTTGCGGGTTTGGAAATTCCTCGCCTCGCGTATAGATCTGTTGCCGAGCGTTCCATCGCCGCCGGAACGCCTCCGGTGTGCCGCAGTCCGAGACCATGACCTGCATGGGCAGGCCGCTCGGTGTTGTAGCGTGGCGCAGAGGCGCCGCCGCCATGATTCGTTCTACCGCCGCAAAGAACTCGACATCCTGCTCCAGTGCCAGTCCTCGCATGAGGACCGCGCCAGGGTAGATCTCCTCATGCGTCGGCTCCGCCGCAAGCTGGGAAAAGAGATTCATCGCACCCATGAGTACATAGTACCGCAAAAGCGAATAAAAGGCGAAGATAGTTTTCCACTGGGATCAGGTTTAAGAACGTGCGTAAAGGAAGTCCTTAAGGGATCAGCGGCGGGTGGGACAGGTCAACATAAGATAATGCTTCTCGTCGGTGCCCCGTAAGTCACTCTGGATCATTTGCTGTTCAGTCAGGGCTGCTGTGGCGGGTTCGGTGAGCACTCCCACTCATCGCGATGAATCCGCGATGAATGGGCGCGGGTTGAGTAGGCCAGCCGCCCGACAAAGTCAGCCACGAAGATATCGCCGCCGTTCCAGGCTGCAGCGTCGAAAGATCTACTACCTACTCCCCGCCGCCCGCCGCCGACTGACCGACATCCTCGACCGCCTCGACCTGCTGTGAATCGAGTGTGCCCACCGCAGCACGCTCGGGTACCATCAGGGTCTGCGCGATTTTCCTAATCCGGCTCGCCTGAGCGTGAAAGCCATCCCGCAACTTCCCATAGATCTCAACACGCGTATTCATGTACCCCAGCCTGATCTTCGTCAATCTACTAGCGTCTTCCGGGGATTGCGGCACAGCCGGATTCTCGATCATTGCGTTTAGGTCTTTGATCTCCCAAATCGAAGCTGCGGCTTCGCTTACAAAAGATACGTAATCTTTTATCAGTCCCTCCTTGTCGAGGGCTCTAGCTATAAAGATCGCATTTCTCATAGGCGGTATAACGTTGCGAAGGTCCTGCAGCAGTCCTTCTGGCATGGTGGACCAATCAACATTCGCGAAGACATGCGGCAAACTGGTGTCCACGACAGTCAGTCGGGATAGTACGTTGCTCCATTCCAGCTTCTCTTGATCGAGGATCCAACCTTCGCGGTCCTTGAGACCCTGCCAGCGAAACACCCTCCACGCGACATAGATACTACCCGCAGTCGAAAACAGAGGGCCAAGGACCGACGCTGCCAACGTCAGCCACCATTTCCACTCTGGGTCCTTGGCTGCTTGCAGCACCACAACCGCGTCTCGCAGAGCCTCATCCATAACTAACGCGAATGTCGCAGCGGTGACAGCAATCATGTCACTCACCTCACCTGTCGGAGTTATCTCAGCCCATTATCGCCCTTGGCTCGAGTACGCTGTGATAGAAGACCATAGATACAACCCAACTAGATAAAGAGCTAAAGAACTATAAGTTCTACAAGGAGCTCGCTTCGCTCGGTCTTTTCTCCGGCCAGGCGGCAGCGCGTGCGCGCCGCCGCCCCACCCCACGGTGGGCGGCCCCCCTCCCACCCTCCGGGTCGCGCGTCGTTTATAAAACCCACCCCGACAAACCACACCACGCGCGCCCGTGGGGATAGATAAACAACCGTAGATAAAGAGCACGTCGCTCCGCTCCGCCGCCGCGCTCCGCGCCGCCGAGGGAAACGAGCCATGCCGACGAAGTTATCAGGCTCGCAGCCCCGTCAAGGCTCAAGATGAACTCGCTGCGCTCGGCCTTGACGGAGCCGCGTAAACAGCCAACTGTCCGGGGCATGTCTCGTTTCCAACCCCCCCCACCCCCACCATTGTTGGCTTGCAGTCGATGCCGCCGTGGGTTAATGTAGCCGCAACATGCCATTTTCACGCGAGACTATGAAGCAAGTCACAGAGGTTTTGAATTCAAGGACCAAGGGTGCCTGCGCCGTTTGCGGGTCCGATGATCTCCTTGTATTGAATCAGTTATCAGTTCTTCCGGTATATGACTCATTCGAGGATCCAGGCCAAGCGGGCGGTAGCCTTCCGTCGCTGATTTCGGTCTGCCGCGGTTGTGGGAACACTCAGCTTTTCAATATCCACGTCCTCGGACTCGCCGAGCTTCTCGGGATTCCGCCTCCGGATTCAATCATCTGGAAAACTCACAGAGCTGTCGACGCCATCACTTCAGGCGGTACCGGAAAATGAGCAAACCACCGACCGGTATCTCGCGTCAGAAATTTGAGACCTCGGATCAAGAACAATTCATAAACCCTGTGAGTGTCTCCTATGCGCGAAGGGAAGTCCGCATGCATAGTGTCACAGATAGTGAACTCGATAGCATCGCCTCTCTTGGCAACTCCGTCGAGATGACACTATTCGGAATCTGCGCTGGCGCACTTATAACCCTGCTCGTGACGGTTCTAACAGTTAAGATTCAAAGCCCCCTGGAATTCTCGGCCTTCATAAGCGCAACCATTGTGTCTTTCCTGTCAACGTTGTTCTTCGGAGTCCGATCGCGATCTTCCTACAAAGCGGCCCAGCGCAAACTCGCGGAAATAAAGTCGATTCCACTGGCCCGGTAAGTTTCGTCTCACTTTTCCTCGCCTCTCTATCACTTCGGTACTGTCCCAGAACAGGACAGGTGTGACCGCACTCACAACCGAATTGTGGTAATGTCTGGGTGTCCATCGAGGACACTGAAACCCGCGCCAGTCGCGCCGATTTCAAATCGCAAGGTGTCCACGGTGTCACCACTGGCGTCCGCAAGTGCAACAAACAAACCCACAAGATTCAGATGACAAAGTTGGCGACCTTCTTCATCTCACTCCCACTCGCGCGAAAGTTCAGTTGCGCTGCTGTGGCGGGTTCGATAATCACTCCCACTCATCGCGATGAAGCCGCGATGAATGGGGCACAGAGCGGTTTGAGAGGGCCCCCTTTGCCGACAAAGTCAGCCAGGAAGACATCGCCGCCGTGCTCGGCTGCAGGGTTCGCAAAACCTACTACTTGCTCCCCACCGCCCGCCGCCGGTTGACCGACATCCTAGACCGCCTCGACCTGCTGTGAACCGGACGCACTCGTCTGGAATTCCCACCTGGTGTGACCTACGTCATTCGTTTCGCCAAGGAAGAGCGTCAGAATCCAAGCATCCTCTCATTGAAAAGGCTGCTTGAATGAAGAAGGCCGACCCCTCGCTTGAATTTACCTGCCCTATTTGTGCCGCCCCGCCGGGAAATCCCTGTGTGAATATCCTTAACAGTCCCCGCAATCAATCCCACCTTCGCCGTCGGGACATGGCTAAAGACTTCGAAGCTTCTGTCCGCAGACTCACGCCGCTGTCATTCCAGCCAGATAAATCAATCAGACCACGCTTCGACTAATTGCCTCGACCGCCTCAATTTGCTGTGACACACCTCTGCTAGACTCGACGCTGCAGGAGTTCTATGCCTGACGATCCGAGCACGCTGAGCTGTGAAGGGTTTCAAAACGCGCTCGCCGAGTCGATGGCTTCAGGAGCGGATATTGCCAACCATCCTCATGCGAAAGCCTGCTCACTTTGCCGTGGATTAGTGCGCGATCTCTATCGCATCGCCGAAAACGCGCGTCACTTTCGTTTTGGTGTCGAAGAGCTCGACTCCGACGATTGGTCAGAGTCCACGTGAGTCCAAGCCAGGACACTGCCCCGGAAAGACAATAGATACAACCCAACTAGATAAAGAGCTTCCGATCTCTTGTGATCCAGCCCACATCTCACGGGTCATAAACCTGCCAGCATCAGACCATGTCCTTGCCGCCGACTGCACCACGTGATCCACTCGCCGTTTACTCCATCGGCCTGAAACTCCGCACACTCCGAGCAGCAAAGAACCTGACGCTTACGCGCCTCGCGGCGCAGACCGGCTTCTCCACTGCGCTCCTCTCGAAACTCGAGACTGACCACATGGTGCCCACACTCCTCACGCTGGAGAAGATCTGCCGCACCTACGGAATCAGCCTCGGACACTTCTTTTGCGAACCGCAGCATCATTCCATCTCCATCACGCGCGGCACGCACACCATTGGCAGACGTGGCGACCAAATGCCACGCCCCACACCGCTGCACGTTCCCACGCCCGATTCGCAT